>JAABUJ010003507.1_pt1 | contig 17552 bp, 10 predicted proteins | sample 5559131 | NCBI WGS metagenome assembly JAABUJ01 (sample SAMN10711875, study PRJNA513366) | rock metagenome | isolation source: Antarctica rocks | place: Antarctica: Victoria Land, Mt New Zealand nord | collected 2016-01-07 | reverse complement strand
ACGCCGTTGCCGCTGTGGCTGGCCACCCCTCCGGCACCCTCGACGACCTATTGGCCCTGCTGCTGCAACCCAACGTGGAGGCCATCGAGAAGGCGCTCAAGAAGGGGCCATCGGGCGCGGAGACGGGGCCGGCGGCGCAGTTCCTCGGGCTCATCGCCGAGCACCGCGACCTGCGCTCCTCCATCCCCTCGGGGCTGGCCCCGCGCCTCTCCGCGCTCGCCGACCCCGCCATTAAGGCCGTTGTCGGTGGCTTGGGTACGCTCGACCTCGACCGCTTGGGCCGGACGGGGCGGCGGCCGGTGGCCCTCTACATCGTGATCCCGGCCGGGGACGACACCCTGCGCCCGCTCGTCGCGGCGCTCTTCACGACAATGTTCACCGTGCTGCTGGATCGGGCGCGCACGCTCCCGAACGGGGAGTTGGCGCGCGAGGTACGCATGCTGCTGGACGAGTTCGGCACGATGGGCGCGATCCCCCACGCGCCGAAGTGGTTCAACATCTGCCGGCAGCCGCGCATCTCCCGCGTCATCAGCTTCCAGTCGTTCTCGCAGTTGGTCGACGACTACGGGGAGTTGGGGGCCAAGGCGATCATCGACTCGTGCAACGTGCTCTGCTGGCTGGGCGGGACACGCGGCGACGACGCCAAGTGGGCGAGCGAGGCGCTGGGCCACCGCACAGTGTTGGCCCGTGGGGAGGGCGACTCGGCCGCGCCGGGCGGCCTGTTCGGACGACAGCCCGAGCGCGACAGCCGCTCGGCGAACGAGGCGGGCGTGCCGTTGCTGTTCCCCGACGACCTGGCGGCCTCATCGCGGCGGCGCGTCGTCGCCATCGCGCGCGAGGCGCGGCCGATGGACCTGCGCACGCGGCCGATGTGGTCCGTCCGGGCCATGCGCCGCCTGATGACGCAGCCCGCCCCGATCGCGTGCCTTGAAGCCCCCACGCACCCCCACCCCGCGCCGGCGGCCGTCGCACCCGTACAGACACCCCCGCCCAAGGGCACACAGGTCGTGGTCGTGCCCGACGTGGCGCGGGGAACGACGCCGACGGGACCGTGGGCGCCGATGCGCGTGACGGCGAAGACACCTGCGGCGACGGCGACGGCAGCCCCCGCGCCGGCGACGGCGACATCCACACCATCGACAGCGCCGCCGGTGGCATCCGGCCCGGCGCGGCTGCCGACGGCCCCGGTGAAGCATGGCACGGCCTACGATTGGACGGGGCTGCCATGACCGCACAGGCACCACGCTGGATAGCACTGTGTAGGGAGGGACAGGGCGTGCTCGCGCGCACCGCCTTTACGACAGGGGAGGCCGTAGGCTACAATGCTCATCATGAAGGAGTCTGCCATGTAGCACAAAACTATGGCCGTAGCGGCCACAATGCAAGAGGCCCACCGGCGGGAACCGGTGAGCCTCTTACATGCCCTGTCTATTTTCAATATGACCGGCGCTGGTGTGCCACCCCAACAAGGAACCACCAGAGCCACCAAAACGGAGGCCGTCGCCCGAAGGAGTAGCCAGCTCCGAACCGGGTTGCGGACCTGCACAGGAGATTTTTATGCTTCAAAGCACGCCCATGCTCTCTCGACAGGATAACGCGGACCCGCGCGCCTGTCAACAGGATAGTGCACGTCCTGTGTGGATACCCACGGGACTGATCGATACGCAGCCCATTATCGCGGCTGTTGTGCGCGCCTATAACAACGTCCACCCCGTCGCCGACGTGACTCCCAATGCAATCCTTAGCCCGAGCCGCGCGACCCACGTCGCCCACGCGCGGCACCTCTGCGCCTACCTGCTCGCCGAGGACTACCACCTAACCAATAGGGCTGTCGCCCAAGCCCTGGGCCGCGCCGACCACACCACGACCCTCAACAGCCGCGCACGCGTCGTTGCCGCCCTGGACCATGATGACGTCCTGCAACGGGCGATCACGGGCGCGCGCGACATCCTGAACGGCCGCGCCCGGCGCGAGCCTCGCCGACCGGGCCATAACCACCAGGAGGCCTTCGCCACGGCTACCCCACAGGAACTGGCCGAATACCGTTACTGGCGCGTGCAGTCCCTCCGCTTTAGGGCACCGGGGGGTGCGCGATGAGCATGGTTATGATGGACATGGCCCCGACGCTGGTGATGACGGACACCGCCCCGGCGGAGGCGTGGACCTTCGGGGGCGTCGAGACGCTCAACGGCACGCAGATCCCCGACGCCTATTTCGACGAGGTCATGGCCCCGCTCGGCCCCTCCGCGTTCACGGTGCTCATGTACGTGTCGCGCCGTACCTTCGGCTTCAAGCGCCACAGCGACCAGATTAGCCTCGACCAAATCTGCCATGGCATCGTCACTAGCGAGGTTCGCGACGCCGACGGCACGGTTATCAAGCCGGCCCGGCATCTCGACCACGGGACCGGCCTGGCCAAATCCACCGTCGTGCGCGCCCTCGACCGCCTGATCGCGGCTGGCCTCATCCGCAAGCGGCACAACACCGACCCCCACCGGGGGCAGCTCGCCAACACCTACGGCATCGTCTTCAAGGACGCGGCCGCGGTGACGCCGGCGTCGCCCTCCCTGCGCGATACGAGAAAAGCCCCCGCTCAGGAGACGGCCAGCCCTCCCTCCCCCCCTGTTCCACCACGCGGCACCCCCTGTCGCGTGCTGACACAGGCCCCTGTCGCGGATCTGGACACACAACAAACAGTCGAGACAACAAACAGTCGAAGACAGACAGAGATCTCGAAACGAGAGGCGCGCGTCAGGCACGTGACCCCTTCTCTCGATTCGACCGATTCGACGACCTTAACGACTGAAGACACGGCAACGCGGACGCTGGCTGGTCCTGTGACGTCGCCCGTCGGCGAGCACGTGGCCCGCTTGTCCGCCGAGTTTGGCGACGACGCACCGCGAGCGAGTCGGACGCGGGTGCTGAACATACAGGGCGCGGCGGGTCTCGATGAGGCGGCGACGCTGGCGCTGCTCGACGAGGCGGCAGCGATCACGCGCTCCCAGGCAGTGGCCATCACGAAGCGGGGTCGGGCCGGAGGGGTCGTGCGCATGCCCTACCTGCTGGCCACGCTCCAGGGTCTCGTCGAGGGACCCGCCGGCGGGTCTGGCGCGGCGGCCCTGGCCTGGCCCCCCGCGCCAGACTCGCCGGCCGCGGTCGCGGTCAATGGCGTGGATGATCCGCCGGCGACCACGGCGGCGGCGGCGGTGTGGCAGGCGGTGTGCAGCGAGTTGCGCCGGGACCTGACGCCTGAAAACTACGCGCGCTGGGTGGAGGCGACGACGGCCACGGGCCTGGACGGCAACCTGCTGCGCGTTGGCGTCCCCGATGAGGCCCACCGGCAGTGGCTGGAGCACAAGCTGCGGGGGTGCGTGGAGCGTGGGCTAGGGCGAGCGGGCCACGACGGGGTGCGCGTAGTGTACGACGTCGCCGCGCCGAGAGAGGGCGCGGCCATCGGCGATCAGGCCGGGGGCCGGTGTGCGGCGGCCGCCCCGGTGTGCGGCGTGGGGGATCACGCTGCAGCCGGGGCCGCGTCGGCCGCCGCACCGGTTGTCCTCCCGCCGGCGGCGTTATCCTCCGCGCCGCTCGCCGGGGTGGCCGCCGCACGCCCCCCGTCCTCCGCCCGTGCCGCGCCGCCTCCAATCGTGGCTTGCCCGTGCTGCCGGGCCGCGCCCTGCCGCTGTCGGCTCGGGGACCAGTTGCGACGCGTGCTCACGGGGCATGCGGGCGACGCACGGGCGGGCAGCGCACGGGCGGGCAGTGCACGGGCGGGCAGCGCACGGGCGGGTGTCCCGTAAGCGTCCTCACCGTGGCCCTCGTCGCTGCGGCCGGCCTGCGCGGGGCACAGGAACTGGCGCTATCGCTCCCTGCGCGCGGCGACAGGGACACCAGGGTAATGTTTGAAGAAGTGTGGCGATGACGACACAGACGACAATGACGACGCGCCCAGCGATGGCCGTGCGCGGCGTGCTCGACGTAGACGGTCTGCACCTGGCTGACACACCCCTCGCCCCCATTAGGGGAGCGATCCGGCACGTCGGCGGCCTCCAGCCGATGGGGGTCACTCTCTGTCATTGTACAGCCAACAGTTCAGCCTTAGGCAGAAGACGTGATGTCAATGGGATGCGGCGTTGTTCAGGTGACAGAAGACGTCAAAACGCGAAACGGCAAAACGCGTAAGGAGATTTTCCCCCTGGTGGCTGTGCTACGTGCGCTGCTACGGCTGGCGTAGGGTAACCGGCTCACGGACAACAGTGGACGGAGCGCGCCCGATCAGTCGTTCCACGCGCAGCAACAGTTCATCGGCATGGCAAGGGTAGGCTAAATAATCGTTGGCACGGACATCCACCGCGCACTCGCGTAGACGCGGCGCCATGGCGTAGGCGATGGTAGGAATATGACTGGTCCGCGGGTCGCCGCGTAAACGCCGATGCGCCTCAACCCCACTCATGCCGCCCATCTCGATATTGAGCATGATCAGCAACGGCTGTAGGTGCCGTCCCATAGTTACCGCCTGCGTCCCGTTACTATAGACCGCGATATACCCAGCGTGCTGTAGCGACTGCGCGATAAAAGGATCGGGCGCATCGTCGACCAGCAAGACATGCGGCGCATCCTCGACTGGCCCCGTCAGGCGAGGCGTGCGGCGGGCGTCGAAGAGATAGCCTTGCCCACGCAATGTGTGCAGGTAAGAGCGACGCGTCGCCCCATAGGTCATCTTGCCGCGCAGCCGGCGGATATACACTTCCAACGCGTTACCGTCGCCATCGTAGTTCTCGCCCCAGATTTGATTCAGCAGGTCCTGCCGCCCACGCAGCTGTCCCGGCTCGCTCATGAGCACATACAGGACAGCCGTTTCGCGGGCGGTCAGGCGGACGGTCCAGCCGTCCTCATCGCTTAGTTCGCGTGTGTCCGTGCGCAGCGTCAACCCGCCGGCGCGAATTGCTTTTGGTCTCCGCGGTATTTTGGACATGGAGCGATCGCCGAGCACCCCGACCAAGCGCGCACCTAGATCGTTCGGCACGGCGGGCAGCCTGATAACGTCGAGGACGCCGAGGGCGAACGCGCGACGGCGCACCGTGTGGTCCATGGTGCGCGTGAGCAGGAGCGTTGGGACATAGTACCCCGCCTGGTGGAGCGCGGCGATCGTCCCAACCCCGTCATTGCCGGCGCCGCCCACGCCCGCGACAACGATGACGAGGCCGGGTCCACGCGCCTGTAGCAAGGCGAGCAGCACAGCCACCGTCGGCGCGTCGGTCACGTCACAATCGGCTTCAAGGAGGAAGCGCAGCATCGTATGCGTCGGCGCATCGCCGCCTATAAGATAAACGAGGGAGGTATCATTCACCGTTATATCCAGTTTCTCGTGGTCGCCCTTAAAGGGGTCAACGTCACGATAGGGAGATTAGGGGAGGGCGCCACCACCAGCCGTGGAGTCCCCTGCCTCTAGCATCATCTCTACGATAAAGGAATACTATGTGTCTGAACGATGCGCAATGGGAGCGAGGCCGCGAGCGCCACCGCCTGGAGGCGCGCCTTGGTTGACGTCGTAGCATATGCTCCCCGCGCTCCAGGCGGCGGCGGCAACCCAGCCTATCGGCGACCGTACGGTAGATGCGCAACAGGCGTCGATAGCGGGCGCTGCGCCGTCCGTATACGCTGCGCAACAGCGTCAAATTGCTGCGGGCCTCGTGCAGGAACCGGGGGCTGTGGTCATCGCTTCGTTCATCGGGCTGTTGGCGAACTTGCTGGGCTGTGTGATACACCATGAGACAGATTCTCCTTGTCGAGGGCCTTGAACTGGTATCCCTGTCCGCGCACGGTGACAAGGTAGCGGGGCTGATCGGGGTTCTGCTCTATCTTACGGCGCATGCGCCGCATGTACACGCCAACCGCGTTCGATGCGACCTGTCGGGCTTCCGAGCCGAAGATATGGGTCAATAGTTCGCGCTGACCGACGGTGCGGTTGGCATGGATCAGGAGGTAGCGCAGCAAGCGCATCTCGTTGGGCGTGATACGGATGTGCGGGCGGCCCGGAACCGATATCTCTAGCTCGTTCATATCTAACTGCACGAGCCCGACGCGTACAAGACCTCCATGAGACGCGTGCGCATAACGACCGTGGCGCCGTAGCGCCGCCTTAATACGCGCCAGCAACTCAGCCGGCTCGTAGGGATAGACCAAATAGTCGTCCGCCCCTTCGTCCAACGCCTGCACCTTGTCCATGATATCGTTAGAGGGATGCACGACGAGCACAAAGCCCTCGGCGCACTCACGCGACAGAGCCCTCACCAACCCCAGCTAATCCCCTTCGAGTGACCCGACGTCGACGACGACAACCTCAACCGGCCGCGCGGCCGCCTGACGATAAGCCTCGGTCGCGGTGTGCGCGACCGCGATTGGCTGGTGGAGCGGGTCCAGCAGGCGCGCAACCAGCCCGATGTCGCCATCGCTACCCATCGCCAGGAGAATACCCATTGTCAGATCCTCTCTTTATCCGGGTTCACCGACGTTAGGGCTGTCGTGTTACGCCAGGAAGGAACGGAGCGCCCCGCAGCGTTCCTCTCTTCAGGGGAGATCGTGACCCAGCGTTTGTACGGACATCTAGCGAGGCTCCGCCTCAAGCCGACGAAACGCGTCGTGACAACTTGACGCATGCGCGCCATAGTCGCCACGTCAAGAAATATGGCCCGACGTATGGCATATCTTACTCTCGACTTTACCTCCCATGTGAGCGGTGTACCTGAAAAATAAGGCCGTTGCATATTACAATTCTTTCATTAGAGATACCAGGGCCCTCGTGTCAGGGAAAGTGGACAGTGCGACGATTATGTCATCGCCGCGGCCGCGTTTAGTCAGGTACGGCGCTTCCATCATGTGTATTGTTGTAGCATACGGCTAGGTCGACTAACCTTGGCCGGTAGCGTGCCGCGAACAAGTGGGGGTAGGAGGCGCCTGGTGCGTGTGCTGGTGACGGGTGGGGCCGGATTTATCGGGTCATGGACGGTCGAAGCGCTGATCACGGCGGGGCATGACGTTAGCGTGTACGATTCGTTCGTGACGGGGCGCGTCACGTATCTGAGCAAGGTTGCTACGGAATGCGCGGTGACGCGCGGCGATATCCGCAGCCCACTGGCGCTGCAGCGCGCGGTGCGCCGGTTCAAGCCGGCCGCGATCATCCACCTCGCCGCCTGCGTCTCGGTTCCCCTCTCGCTCGGGCGCGCCCTGCGCAGCCACGACGACAACGTGCGTGGAACGCTCGCCGTGCTTGAGGCCGCGCGCGCCAACGGCGTGGAGCGCGTCGTGCTCGCATCGTCCGCCGCCGTCTACGGGCGCAACACCGCTGTGCCCCTGGACGAGGAGGCGCCCCTCTCGCCGCTCTCGCCCTACGCGCTGCACAAGCGCATAGGCGAGGATTACGCCCGCCTCTATAGCGACCTCTATGGTCTGAACACCGTGGCTCTGCGCTACTTCAACGTGTTCGGCCCGCGTCAGGATCCGGCCTCGCCCTACAGCGGCGTGGTCGCGCGCTTCGCCGACGCGGCCCGCCTGGGCCGCCCCGTCATCATCAACGGCGACGGCCAGCAGACGCGCGACTTCGTCTACGTCGGCGATGTCGCGCGCGCCAACGTCGCCGCGGTCGACGCCGGCTTACGCGGACATCATGTCGTCAACGTCGCCACCGGCCGCGAGACCTCACTGCTGGACCTACGCGCCGCCATCATGGACGTGACAGGCTATCCATTGCCATACGAAATAAGGCCGGCGTGGCGGGGTGACGTGACGCGCTCGTGCGCCAATGTCACCCGATTGCGCGCGCTCTTGGGCGACGGTTGCGCCACTAACCTGCGCGATGGCTTGGCCGCGTTGCTCGCCGACACGCGCGCGTTGAACGCCGCCAGCTAGGACGAAGGGCCTAGACGCCGTGGGGCAGAACCCTCCGTTACGCCTCGGCGTCATCTGCTCTAGCACGGTATTCCCGCGTTGGCAAGCAGAGTGCTTGCGTAAACTTCTCGTTCTACCCATAGTGGAACTGGCGCTCATTATCGCCGAAACGCCCGGCTCGTCCACACGCTCATCTACGAGGCCAAACATGCAGGCCGACGTAGCGCGACAACACGGCGGCCGGCTCTGGCGACTATATGCGTCGCACTACCTCACAAGGCGTATCCACGCGGTCACGCCGATCGACCTTGGCGAGGAGTTGGCGGATATACCTATCATGCGCCGGAACCTGGCGCAACCGGGAGGGCTAGACGCCCGCGATGTCGACGACCTGGACGATGATAACCTAGACGTCGTCCTATGCCTCTTACCCGACGCGCCGCCCAGAAACGCCCTGCGCGCGCCACGTCATGGCGTCTGGGTCTTCCGCCATGGCGCTTTAGGCCCCCGCCGCGCCTGCCCCCCCTGTTTCTGGGAAGTCTACCGCGACGAAACCGTCGTCGTGGCGACGCTTGAGCGAGTCGGCGCACGTGACGGCGCCGCGGTCCTGCGTGAAGGAGTTTTTAAGACCGTCGGATACTCCTACGCACGGACATGCGATGGGTTGCTGGAGGGCTGCGTGGATTGGCCCGCGCAAGTGTGCCTGGATATCATGGTGGCCGGCACGGCGGCGTACGATTACACGTCGTGGCGCGAAACGCGGGCTATCCCGCGCCAGGGAGCGCCGCGCGGTCGACATGTGGCGCGGCTCCTGCTCGCGCTCGGTTGGCGCTTCCTCCGAGCCGCGTTCCGTCGGGCTTTGTATCGTGAAGAGTGGAACATAGGCGTCGCCAACGTGCCGATCGAGGACTTCCTTATCCCCGGCGCGCGGCCGCCGATCCGCTGGCTGCCCGAGGAGAAGGGCGGTTTCGTGGCCGATCCATTCTGGTTGAGTGAGGCGCATGGCGAGGGCGGCCTGACGATCGTGGCGGAACGGTTCGACCGGCGCGCCGGTCGGGGCCACATCGTGGCTTTAGGAACGTCGCCCGCGACGGCGCAGGGGACGTCCCCATCATGGCGGACGATTATCACAGCCTCGACGCATCTATCCTACCCCTACGTACTACGACATGAGGGCGAGACATACTGCGTCCCCGAGAGCGGCGCGGCCCGCGAAGTCGCACTGTACAAAATGACGGAGTACCCCAATCGTTGGGAACGATGCGCGACCCTCATCGCGGACTTCGCGGCCCTGGACGCGACCGTTTTCCACCACGATGGGCGTTGGTGGCTTTTCTGCTCTGAAGCGCGGCACATCCAGAACAACACCCTATTCGCCTGGCACGCCCCGAACCTCTTCGGCCCATGGACACCTCACGCGGGCAACCCGCTCAAAGTCGACATACGCTCCAGCCGGCCGGGCGGCACGCCCTTCGTATACGACGGCGCCCTCTACCGCCCCGCGCAAGACTGTTCACGTACATACGGAGGGGCCGTCGCCATCAATCGCGTACGCCGGCTCAGCCCCACGGACTTTGCGGAAGAACCGGTGGTTACGGTTTGGCCCGACACGGACGGCCCATATCCTGAGGGATTGCACACGCTCTCCGCCTGTGGACGATGTACGCTTGTCGACGGCAAGCGCACGCGGTTCGATCCACTGGCGGCGTGGCCGGCGCTCCGCACGGTCGGAGTGCTGCTTCTTTCGTTTATGCGTTTGTACGTGGCACGCCGCCGGTAGGTATAGGTAAAGGAGGCGGACCTTATCCGCCCCCTTTACCTATACCTATCAGCTTTTAGCAACTACCTATCGGTCTCTAACCACTAATCTGAATGTCGTCGATGTAGCCACGGTAGGGGCCGCCGGCGCCGGGCTGATCGTAGCCGACCAAGATGTGGTCAATGGTCTTGCCGGCAAGTTTGGTTCCAATGTTCGAAACGACGTGGTTCCAAGCGTTGACGACAAGGTGGCCGCCGTCGCCCTGGTACTGTGGGTGCAACCGCACGCCGTATTGGTCGACCGCCCCCGAGTCGCGCAAGCTACTGCCGTCTGTGAAGATCATGTCGATGGCCACATGCGTGCTGTCGCGCCCGACCGCGCCGACGAAGCCGTCCTGGGGGTAGACCCAGTACGAGAGCGTCGTGGTGGGTGTAACTGCGATATTCTTGCCCCGTAGATTGAACACCTTGTTGTATGAAAAAGACTGACTTGCTTTCGTACCATAGCCCGAGTACAGCAGCGCCGCGCCACCAGTGTGAGCAATTTCCCTCCTGGTGGAAGACTCCGTGTGCGTCAGCCCGCAGCAGATACCATCAACGTTGCGCGCAAAGTCAGTCGTGTCGTTCCATGTCGGCTGCGGGTCATTGCCCTCGAACCCCGTCGCGAACCCGGTCCGTCCCGCCTGTGAGATAAGGATGGGAGGGGAGGGGGTCGTAGTTGGCGGGACGGCCGTCGCCGTCGCCGTCGCCGTCGCCGTCGCCGTCGCCGGAACAGCCGTCGCCGTCGCTGGAACAGCCGTCACCGTCGGCGGGGCAGGCGGCGTTGCCGTCGGCGGAAGAGGGGGCGCTGTGGCGAGCGAAGGGGATCCATAGGCGTACACGCCGAGATCCCATGGCGTCGATCGGTTCACGCCCGTACGGTCATACGACACGTCAATCGGCTCACCGAAGTAGCCCGTGAATGAGGCACTGGTCCCGGCCCCGATGGCGGGGCTACCTGCTTGTAGACGCCAGTCGCCGGAGGGATCGACGAAGCGCGGGTCGGCGTAGACGCCGTGCGCCTCCGAGGGCGCGTTCGGGGTGTTATACCATAGGTTGTAGTCATGGGTGAACAGGCCCGCCACATTCTGCTGCTCGATGGCGTTTTGCGTCGCATTCATCACGATGTTGTTGATAAACCGCGGATTCGTCGTTTGAGGATCCCAGGCCCAGTTCGACCCGTAGGGATTGCGCGTATCGATCGAATCGCGCGCGAGTAGACCCGTCTGCGCGCCAATGACGACATTGTTGTAAAACGCACAGTCCTTGCAGGCCCAGAAGGCGAGACCGTACGATATGTGTCCCGCAGGGTTGGAGACAACGACGTTGTCGTAGGCGACACCGTTCCATTCTTCGTAGCAACTCGTCGAGCTGCACAGCGAGGCGTTCGCGTCGGTCTCGTCGCCCAACTCGATGCCGATGGGGATACCGGAGTAGCCACTGTTGTAGGCCCCGTCCTCGTGCACGTAGTTGCCGAAGACACGGGGGCTGCGACTGCCACCCTTTTCAAAAATGGCCGTGCGGCCGACATGGTAGATCTCGTTGTTGCTGATCTGGACGCGATCGCTCTGCACAAAATCGATGCCGTCGTGCGTGATGTCGTAGCAGACGTTGCCGTCGATCACCGCGTCGTGCGCCTGATAGAACTTGTAGCACTTCTCGTAGGCGCCGTGGGCCGTATTATCCAGAATGCGCACATGTGTCGCCGGCGCGTGGCTGGGATTATAGTACACGCCGTCCGTAAAGACGAGTACGTCATTCGTATCCGTGCCCTTGCCGTTTTCCGTGAACTCGAAGCCTTGCACCGTCCAGTACGAGTTGGCGATAGCCAGCTTGCCCCAGGTCGATTGCAGGTTTTGCCAAACGATCTTGGCCGCCCCTCGATGCTGGGCCTCGATCGTGATCGGCGCGGCAGACGTTCCGTCATTGACCGTGATCGCCTGCCGCGTTTCATTGTACGTGCCGTCCATGAAAACGGCTGTGTCGCCGGTCTGCAGGGCCTGCACAGTGTGGGCAAGCGTCTTCCACGGTCGCGCCTGCGTACCCGGATCGCTGTCGGAACCGCTAGGTGACACATAGTAGATAGCAGAACCGCTAGCGTCGGCGCGCGGCGCACGGCTGTTCGCGGTTATGACGAGGGCCACCACGCAGAGAGTGGCGAGTAAGTTGTGGTGAATACCGGTGGGCTGTTGCATGCGATAGGTTCGCCCTTTCTACGCTTTAAAGCGTAAATATATGATTTTTAATCGCTAAAATGCAATTGGAGAAACGCAAAACGAGCCATAAGACCTCTCGCAGTGGGGGTGCCTGACGGGCTGTGTCGGTGAGAAGGCTGGGGAGGATAAGGTGGCGCATGGGGTACATGCGCGTCGTGCTGTAATAACTGCCGGGACCAATATCCCTATAATATGGCTCGCCGTCCTCTTACGTGTAGGCTACATGATGGTCCCCCTTCCGGTCGGCCTGCTCACGCCGTTAAGTGACGGCTCCACGCACTGCATGGTAGACGCAGATGGGCGCGCGCGCTAACGCCTAAAAGTACTGTTTTAGGCGTTAGCGCGCGCGCCCACCCGTGAAGGTTACCAAAATGTTATATTCGTCGCCGTGTTTGGTCAGCTATACCGTACCTGGAAAGGGTAAAGTTGTATCCGCAGGGCAGGTGCGGCGTGACCATTATATCTATCACAAAAGCGTGACGCCGCCCTTTCCGCCGCGTGTCGCGCCGGCCGTGTATTGAACGCAAGAGAGGGGTTGGACTATGCGTTGTCTCGTGACCGGATGCGCGGGATTCATCGCCTCACATCTGTGCGCGCAACTCCTCGCCGACGGCCACGAGGTCGTCGGCGTCGACGCGTTCACCGACTACTATCCGCGGGCTGTCAAGGAACGCAACGTCGCGCCACTCCTCCCATCATCGCGCTTCAGGTTGCACGACGCCGACCTCCTGACAACGTCGCTGCCGTCGTTCATCGACGGCGTCGACGTCGTTTTTCACCAGGCGGGGCAACCAGGTGTGCGGGCCAGTTGGGGTGATGAATTCGACATCTACACGCGCCACAACGTCCTCGCCACGCAGCGGCTATTAGAGGCGTGCCGCACGAACGCGCGCCTTCGCCGCGTCGTTTATGCGTCCTCGTCCTCTATCTACGGCAATGCGCGCGCGCTGCCTATCACGGAGACGACCCCCCCACAGCCGGTCTCGCCTTACGGTGTGACTAAACTCGCGGGTGAACATTTGTGCGCCCTCTATCACACCAACTTCGGCGTCCCTGTCGTCGCGCTGCGCTACTTCACCGTCTACGGCGCCGGGCAACGCCCTGACATGGCCTTCCATCGCTTCATCACGGCCGCGTTGACGGGGCAGCCTATCACGATCCATGAAGACGGACGTCAGACGCGCGATTTCACCCACGTCGGCGACATCGTACAGGCCAATATTCTGGCCGCTGAATGCCCCGCGGCCATCGGCCAAACGTACAACATCGCCGGTGGGGCGCGCGTGACACTTAATCACGCCCTGGCGCTCATCGCGGATTTGAGTGGTCACGCGCTCGACACGCGCTACGCGCCGAAACAGGCGGGCGATGTGCGCGACACGTACGCCGACATCACGCGCGCGCGGCATGACCTTGGCTACGCCCCTATCATGTCGCTAGAAGATGGCTTGCGCGACGAAATTACGTGGCTAGAAGGCGTCGTCACCGACGCGGAGGCGGCGCTGATGGCCGCGGTTTCGTAGCGCGCCGACCTCGCGCGGATCACCCCGGCTTGACGGCTTGGATAAAGACGCCACGTGTAGCCAAGTCGCTATCGGACAGATGTGCGAAGCGGCGCGCCAGTTGCGCGCGGGTGACGCCCCCCACCTCCGTCGTCGTGATGTCATGGCCGATAGCGTAGCCGTATCCACGTAGCGTTTCCACGTGCGCCGAGTGGGGAGTCCGGTTCAATCTGTAGGGCCTACGGCCCACCAGCAACGCCCAGTAGACGTCGGAACAGGCCCAGTGGCCGTTCCAGTGCGCGGTCAGTCCATGGGAGCTAAAGTCGATGGAGTGTGATACGAAGCCGCCCGGCCTCAGCCAACGGTCCATCGCCGTGTACGTCGCCGACAAGTCGGGGGGGTATTCCAATACGGCCTGCGACACAATCATGTCGACCGACCCCGCATCGATGACCGTCGGATCGGTCCACGGCGCGATGTACGCCAGGCCAACCTCCGCGGCGCCGTGCCGCGCATCCGCGCCGGTCGTCAGGCCCAGCGGGGCCACGATCGCTCTGCGTATCGCGTCCAGGCGCGTCGGGCTCAAGGAGGCGGCAAGACGGTCATCGGTCAGGATATGCGACGGGAAATCGTAGGAGTCGAGCCGCGGTCGCACCCGTGGGAACTCATCCTGCCCCGGAATCGGCGCGCGCTGGCTGAATAACGCCACTAAATCGTCAAATATCGCGATGTTGCGCTGAGGGTTGCTGTAGCACACCGTATCGAGCGCATAGTATGTCGTCATCCCCGACAAGAGAGCCGCAAGGCCCACACCCAACGAGTCACCCGGCCCCAACTCCGCGACCGTCCCCCCGTGGGTCGGCAAACCGCTCGCGTGCGCCATGAGCATGTGCCTCAACCAGACGGTGTAGCAATAGCGCGCTGAGTTCGTCCCACCCGTCCGGCGCGAAACGCATCGGCGCAACGGAGGCGCGAAGCTCACGATCCCAACCGCGAGTTCCCGTGCGTTTATGTTCGTTATGCCCATATCTCGTCCATCTTAACGTGACGCGCGCTATCTACCTGGCGACGAAGCCATTAGGAGCGATCGTGGTTGATATGCTTGGTAAGATTGAGCGCATAGCTTCCTATATCCCACGGGAGCATGCGCACGATGTTGGCGCGGTCGCGCGACACGTCGATCCGCTCACCAAAATAGCCCGTGAACGTTATCGACCGCCCCCTGCCAATGGCTGGGCTGTCTGCTTGCAACCGCCAGTCATCCCGCGCCCGCGCAAACCGCGGGTCGGCGTAGACGCCGTGCGGCTCCGCTGGTTGGCTTGGGTTATTGTCCCAAAGATTGTAGTCGTGGACGACAGAACCCGACGTTTCGCCCCTGGGGATAGTCGTGGCGCTCACCGTCGAACCCGCTATGATGTTGTTCTCCACCCGTGGATTGACCGTCGTAGGGTCCCACCCCCAGCCGTGAGCGCGGTCGCTCACGGACGCGCGTAGCGCGACGCCGAACCGCGCCCCTATAGCCACGTTGTTGTAGAGGGCGCAGTCCTTGCATCCATACATGGCGTAAGCGGTATCGATAGCGCCGGGGGTGCTCGCGACGACCACGTTATCCCAGGCGACGCCGTTCCACTCTTCGTAGCACCGCGTTGTCGCGCACAGCGCGGATGCCGCATCGGTCTCATCGCCAAGTTCTATCCCCTGCGGGGCGGCGGGATAGCCGCTCACACGCACATAGGCGCCGTCGTTATGTACGTAGTTGCCAAAAACGCGCGCGGAACGCACGCCGCCCTTGGAGAAAATGCCCGCACGCCCTATGTGGTAGATATCGTTGTGGCTAATCTGGATATCATCGCCTTGCACAAAGTCAATACCGTCGTGGGTGACGTCGTAGCAGGTGTTGCCATCGACCACCGCGTGGTCAGCCTTGTACAGCTTGTAGCACTTCTCGTACGCCCCGTGCGCCGTATTGCCGATAATACGCGCATAGGCGGCCCGGTGATGCGCCGCGTCAGGATAGTTGCCGTCGACCAACAGTAACACGTCCTGGGAATCGGTCCCCTTGGCGTCCTCGGTCAACTCGAAGCCTTCGACGGTCCAGTACGAGTTGTGAATTTGCAACTTACCCCACACCTCTTGCATGCCTTGCCAGTGAATCACGGCGCCGCCGGGCCGCGCGCTGCGTAGCGTGATCCGCGCACCCGCTGTTCCGTCGTTGCGTGTTACAGCTTGATGCGTCTCGTCGTAGACTCCATCCGCGAAGATAGCGGTGTCACCCGCGCGCAACACGCCGGCCGCGTGCGCGAGGGTCCGCCAAGGCCGCCCCCGCGTTCCTGGATTCCTATCGGACCCGTGCAGCGCCACGTAGTACGTACCGAGGTACGCTCCAGGCTGGTTCGCACGGGCTGAATATACCCTTGCTACCGCCCACAGCATAGTGGTTGTAAGGATGAAAGCGATGGGCGCGACGATAAGGCGCCTGCCGGCGGCGGGGGGCATCGATCGGGTACGGCGTGGAATGCCCTCATGTCGCATCAAAGCGTTATCTCCTTCCCAGCTTTAGAGCGTGTCCACAAACCCACGGCCCTTCCACCTTACTTTTTGGTCGACCACGAGGTCCAATGTTGCCAAAAAAGACGCGATCCTGCGGCCACCAGCGGTCGCCCGACGCGCCGAACTCGCCCGCGCGCAGTCTCCAAACGCCTGGGACGGCACGATGGCGGTGTGCGCGTCCTCCTGATGCCTAGGGAATCACCAATTGTGCCCTCGTTGGTTTGGAAACAATACCTTTTGAGCACGGAGGGTTTGTGGACACGCTCTTAGTACTACAACGTTACTTGTCTCCTGAGGCCGTGCTAACGACCTGGAAGCAGGCGTGCAATCGCTCAGTTTAGCAGCGAGATGGCCCTTTGTCTGACGGTCGCTAGGGGTGATTCTAGCGAGGTAACGTTGTAGTATTAGCCAGAACATAAACATAAGAAATCGTCTTGAGCGCCAGCAGGCCACCACACATCTCTAGCATAAGGGTAACGCCGCCAGACAAGCGGTGCCGGATTGTTAAAAGAAATGTTAACTCCCGCACCGCGATTAGTCAGGTACAACCTCACGGAGCAATGTAGTGTTAGGGGGAAGAACGCAACCTAGCCTGGATTATTCATGAACATTTCTGTCTAATCAATTCGGCCACATTTAGCTGCATATTCATCCTTTTGGGCCGCTGAATCGGCTCCAGAACCGATTTTGGCAACCAGAGTGGGTTCTGGGGCCTGCGGAAGCCGCCATCAGCAGCCAATCCATTTCGATAAATGTTTTCATGAATAATCCAGGCTAGCGATCATAGGGCTTGGGAGCGGCGCAGCGCCGGGTTTCCCACCGTCCCGATTGGGTAACGTCGCCGCGCGTCATTAGTCATTGTGCCGTATACGCGGAATAGGTCCGTGGTATGCGCCACTTCAGAGAGCGAGGTTAAGACTGGTGGTCGTACAGAAGCAACCGGCGCGCGTCCACGATACGCGCCCCAAGGCAAACATCGCGCGGCGCCACGAGACGGTCCTGGTGACGGGAGGAGCCGGCTACATCGGTTCACTCCTCGTGCGACGGCTGCTCGCGCGTGGGCTGCAGGTCCGCGTGCTGGACGCGCTGCTGTACGGCGACAGAGCGCTGCGGGACGTGCTGAACCATCCCAACCTTGCACTCATCCGCGCCGACCTGCGCCACCCCGACGCCATGGCGCACGCGTTCAGACAGGTCGACGCCGTCGTACATTTAGGGGCGATCGTAGGCGATCTGGCCTGCGCCCTCGATCCGTACTTCACGACCCAAATCAACGTGGACGGCACGCGGGCTATCGCCGCGTTGTGCAAGCGCAACGGCGTGCGGCGGATAATCTTCGCCTCGACCTGCAGCGTCTATGGCGCCAACGACGACATCCTGGACGAAAGGTCGGCCCTGAACCCGGTCTCGCTCTACGCTGAGAGCAAGATAGCCTCCGAACGGCTGCTGCTGGCGTTACACGATGACACCTTCGCGCCGGTGCTGCTGCGCTTCGCGACGGCCTACGGCCACTCGCCGCGGCCGCGCTTCGATCTGGTCGTCAACCTCCTCACCGCGAAGGCCGTCGCGGGCGACCCGATAACCATACACGGCGGTGAGCAGT
>JAABUJ010003500.1_pt1 | contig 17569 bp, 21 predicted proteins | sample 5559131 | NCBI WGS metagenome assembly JAABUJ01 (sample SAMN10711875, study PRJNA513366) | rock metagenome | isolation source: Antarctica rocks | place: Antarctica: Victoria Land, Mt New Zealand nord | collected 2016-01-07 | reverse complement strand
CCAGGCCGACATCGCGGCCACCCGCGCGCTGGTGGGGCAGGTCACCGACATGGCGGCCTTCGCCGCGAAGCACCCGGTGCCGTCGGCGTGAGCGCGGCCCGCGCCCTGCCGCGCGGCTTCGCGCAGCACGACGTCGAGTGCAACGGCACGCGCCTGCACGTGGCCGTCGGCGGGGCCGGGGATCCCGTGGTGCTGCTGCACGGATGGCCGGAGACCTCGGCCATGTGGCACCGGCTGATGGGAGCTCTGGCCGAGCGGGGCTGGCAGGTCATCGCCCCGGACCTGCGCGGGCTCGGCACCTCGCAGGCGGCCACCGGCGGCTACGGCAAGGACCACCAGGCCGAGGACGTGCGCCAGCTCCTCGAACAGCTCGACGTCAGCGCCCCGGTGCGCCTGGTCGGACACGACATCGGCGGCATGGTCGCTTTCAGCTTCGCGCGCCTGCACCCCGAGCGCGTCGCAGCCCTGGCGCTGCTCGACCTCGCCGTCCCCGGGCTCGGCCTGGAACGCGCGATGGACGTCGCCGCGGGCGGTCTGTGGCATTTCGGGCTCTTCCAGCAGCCCGACGTCCCCGCCATGCTCGTCTCCGGGCACGAGCAGGAGTTCTTCGCCTGGTGGTTCGCCGACCAGGCCGGGAGCCCCGACGCAGTGCCGGACGAGTCGATCGAGGCATACATCGGCGCCTACACCGGACGAGAGCGCCTGGACGCCGGCTTCGGGCACTACCGCACGCTGCTCGAAGACGGCCGAATCAACCGGGCCTGGGCCGAGGCCGGCGGGACGCTGGCGATGCCGGTGCTCGCCGCCGGAGGCGAGCACTCAGCCGGATCCCAGCTCGCCGAGGCACTGAGCGCGGTCGCCCCCCACGTCCAGGGGCACGTCATCGCCGGAGCCGGACACTTCGTCGTCGAGGAGAGGCCGGAGGAGGCCCTCGCACTGCTCCAACGGTTCCTCGAAGACCAGAAGTAGACGACACCGGTCGCGCGAAGCGACCAGCACGCCGCAGACGAGGTGGGATCCAGCAGGTGGATCCCAGGTCGTGCACGCCTGCCAGCCAGTAGGCGCGGGTGCCCAGCGCGGTGCCCCGGTTACATCGCACAGGAAGGACAACGCACATGAGCGAGTTCAACGACCGCGTCATCGAAGAGTTCCGGGCCAACCACGGCCGGGTCGACTCCGCCGGCTTTGGCTCCAACTTGGTGCTCCTGCACACTCGCGGAGCCCGCACCGGCGCCGAGCGGGTCAACCCGGCACTGTCGTTGCGCGACGGTGCCGACTGGCTCGTCGTGGCCTCAGCCAAGGGCGCGCCACGCGACCCGGCGTGGGCGATCAACCTCCGCGCGCACCCAGACGCCGAGATTGAGGCCCCGATCGACGGTGAGGTCCACACCATCGCGGTCCGCGCAACAGAGACCACCGGCACCGAGTACGCCGCCGCGTTCGCCAGGTTCATCGACCGGTCGCCGTCATTCCGGACCTACCAGCGCCGCGCCGCACGCCAACTGCCCGTCATCCGGCTCGCCCCTCGCGCCGCCAGCACGCTCTCAGTCGACGACCCAGCGCCAGCAAGCATCGCCTCCGCCGCCCAGCAACGGAGCCGACCAAGCACCTGACCCGAGTGGCAGAAGCGCCCACGGCAACGCCCTTCCCCCTGGGCGATGAGGAAGTACGAGCGCCCCCCTGACGGGGTTGCTCCCGGTCGACGATGAGGTCGAGGACGCCGGTGGCCGCGTGCAGGTTGCTGCGGACGACGGTCAGTCCGACGTGGCGGCTGCTGTGCGTGACCTGCTAAGCGCGGGAGCCTGCGCCGCGAAGACGGGGATCGCTGATGCGCGACCGGCTGCACGCCACCGCCGAGCAGCGCGGAGTCAGCACGTCCGAGTTGGTACGTGAGGCGCTAGACCGGTACCTGGCCTGATCGCCTGGGCTCATTGCTTGGGCAGCAGGACCTCGCCTTCGAGGCCATCGGGGTCGCGGAAGAACATGCTGAGGTCGCTGCCGAAGTCATTGACTTTTCCGTCGCTCGCCCCGGCCTCGACGAGCCTGGCCCGGATGGTCTCGAACGCCTCCGGGGATGCGGCGGCGAGACCGACGTGGTCGATGCGGCCGCGCCCCCACATCGGGGTCTGCCGGTCCACCTCGACGTTACCGTCGATGACGAACACGTTCAGCTGCGTCGCGAGGCCGATGTCGATCGTGGTCATGGTCTCGCCAGGACCGTGCTCGCGCGCCGGCCCGACGACGGCATCGAACACCGCCTCGTAGAAGCGGCCCAGCCGCGCTATGTCCTTCGACAGCCAGGCGATGTGGTTGACTCCGTTCAGCAGCACGCGGCCATTGTGCCCCGTCGAGCAGGCCATCCACCATTGATGCGGCATCCACCGCGAGATCCCGGTAGCCAGGTGAAGCCTCAATCGCTGTAGTTGCCGTTACCGGCACCGGTGACGAGGGTGACCTGCCCGTTGAAGTTGATCCACGGTGCCCGTCCGCAGCTCTCCGTAGGTGGCGGTCATTACTTGCCGCGTTTGAGTTGCTGGCGCCGCGACGGTGTGGTGGTGGTGCCGTCGCCGCCGGTTTTGCTGCGACCGGTGGTGTAGGTGCGGATCGGCTGAATGAACGACTTCGCCACGGCCAGCCGGGTCGCCACGTGCTCCGGGTCGGCACCTGCCATGTCGGACGCCCGGGAGCGTTCGTAGGCCGGTGTCTCCTGCGCGGCCGGCGGTGGGGTGGTCTCATCGTCGGCGGGTGCCGCTCGACGCTCGCCCACCACTTGGTGTCCAGCGGTCGGTGGTTCGACCGGGCTGGTCTGGACGCTGGGCTCGTGGACGCTTGTGCGGTCCGCGGACCCGTTCATGCGGTCCAGCAGGTCCTGCCGGTCGACTGCCGGCCGATGCGCCCCGTCGCGCTCCACCGCCGCGTCATCCTCACCGATGTCGTTTGAGGGGTCGGCGGCGGGGGACAGGATGGGGCCGTCCTCACCGAGCTCCTGCTCGCCTGGGCCGCGCCCCGCGTCGAGGTCGACTCCGCGGCGTGCGGCTTCGCTGCGCAGGTTGGTGCGGGCGGCGTGGGCGTAGGGGCTGACGTCGGCGTACCGCTCGGCGAGGTCCACCGCCGCGGCGATGACGGCGGGGCTGGTGGTGTCCCACCACTTGTCGTCGGTGACGCTGCCGAGCTGGCCGCGCAGCATCGCGTCCTGGGCCTGCTGGTAGGCCTCGAACTGGCGGCGGTCAGCGGCGGCGGCCACCCGCGTCTGGTCGGCTTTGACCTGATCGGAGCGGGCTTTGCGTTCCCGCAGGCTGCCCAGCCCCTGCAACGCTGCCCGCAGCGCTTGGTCCAGTCCCTCGTGCATCTCCTCGAGCTCGCGTTGCTCCATGACTTCCTATCTCCTTACCGTCATCGGTGTGTGTGCTGCTGGTGTCGGTCGTGGTCGGGGTGGTGGGCCCGCCGTGGGCGGGGCCGTCGGCCACGTAGGTGCCCCGTGGTGCGGGGTCCACGGGCTGCGGGGTTTGCGGGGTGTGGGTGCCGGCCCGGGCGTCGCATTCCCGGAACGGACCTTCGCCGGGGGAGTACAGCAGCGGCAGGTGGTGGTCGGCTTCCGTCCGCCACCACGCGGCGAACGCGCCGCCGTCCTTCGACGCCCGGGCACCCTCGTAGGCTTCCCACAGCGCCTCGAGCCGTAGAGCGGCCTCCGGGTGTGCCCACCACTGTCGGCACCACACGGCGTTCGCGGTGTCCCGGACGTAGAACGGCATCACCCACCCGGTCACGAACTGCTCAACCGTCTCGAACTGCGGGTCCGCACCCAGCTCCTCGCCCTGCTCGGGCTCGGGCTCGGGCTCGACGACAGGACCAGCCCCGGTTTCCGACTCGGGTGGGGCGGTGTCATCGGCGGCAGTGCTCGCTTGGAACGCGGCGTACTGCTTGTCCATGATCCCCGGCTCGTCGGCACCCGAGGTGCCGTTGCCGTTGGTGGCGGGTGGGGTGTCCATCTGGTCGTCGAGGCTCATCGCGCGGTCACCACCGGGATGGCCCCGTCGGCCAGGCCCGCCCAGGACCCCACCACGTCCCACAGGTCGTCGCTGTGCTGCGCCACGCGCCAGCCGCGGTCACCGAGCAAGGTGCTGACCGGGTCGACATCGGCGTCGGCGCTCACCCAGGGCAGTAGTCGTTCGTCGTGACTGATCATGGTCGGTGCCTTTCCTACGGTGACGGGGGATCCTCAGGCGGTGTTCTCGCAGGCTTGGCCGGCGTGCGTCGCCGCGGCCGCGTCCAACAGTTCGAGGAGGTCCGCGGGGTGGGTGATGAGGGATTGCTGGTCCAGCCACCAGCGGGCGGTGTCGATGCCCACCGCGGTGGCTTCCACCCGCTGATACCCCTGCCGGTCCCCGTCTTCTTGCACGGCCCACTCGTAGAGGGCTTTCAGCTGCTCGTATCGCACCCGGCGGGCGAAGCCGACCTGCTTGACCGACCCGGTCGCGGCTACCTCGGTTTCCCACATACCGATCGCTGCTTCCTCTTCTGTGCGGCGCTCGGCGATCCACTGCGTGCGGGCCAGCTCGCGGCGTTTGTCACCGGGGTGGTCTCGAAGCAGTCCGGGCACATGCCCTTGGAGGACAGGTAGGAAATCCACGGGCCGCGTTGGTCGGCGGCCCGGTCGGCGGCATCCACCTGCCCGGCGTGGCCGCAGCCGAAGGTGATGTCGAAAACGGTGGGGTGGCCATCACGCAGCCTCTCCCTGGGTGTCGGGATCGGGTTTGGGCTCGGAGGTGGGCAGCAGCGGGTTGCGTGCGGGCAGGGTGCCGTCTTGGCCGGCGCGGACGAGGTGGGCGTAGGGGCGGGCCGACCAGTGCCGCAACCGGACCAGGGTGGCGGCGACCCCGGAGACGAGGACCACGGCCCTGGCTTGGGGGATCGCGGCGAGGTCGGCGACCTCGAGGATGGGTTCGCGGCGGTTGGACAACTGCCGGGACCGGGACCCGCCGTGCCCGCCGACGGACACGCTGGTGGAGGCCACGTCGTGGTCCCCGACGAGCAGGGACACGGTTTTCAGGAAGTCGGTCTCGGCGATGCCCTTCCCGATGCCCCGGACGTTGCACGCCGACCACAGGGCGTCCATCCCCTCCCGACCCCACACCCGGGCGCCTTGGGAGTAGGACTGCAAGAACGCCGACACGACGATGCCCTTGGACCCGTAGTGGCTCAACAGGTCCGGCAACTGCGGCCAGCGCACGATGTTCGCGACCTCATCCAGGCACATCAGCAGCGGCGGGGACAACCGGCCCAGCGGGGAGGCCTCCGCCCGGCGTTCCGCCGCCTCGGCCACCGCCACCGTCAACGCGGCGGTCAACGCCCGCGTCGTTCCCGCGCCTTCCTTGCTGATCGCGTACACCGTCTCGGTGGAGGCGACGAACTCGTCCGGGTTCAGTTGCGGGCGGGTGTCCTCGGGCCCGGTGGGGCACACCCAGCTCAGGATGTGCCGGTCGGTGAGGAACCGGCACATCTTGCGGGACGTGCCATACACCCCGCCGCGCTGGTCGGTGGCAGCCGGGACGTACCCCGCACCGCGAGGGCCACCTCGGTTTCCCCGGCCGCGGTCAGCGCGGTGACCGGGGCGGAGTTGTTCGGGTCGTTCAGCCACGCGTAGACGGTGTTCAACGTTTCCCCGGCCACCGCCGCCGCCAGCAGGTACTGGGCGAGCAGGGCCTCCCCTTCCGGTTCGAAGTAGGCATCGCCCTTGTCACCGGCCCCGACCGCCGCCGAAAACAGTGACGCCATCGCCGAGGCCTTCGCGATGTCGGTGACGTAGGTCAGCGGGTTCCACCACCACGTCGGCTCGTCCTGGGCCACCACTTTCTGCGGGTCGAAAATCCACAACCGGCCCCGCCCGACCCGCACCCCACGGGTGAGGTCGACCAGGTCCCGCTTGTTGGAGGTCCCGAACACGGGTCCTTTCGTCTCGCAGACCTGCGGCACCACCACACACGAGGTCTTCCCCGACTGCGGCCCCATGATCCACAGCTGCACGAAGTTCCACGGGGCTGCGAGCATCTGCCCCGTCCGCACGGACTCCGCCAACGGCACCCCCGGCCCCGCCTGCTCGGCCCGCATGCTGACCGCGGCCTCGGCCGCCGGTCGCGCCGTCAACCCCCGCAACTCGGTGGCGGTGGCCATCGACGTGGCCTTGGCGTCGATCCAGTGCCGCGACCGCGAGGACACCACCCACCACCAGCCCGCGGCGGCCGCGACCAGTGCGAGGACCACACCGAACACGACCAGCACCCACGTCGCCGAGGTGGGCCAGCCCAGCTTCCCCGTGACCAGGCGCACCACCACACCGGGCGGGTTGTTCCCCACCGCCGCACCCCCGGCGATGCGGGCGGCCCCCCACACCGCCACCACCACCGCCACCAACGCGAAGACGGCCAGCAAGAACACCCATTCCCCGGCGCCACTGCCAGGATCGGGCCGGCGGTTCGGGCGCCGCGCCATCACCGCACACCGCCCGCAAGCCCGGTCGCTGCCTCGCGAATCGTGAACAAGTGCGCAACAACTGTGGCTACCGGCGTGCCGACGCCCACGTCACCGATCGCCATCGGTGCGATATCCGCGACCTCGTCGCGGACGATCCACACCGGGGCTGGCCATCGCTTCTCAGTCACGGCCTGTGCTCCTTTCGTTGCTGCCCTCACGCACGGGTAACTGGGGTGGGGCAGGGCGGCATGAGGGCCATTGCTGCCCGATGCGGGCCAGGTGCAGGCCGACAGGGTTTAGCCGGTGGCGCAGCGCGGCCGCGTCTCGTGTTCGGTCCTTGCAGGTTCGGGGGCCGCCGTGGCCCTCGACGATGGCCATGTCCAGGGCCATGGCCAGGTATCGGTCCGCCGTGACGGCATCGACGGGGTCCCCGCGGAAGGAGACGGCGAACCCGAAACGGCGCAGGGACCCCAGCACCTGCGGGGCGTGGACGTCCGGGTCGGGGACACCCGCCGATCCCAGCAGCGGGGTCACCGCCGAGCACACCGCCACCTCGGCGGCGTTCACCGGCACCCGGTCCTCCTGCGGTGTCACGAGCCCACCTGCTGGCGGCCGACGCGGTGGCGGGCTTCGGCTTGTTCCCACCCTTTGTTGGTGTTGTTCACCGCTTTCTCCACCTCGGTCAGCACCACTTCGAAGGGGGTTCCCGGTTTCTTTCCTGTCTTGAGCAGGAACTTGCCCAACCCTGGGGGTGGGGGTGGTTGCCCGTCGGCGTCGACGGTGCTGTCGTCCTCGGCGGTGTGCGCGGATTCCACCGACCAGTCCGCGATCATCCCGGTCTCCGCCGTGGACATCGCGAACACTTTGCGGAGGTTGCCCATTTCCCCGTCGGCGAGGCCGCCGAGGAACACCATCTCCGAGCGCTCCACGAAGCCCCACGCCTTCTTCGTGGCATCTGCATCGGCCAGCTCCAGGTCGTCCATGGTGTGGGTGATCAACACCTGGCCGAGGACTTTCTGCCGGTTCAGCCGGGTGATCTCATCGACCCGGTCGACCATTTCCACCGACGCTTTCAGGGTGCGCCACAGCTCGTCCATGATCATCAGGTAGACGGTTTGTTCCCGCAGGCCGGCGTCGGCCAGTTCCTTCGCCGCGGACACGGCGGATTGGCCGTAGGACCAGCACACCAGCTGCACCCCGGCCTGCAAGATCTGCTCGGCGGTGTCGATCCCGGACACGTCGAAGACCACCGCCCGGTCCAGCAGCATCGGCACCGTCGTCGGTTTGGTGAAGGTGTCCCCGAACCGGCCGTCCTCGCCCAACGCCATCAATGTGGCCAGCAGGTTCTCCGCGGTGTCGTCGTAGCGGGAGTCCTCGCCGCGGTCCAGGGACATGGCCCGCACCCGGGGGTGGCGGGCGGCGATGATGACCACTACGTCGGCGATCAGCGGTGCCACCTGCTGCGTGTAGGCCACGCGCAGGGCCGCCGAGAGCATCGACCCTTCCCGGTCGGACAGGCGTCCGCCGCGGACCAGCTCGCACAACCCGGTGAGCACGTTCAACGCCCGCCCCACCTGTTCGGCCTCCACCCGGCGCCGGGTCTCCGGCGGCAACCGGTGCAGTTCCTCGGCCAACGGGCCCGGGTCCAGGGGGTTGACGTGCCCGCGTTCGCGGCCGATCTCGATGACTTGGCCGCCCAGGGCCCGCACCAGGTCCGGGTAGTCCGGTTTCAGGTCCGACAGGATCAGCGGGATGATCCCGAACGCGGCGGACACGTTCACGATCCGCCGCACCAGGGTGGATTTCCCGAGGCCGGGGCGGCCGAGGACGAACGCCGAGGGGTTCAGGATGCGCCGGGACAAAAACCACATGATCGGGTCGCCGCACACCGTGGCCCCGGTCAGCTGATGCTTGCCCAACGGCACCCCGTCGGTGGGGGTCCCCGACCCGGCGGAGAACGGCCACAGCCCGCAGACCTGCACGGTGGTGCCCCGATACTCCGGGGGGGCCTCCACCCACGGCACGTGCCCGCCACCGGGGCGGCGCCAGCCCCGCGCCCCCGGGCGGGCGGCCCGCGCTTCCCGCGCGGCGGCGTAGGCCAGGCGTTTCGCGGCGCGGCGCTCGCTGTGGGTCGGGGCGATCGTGGCGACGGCCGCGTCGTGGGGGGTGTGCAACCGGGGTGGGGCCACCACCGCCGCGTCCTGCCGGTGGCGGCGGAACGGGGCCAACAAAGTGCTCATCGGGAATCTCCTGCCGAGGTCGGATCGTCGGTGACCAGCGCGTGGCCGCCGGGGTGGAAAGGGTTCAGGGTCAAGCCGCTGTGGCCCAGATCGAGGAGCTCCTCGCCCAGATGCTGCACAACGTCCCGGTAGGGACCAGCCAGAGCAGTCCCGGGTGCACCGCGATCTCGGGCTGGGGGCGGCTCACAGCGTGTCCCGCGCCCACTCGGGCAACGCCAGGTGCGCCTGCAACACCAACCCCAGTGGCAGCGCGGCGGCGAAGGACGCGGCCTGGTTGTAGCGGGCCAGGCGCAGCCGCAGCTTCGTCGGCGCCGTCAGCATGGAAATCGTGGATGCCGCCCGCGCCAGCATCGCCTCATCGGTCACGGTGACGGTCACGATGATCCCGAACCGCACCAACCCCGCCCCTTGGGCTTCCTCCTGCGCCGCCTTCTCCGCCGCGGCCAGCATCGTCGTGTCATGGGCTTGGGGGCGGGTACGGGCGGAGGCCTGGGTGCGGGCGTCGCGGACGTCGCGTTCCACCATCCGCCGCGCCGTCTCCGCGGCCTGCGGCCGGTAGATCACCGTCACCCGTTTCCGGGCGATGTCGGGGTGCGGGGCCAACAACGACTTCAGCGAGTGGTCATAGAACACCCCCGGCGGGGCGTCCCGCATCTGCCACACCATGGAGAACGCCCCGTCGTGGGCGTAGTGCTCGGGCAGGTCGTGGGCGAACGCCGGACCGGCCTCCGACCACGCCAACCCCGTCCCGCCCTGGCCGCGTTGTTCCTCCACCAGCTGCGCCACCGACGGGTCGTAACAGACCCGGACGGCGTCGGTGAGGTCCGCACCCGACATCATCCGCACCGTCGTGCCGGCCCCCGTGCTCCGCAGCCCTTGGCGCAAACCCGGCAACCGGCGGCCCAAATCGGCCAGCATGTCCTGCTGGCTGCGTTTGTCCTCCCCGGGGCGGGGGCGGGAGGAGAACGTCAACGCGATCCGGGTCGTTGTCGTCGAGGACGCCGCCGGATACTTCGTGGTGATCTCCTCCAGGGTGGCCGTCGAGAACTCCGGTGCGCTGTCCTGGGTGTGGCGTTTCACCATCCGCACCAACCGGGTGCCCGGGTCGGGGGCTGTTTCGATGGTCACCGCCGCCGCCAGAATGTCGGGTTGCTGACCCAGATGGGCCACCCACCCACCCCAGTGCGCCACCGCCGAGTCGGTCACCGACTGGTCCACCAGGTCGTTGCCGGTGGCCTCGGAGGCCATCACCGCGCTGTAGTGATCCACCCCCGGGGTGTGCACCACCCCGTAGGGGTCGCCGTAGGCGTCGACCGCTCCCACCAACTCGGATTGGGCGAGCAACCCCGGCAGCCGGGTCCGCCCATCCGGGCTCTGCCCCGTTGCCCCCGCCGACACCAGGTTGCGCCCAGCTTTCGCCGAGTGCCGGAAGACCACCCGGCCCAGCAGCCGCTGATACCCGCTGTGCCCGTCGGGGCCGTGGGCGATCATCGGGGTCAGCACCAGCACCGAGGCCACCAGCGTGATCGCGGCGGCGATCAACCCGAAGCCCATCAGCATGATGACCACGATCACCGCGGCCACCCCCACCAGGACGCTCGCCGCCATCCCCATCCCCAACACACCCGGGCGCCGCGGCGCCCGCAAATTGCCGTACGTGACCCGCTCCACCGGTTGCTGTGTCGTCATGATCTAGCTCCCTTCCGTCTGGGCGGCCACGGACGGGCCACCCTCGTTGTCCTCCACCGACCCCGCCGCGGCATCACCGGCCTGCTGCGCCGCCGACCACGCCGCCCCCGCCGGCCGCCACGTCGGACGGGCACCCCCACCCCCACCGGAACCGGCCGGGGTCACACCCCCACCGGAGGCCTGTGTCGGTGTCGCCCCCGACGGAGACCCACCACCAGAACTCGCCCCACCGCTCCCGGAGCCGTTCCCACCGGCACCATTCGAGCCGGAACCGGTCCCGGCCGGAGTCACACCACCACCCGAGCCCTGCGTCGGCGGCGCCCCCGACGGCTCCCCGCCGCCAGAACTCGCCCCACCGCTACCGCCGGCACCATTCGAGCCGCCACCGCCACCAGCACCCGAACCCGACCCGCCAGCGGTGCCGTTCGATCCGGACGGCGGCACCGCCCCGCTCCCAGACCCGCCACCCTCACCGGTGCCGCCGCCCCCCGCGGGCACGCCCGCGGGAACCGGCTCCGAGGTTCCACCGGTGTCCCCGCCACCGCCTCCACCGGACGGGCTGTCACCACCACCAGCCGGCGCACCACCACCCCCACCACCGGTGGGGCCACCACCGCCACCACCACCCGCGGGTTCGGTGCCGCCGGACGGACCACCGCCACCGCCCCCGGTACCTCCACCACCACTTCCGCCAGCAGTGGATCCGGCTCCACCGGAGGAGGCGGACGCCGCCCCCGACGCACCACCGCCACTCGCACCGCCAGCACCGGCCCCGGCCCCACCCGCCGCGGCACCGGTGCCCATCGTCACCGCAGCCGCGCCGACCGCCACCGCAGCACCCATCACCGCAGCCCCGGTCATCGCACCCGACCCAGCCGCGGTCGCCGGAGCCACGAACCGCAGCAGCGCCGGCAACGACAAGCCCGCGACCGCGAGGATCGCCATCCCCGTCAACGACGCCATCAACGCCGACACCCCAGGGTCGGTGGTCTGAAAATCGTGACCGTCCTTGATCAACAAGAACCCGGCGGCATAAATGATCGACGCCACCGGGCGCAGCAACACAAAAGCAATGAGGTAGGCGTTGATCTTCTTGTACCACTGCAAACCCTGCTCCGTGCCCGTCAACGACGCCGACAACGGCCATACCGCAATCAGGATGATCAGCAACGCACCCCGCAGGATCATGAAGATCACCATCGCCCCCGCCCCGAACAACGCGAAGATCGCGACGATGATCGTCAACAACGGGGTCATCGCCAACAACCCCTCGTTCGTCAGCAGGCTCGGCGCCGTCTGATCGAACGGTGCCCCCGTCGCGGAGGAAATGATCCACGGCGAGAACACATCACCCGCCTTGATCAAAATATCGACGATCCCAGCACCGGCGGCGGTCACCGCGATCAGGCGCACCAGCATCTTCACCGCCTCCGAGCCATGCTCCGAGCGGCCGGTCATCCCCAACCTGGCACCGCACACGATCAAGCCGACCACCGCGGCCAGGATCGTCAGATACCCCAAATTGCCCTGCAACACACCCGCCGGCCCGGCCGCCTGCAGATTCGACGGAGCCGTCGCACCCGTCAGCTCCGGCCCCGCCAGATTCGACACCTTCGGCGAGGGAATGTTCAACCAAAACGTCCCCAACGTCTTCAAAATCGTCGTCGTCGCATCGGCCGCCGACTTCCGCACCTCATCCAAAAAACTATTCGTCACCTTCGACGCGACAGACCCAGTAAGGCTTCCGGCGAGGCAGGTGACCTCGTAGAATTTGCACATCAGGACACCCCCGCCCAGGGCACAAACCCAGCGAGCGACGGTGCCGAAGCGGCCGTGACGAACAGGGCCGGCCCAGCCTGCGGAACCGCTCGCCAATCGCCCTGATACCACTGCATCGCGACTGACAGCTGCGGGTACGTATCCGTTCGACCGGGCACGCTGAGAGCCAGAGAGATGCTCGCCTGATCTGAGGAGTAGGAAATGATTCGGAACCCTCCAAGTTGAATCCCGGCGTCCGCCCCGCTGTCCGAGCTGCCGGGCTCCGCAGCCAGCTGCTGCGCATATTGGTTCGGTACCACCGAGTGGTCCAGCACACCGTTTTGGATTGCTGCATCTGTGCCGGCGCCGTGGCCGAGGTTCGAGGCGGCCAACAGCGCGCCGAGGGGAGTACGGGAGTAGCAGTAGCCGATGCCCGCGGGACCGTGCAACTTCGGGCCGTCCGCGACCGAGGAGGGCACGGCGAACCCCGCGGACAGTGACCAGGTCACCCCGGTGGGGGGTGAGGTGGGGACGGTCTGGTCGCTGCCAGTGGTGGAGCATCCCGCGGGTCGGCCTTCCTGGCCAGCAGTCACCGGTGCGGGTGCCCCGGCCGGTGCGGTGGCGCCCCCGGGCGGTGGTGCGGCCCCCGGGGTCGCACCGGGTGGACTGGCGGCGGCCGGTGGCGCGGGTTTGGGGCTGGTGGCGGCGTGGATCAGGTCGATGACGAGGGCCATTGCGACCAAGCCGAGCAGCACCGCCGACCCGATCCACGCAGGCGATGGGCCACCATTGTTCTCCTGGTCGCGGCGGGCGCGTCGACGTTTCGAAGGCATGGGTGTTCTCCTCTTATCCGGTCGTGAGGTTCAGGACGATCGCGGTGACGGCCGCCGCGCCGCTTCGGCCGTGCCGCCGAGCGCGGTTCCCAGCAAGACCAGCCCGATGAACTTTTCCGGGACAACGCGCCGCCAGGCGATCGTCGCGGCCGCGACGACGGACCCGAGAAGGCAGACAGCGAACAGGGCCCACCCGGCGTAGTGCACAAGCGGAAGGAAGTCGCCACCCGGCGCCGGGAGGGGTTGGCCGCTGGCGAGGACGGCGGCCGTGGTGGCGTTCATTTAGGTGACTGATCCGACGATGGCGCCGGCGGCGCCGATGAGGACGGTGCCCAGCAGCGACATGCCCAGGCCCTTCATGGAGGCGGCTTCCTCGCCGCGGTGGTGCTTCCAGGCCATGGTGGCGGCGGCGATGACGAACCCGACGAGGCAGGCGGCGAACGCTCCCCACGCCACGTAGTTGACGACGGTGATGATGCCCTGGGTGCCGGGGGGTTGGGTGGAGTTGATGTTGATGCCGGAACCAGCAGCGGTGAGGACCAGTTCTTGTGTTGCAGCGTTCATGGTGGGTGTGCCTTTCTTGTTAGGAGACTGCGGTGCGGTCTCGGAGAAACTCACGGGGGTGGGGCTCCCGGACCGGTTCCGGTCCGGGGTCTTGGTCGCGGGCGGTTTCCGCCGCCCGCCGAATGTGGGTGATGGAGCGGCGGGTGCGGCGCGGGACGGTGGCCAGGTCGAGGTCGAGGGTGGTGCGCCAGGCCTCGACCCAGGGCAGGTGCCACAGGGCGGGGACCATCCCCGCGACCCGCTTGATCTCGGCGACCAGGACGGGGGGTAGGCGGGGTGCGTCGTCGAGGACGGCCAGGCCCAGCAGGACCACCCCGGTCTGCCCGCTCGCCCAGTGCGAGGCCATCCACCCGGCGTAGTGCAGCCCGGTGGCGTGGGTGCGGGCCACGAGCAGCACCCGCGGTGCCGGTGCCCCCGCCGGGGTCAGCGGCAGGCGCTGCGGCAGCTCCAGGGCATCCTCACCGCACAGTGCGGCCACGGTCGAGGCCCCGGAACCGCCGTGCACCCCGACGACCCACAGCAACGGGTCCGCACTCACGCGCTCGCTCGGCAGACCACCACCGGTTGGTGCGGCCACGTTCGTCAACGGCTCCTGCGGCCCGAACCGGGCCGCCAGGTCATCCCCGAGCACCAGGGAGGGTTCCACCTGCTCCGGCGGCGGAGGTGGTGGTGGTGCGGTGGGCAACAACGGATTCGACACGGAAGTCCTCTCAGAACTGGGGGTCAGTGCGGGCACGGTGGCCCCGCCGGGGCGGCCCCACCCGCTCATCGCGGCACCGGACCAGGACCCGGCACCGGTGCCACCACCGGAGCAGGGGCAGCTGGTGGTGGAGCCGGTGCGGGTGCCGTGGTGGTGGGGCTGGGTGCCGGGCTGGGCACCGGCCCCGCCGAGGGTTGCGGTGGTGGGGCGGACACCGGAACCGACGGGGTCGGTAGCACCGGACCCGCCGCCACGGGCAGCCCGTACACGGTGTCCGTCCCGGCGACACTGGAGGTCACCACCGCCCGCGTCCCGGACATCCCGATCGGGATCACCCCGGAACCGGTGGGGGATTCCTGCCCGGCTGGACTGACCAGGTACCGGTCGGAGTTCCGGGTGCCGTAGGCGGCGGTGTCGGTCACCGACGTGCTCGCCCACCCCGTGGGCAGGGTACGGGCCACCCCGTCGCGGGCGTCGACGAGCACCGTGCCCACCGTGGCCAGCAGGTTGCGGGGTGAGGGCTGCCAGCGTCCCGAGGCGATCGCCGTGGCCGGCACGCTCAGCGGTGCCCCGATCGCGGTGTTCGTGACCGGGTCGATCAGGCCGACGAGCTGCGTGCCCGGATCGGCTGTGTACCAGGAGGCCACCAGGATTTCCGGGTGCGCCACCGGACTCGTGGCGCTGCCCAGCCCGGCGTATCCGGCGATCGACGCCAACGGACCGGCCCCGGCCGGGGTGGGCACGGTCACCGGTGACGGTGGGGTCTCGGCGGTGGCAGCCCCGAGGCGCCACACCTGCCCCACCGAGTTCGCGGCCACGACCGCGTCCCCGGACGACCCGAGTGCCACCGCCCCGGCGGGCACCGCCCGCTCCACCAGGTGGCCGTCGGTGATGGTGGCGGCCCGCTGCCCCGGCTCGGTGACCAACGGGGAGGTCCCGGCGAAGGACACCGTCGCCCCGGCCGGGATGGACACCGACCCCGAGGTGTGGGCACCGTCCATGCCCCACCAGTCCAGCCCGTCACTGGTGGCTGCGGTCACCACCGGGTGGGCGTCGATCTCCGACAGGTGCAGCCCGCTGCCCGTGCTGGACGTGGCGGCGTCGCGGGGCAACGCCGCCGACCACGCCGGGGCCCCGGTCGCGGGGTCGAGCACCGCCAGGACGGGGGAACCGGCATCGCCGGTGACGGTGATGATTGTTCCGTCCCCGGCGATGAGGGGGACGCTGCCCGGCGTGATCGGGGCGGACCAGTCGGCTTGCCCGGCGTAGCCGGGCGGGGGCAGCGACGGGTACGGCGTCGGTGTTCCGGTCACCGGCGGCGGGGACGAGACGGCCACCACCGGTGGGGGGGTGCGGTTCGAGGCCACCACCGCCACCGTGGCCACCGCCAACAGCACCACCGCGGCCCCCACACCCGCGAGGACCCACCACCGGCGCCACCCCGACCGGGCGGTACCCGGTGCGGGGGTGGCGTCGAACAACTCACCGTGGGCAGTGACGATGGCCTGCCACACCACCTCGGAATCGGCGGTACGGACCTTCGCGCGGATCGCGCCCTGCCCGCGCCGCAGGCGGCGGGCTTGGGCCACCAGCACCGCGGTCGCCGCGGACCGCGGGTCCGCCTCGTCGTCACCGAGTGGTACCCGCTCACCGTCGATCTCGGCGTACTCCGCACCCACCACGACCTCCGGGCAGGGGAACGCCGGCACCTCCCACACCTGACCGTCCGGGGCCACGAAACCGGTCTCCCCGCGGCGCGCCGCGGTACGCGGGCCGGTCATGACCCACCGCTGAACGAAACACGGCTCACTTGCCACGGTGTGGCCGTGCCGCTCCGGCTCAGGAACACATACATGGTCTGCGAATCCAACGGCGCCGACCAGGCGTTGTCGCCGTGCCCGGTGGTGGCCACCGTGTAGGCGCGGGCCGCGGCGCCCAGCTGGTCCGGGGGCCGCCCGTCGTCGTGGTTTTCGGTCAACGCCACCGTGGTGTACCCGTGGTGGGCGGCCAGGGTGTTCCACTGGGCGCCACCACCCTGGGCCAGTGGCTGTGTCAGCACTGCGGCGAACGGCGGGGTGGCGTACACCGCGGACCGGACCTGCGCGTCATAGGGGGAGCGGTCCAGGGCGGTGTCGTAGGTGAACGTGGCCGCCGCGAACGCGGCCGCCACCCCGTCCGGTGACTGACCGTCCACCGGGCCGCACCCTGGCCGCGGGGTTGCCCCGGTGTCCCGGCCGGGATCGGCGGATTCGAGGGCACCGGGCCGGGCGTCGAGCGCGGCGGGACCGAACCGGGTGCAGCAGAAGAGGGTGCAGCGCTGGACGAGGGTGGGGAGGACACCGACGTCCCCGCCGGCGGTGCGGGGGCTGGAGCGGGGCCACCGCACCCGGCGCCCACGGCGACCAGCACCGCGGCACCCACACCGCAGCGGCCTGCGGTCCCGACCCGCATCACCGCTGCCCTTCCGCACCAGCAGCGGACTGTGCGGCGGAGTAGTCCGCCCACCACCGCCGCTCCCGCCACGCGATGCACCACCCCACCGCGACCACGCCCGTCGCGGCGCCCAGGGTGAGCAGGCCCATGTCCGGGCCCGCCGCCGCCCACGCAACGGTCGAGGCACCCGTCACGAAAGACACCACCAGCGCCAACGGCACCGCCTTCGTCGCCCGGTCCGGGCCGCAGCTATCACGGCGGCACGAGAACACCGCCACGGCCATGGCGGCGCACGCCGCCACCAACGACAGCACGAACACCCCCACCACCAGCACGTGCAGCACAGTGACGATCTCGTCGAAAGATGCGAAGACGTACGGGGGAACTTCCACTGACCGGGGGCAGTACGCGGCCCGACGGCATTAAGCGGCCACCCGCAGGAGGCTGGCTGCCCGCCACACCGATCAGTACGACAGTCGGTCCACAGGTTCCCCTGCACCTACCACCCACCGTATCGAGCGTGGCCGCTGTGTGCGTGCCCGTAGGGGCGGCGGCAGCGCCCGACACGGTGAACTGATTCCTGCCACACAACTCATCAGCCACGTCGCGCTAGGCGCGTACCGAGTTTCTGCTGGCTGCCGCGTCAGGGAGGGAAGGCCGCCCCTACTTCCGGAGGTCTGGGTCTGACCCGGTGCTGTGTGCCAAGTCGGCGTACGACGGCGGGGGACGCGAAGTACAGCATGAGGGCGCTGACCAGCACCAACACCAACTGGTCTCCGGCGGGACGACCGAGTAGCTCCAAGGTTTCTTGTCCGCCGGGCAGCGTGTTGAACAGCAGGGCCACCGACAGCACCACCATGAGCTGGGTTTCGCGCCGGCCC
>JAABUJ010003499.1_pt1 | contig 17571 bp, 19 predicted proteins | sample 5559131 | NCBI WGS metagenome assembly JAABUJ01 (sample SAMN10711875, study PRJNA513366) | rock metagenome | isolation source: Antarctica rocks | place: Antarctica: Victoria Land, Mt New Zealand nord | collected 2016-01-07 | reverse complement strand
AGCCGGCGCCTCAGTAAGGACTACGAACGGCTCCCGGCAACGGGCGAGGCACTCATTTACATCACCATGTCGCGGATCATGCTCCGTCGTCTGGCTCGCTCATGACCCTTTTCAGACAGTTTCTAGCGTACGTGCCTACTGCTTACCGATAGCGGCTAGAAGCGTGTATGCTGACCAGTTGCACGATGCACAAATGTTCGCGCACAATACAGCTTCATGGGTGACAATCGTATTGCTGGCTCTTAAGCATGACATCACAAAATGCTTGCTGAAGGTTTCCTGAATGCCCATAGGCGTCAGGGACCATGACGGAACTTCCGATCCCCGGGAAGTTACCGCTAACCCAGGATCCCATGGGGCACGTATTCGTGACGCAGTCCTTGAGCGCTGCGGCAGCATAGGAAGCACAGGTCCATTTATTGGAACCCAGGCAGGCCGACATCGGTTGTCTGATAATTGTGCCATCGTTGTTTGGGCCGTTCCATGCGTACTGGCCACACATGCCATATCCTGGCGTACCAGTGCAATACACTCGCCACTCAAAGGTAGGCGTTTGCGGGTCGGTCGGTAGGGTGCCCGTGCCTCGAAAGTAGATGTGAAAATTGAAGTAGTCCGTTGTCTCTTGACCCGCCAGCTGAAGATGCCAGTGTGTATGCCAGCCGTAGGTGCTGTCGAACTCAGCCTGACGAATCTCCGACTATGTGTAAAGGGGGGAAGAGTTGGGAGGAACCCAGCATTGCGTCCAGTAGGCGCTGTTCGCAAATACGCAGTTCACGAAGTTTGGGTCATTCGGCCCCACGCCAGCAGCCAAGGCGGAAGGGGATGAGGCGACCATCGAGGTCAATACCATTGATACCGATAGAAGGAGGCGCTTGAACGGCACTTTAATCACTGGTTACTCCCTTATGTGTAGCGGGCATTTGACCACAATAATCACGATGGGCCAAAGTATGACATATAGACGCATTGGCATGCCGGGTGCGACCGGCAGGACCGGCGGTTGGAGCCAGCAGGTGAAGGCGAGCCTGACGGGTTGGAGGGCTGGTGAGACGTTTAGACTTCGATCTTGCGTGCCTCGATCAGAATGTGGATGGGAACCTCCACCATGAAGGCGCCAAAGTCAGGCTCACCGGCAAGAAACTCCTCCGTCGGCCTTGGCTCCTCCAGGGCGGTCAGGACCAGGCCGGCGGAGCGGAGCGCGTGCACGTACCAGGAGAGCGGGCGATGGTAAGACGTGGTGGAGGTGAGCCGGCCATGAACCCGCCAGTAGACCGGCCCCGTAAACGGTTCGGCGTAGCGCCGCACCTTCCTCCACACCGTCGGCGGGGGATGCATGGTCTCCTCGACCCAGGCCGACGACTCTGGAATGTCGAAGCAGGGGTGGGAGAAGAGGGCAACAAGTCTTCCGCCCGGGCGGAGCACGCGTCCCATCTCGCCCAGTGCCCCGCTGGCATCCGGTATGTCCATCAGGCCCATTTGACAGACAACGAGGTCGAATGAGTCATCGGCGAGCATGTCCATCCGGGCAGCGTCGGCCGCGTGGTAGGTGATGCCAAGCGGCTCGTGCTCCTCGCGTTGACGATTGCGGCCGATGAGCGGGGCCGAGAGATCGAGGCCGGCCACCTCCGCGCCAAGACGAGCCAGCCGGCGCGTATTGTGACCGTTGCCGCAGGGCACATCGAGGATATGCATCCCGCGGACTTCGCCGAGGAACCCAAAGAGGGCGGGATCGAGGAGGGTACGGTGCCAGAAATCCCCTTCATCGCCCTGCTTCTCGTCGTACCACTCGGCCAGGTCTGGCCACTCCATCGTTCCCACCTCGCTCTCCTTGCCGCCGATAGTAGCAGAGCTACGATATGAACACTCCACCATCGAGACCGACAGGGTTGACGTACGCGGCTCTCAGGCCGGCGTACGCCACGGCGCCAGTTCCTCCCTCGCAAGGATATCCCGGATATCGTTGCGGTAGACTACAGACATGAAGCTACTCAAGATTCGCCGTGTCGGCAACAGCAACATGGTTGCTCTCCCCAAGGAGTGGGAGTCAGCCGGCTTCGGACCAGGGGCCTACGTCCTGGTCGGACGGGACCAGGACGGGGAGATTCGGATGCTCCGTGCCGGCGACATGGCGGCACGGGTCGACGCTCTCGCCGAGGAGATGATCGAGCAGCACGCCGAGGCCCTATGCATCCTCGCCGAGCACGACGCCGGGTCTCAGTGACCGACGAGGAGGTCGCCTACCTTGACCTCGACGACATTGTCCGCTTGCACGGGCGCATCTTTCCGCTCAGAAAAAGCGACGCAGGATGTGCTGTAGGGCGGAGCGCTCCTGGCTGGAGAGTGGGCTGAAAAATGATGCCTGGACCGCATCCACCACCTCGTGCAGTCGTGCTTCGGCCCCGCGCCCCTCCGGCGTGAGATGGAGCTGATACGCTCGCCGGTCTGCTGGATCGCGCCGGCGCTCGACATATCCCATTGATTCGAGATCGTCGACCACGGCCACCATGGTGGTGCGGTCGATATGGAGGATACCGGTCAGGCGGTGCTGGGAGAGAGGTCCGAGGCTGGCCAGCACGGCGAGCACGCTATAGTGGCGCGAGCGGAGGCCGAGCGGCTCCAGGGCGTCTTCCATTCGCTCGCTCAGTTGGCGTGCGGCGCGCGACAGGAGGTATCCGGTATGGGAAGCGAGACATTCGGGCAAGGCGGCGGGCAGCGAGGTCTCGATCATTCGGCCACCGCTGCGTGCCCGGCATGAGCACGGTGTGCGGCAGGCGGCTCCGCCGGCTCATCCTCCGAGCGGTGCCGTACCAGGAGTGCGGCCAGCGCCCCGATCAGCAGCACACCGGCGCCAACCACCAGCGTATCGTTCAGCGCGTTGGTGAAGACCAGCGCGCTGAGCTGCGCTCCCCGATGAGCGCCGCCACGCAGCGCCTGGCTGGTATGAAAATCCAGCCGGCTCTGCAGAACCGCGCCCAGAATAGCCACGCCGAGCACCGCGCCCATCTGACGAACCGTCGCTACCACGCCGGAGGCAGCGCCGGCCACCGAGGAGGGAACGGCGCGCATCACGGCGGTATTGATGTTGGCGCTGGAGATACCCAGGCCGAGACCCAACAAAATGAAGGGGCCCATCAACCACTGCCAACTGGTCGACACCGTCAAGTGCGCCAACCAGAACATGCCACCGGCGAAGAGCAGCAAGGCCACGAAGATGGGGCGATTCGGCCGGACCCGCCCGGCCAGCCACCCGCCTATTGGCCCGGCAATCGCCATGGCAACGGCCAGGGGCAGAATCGTGAGGCCGGACTCGATGGCCGAATCCCCTTTTGGCCCCTGGAGGAAGAGCGGCACATAGACAAAGATGCCGAACATACTGAAACTGATAAAAGCCGTCACCAGGATACCCGCGCTGAAGGCAGCTCGCTTGAACAGTGAGAGGTCCAGCATCGGCCGGCGCGCCGTGAACTCGCGCCAGATGAAGAGCACCAGCAGGACCGCGCTAGCCACGAACAGTGAGACGATCAGCGGCGAGCGCCAGCCATGGTTGCTGCCCTCCACCAGGGCATAGCTGAGGGCCAGAATAAATCCGCCGTTGAGCAGGATGCCCGGCACATCGAAGCCGGAACGCACCCCGCGCCGGGAGGGTGGCAGGAGCCGGGCGGCCATGGCCACGGCGACGCCAGCCAGGGCCGCCGCGCTCCAGAATACCCAGTGCCACCCGGCGTCACTCACCAGCAGCCCGCCCATGATCGGACCGACTCCCACCGCCACGCCGGCCATCGAGCCCCACAGGCCGAGCGGCATGCCGCGCTTGTCGGGCGGGAAGAGATCGGTGATCAACGAGAGGGTGGCGGGCAGCATCATGGCCGGACCCAACGCGGTAAGTGCTCGGCACACAATGAGCACCTGGATATCGGTGGCCAGGGCCGAAGCAATGCTGCCCAGGCTGAAGAACACACCGCCCGCGATGAACATCCGCTTGCGCCCGAAGATGTCGCCCAGACGCCCAAAGCTGGTCAGGAAGACCACGATGGTAATAAGGTAGCTATCCAGCAGCCATTCGATCTGAGACAGGCTGGCGTGCAATTCACGCTGGATCTGGGGAATGGCAGTGGTCACCGAGGTGCTCGCCGAAATAATGGTAAACAGGCCAAGCATCAAGGCGCCAAAGCCGAGCCAGATTCGCCTGGTGGACAGCTCACTCGGCGCCACCTGCCGTCCATCGGTCATTGCATCGTCATCAGCCGTGCGGGTTTGAACCCTCGCGGAAACAGCGGTCATACATCTTCCTCCAACTGATTCTATAATCAGCTTTCTATATCATCAGTATAGCTGATTATCGGTAAGAGGGCAAGACATATGTAGAAACGGGGTAGAAAGGCTGCCCCACGCGGTGTCGGGAGAGGTCCCAGATCCGGCCAGGCCCCCGTCTGGCTGCCGGTTCCATCCCCGCTGTCCGCACTCCATGGACATCTGTCGCAGGCAGACCCCTCCCGACTTCACGGTAGGAGCAGGGCACACCTCGGCCTGCTGGCTGGCGGATCCGCAGGTGGTCGAAGAGCAGCTGCAGGGGGCCGCGTCGTATCAGTAGCCCCGCCCGGGGACGTACACGTTGCGAAGTGCCTGGCCGTCTAACCAACGGCGGAGATTGTCGCAGAAGAGATCGGTAAGCGCCGCGTTCTCCCCGTCCACAGTGGAGGCCGAGTGTGGGGAGACGATGAGGTTGCTCAGGTCCCAGAGAGGTGAATCGGCGGGGAGAGGTTCCGTGGCGAAGACGTCGAGACACGCTCCACCCAGGTGGTGATCATCCAGGGCGCGTACCAGCGCCGGCTCGTCGATCACCTGACCGCGCGAGATATTGACGACCACCGCGCCGGCCGGCAGCTGTCGAAGACGGTGTTCGCTGATGAGCCCGTGAGTTTCCGGTGTCAGCGGGCAGCACAGAACGAGAGCGTAGGTATCGGAGAGGATGGCATCCATATCGCTCACGGCAACTACACCCGCCGCCGAGGGAAGATTATAGGTAGCGCTATCCCTTCCCACCCCCCAGACCTCGGCGCCAAGCGCTGAGAACACCTCGACCACGTGCCGTCCGACTTCGCCCAGCCCCACGACCGTCACCCGCTTGCCGGTAAGCGATCTCGTCGTGTAGCGCTCCCACTGATGGGCCTTCTGCCAGCGGGTGAGAGCAGGCATTTCCTTCAGGAAGTACAGCACGCCGAGCAGGGCAAACTCCGCCAATGGAATGGCGTGGACGCCGGCCGCCGTGGTGAAGACGATGTCGGAGGTGTTGAGCCCGGTGCGCTCCATGAAGGCGCCGATGCCGGCGCTGGTTGCCTGCACCCACCGCAGGTTCGGGCAGTTGCGCGGCATGCCGGCCGGCGCCCACCAGTCGAAGTCGAAGCTCACGTCCGCCGAGGCCAGCATCGAGCGCCAGCGGTCCATCTGTGCCTCGGTCAGCTCGCGCTTGGGTCCGTGATGGTCGGCGGTGTAGCGCGGAAGGGACAGGATTCCCGGCGCATAGAGGACGTCGATCCTCGTGTCCACGCCGGCGATGCGCTGCACGTGTTCGGCTTCAAGCGTCGAGGCAATCAGCACCCGAACGGGTGACGGAGTGTTCACGGCAGTCCTTAGGAAGACAGGGAGTGTGGTTGATGGAAAAGACGGTCATGATGGTTCTCCTGCGCATCACGCCAATGGTACCTGTGAAGGGGGTAGGCGTCAAAAATCATGGTGTACCTCGTCGAGCGCAAGACCCTACATACCCATATCTCCTCAGCCCAATACTGGAGAAGATACACGCCGGCATGGCAGTATGGAGTCCCCACCCGTTATGACTGTCCCCCTCTGGAGGAAAGCACGTGACAAAGATCACCCTGACCGTATTCCGCCGCCTCATTCTTCTCATCGCGGCGCTCGCTTCGTTCGGTGTAACGCAAACCCAGGCCGCACGTGGGCTGCAGGGCCTGGCGCTGGAGCAGCACAACTTGCGCCGGGGCTATGTGGTGACTTCGACCGTCTATCACCCGGAATGGTTCATTGCCCGGACCTACCACGTCTCGATGGCTCGGTTAAACGCGCACGGCTGGCTGGCCAGCTACGAGGCGCTCTTTACCCGCCACGATGTCAGCATCCTGGACGAGGTGGGCAACAAGCTAGATCAATATATGGGGCCGGTCGGGGCACACTGGGGCTACCGCCTGGCCGTGCAAAACGTGCTCTGCTGCGGGAAGTATCGCGCACTCGCGCTGCCCACGGTGGGCGACGAGAGCACCGGTTTCATTGCCACCGCGGGCGGCGGAACCGGCTTCATCGGGATGAAGTTCCGCCAGGGCAAATTCGTGGCCGACGTGGCGATTCTCCCGCGTCAGCGCGAAGCATCCCTGCTCTTGCTGGCCAGGGTCGAGGATCGAAAGATTCGCGCGCACCGCTAATTCCCTCATGAACTAGCGCGGGAGAGCGGGGCTTCTCTACTGAGGCTTTGTGGCAGGGTCCTTGAGTGGGGCGCGAATCTGATGCAGAACCGATGGGAGTCTTTGCTCCACGTCTTCGGCGCTCGCACGAAGGAAGCGGTATCCTTGGGCCTCAAGAAGCTGCTGCCGCTGCCGGTCTTGCTCCAACTGCCCGCAGTGGATCCCTCCATCCACTTCCACGATCAGGCGGCGGTCAGGACAACAGAAGTCCGTCACAAAAGGACCGATTGGATGCTGACGGCGAAATCGTATACCGTCCAGCTGACGGTTCCGCAAAGCTCGCCACAGCAGAGCCTCGCTCGGGGTCGCGATCTGTCGAAAATCCCGCGCCGCCTGCGTTGTCTCCTGTCGCTTCGGCCGTGATCGCTGGAGTCTCCCTAGAAAAGTGCGCTCATTCGATCCATCGCGTGGCGTCACAGTCGTTCCCCGTCTGCCTCAAGTAAGGGTCGTTCGTGCATTCATGATAGTCATTGTTGGCGGCATCGCACCCTCACCCCCAACCGCCCGCGGGAGACAGCGGCCTACCCCCTGGGCGCATGACAATGACAGTCGTGCGGTGAGGCGGATCCCATCACCGATGGCCGAGCAGATGGACCGTGGCCGTGCGGCCACTGCTGAAGAGCACCTGCAAGGTGTAGGGACCGGCAGGAGACGTGCGGACCGTGACCCGGTACACCTGATTGGCGTGAACCGGGATGAGGTGGCTCGTCACCCGCTGGCCGTGCGCCAGGAGCGTGAACCCGACAATGCCCGAGGCCGATGCCAGCCGCCAGTGGAAGACCAGGCCGTGGCCCGTATGCGAGACCCTGAAGCGTGAGACTGGCGCCGCGATGGGACTGGACGTGTTGAGCAGCACACTCACCGTGGTGGAGCCGGAGTTGGTCACGGCAAGATCGGGATGTCTATCCCCGTTGAGGCCTCCAATCACCACCGCAGCAGGGTTCATCCCCACGCCATAGGTCCTCTGGGTTCGGCGGGACCTGACCGATCTCCGACACCAGATTACCGCGCCGCCACGCGCACTACCTCTCCGTTGGACATGACGATCTCCAGGCGGAACCCTCCTAGCCCGCTCCAAAGGGTACTGTATCGAAAGGAAGTACGCTGCATGCTCGGGATGAGGCGGGCGTTCAGACGCTGCATGCCGGCATACAGGTTGAATCCAGCAATCTGGTGATTGGACGACACGCTCCAGCGGAAGGTCGTTTGGGCGCCGTGCCGGGAAACGGCCAGATGCGTCACATGTGCCGCGGTGGGACTAGCGGATACTGATGACACGCATCCTCCGCCGACGGTGCAATCGGTGTAATTGCCGCTGCCGTCCACCGCTACTGCGTGCACCGCTGTTCCCGCCGGCTGGTTCAGACTCGCCGTCCAGGTAGTTCCACTCTGTGTTCCGGCGACAGTGATCGGAGTGGTCGGGTTCCCGCTGGAGCCGGCGTAGAACCGAACGCCGGTCAGGGCGGCGGCACCGGCGCTGGCACCGGAGTCGACCACGTTGGCTGCCGAGGCAGTAACCGTGCCTCCCGGAGAACCCGACGCGGTGGGCGATGACATCGTGGGCGCGGAGGTGTCGGCGGCGGCCGGCGGCGAGTAACTGGACGATTGGAGAAAGTCGGTGGTAAAGAGCAGACCGTAGGTGTGGCTGGTTGATACGCCGACGCCCACCCAGTTGTACTGGCCGAAGCCGCTGCCGGTGTATCCCAGGATACTGAGCCGATGGTCCCATCCCTGGGAGCCGTCGTCGTACATGAACTCGAACACGGCCGCCGCTGCCGAGGAGTTACCGGCGATATTCTCCCCCAGGGCACTGAAGTTATTGATGGCTGGGTTTATGGTCAGCCGACCGAAGGTGTCGCCTGGGTGGTTGAACGGATTGTCGATCGGGCTGGAATGGGCAAAGTAGCTGTATTGATTCATCTCATGGCTGTGATTGAAGTCAATTTGCGACATCAGGGTGGTGTCGAGCTTTAACAAGCTGATGCCGCGATCCTGCCGTTCAGCGTTGTACAGGGCGAACACTTGCTGCCGCGGCGTATAGCCATTCCAGGTGGCCTGGGATATGCCCTGATTAGCGGTGAGGTCCAGTGGGCTGTTGCACCCTTCCGCGGACCGCGCATTCGTGAACGATTTCTCCATGTTGGCAAAGGTGCCAAAGCCGGCACTGGCCGTCTGATTACTTGAGCTGGCTGTCAGTGGCGCGCAGCCGCTGCCGTACGCTACCCCCGACAGGTTGAACCCTGTGCCACTGGTAGTTGAGAAGAGTACTGCGCCGGAGCCTAACCAAACCGCCAACGCCAAACCGCGAGACAAACGCATGACGACCAACCTTCCTTGTATGGAACCCGCTAGCTGCCGGGGATTGAACGCGACTGAGAGGAAAAGGAAGCGCGAAGCTCGGCGACCAGAGCTGCATTTCGGCAGTCGCGCTAGGCATAGTATGCGCCATTATTCGCCAGAGTCAATTACTGACGACCGGTATCGCGGCAGGACCATCGGCCCTTGAACTAGGACTGAACGCTGGCGACCGTTTATCCGGACGCGTCTCGCCGGCAGGCGTAGCATTGACACCCGGGGCGAGCAGTGAACTGGCCACGCTGAATCGCTTCCAGGATGGCTTCGACCCGCTGTATGATCCGCTGGTTGCTGTCCGAAGCTAGCTCCGTCGTGTGCTCAGAGCCGTCTCGAAGGAAGTGGTAGGTGTAGACCAGTTCTTCGGGCGAGCGGCCAAAACGTTCAGCTATGGCGATGCCGTAGAGCGGGAGCTGACGGGTGTCCCCCAACCACTCACTCGCCTCCGGTCGACCGCTCGTGAAGTCGACACGTCCCAGACGAGCATCATCGAGCGGGAAGACAGCATCGATTCATCCGCGTACCGTCCTTCCCGCGAAGGGAAGGCCGAATGCCTCCTCGAAGAGGATCGGCCGCGTATTGAGACGCCAGAGGTGTCCAGATCGAGTTCCATGACTACACCTCATGGGACTTCACAACGACATCTTCCTCTTTCTTACTCCTTCCCCCTAAGGTGCACCAAGCATCGCGAGGGGGAGAGGGGTTAGGGGGAGAGGGGGCACACTACTTCACGTGGAAGCTTCCCTGCAAGGACAACTGGCCCGGCTCGAAGGTCACGGTGAGGTGGGCGGCGCCGGCGTGGGTGTGGCGAGGCGTGTGCCAGCGCAGGGTGGTATGGCCGCCGGCCCCGACCGTCGCGGACGCATGGACCACACGATGTGCGGGGTAGACGACCGAGAGCGATACCCGGCCTCCGGTCGCGGTCTGCACCGCGGCGCGTTCCAGCTTGCCAGGATGACCAACCGCCGGATGGAGCCGGAAGGAGAGAGCCGGCGTGACATCGGCACTGGTCGGAGCAGCGGCATTGGCGGCGCCGGGCGACACCGGGGCGATTGACGGATTCTGCACGGCGCCCGGCGCCGGCGGCTGCGGGTTGCCGGGTGCCGGAGTGCCGCCGCCCGGAGGCCGGTGGTAAGGACAGGCGATCATCACCATCTGACGAACGAACACCGTGGAGACGACCGATGTCCCATGATCGCCGGTGGCGACCAGCCTCGGCACGAAGAAGGGGCCGGAGCAGAAGGGCGGCAGGTACACCTGCACTGGGAACTGGATCCGCCCCTGCGCGTCTGCTACCCCAGCGACGGCCGGCACCGCCGGGTACAGGGAGCTAGCCAGCTGCTGCACGGAGACCCGCTCTCCCGCCACGAACCCGAAACCGTTGAGCATCACGGTAGCCAGACGTGGCGCGCTCCGCACGATCGGGGCTGGTTCCTGCCCGCTGGGAGGGCCAACCGGGATGGGAACGGCGACCGCCGTGCTGGAGGCCACGACCGAACCGGTGCCCGAGCCGGTGGGAGACGCCGCCTTCAGGTCCGGCCAGGCGGCAAAGAGCAGCGGGCAGGGCGTGGGAAGCCGCGTCACGGTGGCCGCGCTTCCCAGGTCGCCGCTGGCGCTAAAGACCGGGGCGGCGCGCTGCGCGCCGTTGGCGTTGCAGAACACCCAGGTATAGGACATCTCGACGCTAAAGGAACCGTCACTTCCCGCCGTGGTCTGCTGGACCGGCGCGCTGACGTTGCTCACGCGTACCGTGACCTGCTCGCCGGGCTTGAAGCCGGATCCATAGATGTGGTCGTCAAAGTGGAAGTCGTGCGGGAAGCCAAACGAGACGGCATCATACAGGGCCGGCGGGGCTGCTTTGAGCGAGACGGGAGGCGGCGCACTCCCGCCGGGGGGAGGAGACACCGCAACGGGCGGCTGTGGTGAGGCCAACGCGCTCTGCGCGGCCACGATGGCGCCCGTTCCGGCGGTCAAGAGGATGAGGGCAAGAGTAAGGCGGAATTGGCGGCGCATTTGGTACCTCGCGAAATCTGTCACAACGGCTTCTCGCCATGAGTTCTTATCTGTATAAACGTGCAGATAGCCACATTGTGACACGTCCATCAATCTATCGTACGGACAGTCCATGGTCTGGAGGTCAGGAATGAAACGCATCCACGGTATTCGAACGGTTCGCCTCGTCGCGGCACTGGCACTGCTGGCGACTCTGGGCGCGAGGCCCTGGTCCCACTCCGCCCATGCACAGAGCAGACAGGTGCTGATCCAGAGTCTTTCGTTCAAGCCAACCGCTCCCGGCATGAAGCAGATCAAGGAGCGGCTGTACCACACGATTGAGATTGGTTCGCCAGGCATTCAATTCCGCCTGGTCGGAAAGCCACTGACCATCCAGGACGGCCGCGGCACCGGTACCCTGACGGCGGTGCTGGGCACGCGCTTCCCCGCCGCCGATGGCGAGGGACAGGCAGTCTTCTTCTGGCACGGCAACCGGTTCAATAGCCAGAGCGCCAACTATGAAACGGCCCAGGTCGACCGGCTTGCCTCTCCAGCCGCCGGTACCTTCGTCATCACCTACACGCGCTTCAAGCCAAGCGACCCGGCGTGCTGCTCAACCCTGCCGCCCCTGAAGGTGTCCTATGGCTGGAGCGGGCGCCTCCTGATCTCGAACGGTGTGCCACCAAAGAGCCACGGCAAACCGATCAAGGTGAAGTACCAGCCATAGTGATGCCTCGGCCTATGATCCTCTTGACCCTCACCTAACGTCACGCTTTACGGTGTGAGTGGGACCGCCACGATTCGCAGGAAAGGAAGTATCTGATGGACACGTCGCGCTGGAAGGTGGGCGAGCTGGCCACCCGGGCAGGCGTGTCGGTGCGCACCCTACATCACTACGATCGCATCGGGTTGCTTTCGCCGGCACGCCGTTCTGAGTCAGGCTACCGGCTCTATGGCGCTCTGGATGTTGCCCGGCTCCAACAGATCAGGTCGCTGTGCGCACTGGGCTTTAGCCTGGAAGAGATCCGAGAGCTGCTGGATCGGCCGGACGTCTCCGCTCAACGGGTGATCGAGTTGCAGATTGCGCGGCTGAAGGAGCAGATAGCGTTGCAGCGCGTGCTGTGTGACCGTCTGGAGATGATCGCGGGTCGGATGTGCGGTGCAGAGGAGGTCTCCGCACCGGAGTTCTTGCACATACTGGAGTTGATGAGCATGGTTGAGAAAGCAGAGTCGTACTACACACCGGAGCAATTGGAGACGCTGAAGCAGCGCAAGCTGCAGGTTGGGGAGGAACGCATACGCCAGGTCGAGGCGGAGTGGCCGGAGCTGATCGCACAGGTCCGGGCCGCGATGGAGCGCGGCGACAACCCGGCCGGCGAGCAGGTACAGGCGCTTGCCCGCCGCTGGAAGGCGCTGGTGGAGGAGTTCACGGGCGGCGATCCCGGTATCGCCCAGAATCTACAACGGATGTACGAGCAGGAGCCGGCGGCGCGGGAGCAGAGCGGCGGCGACCCGGCGATGTTCGCCTATATAAAGGAGGCATTGGCGACCGGGTGATCAGCGCCGCGCTGGGCGGCGTCGCGCCGGCCAGCCGGCCCCCTTCCACTACTGCTTGACCGCCGTACTCCGTCGCAGCTTCGGCAGTACTTCACTGCCGTAGAACTCAATTACCCGCCGCTAATCGGGCTGACAGGAGTGGACGAAGATGTGGGTGAGGCCACCGTCGATCAGTTTTTGCAGCGCGTCCACATGCACCTTCGGATCCTCGCTCACCGGCCAGGAGCCGTAGACCTCTTTGAGCGGCACATCCTGCTCGGCGCGGCGCTGGATGTCTCGCGGATCCGGGTCATCGACGTACAGGTCCCAGGATTTGGGCATGAAGCGCCAGAGCGGCACGTACTCTTGTGCCGTGGATTCATCACCCACGATCACCATATGCTCGGCGACGATGGCGAGGGTCGCGGGGTCCTTGCCGGCCGTGCGGGCGCCATCCTCGAACGCCCGACGCAGCTCCGGCTTCATTGCGCGCTCCGCGTCCGTCACCAACCCATCCCCGTGCTTGCCGGCGGAACGCATGCTTTCCTCCCCGCTGGCCGCGATATAGATCGGTACCTGTGGCGACGGTACGTCGTACAGCCTGGCGTGTACCTGGTAATACTCTCCCTGGTGCTCCACACGCTCGCCGCTCCACAGCCGGCGGATCAACTCGACCGCCTCCACCACCCGCTCGTTGCGTTCCTTGAAAGTCGCCCCAGCCGCCGCCCGAGGCGAGCTCGTTCAAGGCCTCGCCGCTGCCCACGCCGAGGAACACGCGACCGGGCGCCAGGATGGCAAGTGAGGCGAAGGCCTCAGCCACGATCGCCGGATTGTACCGATAGGTCGGGCAGGTCACTCCCGTGCCCATCAGGATGCGCTGGGTGCGTTGACCAGTGGCGGCCAGCGTGACCCATGCCTGGCTGGCATGCCCCTGGTTGTCCTGCCAGGGCTGGAAGTGATCGCTGGTCCACACCGCGTCGAAGCCGGCTTGCTCGGCCGCCGGCCCTAGCTCCACCAACTCGTCCACGCGAAATTGCTCGGCCGACAGCACAAATCCAATGAGTGGTTGACGGCGCCCCTGGGACGCCCTGATTGGTATGTTCCATGCGCGTTCAATCTCCCTTCCAGCTACGCGTATTACCAGTGTCCAGAAAAATATCGCTCGGTTAGCGAGTCACCCTGAATTGGCTGCTCGCGGTCCCCGACGCCCTGGTGGGGGCATAGTGCGCCTTGACATGGACAAAGGCTCGCGTGTCCAGTGCCCGCGACAAATGCGCCGGCACGTCGACGTGCGTCACGGCACTGCCCGACCAGTCGAGGGTCAGGGTTCGATGGCTGACCAGGTGTGTGCCGGGGAAGGAGACCGACAGGACGACCTGGGCGCCCGGCCAGTAATGGACGGCGATATGCTCGCGCAGCCCTGGCCGGACGTGCGCCGGCCAGGTACGAATCTCGGCCCGCACATGTGTGTCCCAGTAGCCCAGATGCGCTTTCCGGCTCACGATGTCATAGCTGGCCGGCACATCGGGGCCAAACGGATTATTACCGAACTCAGCGTAGATGTGGCAGCCGGCCTGTGACAAATGCTGCAGCGCCAGTGCTCGGACTGGATAGCCGATGAACTGCCCTGCCGCATCGGTACGCGGACCCTGATTCCCGCTGAACCAGGTGTTGCCGTAGCGTTCGCGTGCGGCAAAGAACCAGTTCGGGCACGCCATCATGAGCGATAGCCGGGTGAGTGGAGGCAGATGGGCGCCGGAAAGGCGGAACAGATCGCCCCCATGGCCGAGCGACGGCGTCGCCAGCAGAATCGAGGGCGGAGGCTGATCGGTCGGTGGCGGGGGCGGCGAGGCCTGAGCCTGTACCGCCGGTACAGCGCCCCCACGCGGAACAAACCCCGCCATCAAAAGCAGGGCGACCATCCCGTAGGCACACTTCGCCCGCTGTGCACGCCTCATGCAGCAAGCATACGCGGGACGGGAGCCGAATAGCAACAACAGGTGTGTCGCCATCGCGTTTTTGGGCTCAACATTCGTGGATGGACCCGAGCCAGCGACGGGTGGGCCGAAAGTCCCCCGGCAAAGAGGTCCCTGGCCTCTCTACAGCACGGCGTGCAGATGGTGTACTACAAGAGATCCAATCAATCTCCTTTCCTTGCCCCTCTTCCTATTTCGGTGCCAGTTCCGGCGCGCGAGGCGTATGGTCGTATTCATCCGACGGGCTACGATGTGGGTATGAGGAGGCGATCAGGAGTGGATAGCATGGCTTCGTTCCCCTGCGAAGAAGCAACGATTGCGCAGTTGCGCGACGGGCTGCGGCAAGGACAGTTCAACGCCGTCGAACTCGTCACCTGGTATGTGGCCAGAATCGAGGCGATCGACCGCGCCGGGCCGGCCCTGCGCTCGGTGATCGAGGTGAACCCGGAGGCGCACGATATCGCGGCAGCCCTGGACGCCGAACTGGCCGCGGGATCGCGCCGGGGTCCGCTCCATGGGATTCCCGTGCTGCTGAAGGACAACATCGACACCGACGACCAGCTGCACACCACCGCTGGCTCGCTGGCTCTGCTGCGGGGACGCCCGACGCGCGATGCCTTCGTGGCCGCACAACTGCGGCGAGCCGGCGCCGTCATCCTGGGCAAGGCCAACTTGAGCGAGTGGGCAAACTTCCGCTCCACTCGCTCTTCTAGTGGGTGGAGCGCGCGTGGTGGTCAGGCGCTCAACCCCTATGCGCTCGACCGCACGCCCTGCGGCTCCAGTTCTGGGTCGGCGACCGCCGTGGCCGCCAATCTGGCGGCCGTTTCGGTGGGCACCGAGACCGATGGCTCGATCCTGTGTCCCGCCGCGATGAGTGGCGTGGTGGGGATCAAGCCCACCGTCGGGCTCACCAGCCGGTCCGGCGTGATCCCCGTCTCCCACAGCCAGGACACGATCGGTCCCTTTGGGCGCACCGTGGCCGACGCCGCTCTCCTGCTGGGCGCCCTGGCCGGCATCGACCCGCGCGACCCGGCCACCGCCGAGAGCCGCGGCCGCGCTGCGGCCGACTATAGCGTGTTCCTGGACGCCGAGGGGCTGCGCGGCGCCCGACTGGGCGTGCCGCGCACCCTATACTTTGACTACAGTGCGCCGGCCGATGCTGCCGCCGAGCAGGCGCTGCGCGTAATCCGTGAGGCCGGCGCCACGCTGGTCGATCCGGCAGACATCCCCACCGCCAGGCAGATGAAAGAGAGCCGCGGTGGGCTGGAGGTTCTGCTCTACGAGTGCAAGGCAGGGCTCAACGCCTATCTGGCGCAGCGCGGCCCGGAGGATGCCGTTCACTCGCTAGAGGAGCTGATCGAGTTCAACCGCGTCCACGCGGCGGAAGAAATGCCCTACTTCGGCCAGGAGGCCCTGGAGATGGCACAGGCCAAGGGGCCGTTGAGCGAGCAGTCCTACCGCGAGACGCTGGAGACCAACCGCCGCCTCTCGCGTCAGGAGGGAATCGATGCCGTGCTCGACGAGCACCAACTGGATGCCCTGGTCTTGCCCACCAGTGGCGTGCCCTGGAAGATCGACCACCTGTGCGGCGACCACCAGAGTGGCGGCAGCAGCTCCCATCCGGCCGCGCTGGTCGGCTATCCCGCCATCACCGTGCCGGCCGGCTGGTACCAGGGGTTGCCTCTGGGCATCACCTTCCTGGGTCGTGCCTTCAGCGAACCAGTGCTGATCAAGCTTGCCCATGCCTATGAGCAGGCGACGCACCACCGGCGCGCGCCCACCTATCCAGCCACCGTGGGATAGTGGGGCCGGTCTCTCTTGCCGAATGCTTCGAATCCAACTACAGTAGGGGTATCGGAAGCATTGACGCCACGCTTTCACCAGAAGCAGCGCCACCGATCTTCCACTATTGTCACCACTAAAAAGAGGAGAGCAGCACGTGATTCGGCGAATAACTCTGACTATGGCCTTGATGGCGCTGGGAGTGCTGGGTACCCTCCCGCGCGCCAGCGTTTCCGCGGCGACCACCATCGCGCCGCAACCAAAGCAATACTATCTGGCGCTGGGTGATTCGCTCACCTTCGGGTATCAGCAAGCGCGGATCGATGCTGAGGTGCAGGCGACCGGCACGGTGAACCCGGCCGACTTTACCACCGGCCTGGCCAACGACTACCTGCGTATCCTCCAGGTTCTTCGCCCCGGTATCCAGCTGGTGAATTATGGCTGCCCGGGCGAAACCTCCACTCAATTCGTCTCGGTCAGTGGCTGCCCATCCTTCTCCTACCAGGGGCACGCCTTCCCGCTGCACAATGCGTTTACCGGCACGCAGCTCGCGGCTGCCCTGGCGTTTATCGCGGCCCACCCCGGCCAGGTGAGCCCGATCACCGTCGACATCGGCGCCAACGATGTGAATCAGTTAGTTGCCACCTGCGGTGGACTGGGCAATCTGACCTGCGTCGCCTCGGCCTTCCCAGCCGCCCTCAAGACCTTTGGTCAGAACCTGGCTCAAACTCTCGGTGCCCTGCGACAGGCGGCGCCCGATGCCAGCATCAGCGTTCTCGAGCTGTACAATCCCTACATCGTGGCCGCGCCCTCCTCCGGCGTTCTGGCCGATGCCTTGAACAAGGTCATTGTCCAGGTTGCGGCGGCCACGCATGTCAACGTGGCGGACGCCTATACGCCGTTTAATGTGAACCCGCCGCAGCCGCAGACGATCTGCGCCTTGACTGCCTTCTGCACGCCGCTCCACGACATCCATCCCACCGACGCCGGCTATCTGCGGCTCGCCCAGGCGTTCTACGATGCCTCCGGCTTTGCCGGCGGCGCGCCTGGCTTCCTGGTCACCTGGACCAGCACCTCACCCGGCCAGGGCGAGGTGTACTTCGGCTCCGGCCCAGGCTGCACGGGATTGGTTGAGGTGGCGACCCAGGACGTCTTCACCAATAGTACGCAGCACGCCATCCTGGTGAGCGGCAACGACCTGCCCGGCACGGTGGGTGATGCCGGCATCCGGCCCGGCGGCACCTATTCCTATGAGTTTGTCACCGTCACCCGAGCCGGCGTCCAGGTCGACAACAACGGCGGCTCGTGCTACACGGTGACCGCACCGAAGAGTTCCTAGTACAGTTTGGCTGAAATGGTCCGCCGGTATAATAGCGGAGTAAATCGTGACGTGTACGAGCCAGCAGAACAATGAGGAGATCAAGATGCGTGGTCCACAGCCTCCCGCGGTGACGCTGAGT
>JAABUJ010003496.1_pt1 | contig 17579 bp, 17 predicted proteins | sample 5559131 | NCBI WGS metagenome assembly JAABUJ01 (sample SAMN10711875, study PRJNA513366) | rock metagenome | isolation source: Antarctica rocks | place: Antarctica: Victoria Land, Mt New Zealand nord | collected 2016-01-07 | reverse complement strand
CCAAACCACGCCCCTACACGCGCACCACGAGGCTCTCGACGCGCGGCTCGTGCCCTTCTCCGGGTGGGAGATGCCGGTCCAGTACGCGGGCGTCCGCCCCGAGCACGTCGCGGTACGTACGGACATCGGGGTCTTCGACGTCTCGCACATGGGCCAGATCGAGACGAGCGGCCCCCAGGCGCTCGACTTCCTGCAGCGGATGCTCTCCAACGACGTGGGCCGGATGGCGGTGGGAGCGGCGCAGTACAGCGTCCTCTGTCACGAGGGCGGCGGTGTGCTCGACGACCTCTTCACCTACCGGCTCGCGGATGAGCGCTACCTGACCGTCACGAACGCCTCCAACCACGTCAAGGACCTCGGCTGGCTCCAGGCCCACGCGGGCGAGTTCGACGTGGAGGTGCGCGATCGCCGCGATGACTACGCGATGCTCGCCGTGCAGGGCCCGCGCGCCCGCGAGGTAACCGCGCATCTCGCCGACGGAGAGCTGCCGGGCCGCATGCGCACCTCCACCGTTCGCGTGGCCGGCGCCGAGGCGCTCGCCTGCGGGACCGGCTACACCGGCGAGGACGGGCTCGAGCTCCTCCTCGCACCCGCCGACGCCGGCACCGTGTGGGACGCGGTCCTCGCCGCGGGCGCCACGCCGGCTGGCCTCGCGGCGCGCGACACCCTGCGCCTCGAGGCCTGCTTTCACCTCTACGGCAACGACCTGAGCGAGGAGCGGGGTCCGATCGCGGCCGGCCTGGGCTGGTGCTGCAAGGAGCCGACCGGCTTCGTCGGCGCCGAGGCCGTGGCCGCCGCCCGGGCCGCCGGCCCCGCGGAGCGCCTCGTTCCCTTCGTGTTGACGGGCGGCGGCATCGCGCGCGCGGGGAACCCCGTGACCGGCGGCGGCGAGGTGACGAGCGGCACTCTCTCCCCGTGCCTCGGGATCGGGATCGGGCTGGCCTACGTCCCCGCCGGGCGCGCCGAGCCCGGCACGTCGCTCGAGATCGACGTGCGTGGGAAGATGCGCGCCGCCGAGGTGCGCCCCAAGCCGCTCTACCCGAGCGCATGAGCGACGCGAGCTACCCCGAGGATCTCCTCTACCACGCCGAGCACGACTGGGCGCGGCTCGAGGACGACGGCCAGACCGCCGCCTTCGGCGTCACCTGGTACGCGCAGGACACGCTGGGCGAGGTCGTCTTCTTCGAGCCGCCGGCGATCGGGACGCAGGTCGTCAAGGACGAGCCCTACACCGAGGTCGAGTCGGTGAAGGCCGTCTCGGACGTGATCGCGCCGCTCTCCGGCGAGGTGGTCGAGGTCAACGAGGCGCTCGGCGAGAAGCCCGAGACCATCAACGAGGATCCCTATGGCGAGGGCTGGATGGTCCGGGTCCGGCTCTCCGACGCCTCCGAGCGCAACTCGCTGATGGACGCCGCCGCCTACGCGCAGTCGGTGTCGTGAGCACCTACACCTCGGCGACCGACGCCGACCGGCGGGAGATGCTGGACGCCATCGGGGTCGGCTCCATCGAGGAGCTCTTCGCGGCGATCCCCGAGGCGCTGCGCCTGCGCGAGCCGCTGGCCATCCCGGCCGGGCTCTCGGAGACCGAGGTCTACGACCACCTCCGTGCGCTCGCCGCGCGCAACGTCTCGGCTGAGGACGAGATCTCCTTCGTGGGTGCGGGCATGTACGACCACTACGTCCCCGCGCTGGTGGACTCGATCATCGAGCGCTCCGAGTTCCTCACCCCGTACACGCCCTACCAGCCCGAGATCTCCCAGGGCGGCCTGCAGGTCATGTTCGAGTACCAGACGGCGATCTCCGAGCTCACCGGCCTGCCGCTCTCCAACGCCTCGGTCTACGAGGGTCCGAGCGCGGTGGGCGCGGCCGGCTACGTGGCCAAGCTCACCAACGGCCGCCCCCGCTTCCTCGTCTCCCGCGGCGTGCACCCCGACTCGCGCGAGACGCTCGCCACGCTCTCGCGCGGCTACGGCACCGTGGTCGAGGAGGTGCCGCTCCGCGACGGCGCGACCGACGGCGAGGCCCTCGCCGCCGCCCTGGACGACGACGTGGGCGCGGTCGTCCTCCAGCAGCCGAACTTCCTCGGCGCGGTGGAGGACGTCGCGGCGCTCGCCGCCCGCGCCCGCGAGTCGGGAGCGGTCGTGATCTGCGCGTGCGACCCGCTCACCCTCGGGCTGTTGAGGCCGCCGGGCGAGTGCGGCGTCGACATCGCGGTAGGGGAGGGACAGACCCTCGGCAACCGCCTGGACTTCGGCGGCCCGTCGTTCGGGTTCTTCGCCGCCGCGCAGCCGTTCCTGCGAAGGATGCCCGGCCGGATCGCGGGGGAGACCCGTGACGTGGACGGCCGGCGTGGCTTCGTGCTCACCCTGCAGACGCGCGAGCAACACATCCGCCGGGAGAAGGCGACCTCGAACATCTGCACCGCCCAGGCCCTGAACGCCCTGGCGGGGGTGATCTACCTGAGCTGGCTCGGCCGGCAGGGTATCGGCGAGCTCGCCGAGCTCATGCTCCAGCGCACCGCCTACGCGAAGGAGCGGCTGGCCGCGCTCGACGGCGTGGAGCTCCTGCACGAGCAGCCCGTCGTGCGCGAGTTCGCCGTGCGCCTCGACGCGCCGGTGGACGCGTTGATCGAGCGCTGCGCGGCCGAGGGGGTCAACCCGGGCTTCCCGCTCGGGCGTGACTTCCCCGAGCACCGCGACGGCCTGCTCGTGGCGCTCACCGAGCGGCGCTCGCGCGCGGACATCGACCGGCTCGTGCACGTCCTCGGACGGGCGGTGGCCGCGAGCCGGGAGGCCGAGGTCGTGGGGGTGGGAGCGTGACCGCCAGCCCGACCGAGCTCCAACGCGACCCCGGCATCGACACCGAGGCCGAGGCACACCGGGGCGTCGAGCTCCACGAGACGGCCCAGCAGCGCGACCGCGCCGTCACGATCTTCGAGAAGTCCCACCCCGGCCGCCGCGCGTTCGTGGCGCCCGCGCTCGACGTGCCCGAGCGACCGCTCGACGAGCTCCTGCCGGCGCACCTTCGCCGCCGCGAGCCGCCGAAGCTCCCGGAGATCGCCGAGCCCGAGATCGTGCGCCACTTCAACCGGCTCTCCAAGCGCAACTTCGACCTCGACACGGGCTTCTACCCGCTCGGCTCGTGCACGATGAAGCACAACCCCAAGCTCCACGAGCGGGTGGCGGCGCTGCCCGGCTTCGCGCGGCTGCATCCCGCGCAACGGCCGGAGGCGGCCCAGGGAGCCCTCGAGCTCATGTGGGGCCTCGAGCGCGCACTGGGCGAGATCGCCGGCCTGCCCCACGTCTCGCTGCACCCGAGCGCGGGCTCGCACGGGGAGCTGGCCGGTGTGCTCATCACCAGGGCCTACCACGAGGAGCGCGGTGAGCGGCGCACCAAGGTTCTCACCCCGGACACCTCGCACGGCACGAACCCGGCGACGGTGACGATGGCCGGCTACGAGGTGGTGAAGGTCGCCACCGCCGAGGACGGCGGGGTCGACGTCGACGACCTGCGGGCGAAGGCGAGCGACGAGGTCGCGTGCCTCATGCTCACCAATCCGAACACGCTGGGCCTCTTCGACACGAGGATCTCGGAGATCGCCCGGATCGTCCACGAGGCGGGTGCGACGCTCTACTACGACGGCGCGAACCTGAACGCGGTGATGGGCATCTCCCGCCCGGGCGACATGGGCTTCGACATCGTGCACTTCAACCTGCACAAGTCCTTCACCCAGCCCCACGGCGGCGGCGGACCCGGGGCGGGGCCGATCGCGGTCTCCGACCGGATGGAGCCGTACCTGCCGCGACCGGTGACTGTGCGCCGGGAGGGGGAGAACGGCGCCGGCCCGCGCTTCGCGCTGGACTTCGAGCGCCCCAAGTCGATCGGCCGCCTGCGCGGCTTCCAGGGCAACTTCGGGACGTTCGTGCGCTCCTACGCCTACATCCGCTCGCTGGGCGCCGAAGGGCTCCGCGAGGCGAGCGAGGTGGCGGTGCTGAACGCGAACTACCTGCTCGCGCGCCTCAAGGAGGAGGGCGTCGCCGAGTACCTCCCGGTCGCCTACGACCGCCTGTGCATGCACGAGTTCGTCCTCTCGGGCGCCCCGATGAAGCGCGAGCTCGGGATCAAGACCCTCGACCTCGCCAAGCGCCTGCTCGACTTCGGCTTCCACCCGCCGACCGTCTACTTCCCCCTGCTCGTCGACGAGGCGCTGCTCGTCGAGCCCACCGAGACCGAGACCAAGGAGACGCTCGACCTCTTCGCCGACGCGATCGCGGAGATCCTGCGCGAGGCGCGCACCGACCCCGAGGTGGCCCGCAGCGCCCCCTACACGACGCCGGTGCGCCGCCTGGACGAGGCGGGCGCGGCCAAGCGGCCGGTCATCCGCCAGGCGCTGTAGGTCGACGACCGCCGGTAGGCTCCGAGCCGGGAGATGGCGGCAAAGCGCAAGCGCCTGACGCGCGAGGAGGAGTGGGGCCGCACGTGGTGGGTCTTCGTCCCACTCCTGACGGTGGGCATGCTGAGCTGGGCGGTGTTCCTGTACGCCGGGATCCGGACGCGGCGACGCCTGTGGCTCCTCTTCGCGGGCGTGTACCTCGCGGCGCTCCTCATCGCCTTCGCGGTCGGCAACGGCCACACCGACGATGCGCAGGCCAACATCGAGGGTGCGATGTTGATCTGCCTCGCGGGCGCAGGATCGGCGCACGCGCTGGGCATCCGGCGCGAGTTCCTCGCGGCTACGGGAGAGCTCGACGACCGTGGTCTCGAGACGGCCGAGCACCGGCTGGCCGTGCAGGATCGCGGGCGCCGTCTCGTGGCCGAGGATCCGGTACGCGCCCGTCGCCTGGGCGTCGGCCGGCCCGACGTCCCCAAGTCCTTCGACGCCGGGCTCATCGACGTCAACAGCGCTCCGGCGGAGGTCCTGGGCCGGCTCCCGGGGATAGACGAGGCGCTCGCCCGGCGGATCGCGGCGGCGCGGGACGAGCTCGGTCAGTTCTCGTCGTTGGACGACCTGGACCTGGTGCTCGACCTGCCCGAGGCGACGCTCGAGAAGCTTCGCGACGTCGCCGTGTTCGTCCCGGCGTAGTCGAAGGCGTCAGGCGACTCGCGAGGCTGCGCGGATGCGTCCCCCGGCCTTGGCACCGCTAGCCTGCCCGCCCGCATGACCCGCATCTTCTCCGGCATCCAGCCCACCGGGCGCAAGCACCTGGGCAACTACATCGGGGCCATCACCCAATACGTCGAAGGGCAGGACCGCGGAGAGGCGATCTACTGCATCGTCGATCTCCACGCCACCACGGTCCCCTACGACCCGGCCACGCTGCGCGAACGGTTCTACGACACCGCGGCGATCCTCCTCGCGGCGGGACTCGATCCCGACCGCTGCATCTTCTTCCGCCAGGGCGACGTGCCCGAGCACGCGGAGCTGTGCTGGCTCTTGTGCTCGGTCACCGCGCTCGGCGAGCTGAGCCGCATGCACCAGTTCCGCGACAAGTCGGCGGCCCAGCGCGAGCTCGTCTCCGCCGGGCTGCTCTTCTACCCCGTGCTCCAGGCCGCTGACGTGCTCGCCTACCGCGCCGACGAGGTCCCGGTCGGGGAGGACCAGCGCGAGCACCTCGAGCTCATGCGCGATATCGCCGCTCGCTTCAACGCGCGCTTCGGGCAGACCCTCGTGGTGCCCGAGCACCGGGTTCCCGCGGTCGGCGCTCGGATCAGGGACCTGCAGGCGCCGGAGCGGAAGATGTCGACCACGGGCGGGACGGAGAAGGGCACTGTGTACGTGCTCGACGAGCCGGCGGCGATTGAGAAGAAGTTCAAGTCGGCCGTGACCGACATGGACACGCAGATTTGCCGAGCCCCCAACAAGCCCGGTGTCTCGAATCTCATCGAGATACTCGCGTCCGTTCGCGGCGTCTCACCGGAGCGGGTTGAACACGACTTCAACCCCGGCCGCTACGGCGATTTCAAGCAGACCGTCGGCGCCGAGGTCGCGGCTTATCTCGAGCCGGTTCGCGAGCGCTACGCGGAGATCCGCGGCGACGAGGCCGCGCTCGAGGCCATCCTCGGCGCCGGGGCCGAGAAGGCCCGGGCCATCGCCTCCGGGACGCTGGCCGACGTGCGCGCCGCCATGGGCGTCGGAGCGCCTCGGTAGCGTTCGCCGCCGGATGCGCGTCGCCCAGCTCGACCTCGACCTCGACGTCTTCGCCGGCCCCTTCGACCTCCTGCTCACCCTCGTGCTGCGCGAGGAGGTGGACCTGCTCGAGGTCGATCTCGCCGAGGTGGTGCTCACCTATCTCGACCACCTCGAGGAGAGGGAGGAGCTCGACCTCGATGTGGCGACCGAGTTCCTCGTCCTCATCGCCGCGTTGCTCGAGCTGAAGTCGCGGCTCCTCCTGCCGGGCGAGGAGATGGACGACGAGCTCGAGCTCGCGCCCGGCGAGGCGGCGGAGGAGCTCCTCGCCCGGCTGCTCGAGAACCACCGCTACCGCGGTGCCGGAGGCCATCTCGCCGAGCGCCTGGCGGCCGAATCCGGCTTTCGGTTCCGCACCGCTTCCCTCCCCGCCGAGCTGCGGCGCGCGCCGCTGGCCGAGGCGCCCGCGGGAACCTACACTTCCGAGCTGCTCGGAAGGGCGCTCGGCGGCCTGCTCCGCACGCCCGCGCCGCTCGACCTGCGCCACCTCGCCGACCCCAAGGTGAGCGTGGCCGAGCGGCTCGCGCACCTGCGCGGGCTGCTCCGCCGCGGGCGCTTCTCCTTCGACAAAGCGGTCGCGCGCGCCGACCGGGTGACCGTGGCGGTCACGCTCTTCGCCCTGCTCGAGCTCCACAAGCGGGGGGAGGCGACCTGGAGCCAGGACGAGCCGTTCGCCCCGATCTTCGTGGAGGCGCGCACGCCCGACCCCGTCGCGCTGAACGCATGAACCCACTCGAGCGCACCCTGGAAGCGCTGCTCTTCCTCTCGGGCGAGCCGGTCAGCCTCGCGGCGCTCGCCGACGCCGCCGAGGCGGAGCTCCACGAGGTCGCCACGGCGCTCGAGCGCCTCCGCGAGAGCTACGAGTTCGACCGCCGCGGCCTCGTGCTGCGGGAGCTCGCCGGCGGCTGGGTCCTCTCCTGCCATCCGGACGCCGAGCGGGCCGCCCGCCGCCTCCTCGCGCGCCCCCGCACTCCGCCGCTGGCGCCGGCGCAGGCCGAGACGCTCGCGGTGATCGCCTACCTCCAGCCGGTCTCGCGGCCGGAGATCGCGCGAATCCGAGGGGTGGGGGCCGAGTCGGCGGCGGCCACCCTCCTCGAGCGCGGGCTCATCGAGGAGTCCGGGCGCTCGCCCTTCGGCGCCGTCCTCTACCGAACCTCGGAGCTCTTCCTGCGGCTCTTCGGCCTGCAGTCGCTCGACGACCTGCCCGAGATCGGGCAGTGGGACCCCACGCCCGAGGTGGAGGCGAGTCTGCGCGAGCGGCTCGTGCGCGCGGGGGAGGCGCGGGCGGAGACCGGCCCCGCCCCGCGACCCGCGTAGCGTCAGGCCGCCCGCGCCGCGAGCTGCCCGCACGCCGCGTCGATGTCGCGGCCTCGCGTCAGGCGGACGGTGGCGCTCAGCCCGTGCTCCTCGAGCACGCTGCGAAAGGCGGCGATCGCCTCGCGGCTCGAGCCGGTGTAGCGTGAGTCCGTCGGGTTGAAGGGGATGAGGTTGACCTTGAAGATGGTCGGGTCGAGCACGCCGGCGAGCGCGAGCGCCTGCTCGTAGCGGTCGTTGACACCGGCGAGCATCACGTACTCGACGAAGACCTGGCGGCGCTTGCGCTCGTAGAAGCGGCGGCAGGCGGCCAGCACGTCCTCGAGGGGGAAACGCTCGTTGACCGGCATGATCTCCGAGCGCAGCGCCTGGTCGGCGGCGTGGAGCGAGAGGGCGAGGCGGATCGGCGCGGGGTGCTCGGTCAAGCGGTCGATGCCGGGGATCCAGCCCACGGTGGAGATCGCGGTGCGGCGGGGCGAGATGCCGAGATCGGGGAGGCGCGCGCACGCCTCGAGTACGTGGTCGAGGTTCAGCATTGGCTCGCCCATCCCCATGAAGACGCAGTGATCCAGCTCCTCGACGCGCCGGAAGTGCAGCGCCTGGTCGAGGATCTCCGAGGAGGTGAGGTTGCGCCCGAAGCGCATCGCGCCCGTCGCGCAGAAGGTGCAGGTGAGCGGACAGCCCGACTGGGAGGAGAGGCAGAGCGAGCGCCGTCCGTCGCGGTAGCGCATCAGCACCGCCTCGACCGGCCGGCCGTCGTGGGTGGAGAAGAGCGCCTTGACCGTCCCGTCGCGAGCGTGCGCCTCGTGCTCGAGGGTGAGCGAGGAGAACGGCACCTTGGCGGCGAGCGACGCGCGCAGCTCTGCGGGGAGGTCGGTCATCGCCTCGTAGCCGGGAGCGCCGCGGGCGGCCCACGCCCACACCTGGCCCGCGCGGAAGCGCGGTTCGCCGTGATCGACGAGGGCGCGGTCGAGGAGGGCGAGGTCCATCCCACCTATGGTGGCAACCGATGCGCCTGGCCAAGTTCCTCGCCCACGCCGGCGTCGCCTCCCGGCGCGCCGCCGAGGAGCTCATCCGCGCCGGGCGGGTGCGGGTGGGAGAGGAGGTGGTCCGCGACCCCGCGCGCGACGTCGACGGGCACAGCGGCGTGGTGGTCGACGGCGAGGCGGTGGCGATCGCGACCTCCCGCCTCGTCTACGCGCTGCACAAGCCGGTCGGGGTCGTCTCGACCGCGCACGACCCGCAGGGCCGCCCGACCGTGGTCGAGCTCGTCCCCGGGGAGCGCCGGCTGTATCCCGTCGGGCGCCTCGACGCCGACACGAGCGGCCTGATCCTCCTCACCGACGACGGCGAGCTCGCTTACCGCCTCACCCATCCGCGCTTCGAGGTGCCCAAGGTCTACCGGGCCACGGTGCGCCATCCGCCCGTGCGCGACCGCGCGCTGCGCGCGCTGCGTGAAGGGGTGCGGCTCGAGGACGGCCTCACCGCGCCGGCGCGCGCGCGACGCCTGGCGGGAGACCGGCTCGAGCTCACCATCCACGAGGGGCGCAAGCGCCAGGTGCGGCGAATGTGCGAGGAGGTCGGCCACCCGGTGGTCCGCCTCGTGCGCGTTCGCTTCGGCCCCCTCGAGCTGGGCGTCCTCAAGGAGGGGCGTCACCGGCGTCTAACTCCGACGGAGGTTGAGGCGCTGAGGGGCGCACAGCGGGCGCGATAGCCGGCGCTCGCCGATTGGCTACTGCGCTCGCGCCCGGTCGGGAGGTAGGGTGCGGCCAGATGGGACGGACAGGTTCTCGGTGCCGAGCGTGGGCGCGGTCGCTCGCAGCGGCCGGGGTGGCGTGCCTGGCCTTGCTCGGCTGGTCGCTTTCCACGGCGGTGCGGGCGGCCGGCACGGGCGCCGGCCGGATCCAGTTGCTCTCGGAGCGGCGCCTGGACTCCCGCCTGGTCGAGTTCACGCTGCGGACCTCGGCGCTGACCCAGTACCCCACCCACGTGCGGGTCCTGCTCCCCGTCGGCTACGACACGAGCGCGCGGCGTCGCTACCCCACCCTCTACCTCTTTCACGGCGGTGGAGGCAACTACACGGACTGGACGAACCCCCAGTTGGGCGACGCCGAGCGCCTGACCGCGGGCCTGCCGCTGATCACGGTGATGCCGGACGCGGGCCAGGGCGGCTGGTACACCGACTGGTACAACCACGGCGCATTGGGGCCGCCCGAGTGGGAGACCTATCACGTCGAGGAGTTGATCCCGTGGATCGACGCGCACCTCCGGACGGTCGGCGACCGGTCGGGCCGAGCCGTCGCGGGTCTGTCGATGGGCGGCTTCGGAGCGCTGAGCTACGCCGCCCGTCATCCCGACCTGTTCGTCGCGGCGGCCGGCTTCTCGGGGGCGGTGGACATCAACCAGCCAAACCCGATCCTGGCCGGCCACACGCTCGACGCGATCTCGATGCTCGACGGTGGGACGCCCGGCTCGCTGTTCGGCCTGCGCGAGAGCCAGGACGTGCGCTGGCGCGCCCACAACCCGTGGGACCTCGCGGTCAACCTGCGCGGCCTCACGCTCGCCCTGCACACCGGCAACGGCCAGGCCGGCGGCCCGTACGGCGGCGGCGGCCCGACGGAGCTCCCGCCCTTCGAGACCCTCGTGCACCCGGAGAACGTCAGCCTGCACGAGCAGCTCATGCGCCTCGGTATCCCGCACGTCTTTGACGACTACGGCCCGGGGGGCCACGACTGGCCCTACTGGCGCCGCGATCTGACCGAGACGCTGCCCGCGATCATGGCCACCTTCGCCCACCCACCGGTGCCGCCCTCCCCGTTCACCTTCACGGCGGTCGAGCCCTCGTACGCCGTGTACGGCTGGAAGGTGTCGATCGACCGCCGGGCGCTCGAGCTCAGCACGCTCAAGCGCGCCAGCGCCCGCGGGTTCGCCCTCTCGGGCAGCGGGGTCGCCACAGTGACCACGGCACGCCTGTTCCGCCGAGGAAGGGCCTACGAGGTGACCGAGAGCGGCGCGTTCGGCACCGAGCGCCGCCGCCAGCTCGCCTCGAGCGACGGGCGGCTGCGGGTCAGGGTCCCCCTGGGTCCGGCCAACCCGGTGCAGGAGCTGTGGAGTTTCGACGGCGACGGGTACCCGCTGCCCAGCACGCGTGTCTACTCTTCGAGGGTGGCCATCGCGGCTTCCGCTCCCGGCCACCACGCCACCGGTCGGTCGCGCACGCATCGCCGACCGCAGCCTCGGTTCACGGGTTGAGCACCGGCCGGCCTGCGCCCCGCCTCGCGCCGGGCTCGCGGCGCGAGGTCGGACGGGTGAACTGGGCCCTCGCGCGGTTGCTGGGCCTGGCCGCGGGCGGCCCCCCGCCGCGCGTCTTCACCACGCTTGCCCGCCACCGGCGTCTCTTTCGGCCCTGGCTGCGCTTCGCCGGCGCCCTGATGCCGCGCGGCGAGCTTCCGCGCGCCGATTCCGAGCTGCTGATCCTGCGCGTCGCCTGCCTGTGCGACTGCGAGTACGAGTGGCGCCACCACGAGCGCATCGCCGAGCACGCTGGGCTGGACGCGGCGGCCGTCGCGCGCGTGCGGAGGGGGAGCGAGGTCGAGGGCTGGACGCCGCGGCAGGCGGCGCTGCTGCGCGCGGCCGACGAGCTGCACGAGCGGCGTATGCTCTCCGACGAGCGCTGGCGCGAGCTGCGTCCTCTGCTCTCCGACGCCCAGCTCATCGAGCTCTGCATGCTGGTGGGCCACTACGAGATGCTCGCCATGACGCTCAACGCACTCGCGGTCGCCCCCGACGCGGTTGGGGGCGAGACGTCCTCCGCGCTCGCCCGGGTGATTCGCGGAGGCCTGCTCGGCTCTCGTTCCCGCCGAGGGGGTGGAAAGTCATGAGCGCCGCGGCGGCCGACCCCTTGAGCCAGAGGCGCGTGCTGATCACCGGAGCCGCGCGCGGGATCGGCGCGGAGACCGCCCGGCGGCTGCACGCGCGCGGCGCCCGCGTGGCCCTCGCCGGGGTCGAGCCGGAGCTGCTCGAAGGAGTCGCGGCCGAGTGCGGCGGGGCGCCGTGGGCCCGGTGCGACGTCAGCGATCGCGTCCAGGTCGACGGGGCCGTAGCGTCGTTGGTCGACCAGCTCGGCGGCCTGGACGTCGTGATGGCCAATGCCGGCGTCGCCGCTCAGCTTCCCCTCCTCGGCGGCAACCCGCGCATCTTCGAGCGCACGCTCGAGGTCAACGTGCTCGGCGTCTACTACACCCTGCGCGCCGCCGCGCCCCACATCGCCCACGCTCGCGGCTACGCGCTCGCCATCGCATCGCTCGCGGCCGCGGTGCACGCCCCCCTGCTCGGCGCCTACAGCGCATCCAAGGCCGCCGTCGAGGCGCTCGGCGACACCCTGCGCATCGAGCTTCGCCACACCGGCGCGAAGGTGGGAGTCGCCTACTTCGCCGAGCTCGAGACCGACATGACCCGCCGTGGCTTTGGCACCGAGGCCGCCACCCGGCTCACACGGGGCGGCCCCCTCTCGCGGGTGGCGCCGCTCTCCGCGGGCGTCGACGCGATCGAGCGCGGCATCGAGAGGCGCTCGCGGCGCGTCGTGGCGCCGGGGTGGGTCGCCGCCGTGCTCCCGGTGCGGATGCTCGTCCAGCGCATCGTCGAGGTCGCTTCGCAACGCGATCTGGCGGCGGTGCTCGAGATCGCCCGCGCCGAGGACGCCCCCCTGACGACCCCCGAGGCGGGCGGTTCCTGAGCGGCTGCCACAATGCCGCGGCGATGCGGCTCTTCGCCCTCCGCGGCGCCACCACCGTCGAGCGCAACCAGGCGGACCTCATCCTCGCCGGCACCGACGCCCTGGTGCGCGAGGTGATGGCTCGCAACGAGCTCGCCCCGGAGGCGATGGTGAGCTGCATCTTCACCCTCACCGAGGACCTCGACGCCGAGTTCCCCGCCGTGGCCGCCCGCCGGTTGGGGCTCGACGGGGTTCCGCTTCTGTGCGCGCGCGAAGTGCCCGTTCCGGGTGCGCTCGAGCGGGTCATCCGCGTGCTCGTCCACTACTACGCGCCCGAGGGCCATGTCGCCCGCCACGTCTACCTCGAGGGCGCCAAGGCCCTCAGGACCGACCTCGAATCGGCGCAGTAGGGGCTGCTTGAATGGGCCGCGTGGCCCTCGAGTTCAACCAGCGCGTGCGCCGCATCCCCACCTACCCGGCCGCGGCGGGCTACTCGCTCGGCCCCGAGGTGGCGATGCTCGCCTCCAACGAGTCGCCGTTCGCACCGGTCCCGGCGGTGCTCGAGGCGGCCAGGCGCGCGCTCGAGGACGTGAACCGCTACCCGGACCCGCACTCGACCCGCCTCCGGCGCGCGCTCGCCGACCGCTACGAGATCCCCGCCAACCGCGTCGCCGTGGGCAACGGCTCGTGCGACGTGCTGCTCGCGGCCGGAGAGGCCCTGCTCGAGCCGGGGGCCGAGCTCGTCTACGCGTGGCCGTCGTTCTCGATCTACCCCCACCTGGCGGCCGCGTCGGGCGCGCGGGCGATCGAGGTGCCTCTGGATGAGGAGGAGCGCCACGAGCTCCAGACGATGGCCGCCGAGGTCACCGCGGCCACGCGCATGCTCATCGTCTGCAACCCGAACAACCCGACGAGCACGGCGGTTCCGCTCGCCGACATCGAGGAGCTGCTGGGGAGCGTGCCCGCGCACGTGTGCGTCATCCTCGACGAGGCGTACTGCGAGTTCTCGGTGCAGGAGGATCCGGACGCGAGTCTCGAGCTCCTGCGCGGGCACCCGAACCTGGTCCTCCTGCGGACGTTCTCCAAGGTGCACGGCCTGTGCGGGCTGCGCGTCGGGTTCGGTCTGTGCGGCTCGGAGGACTTCCGGATCGCGGTCGACAAGGTCCGCCAGCCGTTCTTCCTGAACGTCGCGGCGCAGGCGGCGGCGCGGGAGGCGCTGCGGCACGGCGACGCCGTGCTCGACCGGGTCGAGCGCACGATCGCCGAGCGGCTCGGCCTCGAGGAGGAGCTGCGCGGCCTCGGGCTCGATCCCGCCGAGTCGCAGGCCAACTTCGTGTGGTTCGGGCTCGGCGAGGAGCGTGACGAGGCTGAGATCGTGCGCGGCCTCGCCGACCGTGGGGTGCTCGTGCGCGCGGGGAGCGCCCTCGGTCGGGACGGTTTCCTGCGCGTCACCGTCGGCACGCGTGCGGAGAACGCGCGCTTCGTCGCAGCGCTGGGCGAGCTGCTGTAGTCGCTGGCGCGCCTCGCGGGCGTCTGCTACAACGTGGATGAGAAGCTCCATGGCCGACCGCCGCGACACCTATCCGCTGCCCTCTCGCGCTCGTCGCGGCGCCCGCGCCTCCTTCGCCTGGCGATTTATCTAGGCGCTCGGCCGGTCGCCCGAAGTGGCGCCGCCATCTCCGGCCCGTCGTGGCCGAGCGCCGTCTCCGGGGCGTCCGTGCGCCCGACCTAGACTCCAGGCAGATTGACCGCGAAAGGACCCGAAGCATGATGATCGTGATGAAGCAGGGCGCGACGCAGGACGAGATCGACCACGTCGTGGACCGCGTGGAGGGCTCCGGCGCACGCGCGCACCTTTCTCCGGGGGAGGAGGTGACGGTGATCGGGGCGATCGGCGACCGCGAACACATCGCCCGCCTCGAGCTCGACGGCGCGCCCGGCGTGGAGCGCGTGGTCCCCATCCTCAAGCCCTACAAGCTCGCCTCGACCCAGATCCGCCACGGCGAGCGCACCGTGCTCGACATCGGCGGGCGCAAGATCGGCGGCCCGCACTTCTCGCTCATCGCCGGTCCGTGCACGGTGGAGTCGCGCGACCAGACGCTCGAGACCGCGCGCGTGGTCAAGGAGGCCGGCGCCTCGCTCTTCCGCGGTGGCGCCTACAAGCCCCGTACCTCCCCCTATGCCTTCCAGGGACTCGGGCAGGAGGGGCTGCGCCTGCTCGCGGAGGCCAAGGAGGAGACCGGCCTTCCGATCGTCACCGAGCTGATGGACACGCGCGACCTCGATGCGGTGCTCGAGGTGGCCGACGTGATCCAGGTCGGCGCGCGCAACATGCAGAACTACTCGCTGCTCTCCGAGGTCGGCCGGGCCGGGAAGCCGGTGCTGCTCAAGCGCGGGCTCTCCGCCACCCTCGACGAGCTGCTCATGGCCTCGGAGTACATCCTCAAGGAGGGAAACGAAGCGGTCATGCTCTGCGAGCGCGGCATCCGGACCTTCGAGACCGCCTACCGCTTCACGCTCGACCTGACCGCGATCCCGGTGCTCAAGGAGATGACCCACCTTCCGGTCGTCGTCGACCCGAGCCACGCGGCCGGCCGGCGCGATCTCGTCACGCCGCTGTCGCTCGCGGCGGCGGCGGCGGGGGCCGACGGGGTGATCGTCGAGGTGCATCCGGCGCCGGAGGAGGCGATCTGCGACGGTCCGCAGGCGCTCTACGCGGAGGACTTCGCGGCGTACGTGGCACAGGTGGAGCGGGCGGCCGACGTGGCGGGCAAGGCCCTCTCGGCGGTCTGAGGCCGCAGGCCGCCGGTGCGCCTCGCGGTAATCGGCGTCGGGCTCATCGGCGGCTCGATCGCGCTCGCCGCGCGCGAGCGGCTGGGCGACGTGGAGGTGGCGGGCTGGGACCCGGCTCCCGCGGCGCTCGAGGCCGCGGTGGCTCGAGGCGCGCTGAGCCGGGCCTGCTCCTCGGCGGCGGAGGCGCTCGAGGGCGCCGGGGCCGCGTTCGTCGCCGCGCCGGTCGGCGCGCTGCCCGCGGCGGTGCGTGAGGTGCTCGGCGCCGCGGGTGAGGACTGCGTGGTGAGCGACGTGGGCTCGACCAAGCGCGCGCTCGCCTTCGCCCACGAGGACCCGCGCTTCGTGGGTGGGCACCCGCTCGCCGGCTCGGAGAGCGCGGGGGTCGAGCACGCCCGCGCCGACCTCTTCGAGGGCGCGACGTGGTACCTCACCCCGGCCGCGCACACCTCCGGCGTGCTCTACGAGCGCCTGCACCGTCTGCTGCACGGGCTCGGCGCCAGGCCGGCGGCGATCGACGCCGAGACCCACGATGCGATCCTCGCCACCGTCTCGCACCTGCCCCACGTCCTGGCCAACGTGCTCGTCGCGCAGGCCGCGCGCGCTCTGGCGGCCGAGGAGGAGCGCCTGCCCGCGACCGGCCCGAGCTTTCGCGACGCGACGCGCGTGGCCGGTGCCAACAGCGCGATCTGGACCGACATCTACCTGGCCAACGCCGACGCCCTCCTCGCCCAGCTCGACGAGACCGTCGCGCGCCTGGGTGTCGTGCGTGACGCGCTCGTCCACCGCGACGCGGACGCCCTGACCGCCTGGAACGAGGAGGCGCGCGAGGACCGCCGCCGCCTGCTCGAGGCCCAGCTCGCGGGCGGCCCGGTGCACGAGCTGCGGGCCTCGGTGCCGAACCGTCCGGGCGTCGTGGCGCAGGTGGCGCTCGCGCTCGGGCGGGCGGGCGTCAACATCACCGACATGGCGCTCTATCCCGCCCCGGACTCCTCCGAGGGGCGCATCGCGCTCTGGATCGCGGGAGAGCAGGCGGCGCGCCGCGCCCAGGAGCTCGTCGAGGAGCTCGGCTTCCCGGTGGCGCGCCCGTGAGCGGCGGAGTCCGCTTCGAGCCCGCGGGTCCGCTGCGCGGCGAGGTCAGCGCGCCGCCCGACAAGTCGGTCTCCCACCGCGCCGCCCTGCTGGCCGCGATGTCCTCCGAGCCGGTAGGGATCCGCAACTACCTCGACTCCGCCGACACGAACGCGACCCTCCGCGCCCTGCGCTCCCTCGGCGTGGTCGTCGAGTCCCGGCCCGACGAGCTGCTCGTCCGCGGCACGGGACTGCGCAATCCGGCGGAGGTCACCGGGGCGCTCGACGTCGGCAACGCGGGGACGCTGATGCGGCTGCTGCCCGGCTGGCTGGCCGCCCAGCCCGGCGGGATGTGGCGGATCGACGGCGACGAATCGATCCGCCGCCGGCCGGTCGACCGGATCGCGGAGCCGCTCGAGCGCATGGGCGCCCGGATCGAGGCGCGCGACGGACGCTTCCCCCCGTTCACCGTCGTCGGCGCCCCCCTGCGCGGGCTGGACTACGAGCTGCCGGTGGCGAGCGCGCAGGTGAAGTCCTGCGTCCTCATCGCCGGCCTCACCGCGGACGAGCGGACCACCGTCCGCGAGCCCGCGCCGAGCCGCGACCACACCGAACGGCTCTTGGCCCGCGCCGGCGTGCCGGTGACCCGCGCGGACGGCGCGGTGACGATCAGCGGCGTCGACGAGCTCGAGCTCGACCACGTCCAGGTGCCCGGAGACCTCTCCTCCGCCGCGTTCCTCCTCGTCGCCGGGGTCCTCGTCCGGGGGTCGCGGGTGACGGTCCGCGACGTGGGGGTCAACTGGACCCGGACGGGGCTCCTGCGCATCCTCGTGCGCATGGGGGCAGATCTCACCGGAGAGCTCGAGACGCCCGGGACGCAGTCGGACGCCGAGCCGAGCGGCGAGCTGACCGCCGCTGCTGGGCCGCTGCGCGCCACGGTCGTCGAGCCCGAGGAGGTGCCGCTCGCCATCGACGAGCTGCCGCTCGTCGCGCTCCTCGGCTGCTTCGCCGACGGGGTCACCCAGGTCCGGGGCGCCGGTGAGCTCCGCGTCAAGGAATCCGACCGGATCTCCTCGGTGGTCGAGGGCCTGCGCGCCCTCGGCGCCGAGATCGAGGCGACGGCCGACGGCTTCGCGGTCACCGGCACCGGCGGCCTGCGCGGAGGCCGAATCGAGGCCCGCGGCGACCACCGGCTCGCGATGCTCGGGGCGGTCGCCGGGGCGGCCTCGCGCGAGGGCGTCGAGGTGGTGGGGATGGAGGCGGCCGCAGTGTCCTATCCGGGGTTCGCCGACGACCTCGCGCGGCTGGCGCGGCGCTGATGGTGGTGGCGATCGACGGGCCGGCGGGGGCCGGCAAGTCCTCCGTGGCGCGCGCGGCCGCGCGGGCGCTCGACTTCACCTACCTCGACTCGGGCGCCCTCTACCGCTGCGTCGCCCTCGCGGCCCGGCAGCGCGGGGTCGAGCCCGCGCGGGCGGCGAGCGACCTCGAGGTCGCTCTCGGCGA
>JAABUJ010003494.1_pt1 | contig 17590 bp, 11 predicted proteins | sample 5559131 | NCBI WGS metagenome assembly JAABUJ01 (sample SAMN10711875, study PRJNA513366) | rock metagenome | isolation source: Antarctica rocks | place: Antarctica: Victoria Land, Mt New Zealand nord | collected 2016-01-07 | reverse complement strand
TTCGTTCATTGGCGCAGTGGTCGCGGGCGTCGGAGTCGGTGTTGTCGAAGAGGAGGGGGCCGAAGATGGGGCGGCGGAGGATGAGGTAGGAGTCGTTTGCGTGCCTGGTTTGGAGGGGTGGGGTCAGCGTCCGAGTACGGTGGTCGCTGCGGGTGGGGGAGGGACTTTACTGGCTGGCGAGGACGGGTTTGGCGTTGATGGGGTTGTAGATTGGGTTGTATTTGGTGGCGATCTCTTCCTCATCGGTGGTCAGGGTGTTGGACATCTCTGCTGCTGTTTTTGTCTCGTGAAGAGGACTGCTGCTCTGCTGTGGTTCTGTTCCTTGACATTTTGGGGATCGTTAGAAGCGCAAGGTAGGATGTGTGGTCGCATAGACGCAGCTTTAGGTGGTCGGCTCCAGCTGCCTCCTCAATCTCGTCATCTTATCTTATCTTCTTAGTGGGGACCGCTATCACCGTCACAAAGACTGACAAAACTGTGTAAACTTTTGTGTACTAGGTAGTAGTATTGGGTACGTTGCTACTCCACCAAGCGTCTTGCGTCCCGCACCTCGCGTCACTACCCCACCGTGACGCCCAACTTCATTACCATGGCACCAAGTAGGAGCAAACCCACGGGTCACACACATAGCTATGGGTCCCAGACAAGAAGTCATCTTGGATCATTCGCGGCTGGGTCGCCCATAGCTGATGCGTCGATAGCAAGGGATTTGGAGGATGATCCGGACGACGATCCATTCGAAAACAGCGAGGAAGATGAGTCAACATCGGAGGCATCTACAATCCGGGCAGCAACGGGGCAAACAACCTTGGGGTCTTCTATGGCGGGAAGGTATCGTCGACCGAGCTTTGCCAATGCTGGACCGAGAGCTGTAGTCGTACCGTCTACGGCTAAGCCAGAGCGGCCGCATCTGACAAGATTGGAACGAAAGGAAGCTAGGGAAGAAGAGAGAAGCTTGCTCAGGGATAACAATGTGATACCGCCAAAACATCCACAGAAGATTGACGGATCTCTGAGTGTTGTCAGTCGGCTTGGACGACGGCTTTCCATACGAGGCATACCTGGTGGTGACCGCAAAGTCGTACGGCCCGGTGAAGAGCCAGGTATACCGGTGGCGGACGGAAGTACGGTAGAGGCATCTGAAACCACCGCACTGCTCGGTGACCCGGAACAACCATATGGAGGGCATGATACTCCCGAAAATATCAATAGAAAGTGGGAAGAGGCTGTAGCAGCAGGCCTAATTCAGACGACTTGGCAGCGAGAAGCAAAGGTGATTGGGAAATACTCGGCACCGTTGATCGCCACATTCATGCTTCAATACTCACTGACCGTCGCCTCCATATTCACTGTCGGCCACTTAGGCAAAGTCGAGCTTGGTGCAGTGAGTCTGGCGAGTATGACGGCCAACATCACGGGCTTTGCGATATTTCAAGGTCTCGCCACCAGTCTCGATACGCTCTGCGCGCAGGCGTATGGGTCGGGGAGGAAAAAATTGGTCGGATTGCAGATGCAGAGGATGATCTACTTCCTTTGGCTCATCACCATCCCTATAGCTGTTCTCTGGCTCAATGCCGAAACCATTCTGCACAGAATTGTGCCCGAGCCAGAAATCGCCGTCCTAGCCGGCAAGTATCTTAAGATACTCGTGTTGGGCGCTCCAGGGTACGCGTGCTTTGAAAGCGGAAAGCGGTTTGTACAAGCTCAAGGCTTGTTTTCCGCATCGCTCTATGTGCTGCTCTTCTGTGCGCCTCTGAACGCGCTGATGAATTGGCTTTTTGTCTGGGTAAGCGATCCGTTCTGTGAAGATAATCGTTCCAAAGGGACAACTTACACCACCATTCTAGCAATTCAACTGGGGTTTCATCGGCGCCCCCATCGCCGTCGTCGTGACCGAAAACCTCCTCCCTCTCGTCCTCTTCCTCTACGTCCGCTTCGTCGACGGCCGAGCCTGCTGGAACGGCTTCACGAAACGCGCCTTCCAGAACTGGGGACCCATGATCCGCCTCGCCATCCCGGGCCTCATCATGGTCGAAGCGGAATGGCTCGCCTTCGAGATCCTCACGCTGGCCGCCTCCTACCTCGGCACGACGCACCTCGCCGCGCAATCCGTGCTTTCCACCCTCACCGGCTTGACTTTTCAGATCCCCTTTCCCATCTCCATCGCCGCCAGCACCCGCATCGCCAACCTCATCGGCGCCACCCTCTCCACCGCCGCCAAGACTTCCGCCAAAGTCGCCTTCGTCGTCTCCATCGCCGTCGGCGCCCTCAACGTCCTCCTCCTCTCCTCCCTCCGTAACTACATCCCTCAGCTGTTCACGTCTGACCCAGACGTCGTCGCGCTCGTCGCCCGCACTTTGCCCCTGTGCGCCGCTTTCCAGCTCTTCGACGCCCTGGCCGCAAACTGTAATGGCATCTTGCGCGGTCTGGGTCGTCAGGTTGTTGGAGGCTGGGTCCAGCTTTTTTGCTATTATGGGGTTGCAATTCCCATCAGTATAGGCACGGCGTTCGGCTTGCATTGGGATCTGTATGGCTTGTGGGCTGGCGTCGCGATTGCGTTATTTTTGGTGGCGGTGATTGAGGCGGTGTTTTTGTACAGGACGAGTTGGGAACGAAGTGTGGAGGATGCGAAGGTGAGGAACTCACTGGCTTGATCCGGATGTTGATGGGTGCTTTCTGGGTGTGGATACGTGGATACGGCGTTTTTGGGGCATGGCGGTCTTGTGCTCCTATCTCGCAGGTGGGAGGCTTTGGGGTCAGTGGTTGAAGTACCAGAAGCCGCAGACCAGAAGTTGCAAGTGTAGATATGTCGACGGGAATCTGTCCCCTTTATCTGGCACATTTGCCTTTAGATCTCAATCATAAGCTACAGAAGCCTAGCCACAGTTCGCTAGCACACCCAACCCCATAACGCCCCGCACCACAGAAGGACATGACAACAGCATCACATTTCCAGAATCGCCCACGTATTATCGTCGATAGTCGTATAGATCTTGCCATGTCCCACCAGCTCATCCCCCGCCTTCAACACCTCACTAACCTGCATCCCTAATTGCGCCGCAATATTCTGCAGGTGCAGGCCCTCATTGTTCTGCGGACTCGACCGCAGCGCCTGATAGACCCTCCTCGCCGGCATCGAGAGCACACTCAGCGGCACCCCCGATCCCGCGCTGTCTCCGTGTCCCGCACCATCCTGCTGCTGCAGCTGATGCTGGCCCCCCGGAGCGGCAAGCGCGCCCTTGGCGCCATCGGCAAACTGCTCGGGCGGGCCGCGGGTGAAGTACAGATGGACGTACGTCGCCTCGAGCAGGTGGTACTGGATCTCATTGTAGTCCGTCAGCGGGCGGATGACGTGGGCGTCGACGTGGCGTTTGTTGTTGAAGGCCCGCAGGCGGCCCCACACGCGGACGTAGGCGTTCTCGACGAGGCGCGACCGGTCGACGCCGCCGGGGGCGGTGGTGGTGTCGGTGTCGGTGGCGGGGCGGTCGTCCGAGTCGGACCACGGCCGCGTCCACAGCTTGACTTCGAGGGTGCCGGTGCCGTCGTCGAGCTTGTAATGGGTGTGGGTGGCTTGGATGGAGATGTTGCGGATTTGGCCGATGAAGGTAAGCTGCGGGTGAGTGGAGGATTCTGGTTAGCTGGTATGCGGAGTGTAGGTTTGGGGGCGGGTTTGGGGCCGAAGAGGGGAATGGCGGACTTGGGTTATTTCGATGCCATCGATTTTGAACTCGCCGTCTGGGTGTGGTTGTTGCGCGTCGATGACTTGCTTGATCGTGACGGGTCGGAGGGTGTCTTTGCCGTACTTTGGACCATGAGCGCGGGTTTGTAACTATCTTTGGGGATGGAGCATGTACCTTGCTGCCACTGGGAGTCTCCTGACTGCCGCCTTGAGAGCCTGGTGTGAAGCCTCCTCCGCCTGCACCTCCCTGAGCGCCGTATGAGGTCGTCGAGTATTGATTTTGGTTGTACGAATTGTAGTCTACAAACGTCAGTATGGGCACAGGTAGGATTCCTGATGTTCGAGAGGGCGAACTGCACCCATTTTTGCCGCGTCGCGGGGTTGCAGGTATAGAGAAGACGTAGATTTATTCCCGAACCGACACTGGAGTTTCGAGTGACTGCGAAACTAGAGATGCCAACCAAGCAATATACCCTAACGTGGAGAAACGCAGTCAAAGTCGGAAAAGAAGTATATGTTGAGAGTGGACCTTCAAAATCGGGTCTTGGGCAGTGGTGGGGAAGACGTGTCGACGCGACAATTTTCTACTTTATGCCTGTTTCGGTTAGCGTTATCTGAATCCAGAGTTTACTAGCGAGAATGTTCACGAATTATTGCACGATTCTAATACCAAGAGAGCCCTATACAATCGGCTGGTCTGACTTGTTCCACATCCCAGATGCCTCGAGCCATCTCTCCCGCTAGGTCGGAGAATGAGCTGGACATATCTAATGCACTCTTCGTCGACAATGCCAGCTCGGACCTTGAAGATGGTGGGCCACAACAGCATCCTGATAGAAGGGCGCAGATGTTGGACACAGGGGCCATCCTGGATTTGGAGATAGAGGACCCGGATGATGCAGATGGTGATGCGGTGTTTATTGCAGCTCAGCAAGCAGCTTCAAACCGGAAAGCCTCAAACTTGAAGGGAAGGAGCGCGAAGAAAGGCGGAGGTTTCCAAGCCATGGGACTCAACGCGAACCTGCTCAAAGCCATTACTCGAAAAGGTTTCTCTGTGCCGACACCGATACAAAGGAAGACTATACCACTTGTATTGGACGGACAGGATGTTGTGGGCATGGCAAGGACAGGGTCTGGGAAGACTGCAGCGTTTGTGGTCCCGATGATCGAGAAACTCAAAGCACACAGTGCCAAAGTCGGCGCAAGAGCATTGATATTGTCGCCGTCCCGAGAACTTGCTCTGCAGACATTGAAAGTGGTGAAGGAGCTCGGTCGCGGAACGGATCTCAAGTGTGTCCTGTTGATTGGTGGTGATAGCTTGGAAGAGCAGTTCGGGTTCATGGCTGCAAATCCGGATATTCTAATTGCTACGCCTGGACGTTTTTTGCATTTGCAGGTGGAGATGGGGCTTGACCTATCGTCAATACGTTATGTGGTCTTCGATGAAGCAGATCGACTCTTTGAAATGGGATTCGCTGCACAGTTGAGGGAGATTTTGCATGCATTGCCTCAGTCACGGCAGACGCTGTTGTTCTCTGCCACTCTTCCCAAGTCTCTGGTTGAATTTGCCAGAGCCGGTTTACATGAGCCAAATCTAGTCCGGTTAGATGCGGAGAGTAAGATCTCGCCAGACTTGAAGAGTGTCTTCTTTAGTGTCAAGAGCGCTGACAAGGAGGGCGCCTTACTCCATCTCCTACAAGACGTCCTCAAAATCCCTACAGGACAGACAGAAGCCGCTAGCAAAGCCAAAGACACCGCCGAAAAGACCAGTAAGAAAAGAAAGCGTGATGCTGCAGGGTCGGATTCAGTCCAACCCAACCAGTCGCCCACAGCACACTCGACGGTTATCTTCGCCGCGACCAAGCACCACGTTGACTACTTAGCAAGCTTGCTTCGCCTGTCCGGGTACGCAGTATCGCACGCTTATGGATCTTTAGATCAGACGGCTAGAAAGATCCAAGTGCAGGATTTCCGTACGGGGATGACCAATATTCTAATAGTGACTGATGTCGCTGCTAGAGGTATCGACATTCCTGTGTTGGCTAATGTTGTCAATTACGATTTTCCGGCTCAGCCGAAGATTTTCGTTCATCGGGTGGGCCGAACGGCCAGAGCGGGTCAAAGTGGCTGGAGCTATAGTCTTGTCAGAGACTCCGATGCACCATATCTTTTAGACTTGCAACTGTTTCTCGGGAAAAGATTAGTCCTTGGGAGTAAGGCTGCGGATAATGTCAACTTTACTGAAGACGTCGTTCTGGGAAGCTTAGTACGGGACAAGTTGGAGAGGAGCAGCGAGTGGGTAACCAAGATCCTAGATGAGGACTCCGACCTGGCTGCGCTCCGAGTTGTGGCGAATAAAGGCGAGAAGCTCTATATAAGAACCCGCAATTCGGCTTCCAGCGAGAGTGCCAAACGATCAAAAGAAGTAGTGACCTCCAAGGACTGGATGGCACTGCATCCACTATTTGTCGGAGACAGCGACCTGCTGGAGACGGAGAGGCAGAATATGCTCGCGAGAGTGAGTGGGTTTCGGCCGCAGGAGACTGTATTTGAGATTGGCAAGAGAGGCAGTACTGGAGAAGCAGTGGAGATAATGAGGAGAAGGATAGAGAAGATTGACCATATGAGAAGGAATCGGCAAGAAGTTCAGCGGAAGGCTGAGGAGGACGCCACATCAATTCTTGAAGGATCGAAGGAAGGGCTAAAGCTGGACAGAGAGAGTGCTGTCAGTGAAGTTCCAGATGTAGATATGGATTCCGCGTCTGAGGAGGAGCTCGAAATAACCTTCACGCAACCAATGAGACGTAAAGGGAAAGGCGAGAAGGAATCGTGGAGGGACTCCGAACATTTCATGTCTTACATACCTGTCTCAACAAATCTTGCCGAAGACCGCGGCTACGGCGTTCATTCTGGGTCATACAATACAGCTTCGCAGAATTCCAACTTCGTGGAGGCTGCAAGAGGAGTTACAATGGATCTCAACAATGACGACGGGGCCAAGGCCTTTGCTGAGCCGAGTAAAGCGCGAGGCAAGCGATGGGATAAGAAAAACAAAAAGTACGTTGCCAGGGTGAACGACGAAGACGGGTCAAAAGGTGCGCAGATGGTTAAAGGGGAAAGTGGACAGAAGATAGCAGCAAGCTTTCGCAGCGGTCGTTTCGATGCCTGGCGCAAGGCCAACAAAATATCTCGACTGCCCCGAACAGGCGAGATGGAAACGCCGTCGAATGCTGCCAATAGAGGCGTGGGGAGGAGATTCAAACACAAGGCAGAAAAGGCTCCACGAGAAGCCGATCGGTTCAGGGATGACTTTTATAAGAGGAAGAAGAAGGTCGAGGCGGCCAAGGAGAAGCGTATCGGGAGGTTCAAGGATGGAAAGGGTAAGAGTGAGCTCAGAGGTGTTGATGATGTGAGAAAGGAGAGGCAGTTGAAGGAGAAGCGCAATGATAAGAATGCGCGGCCTTCTAAGAGGCGGAAGTTCTAGTAATCTTTGACGAGGATAGTCGATGAATCAACCATCCCATCAGTGTAGTAGAGGTTGTCAAAGGAATTTATCGCTGTACAAGGACATTACAAGTATGCCCAACTTGATTTCAGATATTCTAGCCTTACTCAGAGATTCTGGTAGCTGAAAAGGTGTACCTCCGTAACTTATTTGATGACGCCTGTCTCGCATTTAGATAGATACTGATAATATCATCTGGAGCACTACAACACGTCAAGAAAATCGATTGAATAATATGACTGTCAAGACAAGCATTCTGTGTCGTCAGGAAATCTTCATAACAGTCTGTTCAAGAGTCTGGCGCATGATGCCTCGGCAAATGACAATGACATAATCGCCTGGAGTGATGATGCTTCGCCGTGCCACCAGCGCATTCTAGAAACTCCCCTCTCCATTGGAAAGGTCGCTGTTCACGCAATCCTTCTTGGTGTTCATCTTCCTGCCGGTAACATATCATTCATTATTACACAGAAGACACGGTGTTGGGTATAGACCTTACTCTGCTCCTCGCCGCAACGTTTACCGTCATGGGCGTTTCGAAGCCGCAGGCGCTTCCAATCATCGCCCTTGCAAGAGACTCCGTCCTCCTCCCGGGCATCACCTTACGAATACCAGTCTCTAACAGGACAGACATACCTGCGCTCTTGTCGTCAATTTACGCACGGTCCGCAACACCGAAGCCCGACGCCACTGCCATCGCTATCGGTTGCGTGCCCCTCAAGTCACCACTTCTTGGCGATGATGGGCAACAGCTTCTCGATGATAGAAATGTTGAAAGCGGGAGACGACAGGCATCATTCGACGTGAACCCGGGAAAAGCAAGTAAGGATGATCTGTTCAACTACGGCACGATGGCAAGGATCTCGGGTGTAACAGGGCGAAGGCCGGGAGAACTTGCCTTAGTGGTGGAGGGCGTAAAGAGGTTCAGGATCAATAGTATCACTCAGGAAAGACCTTTCCTCGAAGCAGATGTCACGTACCATAATGAAGATGGTAAGCATGAGACAGTACCTCCACAGCGTCCATGCACAGCTGACACGTCGGTAAGGTGTCGACCCAGCCGACACCGAGGTCCAGAGGCTTTTTGCTCAACTCAAGCAATTGTCACGAGAGCTCCTTGCGCTTGTCCGAATATCATCGTTGCTTCCGCGGTCTACGACCAGCCTATCACCAATACTGGCTCGACGCTTAGAGCTCTTCATCGCAAGGAAGGACCTCCGCGATGCTGGTATACTGGCAGATTTTATGGCAAACATTGTGGAAGCAACATTCGAGGAAAAGTTGCGAATACTGGCCGCAGTGGACGTAAAGACCCGATTAGAGAGAGTTATCGAGTTGCTCTTACGACAGGTCCAAGGCATCAAGACCAAGGTTAAGATCACCTCCATCACTAGCACGACCTTTCCGCCAAACTTAGGCACGGACTTGGGAAACATAAGTCAGCAGCAACGAGATGCGTTGATGAGACGAGCCATGACCGGCTTGGGGCCTGGACAGATGCCCCCTGGTTTGTCCGGTCGGGGAGCGGGGGATGACGAGGGCGAGGAAGAGCCTGATGAGATAGAAGACTTAAAGCGTAAGCTTGATGAAGCTAAGCTCACACCTGAAGCGCAGAAGGTGGCGGACAAAGAACTGAAGAGGCTGAAGAAGATGAATCCGGCGCAAGCTGAGTATGGGGTTTGTCGGACATATCTCGAAAACCTATCTGAAATTCCGTGGACTACGACGACCGAGGATCAACTGGGCGCAGAAACGCTTCAGAGAGCCCGCAAACAACTCGATGACGACCATTATGGACTTGAGAAGATTAAGAAGAGATTGCTCGAATATCTTGCAGTTCTAAAGTTGAAGCAGGCCGTCAATACAAATATCGACGCCCAACTAAAGAGGGCAGCGGCTGAGCAAGCCGCGACGGAAAAGGACAAGGAGACTAGTGCAGACACAGCACGGGAAAGTGAGTTGGGCGTCGGTGATACCAAGGTTCAGATATTGAAGAGCAAGCGAATGGTGGACAAATCTCCTATCCTTCTTCTTGTGGGTCCTCCGGGTACAGGTAAGACAAGTTTGGCCAAGTCAGTTGCAACTGCACTCGGCCGGAAGTTCCATCGCATATCGCTTGGCGGCGTTAGGGATGAAGCTGAGATCAGAGGCCACCGAAGAACATATGTGGCCGCAATGCCTGGTCTAATTGTCAACGGACTAAAAAAAGTTGGCGTTGCTAATCCAGTGTTCCTCCTCGATGAGATTGACAAGGTGGGAACATCAAACTTCCACGGGGACCCCTCGGCGGCAATGTTAGAGGTATGTTATACACTCGGCTAATGGCAGTCACAATGGAGTACTGACTTCGTGTAGGTCTTGGATCCGGAACAGAATTACACTTTTACCGATCACTATGTTAATATTCCCATTGATCTCAGCAAGGTTCTATTCATTGCCACCGCAAATTCTCTCGATACAATCCCTCCACCCTTATTGGACAGAATGGAGACCATCTCACTGTCAGGGTATACGACGTTAGAGAAGCGACATATTGCGAACCAGCACATAATCCCAAAGCAAATCACCACCAACGGCATGGCTCTTGGCCAAGTCGAGTTCACCGACGACGTCGTCGATACAATCATTACTTCATATACGCGAGAATCTGGCGTCCGAAACCTTGAGCGCGAGATCGGATCAGTCTGTCGGTACAAGGCAGTGCAGTATGCGGACGCGAAAGACACGAATCAACTCAACACGTACAAACCTCAAGTTCTACTCAATGAGCTCGAAGATATCCTTGGCATTGAGCGGTATGACGAGGAGATCGCCGAGAAAAAGTCGGTGCCAGGAATCGTCACTGGTCTCGTTGCCTACTCTACCGGCGGCCAAGGTAGTATACTCTTTATCGAAGTTGCGGACATGCCAGGTAGTGGGCGGGTTCAGCTCACAGGCAAGCTCGGTGATGTGTTAAAGGAGTCTGTCGAGGTCGCTCTTACCTGGGTGAAGGCGCACTCGTATGAGCTAGGCTTGACTCATGATGTCAACGAGGACATTATGAAGAACCGCAGCGTGCACGTTCATTGCCCGTCCGGAGCGATCCCCAAAGATGGTCCATCGGCTGGCCTGGCTCATACAATCGCATTGATCTCGTTGTTCTCAGGCAAAGCTGTGCCGCCACAGATAGCTATGACCGGGGAGATTAGCTTACGGGGCAGGGTTATGCCAGTCGGGGGTATCAAGGAGAAGCTTATCGGTGCCTTGAGAGCTGGCGTCAAGACCGTATTGCTCCCAGTGCAGAATCGGAAGGATGTGAAAGATCTGCCGCAAGAGGTTAAGGATGGGTTGGAGATTATTCATGTTAGGTAAATAAGAACCCTACACCATCCTTCTGTTAGAGTACACTGAACCATTGCTAACGGTGGCGATTTAGGCACATTTGGGAGGCGATGAGACATGTATGGCCGGAAGCGCACTGGCCAGGCGAAGATCACCTTGCGGGGCTGGAGAGCAGACTGTGAATATGGGCTGCACGAGTAGGCAGTTGTTTCTCCTGGCCCACCAGAATATACATGAGCGTTTCTTTGACGTCTTGGGCATGTGAGCATAGCGAATCTTTGCAGCGTTAGGTCCATCTTTCGAGTCATACAACTCGCAGGTCATTCAGGAGTTCTCGGTGTGTTAGGTTACAATGCAACAATGAACACAACCTTGGGAATCTTCTGGAGGTCTGGCCACGCCAACCTCTGAATATGCAGTCCGGAAACCAGGAAAGGGGAATGTGCCACATGAAGTGCATCAGTAGCGGCAATGGAATCACAGCGTTAGCCTGCGTTGCACCGCTCAAGAATCTCGTAGAACTCGACTGATAAGTGACAGTAAAGAGTTGTCCCCTGATCGCGTTTTGGACCCTTTCATGAGTGTCGAACTTGATCGTAAGGTAAGATACTTGATGTCCCTCTATATCGACCGTGAACCCCGACTAGCGCCTTAGGGCCCAAAATCTCACATTAGGTACATTTATATTGCTCCCCCATCTCCCACCGCACCGGTCAGATCTTACCGGAGGTTGGAAGCATGCAAAAGCAACGCACTCGGCAAGATCTCCAGGTGGCATGTTGGAGGTCGCAAGGGACCAATTCCCGTATTGTGCAGTGCCCTCACACAACAGGAAGCTCAACAGGAGATGGTGTTCTGCAACAGAACTCGTCACAGCAGTATGCAGATAGGTAAGTCGCCCAGATAGGTCTCGATCAGATCCTGATGACGGTTTTACAAGGCTAACACATGGCCTACTAAGTGCATGCCCAGGGTATTAGTGCTCCAAGATCTTTACCCCCAACCCCCAACTCAACAGGCAATTTGATACCTGGTGCGAAACGGTTCATACAGATCTAAATGATGATCTCGGAGATTAGCCACAGGCCCTACTGCAAGCCAGAAGACTATCAACCGCGCCAGGCCGGCATCAGATCATGGGCTGGGGCCACTTTTTCGCATGATTTGGCCGAGAGCCAGGTACAGTACGCTTCAAAGCGGTAAGGCCAATGGACAGCGAATGTCTCCCACTAAGGGAGATCAGACGGGAGATGAGCAGTTTGAAGCCGGGCCCACCGGAATGGGCATTGGAAGAAACACCGTCCGTTCCGCACGATCGTCATGATCATCCCCGACCTAGATTGGAGAGTGTGTGTACGAAGGTAGTCTAAATCCCTTCCTGCATGACAATAGATCACGAGCGTATGGTACCGGGCAGTTCGATGGTTGGTTTTGACAGCACGGTACGATTCGAAAAACAAGCTTGAGAAAGGAAGCATGGGACTCTGGGGAAATTTCTGCCATAGACAGACACCCACAATCGCCCTTCAAACCTGCGCTCTGTGGCCGTTGTGGTTCAGCCACGGTGGCATCGCTCCCTTGGGTCGGATAAGTGCATGAATCGCTCGCTGTTACTCGCGGACCATTCTAGCTCGGGTTCGGAAGAGCGAGGCCTCTGGCATTATCTTCCTGCGAGTACGCTTACGAAGTAGATCCTACAAGAAACACTCGCAGAGCCGGTCAGTTTGCATCCTTACACCTAGAGCATCAGAGGACTCTAAAAGGATTTCGGGTGTGGGTTTTCGACTCCATTCGATAGAAAGTCATCTTATACTACTGCAGAGGTTGGTCCATGGTAGAGCACGAGATCATCCTCACCAGCTTTTCCTGGTGCTCTTTCCGGGATGCTGGACCTAGATTTAGGTTGATCGGAAGATCTCTATGGCGATATTCGCCGTTTAGAGGGCCAGGATCGAGTTTGTTTTGGCATACCGCTATAACCAAGAGGTATTTCCTTGTCGCTACCCTTTAAGGTTTACGGCTAAGTACGTCAAGAGGATGCTGCGTCCAGGTTGCTGTTGTGCATACCTAGGTACAGTATGGGTTGGAGTACTCATCCTTTAGGTACATGACCTAGCAGCTTGTTGTTGTTATTGTATGCTGTGAACGACAACACGAAACGCCGGGAGTCTTTGCAAAGGAGAAGGCTATTTCGTCTTTCTACACAGGCGGTTGTTTGAGAAACAACAGAATCGATTACCTCCCATTGCCGTCTAATCAGGAGACAGGCAGATGCTTATATCCCACCTCACATCAACCCCTGTCCTAGTACTTGCTCACCAGTTCCGAAGCCTAAGGTAATGTCACCTCAGCCGCGCCAAACTTGTTGCGGGTTTTCCTGGGTTCTCACAGCTAGCTGCAGCATCCGTTCAGGGTCGGAACTGACCGCCTATGCAAGATGCTGTGCGTGCAGCTTTACCTTAACTTTAGTGTGTGTCTGCCGCTCGAGTCGTTGAAAAGCCTGTGTGCCACCAAGCCCATTCGGATGTCTTCGGTGGACGACGAACGATGATCTACCCAATGGCTTACCCTCCGTAGCACATCGGACGCTGGCTAAGGACAGCAAGCTAACCACACTCCATATCCTTATCATAAGTTAGGCAACATCGTGGAAGAAGTTGAAACGCGTTCTCTACTTTGGCTTTTGAGCCCCTTTTGTTATGGGTTGCGGATGAAAAGGATTTCCTCTGCTCTCGCGGACGTCGCCCCCAGGACTCTAACGGGTGTCAATCAAATATCTGGTGCGCCTGAGGGAAAATTCAGCCATCCTCCAGAGCTGGCGAGTTTCACGGATAACCCAATCATGGCACCACCCGGCGATTACTCCCTTGTCAAGGAGCCACATTCGCAAGTCAACCCCCAGCGGGAGAGGCCATTGGCTCCCTTCTGATGTAGATCTATAACCCGTAAACGGGCATTAGGGACAATTCATTCGTTGATTGGCAACATCTGAGGCGACCGCCAATGCGCTTTTAGATTGGCCAGAGCGCCTACTCACTGTAGTGACAGGTTAGACAGCGGAAGCGGAAGCTATCTTGCGGGCAGTTTGAAGGGGTGAGAAACATTCCATCGACCGTCTCCGGGGGTCTTCGGGGTCTTGTGGGTCTACCGTGACAAGGCGGTGGTCTGTCATCCTTCGCAATCCTCTCAACATGGACCTTCGAATATGTTCCATCAATCTCGAGGACTTGTCCGTCGCAATGGCTTCTGCAGCTACGCAGTAGCCGACCATTACCACAGGTTCGCCACACCTGCAGGTGTAAACAAGGGTATCGGTGCGGCATTGCTCGACCCTAAATCGATCAGATGAGCCATCTTGAAGCGCATCCTGAACTCAACGTCAACTTAGGCGCAGGAACTTTCGAAGCGCAGACGGTGCAGTGGAAGGTGCTTCAGGTGTTTCAGAAGTCCTTTTAGGTGCAGTTCCGATTCGTTATTGTCAGATTTCACTGGATTGGATCATTCCTCGAGTGACATGACCGCTACATCCAATCCTCGTCTCGGTCGTTTAAGGTGAAGCATACCCGTTTGTGTACTTTTGCTGGCCGACAGCAGAAGCTATGTGTCCGATGATCTGAACTCACATTGGCGACAGATCGCGTGGGTGATCCTCGTTTGGGGTGCTGTAGAGTTGCTGGAGTTAGAAAGTCGACGTCGGTTGCCCCCAGGGATCCTGTTCCTCACCCAAATGTTATCTGCGAGTGCAGTGGTTATATCTTCCGACCATCGCACTGAACCGGACCGACTCCGGCTGCTGCGAGCTTGTGTGCGTGCTCGCCTTCCACGGCAGATTAGGGCTTGAAATTTCCGAGCGGCTGGGAGCATCCAACAACGGTCAACCAGATGCAAGCCTTACCTCCTTTCAGGTGTCCTTTCTCTCAAACCTCGCTGGTCGAACATAGGGTCAACACGGATCTGACAAGGTATCCCTGGGAGTTGATCAAGACGCAGTTCGAGGCGCAGAGCTTGGCCGAGAAGGTTTCGTACCTTTCTCCTCCTATGTCCAGATCCCCACCACCTCCGGACTCTTGCAAGATATCATCAACGGGCGAGATCTCTCAGCAAGGGCTTCCCGGTCAACCAAGGCGGGTACGGTCCAATCCGTCAATTGGGAGCTACATCAGGATCGCAGAACCTCCCAGGCCGGAAGATTGGCGACGACAAGACCTTTGGCGGAGCACCGAGATTAATAGATCGGAACGACCGGGTGAAACCCATCCAGTACAAGGTGTACTGGAGGAGGCACCACGCACTGTACAGGAGCGCCGTGGACATTCGTCGTCGCCCACGATTCATAGGACGCCCTTCGTGTCTCATCCATCACTTCCGTCTCCAAGATCTGCACGGCGAGCGAAGGCGCATGTGCCATCAGCTTGTGTAAACTGCAAGAGGAAGCATTTGCGATGTGAGCAACGGAGGCCTTGTCATCGGTGTGTCCAGGCAGGGAAGGAGGTATGACTTCTCGAGAACCTTCAATTGGGCACGTTTACTGACAGGTACTATCAGAGCTCATGCATCGATGTAGAACACAAGAAGCGAGGCCGGCCGCGACTCCGAGACGAGCGGGATCAACGTATAGAAGGCTCACACCTCGAACATCAGCAATCGTCGGCACCAATGGGGCCTCCTTTTGTGTCTCCGGTCCTCTCGTCTCCGGGTCGAGGTCATCAGAGGATGGGGTCTTATCGCGAACTGAGATCTCAACCAGGTATTTTTCATCATGGGCCCCAGATCGGTGTCCCGATGTCGCAGGCGTATGACTTGGGATCTTTCCGTCCGTCAGCACCTCACCTGGAAATCTCCCCAATACCTCCAATAGCCGTTCTGAGTATCGATCTCGTTGTTGCGAAAGCCAACCACGCCTTTCATGAGGCCATTGCTCCAGGAGTCAACCTTCGTGGCAGACCGCTGCTCGATCTGGTGTCCCCAAGTCATGCAACAGAGATACAGGGACTTCAGAGTCAGCTTCGAGCAGAACGTGATACAAAAGATCCTACATATCTGCCTCCGATTCACGGGTCGGCGCATGATCTCGATGCCATTAGCTCCGTCAATGACAGGGACTTACACAATGCGACACAAGGTGCCATGGACCGGAAATTGTACTGGACCTTCCGCACGCTAAGTGGCCAGCAACGGAACTTCCATTTCACAGTCAAACTCGCAAGAACAGCTTTCTTCTTCGTTGTTTTGATGCTACCGCCAGGCTCGCAGTATCCTGCTCCGTCCTCATCGCCCTACGCAATAGAAGATCCGCAGAGGCAGTTCCAGCTGTCGCCCGTGACCAGTTCCCTAGCACGATCCCCGGTCCTCGGTCAAGTCGGTCAACATCGAACGTTTTCGAGCGGCTCTTCCCAGTCAGGATCTCCTTACTTCTCCCCTCCAGGATCTAATCTATCTCCGGAAACGCGCCTCTTGGCAAACATACCGCGTTCACAGCATCATAACGACACACGTATCCCTCACGCGTACCTTCAAAATCAACAAGCACCACCAGCAACCTCCGCGCCTGCTTCCCAGATGGCCCGAAGTCCGCAAGCACAGTCTAAGGAAGTGGGCTCATATCCCCGCCCACGCTCGCAGGATCTGAGGCATCTGGAACTGCCGCCCATCCATGGTGCCACGCCAGGTACGGGGAGTGGTCATGGTCAGAGGCGAACCCATGGCGAGCACGACGATCAAGTGCCACTGAACGAGGAGACCCAACACAGTAGCCACCGCAGACGGAAACGACAACGAGTCGGCATCGAGGAGATGCTGGACTAGGAATTATCTAGGACCGAAACAATGCGTCGATAGCCGGATTCAGAGACTTTGAGTAGACGTACGGACTCGAGGCACACATCTCAAGGGTTGCAAGAACTATAGGATTTCACAGCGTTGGTTCGTGTACATTCTGGGTTTTCCTTTGTCGTGACTTTCCCCATAATAATGTTTCCCTTCGTCGCACGAGGCCTGATGAAACAGCACAGCCTCCATGTCTCTGTACACCATGAGCGCAGCTCATATCCCACACCATCACTCATTCTCTTTGTCTCAGCGTGCAGACAACGAACACTCACGATGTCCGCAAAAGTGTCTCTTCCCTTCTGCTACCACATGGCGTTATTTTTCCTTTGAATCATGCCACGAAGCTCCGCGCAACGAATGATCATGATGTCTGTATGTAATAACCCTCTAGATCATCCTTTTACTATAGTCTTCTGTCTGGGTTTGCGGGCGAAGGGTTTGTTGTAGTTTATAGAAGATAGAGCAATCGGCTACAAACAATTGCATTCACAACTGGGTATACACGTCTATTATCCCTAACAGCAGAACGGCAATGACTGGTTCTAGAAGATCCGCATAACAATCTAAGCAGACTAAACTCTTCAATTACGTCCTATTCAGGTTTGGATTGCACGTTCTCTATGTTCGACTAAATCATCCACCTTAATGCTGTCGGTTTTCTTGTTGTTTTGGTCCCTTCGAGCCGGTATCATCGGACCCGGAGCCAGGCGATTGGCCGCCTGAGTTTTCTTTATTTTTCCATAGGGGGATGTACTGTACAACACACCGCACCGCAGCATGTCGAGCTGGCGGCTTCGGGTTGGTTGCTGGTTACTCGGACGAGAGTGAACGATGATGTGAATTCTAGGGGATTTCCATCTGTTGGTGAGATGATGCAATGGAGAAAGGATGAGGGCTTTGCATGTGAAGGTCGGGATTAGGATGCTATGCCATGCCACGAAGTTTACCCTGGGAATAAAGTTGAATCTAGCTCTCATGCTTGGGTACATTCGAGACATGATGATCGAGAACCGAGGTCATTTGCGTAGTTCCTTTTGCTGTAGACCTTCGAGCTGCCCATCCACCAAAGCGCAAACACGAAAAACAAGACCGCGAAAGCTCCACACCTGTACTCCCTCCCCCGCCCAACGAAGCCCAACGACACCATCACCCAAACTCCAGTCCATGCCCTCTCCCCCCACCTCACCCAATCGGCTTCAACTTCTTCTTCTTCGCCTTCCCCTCCTTCCCCAGCCCTTTCCCCTCCCCCTTCCCCT
>JAABUJ010003493.1_pt1 | contig 17590 bp, 16 predicted proteins | sample 5559131 | NCBI WGS metagenome assembly JAABUJ01 (sample SAMN10711875, study PRJNA513366) | rock metagenome | isolation source: Antarctica rocks | place: Antarctica: Victoria Land, Mt New Zealand nord | collected 2016-01-07 | reverse complement strand
CATCGTCAGCGGCAGCATGAGCGCCTCTATGGAACTCGTAGTCCTGTCCCCGAGACAGCGGAGATGTGGGCCTTGGCCGATGCGGCTTAGGCACCCCCACCCCTCCACGGATTTTGGTCACACTCATCTCATAATCTCATATGAATGCGGCCGCACTAATCACTCGGCCTGTTGCCGCGCCAAGGCGGCCAGCGCCTCTTGCAACGCCGCCTCCGCCCGCGCCGCACGATCTTCGGCGGCCAGGCGAGCCTCCTCCTCTTGCGTCGCATGGCGCTCGGCGGCCAAACGGGCGTCCTCCTCCCGCGCGATCCGCTCCCGCGCCGCGCGGTACTCGCGGCTCACCTCCTGGTACTCGCGGCGAACTTCGTCGGAGATGGGGATAAACTCGCCCGTCGCCGGGTCGATTACACGCAGGTAGATCGCTGTCGCCGGATGGTGCGCGGTTTCCTCCATCATCAGCGGGCGCAGTTCCGTGCCTAGCAGCGGGCTCATAATGCCGCCCGTGGGCAGCGTCTCCAGTGGCTCGAACCGCCCCGCACGCAGCACATAGCCTCTGAATAGCGGCTGCAACTCACCCGAGGGGTCATGGATATAATACTCTTGCACGCCCAGCCGCTCGTACAGCTCCCGCTTATGCCCCAGGTCCTCCTGCTGCGTGCTCTCCGACGTGATCTCCCACACGATGTCGGGGCTCTTGCCCTCAACCCACGTCTTCCAACTCGGCCGCCGTTGCCGTACGAGGTCGAGACCCACATAGACATCCGGCGCGACGTGGTCGCGCCCATTATGCTCGTTGTAGTAGAGGAATTGGTTGCCGCCAACCACATAGCGCGTGCGCCCCTGCGATATAAATAGGCTTTGCACGGAAAAGATGAGGTCCATCATCTGCAACAGATTTTCGGTGTTCTCGGCCACCGGCTCACCATCGCTCTCGGGAAAAGTCGAGAAGTCGATCGTGGGTTTCATGCGCGTCGTCATGGTCCATTGTCCCTCCACTGCCAGGTCAGTATGATGCCCTCAGTCTACCATCAGCCGTTCATGTTAGGATGCGGCGTCAGCGGGACTCTCCACGACCACGTCCAGCGCGCCCGTACGCACGGACGACTCGACGCCCGCGCGTGTCACGTCGAGGTCGACCGTGGCGGCGCCGACGCGTAATCCGCGCAGGGACAGCCGCTCGACGCCGTCCGGCAAACAGGGGTGCAGACGCAGCACGCCGGCCGCGGCGTCTGGTTCCAGACCGAGCATGGCGCGTACCAGCGCCAGCGGCGCCCCCGCGGCCCAGGCCTGCGGTGAGCACGCCAGCGGGTAGGGGACAGGTAAGCCGTCCGCGGCGTCGAAGCCGCAGTAGAGTTCGGGCAAGCGCGCGTCAGGGAAGCGCCGCGCCGCCGCGATCACAGCCATGGCGACTGCGTTGGCCGCGCGGTCGTAGCTGTAGCGCTTAAGGCCCAGCGCGCACAGCGACGTGTCGTGCGGCCATACCGAGCCGTTGTGATAGCTCATGGGATTGTAGGTTGCTTCGCCGGTGGCAAGCGTGCGGATGCCCCATCCGCTGAACAGGTCGGGCGCGGTAAGACGCCGCGCCACCGGCGCGGCTTTCTCCGCGTCGACGATGCCGGACCACAGGCAGTGCCCCGCGTCCGAGGCCACCGTTCCTACCTGGCGTTTGGCGCCGTCCAGCGCCAGAGCCAGGTAATCGCGGTCGGCCATCCAGTAGGCCGCGTTGAAGCGCTCCTTGAGGGCGGCGGCCTCGCGCGACAGACGCTCGGCCAATGCGTTTTCGCCCAGCCGGGCCAGCAGCGGCGCCAGGCGGCGCTTGGCGTCGTAGACGTAGCCTTGCGCCTCCGCGACGGCGATGGCGCCGCTGGCGGGGCTGCCGTCGCGATGGCTCAACGAATCGGCGGAGTCTTTCCATGACTGCACGATCAGTCCACGGCCGCTGTCGGCCTCGAACTCCAGCAGGAGATCGCCGTCGCGGTCGCCGTACGTGTCGATCCAGTGTAGGGCGGCGCGGATATTGGGCAACAACTCGCGTGCCAGCGCCAGGTCGCCGGTCCAGGCGTCGTAGTCGCACAGCAGGACCAGGAACAGCGGCGTGCTGTCGACCGAGCCATAGTAACGCCCGAACGGCACCTCGTTGAGGTTGGCCATCTCGCCACGGCGCAGTTCGTGCGGGATCTTGCCGGGCTCTTCCTGCCGCTGGGCATTGACCTCGCGTCCCTGTAGGGCAGCCAGGGTGCGCAGGGCCCCGCGTGCCAGTTCGGTCGTCAGTGGGAGCGCCTGGATCGCCGCGATCAGCGAATCGCGCCCGAAGGGGACGGCGAACCAGGGAATACCGGCTACGGGGAACGGACCATCGCCAAGGTCGGCCAGCAGCAGACGCAGGTCGAGCGCGGAGCGGTCGAGCACCGTCTGTAGCGCCTGGTCGTCCGTCTCTATAACAGTACATGCCGCGCGCCAGTCCGCGTAGGAGCGGCGCAGTGCGGCGAACGCCACGTCGAAGCCACGCAGCGGGACGTCCCCCCTGGGACCGCCGGCATCTTGCCGGCACACGCTGGCCGGCAAGACGGTCAGCGGACCGACGCCGGCGGTCCCAGGGGGCGCCACGTCAAAGGAACTCTCCTGATCCTGCACTGGGTCGTCCGCCCGATCATGCGCGCGATTTCCGTCGCCCTCGGCCACACCGACGGTGACGTCGAGGGTGACGCTGCCCTGCGCGGCCAGCGGCGTGCGCCACGTCGCGCGCTCGGCGTCGAGCGACGCCGGCGCCAGGCTGAAGTGGAGCGTGGTGCGGCGGGTCACGCCGTCCAGGCCCAGGTAGCCCAACGTTACCGTGCCCACGCGGTCGTCGACCTCCGTCTGTAGTGATCGGCCACGGGCGGGCCGCCGTAAACCGCGCACCTCGAACACGTCGGCGTAGTCGGCGGCGAAACACAACTCTAACTCGACCGTGGTAGCGTGGCGGCCGTAGTTGGTGACGGTGATGCGCTCATACATGGCCGCATCGTCGAGGACACGCCGGCGCTGGACGGCGAGCGGGGCGCCGTGCGGGACGGGTTCCTCGCCCACCTCAGCCTGCGCCCACACCCGCTGTATGTCGTCTTCGGCCACGCTGGCCGCGAGCGGGCGCGGCGCCGCGCCGTTGACGCGCAACTCGAAGAGATCGAGGAAACGCGTGTTGTACGCGTACAGGCCGGAGGAGGCGTGTGCGCGCGTGAAGTCGCCGTTGGCGTCGGACACCTGGAATAGGCGCCCCTCGCGCGTGACCAATTGGTCCATCTAGTCCTGATCCTCTCCCTGCTCTTTGTGGTGCTCCCGCACGATGTGAACGGGGGCGCTGCCGGACGTGATGGCCCAGCCGGGCTCGCGTGTGGTCACGGTCAGCGTCGCGCCGTCCCACGCCAGGTCGACGCTGTTGGAGCCGATGCGCAGATTGGTCAGGCGCGCGGACGGCCAATCCGTCGGGAAGGCCGGTTCCAGGGCCAGGCGGCGGCGGTAGGCGTCGGGGCGCACGCCGAACATACCGGCTACCACAGGCCAAGCCACGGCGTAGCCGGACCAGGCCTGCACGAAACATCCGCCGTCGGGCGATATCTCAGAGATCGCGCCCGGCATATGCAGGGGCAGCGTCTCGGCCACCGTCCGCACGTAGCCCAGGGCGGCGTCCGGTCGCCCATAGGCCAGCGCGCACGCGGCCAGGACCCCCGTATTAATGCTCATAACCTGCGCGCGGTCAAAACCGTTAAGATACATACCCCAGCGGCCCGTAAATCGCTCGCTTTCCATCGTGCGCAGCACGCGCCGCGCCCGCTCCAGCGCGGCGACAGCGGTCTCCAGCGGGCCGAGCAAGCACCAATTGCCGCAGGACCAGGCGCGCTTGCGCTCCTGCTGGGGATCGGACGCGGCGGCGCGCAGCAACTGACGCAGCGCCTCTACCACGGTTGGACGCGTCGAGCCGTGGTGATTGGGTTGCTCGGTCCGGTCGATCCAGTCGCGCAGGCGCGGCGCCATCTCGGCCGGCGAGGCGCGCATGTCGCCGTACAGACCCTCGTCTTCCAGCCAGAAGGCCTCCTCGATGCGCGCGCGCACGCGCGCCGCCAGCTCATGGCAGCGCGCGGCGGTGGCTCCGTCGTCCAGGACAGCGGCCATGCCGGCCAGGGCATCGAGCGCGGCGGCGGTGTGGGCGGCGGTGTCGGCGCACTGCAGGTTGAGCCCTTCCACCTCGATGATGCCGTAGCCATAGGGCAGGATATCGCCATCGGGACACTGCACGCCAAGCGTCCACTCCAGCACGCCGCGACGGCAGAACGGGTAGGCTCGCCGCAAGAAGTCCAGGTCGCCCGTCCATAGGAACGTTTGCCAGACCGTCGTGGTGAACTGTGGCGTTTCCTGTGTGTTGCCGGGGTTGAAGACGGCGCCGCGCGTGTTGGCCTCGTGGATGACGCGGCCACTGTCGCCATTGCGCACCACGCTGAGGCGCCACAGCAAGTCGAGCGTCCCCACCGCCGTTTCATGCTGGCCCAGCGCCAGGCAACCCAGCAGCGCGTAGGCGTTGTCGCAGCCGAACCACCACACGTACTCCGGCGCGCCGGCTCCGAGACCGCGCCCCAGTCCCGGCGTATCGCGTACCAACCAGTCGTTGTCGCACTTGAGCCAGTCCCAGGCCGCAGCGACGGTTGCGTCGGGAATCTCCAGCCCACTGCGTGCAAGCAAAGCGTCGTAGCGCGCCGCTTTGGCCGTCCAGAGTGCGGGAGCCGTGTCGCATACTCGCGCGAATGTCTCCCGCGTGGGGAGTGGACCATAGTCGGAGCCGGCCAGGACAAACTCTACGACGGTCTCGCCGCCGGACGGGACGGCCAGCGTGTAGTCAAGGGCGACGGAGACGCCCCGACCAGTGGTCCGCTGTGGCCCCCATAGGTCGCGCCCGCTGTGCCATGCCGATGGCGTGAGGCCGCGCGCGCCCACGATGGCGTACCAGGGATTCAGGTCGTCGCGGCAGAGCCAGGCGCCCAGGTCATCTTGGTAGGCGGCGTGGTCGTAGCCGTCGTGGATGCCGTTCTCCTCGGAGAGCCACACGCCTCGCAGATCGGTGCGGGCAAGCAGACGCAGGCGCAGGGTGCGTGCGATGGGCGAGCGCAGGGTGTAGCGCGCCACGATAGCGCGCTCACCGTCCGGCGCGAACTGGCGCCGCGTCACCGCCAGGCCGTCGGGCAGGGCGTACTCGTGCGCGTTCCAGAAAGGGCCGCTCACGAAACGGTCGGCGTCGGGGAGCCAGGCGTCGTCGATGCGCAGCCAGAAGCCGTCGACCAGCTTGATTGGATGGCTCCAGACGCCGCCCATCTCCCCCGGCACATGCACGCCCAGGTCAGGGAAGCCGCCGTCCTGCGTCCCGATCACGTAGGCGCGGTCGCCCGCGGCGATATAAGGGTCGTTGAGCCGCTCGCTCTTGGCGATGGTCATAGGCGCTATCCTTTGATGCCGCCAAGCGTAATGCCCTCGATAAAGAAGCGCTGGAAGAATAGGAACACGAGCAGCGGCGGCAGCACGATGGCCATGGACGCTGCCTGCAGCAGATTCCAGGTCGTCGATTGGCCCCCGCCATTTTGCTGATTCGCGACGAACTGATTGATGCCCAGGGTCAGCGTGAAGTGGTGCTCGCTGGAGAGGTAGATAAGTGGGGCGAGGAAGTCGTGCCACTGGCCGATGAACACGAAAATGGCCACCGCCGCGAGGGCGGGCTTGGCCAGCGGAACATAGATACGGAAGAGTGTGGTCAACGTCCCGGCCCCGTCCATGACCGCGGCCTCGCCAAGTTCCCCCGGAATACCCAGGAAGAATTGGCGCAATAGGAAGATGAACGCTGGCTCGCCGCCCAACCACGCGGGGATGATCAGCGGCCACAGCGTGTCGGTCAGGTGCAGCTTGGTGTAGATGAAGTACCGCGGCACCAACATAATAACGCCGGGCACGGCGATCAGCGCGAGCACGAGGAAGAACAGCGCGTTCTTGAACGGCGCTTGCAGGCGCGCGAACGCATAGGCCGTCATCGTGGTCGTGAGCAGCGTGCCGCCGAGTTGGCCGATCTCGATCAAGATCGTGTTCAGAAAATAGTAATTGAACGACGTGCCCGGCGTGGTGAATGCGTCGATATAGTTGCGCCAGTGGGCCGGGCTGGGGAACGACAGGCTTCCGCCCACGGCGATCTGGCCCGCGTCTTTGAGCGAGGTCGCGATCTGTGAGTAGAACGGGACCAGGACGGTGACCGCCCCGATGGCCAGGATGAGGTAGGTCAGCACGACGCTCAACCCATGGCGTTGAACGCGGGTATGCCCCTTGCTCCCGACCTTTTTGCCTATAGAGACACCGCTAACGGTTTGCGCCACGATGGGCCTCCTTTTTAGACGCCTTTGACGACGTTGCCTTCATAATAGACCCAACTCCGCGACGTCCGTAGCACCACGAGCGTTAGGAGCACGATAAAGACGAACAGGAGGACCGCCTCGGCCGAGGCCTTGCCGTAGAGGTTGTTGGCGAAAGCGTCCCGGTAGAGCTTGATCATGTAGAACTCCGAGGAGCCCAGAATATTGTTCCCCGACAGGAACGGCGGACCGCCCTTCCCTTGAGTTAGGACATAGGGGCCGTCGAAAATCTGGAACACGCCGATCAATCCGGTCAGCAGGTTGTAGAAGATCGTCGGCGAGAGCAGGGGGATCGTCACATGCCAGAAGCGCGCCCACCATCCCGCGCCGTCCACCTCGGCCGCCTCATAGAGCGGCTGCGGGACACCTTTGAGCCCCGCGAGGTAGATGACGATGATGTTGCCGATGCCCCACAGACTGGTCAGCACGATGGCGGGGACGACCCACACCGTACTGTTGAGCCAGTCGATGTGCGGGATGCCGACGAGCCCCAGGATCTGGTCGAGGGCGCCGTGCTGAGGATCGAAGATCCAGATCCATAGCACACCGACGGAAACGCCCGCCAGCAGCGACGGCATGTAGTAGATGGCGCGGAACACATTGATACCGGGCCGCTGCCGGTTCATCATCAAGGCCAACACCAGCGAGAGGATCAGGCTGGCGGGCAGGAACAGCACCGCGTACAGCGCCGTTACCTTGATAGCCTGGACATAGTCGGGGTCGTTGGTGAACAGCGTGACGTAGTTAGCGGCGCCGGTCCACTGCGGCGGCTGGATAATGTTCCACTGTGTGAAGCTGGTATAGAGCGCTACAAGGCCCGGAGCAAGATAGAGAAACAAGAATCCCGCGATAAAGGGGGTTATCAGCAGATAGAAAGTTCTCGCTTCGCGCCACTCGCGCTTGGTTAGTTTCCTGCGCTTGCGCGTTTGGACTTTGTTAACAGGCATCGCGCGTGCCATACTGTGCCTTCCTCTCTAAGTTGCTCCACGAGCAGGCGCTCATTGACAGGGCTATGTTGTTCTCGCCGCATACCCCCTCACCCCAGGGCTCGTGCATTATCGTAGGGGTGTATGGCTATACGCCCGGCATTCGCGGGCGGGTGATTGATGTGCGCCGCGCGTTAGGCGTGTGTGTGGCGACCATCGGGCGTATAGCCATACGCCCCTACGCAGCCTCGGTCCCGCGGATAATGCACGAGCCCTATCCTTCTCCCCTCTCCCGCGCACAGGGAGAGTGCGCGGGACCGTCGATCCCTAGCCGCGGGATCGACGGTCCAGTTAGCCATGGGTCGGGGGTGAGGGGCCTTTACGTGATGGGCGGCTAGTGGAAATTCGCGAGCGCTTGCTGGCCTTTCTTAGCCTCGATCTGCAACACCTGTCGCACGGATGTGCCCGCGCTTCCCTCGATGAGCGTCAGACCCTGGGTCAAGTTATCGCCGACGGCGGCGGCCGCATCCGGACCGGTCAGGTCGCCCGGCAGCGTGTTAATATTCTTCACGCCCTTGATGAATACGCTGCGCACGGGGTTCGTGGTGTTGCTGCTTTGGTCGGCCACCGACTTGACGGCCGGCAACGCTCCCTTACCCCAGATCGCGTCGCCGACGGGACCGCTCATCAGCTTGATGAGCGCGGCGGCCTCCTTGGGATGCTTGGTGGAACGGGTCATGGCAAAGCCAGCGTAGTAGATCGTATTGACCTGAGGACCGCCGCTGGTGCGCGGGAACGGCGCGACGCCGAAGTGGAGATTAGGCGTGGCCGCGTAGGTCGCTGAGGGCCACACGCCCGTAATCTGCATAGCTACTTTGCCCTGCGCGAAGGGCTGAGCGCCGCCGTTTGTCGCCGAGGCGACTTGCGCCGGTGTAGGCGCGACGTGGTCCTTTGTGACCAGGTTGGTCCAGAATGTGAGGGCGTTGACGGTGGCAGGGCTGTCCATGTAGCCGACAATATGCTTGCCGTCGGAACTAATCAGGCGTCCCCCGAATGAACTGACGACCGCGCTGGCCATGCGGGCGCCCGCGGGGTCGATGAGCGCGCTGTAGGTCCCGCTCTTCTTAGTGAGCGTCAGCGCATCTTTCCGGAACTCATCCCAGGTGAAGTTGGACGAGGGGTTAGGATAAGCCCGCGGCCTTGAAGATGTCTTTGTTGTAGTAGACAGCCAGCGTGGAGTAGTCCTTGGGCAGGGAGTACTGGTGGGAGCCGACATGACCGATGGTCAGCGTGTTCGGCAAGTACTGATTCAGGAAGCTCTGGCCGACGTACGGGGTGAGGTCCTGTAGCGCGTTCTGGTTGGCATAGAACAGCACATCGCCGTCGCCGAGGTTGGTGATGTCGGCGGCGGTGCCGGCCGCGATCTGCGCGATAGCTTTGACGCGCTGGTCGGTGATTGGCTCCAGGCTGACGTTGACGCCCGGATATTGCTTCTGAAACAGCGGCAAGATCTGCTGGTTGAACTCCGTTTTCTCCTGCGGGTTGAAGAAGGTGGAAAAACGCAGGGTAAAGCTCGCCGGGTTGTGCGCCCGCGCCGCGGTTGACGCCGAGGCGGTATGGCTGGCCAGTGGAACCGCCGCGCCGAGTGCGATGACTGCCGTCACAGGTAGGAGGCGAAGTCGATGATTACGCTTCATGTCTGTCATTCCTTTTCCGCATTGTAGGGCGTCCTCGTCGACGCCCAATTCAGACCGGCTCTCACAACTATTTTCTAGTCTGGGTTATCGATTAGTCCGGGACTCTAAAGCCCACCGGCCGCCAAGTCTTTCTCACTATTCAGGGTAGGCTGACCTCCTTCTCATCGGATGCCATAGAGCGCTATCGCGACCCGCCAGGCGCCCCGGCAACGGCATGTGGCGCCGGTAGAAGGGGCAGCTTCCAGAAGATACGTGATCGCGCCGACGACGAACCGAAACGTTTTGACTACTTGCACCTATGGTATACCTGGAGCGCGGCGTTGTCAACTCCTTGACCAAGCTGGGTGTTACCGGGGGGCGCGGTCGATTGGCGCACGACGAGGGTCGGAGCGACGAGGCGTTGCGCTAGAGGGCGGTCGGGGTCGGTGATGCGGTCGAGCAGCAGTGCGGCGGCGTCCTCGCCAAGGCGTCGATTGGAGTGTCCAACCGCGGTCAGCGGCGGGTCGGCGTGCTGGACGAGTAGGCTGTCGTCGAACACGGCCAGCGACAAGTCGTCGGGCACGGCCAGTCCCAGGGCGCGGGCGGCGCGCAGCACGGCGAGACCCAGAAAATCGGCCTCGGCGAACACAGCCGTCGGTGGGTCGGGCAGCGCCAGCAGATCCGCCAGGGCCGGCGCGACGCTTTGTTCTCCGAGCCCGTGGCGAACCAGCGCGGGGTCGTCGCACAGGCGCGCCCGCCGCAGCGCCGCGCTGTAGCCGGCGAAGCGATAGTGCGAGAAGCCAAAGGCGAGGTCGACGCCAAGGTAGGCGATACGGCGGTGACCCAGCCCGATCACATGCGCCATGACCTGCATCGTCCCATCGGCCCCATCGACATCGATGAATGGGTAAGCTAAATCGTCCACGGCGCGCCCGTAGGCGACGAAAGGAAGCCGGCGCTCACGTAGGTAGGGGATGCGCGCGTCGTCGCGGCGGATGTCGCACACGATGAGTCCATCGACGCGGCGTTCGCGCACCAGCCGTTGGAACCCCTGGCCGTCCACATCGTGGACATCGGCGGTAGAGACTAACAGATCGACGTCACGCTCGGCGCAGGTGGCGCCGATGCCGCCGATGAACTCGAGCCACGACATGTCGTAGGAACGGTGCAGGACGTTGGGGATACCCAGCCCAATGGCGTTGGCCACGCTCCCTTGCAGATTACGGGCGAACGCGCTCGGATGGTAGTCGAGCGCCGTCGCGACCTCGCGCACGCGTGCGCGTGTGGCCTCGGCCACGTCGTCGTAGTTGTTGAGCGCGCGCGATACTGTCGTTACCGATAGGCCGGCCTGCCGCGCGACATCCTTGATCGTGACCATCACCATCGCTACCTCGTTTCTATTATCCCGCGACATTATCCGGACGTGGCGACGCGACAGATGGACACGCACGGTCCCCCCATCCTCTCAGGAGAGTCAGCACCATCATAGAAACCGTTACGCGCGCGTGTCAAGTATATCTGGGCGCCCATCTGGGCAAGGGCGATATATCATGTAGCCGCACAAGCCTAAACGCGCCTATACTAGGTATAACGGTTTCTTAATGTGACTTGCGATTAATAATAGCTAGTGAAAGGCCACTCGCCGTGTCCACGTCTCATAGTCCGTCCGATCATTCGCAGTACGACGTCGTCGTGATGGGCAGCGGCCCGGCGGGCCAACGCGCCGCGATCGCCTCGGTCAAGTCCGGCCGCCGCACGCTCATGATCGAGAAGCGCCCCGTCGTCGGCGGCGCCTGCACCAACACCGGCACTATCCCCAGCAAGTCGTTCCGCGAGGCGGTCGTCTATCTGTCGGGCTATCGCGAACACGCCATCTACGGCGAAAGCTACGCCGTGAAGCGCGAGATCACGATGGATGACCTGAACGCGCGCGCCTCGTACGTGATGAAGTCCGAGCGCGACGTCATCCAGGCGCAGGCATATCGCAACGGCATCGACATGGTCTACGGCACGGCCTCGTTCGTCGATCCGCATACCATCCTCATCCAACTCGCCGACGGTTACGGCACACGGACCATCTCCGCCGAGACGATCGTGATCGCGACCGGCAGCGACGTCGCGCAAGTAGGCGACATCGCGTTCGACGACGAGCACATCCTGAACTCCGACTCGATCCTGACCATGACCCGTATCCCCAAGACGCTGACCGTCGTCGGCGCGGGCGTGATTGGCTGCGAGTACGCGAGTATGTTCGCCGCGCTGGGCACGCGCGTCACGCTGGTCGACGCGCGCGACGAGTTGCTGCCGTTCGTGGATCGGGAGATCGCCGACGAACTGGCGCACTATCTGCGCTCGCAGTGGGTCACCTTGCGGCTGGGTGAGGAACTGAAGAGTTGCGCCATCCTGGCCAGTGGGCGTGTGAAGACGGTGCTCGCGTCGGGCAAGGTCATCGTCACGGAGAAGGCGCTGCACGCGATTGGCCGTCAGGGCGCCACCAGCGACCTCAACCTCGCCGCGGCGGGGCTGGACGCCGACAAGCGCGGCAAGCTGACGGTCAACAAGGATTACCAGACCGCCGTCCCGCACATCTATGCCGTCGGTGACGTCGTCGGGTTCCCCGCGCTCGCGTCCACCTCGATGGCCCAGGGGCGCATCGCGGCCAGCCACGCCGCGCATATCCCCTTCAACGTCATGCCCGATGTGTTCCCGTACGGGATCTACTCTGTGCCGGAAATCAGCATGGTCGGCAAGACCGAAGAGGAGTTGACCCGCGCCAACACCCCCTACGAAGTCGGCAAGGCCTACTACCGGCACGTCGCGCGCGGGCAAATTATTGGTGACAGCGTCGGCATGTTGAAGCTCATTTTCTGCCCCAAGACGCACCACATCTACGGCGTCCACATCATCGGCGAGAACGCGGCGGAGTTGGTCCACACCGGCCAGGCCGTGATGTCCCTGGGCGGGACGGTCGATTACTTTGTCGACGCGGTCGTGAACTACCCGACATTGAGCGAGCTGTACAAGATCGCCGCGCACAACGGGTTGAACCGCGTCGCCGGCGAGTCGGCCGACGGCCTAGGCGATCTCCCCGCCGCCGAACCCGCCGCCACGCCCAACGGCGCCACATCGGGCGCTGCCACGCCCAACGGCGTCACATCGGGCGCCGCCACGCCTGTCGCCGTCGAGCCTGCCACCGCGAAGGCGGAGAAGCATGAGGGCGACGCGGCGGAGTTAGTGGGCGCGGGCAAGAATGGCAAGAAAGCCCATTGACAATACACCTTTGTAGGATATGACCAAGGGGCTATGACGATGACAACCATGCATAAATCGCCGCCGCAACTTCTGGCGCCGTGGGCCGAGATCGTGCCGGAGACGCCTCGGATGACCATAACCGATTTTCTCGACTACTCAGATGGTAAGGATGGTTATCGCTATGAGTTGGTGGATGGGATACTCGTTCGCATGGTAGGGAGTAGGCCACGGGCTAACAACGTGACGATGCGGCTGCTTGTCGCGCTCAGTACCTACGTCACGGCGCGGGGATTAGGGCAGGTGACACCGCCCGACGCCGTTTACGACTTCGAGAACACCGGTCAGAAAGATACCGGCCTACTACCCGACGTCGGTTTCTATCGTGCCGAGCGTGAGCCCTTGGTGGACCCCGACGAAGCGTACCCCTTCGCGCCCGACCTGGCCGTCGAAGTCGCGTCACCAACACAGTACCGGCCTGGCATGAAGGCCAAGACGGCGCGTTACCTTGCGGGGGGAACCTCACTGATATGGGTCGTGTGGCCCAAACGCCGGCAGGTCGACGTGTGGCGTCCGGGCGCCGTTGAGCCAACCACGCTCGGTAGCGGGGGTACGCTCGATGGTGAGGATATCGTACCCGGCTTTACCTACCCTGTCGCGGATCTGTTCGTCTAACCCTTGCAATAGTAAAGAATAATCGCCGCTGCCGTGGTCCGATCTTTCAGGACGCGATGTGGAAGCGCAGGCGCAGCTTGCCGAGGCACAATTCATCGCCGTCGCGTAGGAGCGCCGGCACATGCGCGGGCAGCGCCTTGCCGTTGAGCACTGTGTAGTTGGTGCTCATCAGGTCCTCGACGCGCCACCCGTCGATACCACGCAGTAGACGGCAGTGCCGGCGCGAGACACCGGCGGCGCTGGCTCCGTCGAGCGTCAGGTCAATGTCGGGCCGGATGCCGGAGCGCATGTCCTCACGCCCGACGATGACGACATCCTGCCCCGGCGCCTCGAGACGACGACCGCTCTCGGACACGAGGTAGGCGGCCGCGAGCCGTGGCTCGTCCGCCGTTACCGGCGCGGCGGCTTCGTCCTCCACGGCTCGTGGCGCCGCGACCCTTTCTCCTTCACTACTAGCGGGCGCGGCGGTGTCCCCTGTCCCGCCGCCACGCCGATCCAGGGCAGAGCGCCGGTCGGTTGCGTCCCCCATCGTCGCCAACCCATTGGCGTCGGGGCGCGCCGTCATGCGCTCGTACAGCGGAGCGCTTTGCGGCCGCGTGGGGGCGGTGGGGGCGGCGGGGGCGGCGGGGGCGGCGGGGGCGGCGGGGGCGGCGGGGGCGGTGGGCGCCGGTAGGGTGGCTCCGCACTCTTCGCAAAACAGGGTGTTGGCGACGTTGTCCGCGCCACAGATGTCACACACAGTCATGGTCATAGCGCGTGCACCACGATAACCGAGATGTTGTCGTCACCGCCGTTCTCATTGGCCAGCGCGACGAGGAGTGTCGCGGCCTCTTGCGGCGTCGTCGCCCCTTTGACGGCGCGTAGGATCGCGTCGTCGCGCACCATGCCCCACAGTCCATCGGAGCAGAGGAGCAACACATCATCGCTGCGCAGGCGCTCGGTGAAGATATCGGGCTGGGCCTCGGGTTCGCTGCCCAGCGCGCGGTAGATGTAGTTGCGGTGCGGGTGGGTGTAGATCTCGTCGGGCTCAATCTTGCCGAGGGCGGCGAGCTGCGCGACATACGAGTGGTCATGCGTTAGGGGCTCGATGGCGCCGTCGCGCACCCGGTAGATGCGGCTATCCCCGAGGTTGCCGATGACGGCCAGGCTGCCTTTCACCAGCGCGAGAGCCAGCGTCGAGCCCAGACCATGCGTCTCGGGGTGTTCCTCGGCGTAGCGCAGGACGCGCGCGTTACAGCGGTTGATCGCCTCATGTAGTTGCGCCGTCAACGACTGGTCGGTCGCGCCTTTCCCCGTGACCCCATCGGTGGCGAGGAGGGGTAGTAACTCGGCGCGCAGGGTCTCGATCGCCAGCGCGCTGGCGATCTCGCCGCCGCGCTGGCCGCCCATGCCATCCGCGACCGCGAACAGTCCCAGTGTCCCCTGTGGGTCGACCTCGGACAGCACGCAGTCCTGGTTCTCGGCGCGACGCTGTCCGCGATCGGTACGCGCGTCGGCGATGAGCGCTGAGATGACCACTATTCCTCCCCTATGAGTCGCGTGGATGGGCGGGAAAAGACGAACAACTCTCGCCCTCTCATATTGGCATCACCCTTTTCCACTAGTATACCGGCTGTCGTCTATTGGCTTGCCGCGCGCCGCACGACCACCGCCCGCCTGCTATCAGACACTACTCTACGCTATATATCGCTGTAAATAAACGTGCTGTCAACAGCCTGTATGGGGGATAGGCCCCCGCGATGGCGCCACGCGGCCTAACCTAACCAGCCTGACCTTAAAAGCGCATGGCAGGGACCGGACCTTAAAAGGTCTCCCGGCGCCAGCCGCACGCCGTACAGGGCGAGACGTGTGCCGCGCTCGGACAGACCTTTTAAGGTCCGGTCCCTGCCATGCGCTTTTAAGCGCAGGCCCACGATGGGAAAGCGTGGAATAGACGGGGTACACTAGAAGTGGCGCCGGTCAGGCGCCCGTTAAACGAATATCCGCGTCAATAAACTGACGCCTGACGCCTGACGCCTGACGCCTGACGACCATCGACTAACGCAAGGAGACATCATGGCACTCATACAAGTTGACGCTGAGACGACGGTGGCGGCGCCGCCGAAGAAGGTCTACCGCCTCATCGCCGAGTACGCCAAGGACGCGCGGATGGAGTGGTTGCCGGCCAACTACAACGATTACGCGGTCGAGCAGGGCGGGACCGGCGATGGGACGGTCTACCACTACAAGCTCAAGGTCGGCAACCGTGAGCGGACCTACCGCATGGCCGTAAGCGAGCCCAAGCGCGGGTCGCTCCTGACCGAGAAGGACACCGCGTCGACGCTGACGAATACCTGGACCGTGACGGCGCAGGGCGCCGAGTCGCGCGTAACGCTGCGTACCGAGTGGCAGGGCCACGGCGGCGTGGGCGGCTTCTTCGAGCGCCTCTTCGCCCCGCGCGCCCTCAAGCGCGTCTACGACGACGAGTTGGCGCGTCTGGCGGCATACGCGGCGCGCCAAGGCTCGTGAATTATCCACTGGGCAGCGCAGCGAGCCGCCCAGTAGAAACGCCGGTCGCCAATAATTCACGAGCCCTACGCGGCGCGCTAGCCGCGCTGGTCGTGACGACGACGGACGTGGCATACTACGCCTATGAAGATCTCTCCCTCTATCCTGACGGCCGACCTGTCGCGCCTCGGCGAGGAGATCCGCGCCGCCGAGGCCGCGGGCGTGGATTACATCCACCTCGACGTGATGGACGGCCACTTCGTGCCCAACATCACTATCGGGCCGCTCGTGGTGGCCGCCGTCCGCGCCGTGACAGCCCTCCCGCTCGACGTGCACCTCATGATTGAGCATCCCGAGCGCTACGTCGCGGCGTTCGCCGACGCCGGCGCCACGATCCTGACCGTGCATCAGGAGGCGTGTACGCACCTGCAGCGGCAGCTTACGCAGATCCGCGAGCTCGGCTGTAAGGCCAGCGTTGCCATCAATCCGGCCACGCCCATCGTGATGCTTGAGGACGTGCTATCCGACGCCGATCAGGTGTTGGTGATGACGGTGAACCCCGGCTTCGGCGGGCAGTCGTTCATCCCGCGCTCGCTTGACAAGGTGCGCCGCATGCGCGCCATGCTCGACACGGCCGGCTCCGCGGCCGGCCTGGAGGTCGATGGGGGCGTCAACGCCGACAACATCGGCGCGGTGGTCGCGGCCGGCGCCACCGTTGTCGTGGCCGGCTCGTCCGTCTACACACCCAAGCGCTCCGTGGCCGAAGCCGTGCGCCTGCTGCGCGACGCGGCGTCGCGCCATTAAGCCCTACTATCCCGCCGGTATCGGCAAATTTTTAGCCAGGCTAAGGGCGAGCCATTCCTCGAGCACGTCCTCCAGTTCATCCCGGCATTCTTCGAGTGTCGTGGCATTTGCCCAGACACCGTTGACGTCTGGAATCTCGCCAAAGAAGGATCCGTCTTGGGGCAGAGTCTTGTACCGTGCGCGGCGCATGGCCGCTTGAATGTAGCTCGTCAGCATCACAGCCCCCAATCGTTCTACGATTATTGTACCCTACTACTGTGCCTTCTATTGTACAAGCGGCCGCGCTTTTCATCGCGGCGCTGCTGGCCGGCGCCCTGAACTCGGTCGCGGGCGGCGGCAGCTTCATTTCCTTCCCCGCGCTCATCGTCACAGGCGTGCCGCCGATTCAGGCCAACGCCACGAACACCGTGGCGCTGTGGCCGGGTTCGCTTGCCAGTGTCGCCGCGTACCGTCGCGAGTTGCGGTCCGTGCGGCACGTCGCCCTGTTGAGCGTTACCAGCATCGTCGGCGGCGTGCTGGGGGCATATCTGCTGCTGCACACCCCGGCGGCCACCTTCTCCCATCTCATACCGTACCTGTTGCTGCTGGCGACATTACTGTTCGCCTTCAGCCCCTCGATCACGCGGCGCCTACGTGGGCGCGCTGGCCACCCAAACCATTCCGCCCAGGCAAACGGCCCCTCACGGCGCGCGGTCGGCGGCATCGCGCTGTTGCAGTTCGTCACCGCGGTCTACGGCGGCTTCTTCGGCGGGGGTATCGGCATCATCATGCTGACCACGCTGGCGCTGATGGGCATGGAGGACATCCATGCGATGAACGGGCTCAAGACGGTGCTGGCTACCCTGATCAACGGTGTGGCCACGCTGACCTTCATCATCGACCGCGCGGTGGTGTGGCCGCAGGCGCTGGTGATGGTCGTCGGCGCGGTCGTGGGCGGCTACGCAGGCGCGGCCGTGGCGCGGCGGCTCGACCCGCTCCTCGTGCGTCGCTTCGTCATTGTCGTCGGGATCGTGATGACGGTCTACTTCTTTGTGCGCCGCGCGTAGTTGTCCGGCGCTGTCCCGCTTTTCGGTCGGCCATAACTCCGGCTCCGAGTACAAACCGGGGACGCCACGAGCGTCGCTCCCAACACCGGCGTGACAAGGACGGGGGCGAGTAGAGTGTTCTCTACTCGCCCCCGTCCTCGTCTGAAGGGGCGCCTGCCGCCGCGGCGCGCACCCCTAGTAACGCGTCAAGCGATAAATGACGAGTTGGTATCTACTGGGAGCGCCGCGGTCCCCGCGGCATGACCATTGCGGGCGGCCCTCCTGTCGTGCCAAGCCACGCGCGGGCGACCGTCTGCCGCGGGGACCGC
>JAABUJ010003492.1_pt1 | contig 17592 bp, 22 predicted proteins | sample 5559131 | NCBI WGS metagenome assembly JAABUJ01 (sample SAMN10711875, study PRJNA513366) | rock metagenome | isolation source: Antarctica rocks | place: Antarctica: Victoria Land, Mt New Zealand nord | collected 2016-01-07 | reverse complement strand
CAAGGCTGATGTGGTCGCTGACACGAACGCCGGCCGGAAGGCCAGCAGGAACACCCGCCATCGCTGTCGATCCCAGAAAACCCAACCAGCGATATAGAGGCTCCAAATGCTTAAATGAACCGTATTGGGGTTAATCCGATTGGGGTTTTCTGATACGGATATTTGATGCAGAATGATCATCGTGCGGCGAACGTGCGAATGGGAGGATCGGTGACGCAATCGTGGACTTGAAGGACGCCATACCGATATTGTTTGAGAGATTTAATGCCTCTGTCTCTCTATGGAACTTTCAGATGGCCGTGATACTCGGCCTGCTTGCGTTCCTTGCAACGACCTCTTCTTCAGTCCGGGGGGCGCGGCTCCAAATCGGCCTCGTCGGCGCATATGTGATCTTTGCCGGAATCAACCTAACCGTGCTGCTTCAGGTTGAAGCTGAAAGGCGTGTCATAGAACAATTTGTACACGCTAAGCTCAATACTGTTCAGTTAGGCCGCTTCTAAACTGTCGGACGGTCCTTTTCAAGCGGTTTGCCCACCATTGCCGGGAACCTGACGGCGCTAACTGAACCGTATTGACGCTAAGCTTTATGAACTGCCTCAAACTGACGTCCTGGTAAACCTACGCGACGTTATATCTACGCCGCCAAATGCTGCGATTTGGGCCATGTATCTAGCAGGAGATGCTGCGGTAATCGCAGCTATTTTCCTAATACCCATGTTTCTACGTGACCGTGCTTAAACCAAGCCGCAATAAGCGGCGTTTGCCGACAGATACCTCTATAGGTGGAATGCCGGACTGCTGCCCTTCATATACCCTGACTTTTTGAGAATCCGGCCCCGCCCTCTTGCCAAACGGGTCCGAGTTGGACTCTACCGGCCCGATGATCCGACCTGGGTTCCTGGACGACGTATCGCGGCAAGATCTGATCGAACTGGCTCGGGACGGGTCGGCCGCGCATCGTCTGGCGCGACGCGCGAACGCGCTGGTGCTGCTGGACCAGGGCATGAGTTGCGAGGCGATCGCGAGGGTGCTGTTGCTGGACGACGACACCGTCCGCGCCTGGCATTGTCGCTACGAAGAGGACGGGATCGAGGGCCTGGCGAGCTTTGGCGACGAGGGCAGTGCATGCCGCTTGAGCGACGAGCAGCAGGACAAGCTGAAGGCCTGGATCACCGCGACGTTGCCGCGCACGACACGTGAGGTGGGCGCCTGGATCGAGATAGAGTGGGGAGCATGCAAAGTTGTGGGGTGGTCGCGTCAGGCCGCCAACTACGTCATCAGCTCACTCCCGTTCCACGGGCGCGGAACCCACTCGATCACGCCAGCACCCCACAACTTTGCATGCTCCCGATGTGTGCAGGGACTGTCGCGTGTCGGATAGCGGCCAGCACCAGCTATTGCTTTCAATAGGATCAAGCCCGAATCGGAGATGTCGCCGAGATTGTCAGGCCGGTTGCTCTGTGTGTCGTCCATGCACGGCTTTCACTCTCGGTGCCTGGAGACGTTACGACCCCCAATCTTGCGGCAGTCCCGGCTGTATGTCACAAACCGTTCCGCGGTTTTATCAAGCGAAGCTAAAGCGTGAATGGGCCTATAAGCACATCAACCAGCTTCATGCCACTTGGGAAGCGTTCCTCAAAACGGATTTCTGCCAACTCCGCCTTGAGGATCACCGGGATGGAGGCCAGGCACTCCGCATAATCTCGATCAATCCGCTGCCAGCCGAGCTTGTGCTTCTCCTTGGAGATGCAGTCCATAATCTCAGGGCGGCTCTGGATTACGCCGTCAACGAGGTTCTCGGCTGGAGAGATACGCGCCTGACTTTTCCGATGGCTGACGATCGGGAGGAACTTATAGCTTCCTTTCGTACCAAGGCTGAGTTGGTTGGCGGAAAAACCAAAGGCAAGGGCCGGAATGCTGCCATAGAGGTGGCCGCTGCTGGCATCGGCAAATTCATCATTGATGAGATACGCCCTTACAAAAGCGGGAACGGTTTTCTTTGGCCCCTCAACAAACTCGACGGTTGTGATAAACACAGGCTCTTGATACCCGTCCTTGTCCCCCAAAGCATCACCGGGATTAATGTTGTCGATAAAAACAACAATCGTGTGGGCAAGATCACTGCGACCATAGGCCCTAGCGGTGTTGCTAACCTCATTCACTTCGGGAGCGGCGGAGTGACAATAGAGCACTACGGAAAACCGACCGCTGAGATATTTTTCAATGAGGCTGGTATTGTTGAGGGCCAGCCCGTTTTCCCAACGCTGCTGCAAATGTCTCAGGCCGTATCTGAAACGATCAATCGCATCGATGCGTTCCTGACTCTCCATCGGATGGAGCGCCCCACCAAATGACGGGTCTGCCAAATTAGGATAATAGTCCTTGCCCATTTTCAAACTGACCTACTACCCAGGATTGTTGCTCATTGCCGGCGAGCTATCTCCGTGGCCAGCTCATCGCGGCAAATCCTTTCCAAGACCGGCAGATCGTCTCGCACTAGAGACCACATGACTGGCGCTGCGATGCTTTCGTAATTGTGGCGCAGCACGTTGCCGATGCCGGCAATCTTTGGCCACGGGATGTCAGGATGTCGAGTTCTAAGATCATCGTTCAGGCGCCGGCTTGCCTCGGAGATGATTTCGACGCCCCGCTCGACCAGCCATTTTTTTTGCCAATCCGCCTCGAACGCTTCGAGCGTCAGATCGTCCATGATGCCGCGGATGCGTTCGATAGCCTCAACGATGTCGGTGAGACGCGGGATGTTCGAACGCGCCGGCACTAGAAGACGGGCACCGCTGCCGCTTCGATCTGCTGCCGCAGAGTTTTGTGCAGGCTGTCACGTGTCATGATGTCGGCCTTGCGGCCGAGGATGCTGGATGCGCGTTCCTTGACATCCATCAACTGGAACAGCCCAAGCTTGCCCTTCTCGTAGTCGAAAAACAGATCCACATCAGAATCCGGCTTGGCGTCGCCGCTTGCGGTTGAGCCGAACAGATAGAGCTGCTGGACGCCGAGCTGTTTCAGCTCTGCCTCATGCTCCCTCAATCTCGCTATGGCCTCGTCGCGTTCCATCGGAGTCCCATGCCGGTGTGTTTTGAGCCACCGCATTATAGCACAATCGGCTGTGGTAGAAGGGTAAGATGCTGACGTTTGCCGACCTGGGCGCGGTTTGCTTCCTGGATTGCGAGATTCCGGCGCCTGCTTGCCGAGACCATGGACCGGGATCGTAATACCGAGAGCGGGACCAACCGTTGCGGGGTGCCTCGGCCGCTATCCCAGCGTTGCTAGGTGTCTTCAAACGGCGGACGTTCGGGCTGCCTGATCCCCGTCCCTCGTGCGCCATGGCTCGCCTGTGCGGCACGTGCAAGCACCGCTCCGACCTGGGTGGCGGCCCACCGGCCGCCACGGGCGGTGCGCACGCCGCGGGCGTTCAGCACGGCGGCGGCGATCCCGCGCAGACTTGCGACGCCGGTGGCCCTGACCTCCCGGATGACCGGCGCGACGTTCTCGGCGAAGCGGCGCGCGCCCTCGGCGGTGCGCGCCGCCCCTGCCACGCCTGCCTCGGCCAAGTTGGTCGGGTTGCCGAGCTGGGCGCCCTGCCGCTTGCGTGCGGCGAGTGCTGCCCGCGTGCGTTCGGAGATCATGCGCCGCTCCTTCTCGGCCAGGGCTGCATAGATGTGCAGCATGAACGGGTCCACGTCCGCCCCGAGCTCGGCAACGAGGAACGGCACGCGGCTTGCCATGAGGCCCGCGATGAAGTGCACGTCGCGCGACAGGCGGTCGAGCTTGGCGACCAGCACCGGGCAGCGCAGGCGCCGGGCCGCGGCCAGCGCCGCGGCGAGCTGGGGCCTGCGGTCGAGCGCATCCGATCTCTTGCCGGTCTCCACCTCGGTGAAGACCTCGGCCACGGCCATCCCGTTCCCCGCCGCGAAGAGGGCGCAGCGCTCGGCCTGCGCCTCCAGCCCGAGGCCGGAGCGGCCCTGCCGCTCGGTGGAGACGCGGTAGTAGGCGACGACCAAGTTGGCGGTCGCGACGACCGGGGCGGAGGCATCGGCGGGCTGCATCTCTGCCCAGTTTCGCGCCACTTTGGCCTTTGTAGCAAGAGGCCATACGACCGTTTGGCCTTTTAACATCCTGCCCGGCAGGCTGCAACCGGGCGAGCGTCGATGGTAGTGTCCCAGTATCGAATTAGAGACATTTGAACGCATTGATATCTCTAAGTTTCTCACTGGCAAAAAACTCAAACTGACCCACTACCGCGTCGATCCGCGGCTTGCACAAGCTCCAAGGGAGCATGCAAAGTTGTGGGGTGCTGGCGTGATCGAGTGGGTTCCGCGCCCGTGGAACGGGAGTGAGCTGATGACGTAGTTGGCGGCCTGACGCGACCACCCCACAACTTTGCATGCTCCCGCACACATCAGGGACCACGCCGTTCAGCGCCCGAAAATGGTTACGACCCCCAATCTTGCGACGGTCCCCCTGTAGGGTAGTGCAGCGCATTGAAATTGCACACTTTTCAGATCGGCACTTTTGGCACGGTGGTTACGACAAGGCCAGGTCGGCGATGCGTGCGGTCAAAGCGGCGATCTGCTGCGTCTGCGCCGCCACCAGGGCGGCGATCTGCTCGGCCTGCGCCTCGATCAGGGCGATCAGGTCATCGCGGGAAAAGGTGACAAGGGCTGCTCGGTCCACGCACCATCGTGAATCGGCCTCGCCGTGACCGTCAAGGGAGCTTTCAACGGATGGGGGTGAGCAATTACCGGTGTTCACCGTCATTGACCAGGAAATGCAGCGGCCGTGCGTCTGTCGAAGACGCACGGCCGCTGACACGATTCCAGAAACTCAGCGCAGCAGGATCTCCACGCGCCGGTTTTGTGGCTCGCGCACACCCTGCGCCGTCGGCACCAGCGGCTCGCCCTCGCCATAGCCTCGCACCGAGATCGCCTGCCGCGGCACCCCGTCGCGCATCAGTTCCGCCTGCACAGTTTCAGCTCGGCGCAGCGAAAGGCCTTGGTTGTAGGGTGCGGTGCCAGTCCGGTCGGCGTAGCCGCTGACCTCGATCCGTGTCGTCGGGACGCCGGTGCTGGCGTGTGCGGCCTCACCGATGACTTGCCGGGCACGGTCAGTCAGGTCGGCGCGGTCCCAGTCGAAGAACACCAGGTTAGGTGCGGCTTGCCGTGGCGATCGGAGCGGGCACTGCTGCTGGCGACGGCGGTGGTTTCGGATGGTTGAAGGCATACGCCACTCCAACCGTGATCTGGTGGTTGAGGGCTGGTGACAGGTCAACCGTGCCCTTGCTGAGCCCGGCCCGGATGAAAGACTCGCCAACCGCGCCCGAGTTCACTTGAATGCCAACGAAACGATAGTCGGCCGTGAGCTTGAGGCCGGGAACCGCCGCTATCGGGAACCCGGCTCCCACGATCCCCTGATAGGCGAAGTTGGCTCCCGTCCCGCCCATGCGGAACACGTCGCCATTGCTCGACACACTCGAAAGCGGCGCGAAATGGGTCCACAATACCCCGGCTCCAACCCCGACATAGGGCTGGAACGCTGTGACATCGATCCCGAGTTTCGTCAGGTCCACGTCGTAGAACACGTTGGCGAGCACACCGTAGGTGCCTTGGTTGCCAGTCGTACTCCCCGGCAAGGCCGTGTGCACCCGGTTGTTGACGGCGTTGTAGGCATACGTGCCCTCGAGATCGAGGCGGATGCCATTGCCCAGGCCCCACCCGACGCTACCCGCACCGGTGAAGCCGCTGTCGAAGCGATATCGCGTGCTCGGGAGCGTGTTGGGGGCAAGCCGCGGGTGATCGAACACGTCCTGCAGCATGCTGTAGCCGCCGCCAAGCGTGACGTACGGACCCTGCGCCGGAGGAGATGGCTGCGCTTGGGATGTAAGCGGCCCCGCTCCCAAGGCAGTTGCTAGGAGTGCTGTTCGCCAGTATGCCATGCCGTCACTTTCCATTGTCACGTTCAATGTGAGATGACCGTACACTAATTATATTTTATGCCTAGCAAATTGCATTTGATTTAGATTTGGAAAGTTTTTAAACCAATTGCTTTATATAAATCCTTCGGAGCTTTGTCATTGTTACGAGTAAATCTATACGGAGTTTTGTCTGTCTGAAGTCGCTTCGAGCAGGCTAGAAAAAAATGGGGCTAGATGGCAGTGCTGTCCGATTCACGAACATGGTCGATGACGAGCGGATCCCCCTCATTGGCCGGCGTCAGGAGTTCCGCCGCTAATGGCGCATCCTCGCTGTCCTTGATGGCATCCAGCACCGCCTGCGGGTCGGCCGCAACGGCCATGGCCGCCGCCTCTTCATCGACGCGGTTCTTCAGGGTCGGGCTGTCCCGCCGCATCTCTTCCAGCAGCGCGATGATCTTCGCTGACTTCTGTTCGCTCAGGATCGCCAGCTCGAGTGTCAGCTGCTCGCGATAGCCCGCAAGCTGGTCCTCACGCCGTTGCGTCGTCAGGATCAGCACCGTGACATAAAGTGCGAGGAGCGCCAGGGCGCCTTGAAGCCACGCGAATGGCGGCTCATCCCACGGCGCCCTCCCGGATGCTTGCGCCAGCAAGTTTCCGCCGACCCAGGCTGCAACGGCTATCGTCATTGCCGCAATGAACTGTGGACGGCCGATCCAGGCCGTCAGCCGTTCCACAAAAAGCTGCAGCGTCCCCGCATCCTTGCGGTGGTCGGCGTGCAGTTTGGCGATTGCCTGGATCGTATCCTCAATGTGGGCAGGCAGGATTGCTGTTTCGGCGACCATCGAGTGAGTTCCATTCGCTTCTTTATTGACCTTGTAGAACGACGCCAGCCGGCGGCGCTGGAGGTGTGATCCGACTGAGTCGGATCACACCGCATCACTCAGTATTGCCATTTGGAACGTGTCTTCGATCGAGCCGACGTGCTGCGCGCCACGCCAACAGCCCATCAGCCTTGCACCTTCGGGGTGTTGGCCATCCCAACCAAACGAAACGCGACGGCTGCCACGATGGCTCCGATCAGCGGGCCAACCGTGTAGAAGAACCACACTGGAAAGGTGCCCGACACGATCATCGGGCCCAGCGCCCGGGCCGGGTTGCCCGCTCCGCCACTGACCGGACCACCCAGCAGCACGCCCGCTGCCAAGGCGAAGCCGATGGCAACCGAGGCGGTGCCGGCTGGAACCCGGGGATCCGTCGCGGTCGAGATTACGGTGAACACCAGGATGAAGGCGATCAGCGCCTCGACCAGCAGCACCTGCAAGAGGTCGGCGCCGTTTGCCGGTGACGGAGCGCCCAGATGCGCGTCGAAGTAGGCGCCGTGGCCGTATGCGGCCCACACCACCAGGGCGGCGACGATGGCGCCGACCATCTGGGATACCCAGTACGGCGCGACGTAGCGCCAGGGGAACTTGCCCGCCACGGCGAGACCGAGCGTGACGAAGGGATTGACGTGCGCGCCGCCGACCTGGCCGAGCAAACCCACGATGGGAATCAGGATCAGTCCGAACGACAGCGCGACCGCTAGCGAATCGTAGGCTGGGCCTGCCGTGTTCTTCCCGAGCACGGCGGCCGTCGCAACCGCAGTCCCCACAAGCACGAGCAAAAACGTGCCAATAACCTCCGCGGAGCAGGCAAGCAGCAAATTGTCGGTTGCCGTGTGCGCCGATCCTGGCTGGCCAGTGGGCAAGGGGGAGCGGGATGGAGTTGTGTCCATAACGAGGTCCTTGAGGTTGAATGCGCGAGCGCGAACGGCTGGCGATGGTGACAAGATGATCCGGGCCGGTCTGGTTGAGGTCAGGCTACCCGGGGCAGGACGGGCGGTTGATTCCCCGATGGGGCTGGGTTTCCCCGGAGCTGTGGCACGCCCCCTGCCTTACACGCCGCTTCCGAGCAGGTCGTGACGGCCTGCTCAAGCGAGCTGGTGAAGTAGTCGGCACCGATCGCTGCCTGGACGCTCTTGTCTTTCAACGTCGCGTCCTCGGACGGCCACATGCCTACCAGGATCGGGGTTCCGTGCGGCAGACGCTGGCGCAAGCGCTGCATCAAGTAGCGCAGGTGCGCCGGACTGCCGCTGATATCGAGGTAGGAGATGCAGGCCATCGTCGCCTGGGTCACATCCAACGTCTCGATCCGCTCGCGCGAGACCTCGTCGTAGCCGACCAGGCGTCCGCCCATGCCGTGCTTTCCGAGAAGCTGGACCAGCATCGCGGACGCTGCCTCGTCGAGCGGCCCACGACCGGCAATGCAGAGCACGGCGGCCTCGCCCTGCCACGCCTCGGGAAGCTCGTCTCGGGTTGAGCTGACACCCTGCGGATCGGGATTACGCGGCAGGTCCCGTTCGTTGCCAGGCTGGCCCACGGCGCCGTCGTCCGACGTCGATTCCGACGTCTGCTTATCATCGTGGCCCTGCAAGCCGCGAACGACGACCTTGATGGTGTTCTTGACGCGATCGAGCTGCTCGTGGTCGAGCACGCCCCTTTGGGAGTCGTTGGCGGCGAGCTGCAATCCCTTAAGCGCAACCTCGTCGTAGTAGGTCGAAAGCGAGCGCTCCTTGAGGAGCGACTCGGCGTGGTCCTGGGCCTCGTCGGCGTCTCCGGCCAGGATACGCTGGTAGAAGCTTTCCACCGGCGTCAGTGCCGGCCTGTCGCCGAGCATGACGTCGAGGAACTCAAGGCGCTTGACGTGCCGCCCCATGACCACCAGGCACAAGGTGAGCGGCGTCGAGAGGATGAGGCCGATCGGACCCCACAGCCACGACCAGAAGATGGCCGCGACTACCACGGAGAATGGCGACAGGCCGGTGCTGTGCCCGTACACCATTGGTTCGATGACTTGGCCCGTCACGCCCTCGACGACGACATAGAGACCGGCCGTCCACAGCACCATCGACCAGCCGGGCTCGACGGCGGCTGCCAGCCCCATTGGCAGCACGGCCGAGATGAACGAGCCGACGTATGGTACGAAGCGCAGCAGCGCCGACAGGATGCCCCACAGCACCGGATTGGGCACGCCGATGACAAGCAGCCCGAGGCCGATGACGATGCCGAACATCGTGTTGATGATGAGCTGCGTCAGGAAATACTTGCTCAGGCGCCGGCCGCCGTCATCGATCGCCACGGTCGTGCGGTGCAAGTCGTCCGAGCCGACCAGGCGGATCAGCCGATCGCGCAAGTCCTCCCGTTGCAGCAGCGCGAACACCGCCACGACGAACACGATGCCGAACGTCGCCAATGGCGAGAGCACCGGGGACAGGTAGCGCCTCGCCAGGTCGAATGGGGTCGAGCCGGACGGCTGAGCGGCCGAAGGCGCCGTGGCCGATGGCCAACTCGACGGACCGAGCACTGGCGGGGCGGCGTTTGGGGCCGTCGCAGTTGTTCCTGTCTGGGGCCCGATCCGGTCGGCCAACTGCGACAACCGCCCCACCGTGAAATCCCTGACGGTTGAGACCTTCGTCTCCACGGTCTGGGCATACCGGGGCAGGTCGGTGGTGAGCTGGGCGATCTGGGTGCCGATGACCCCGCCGATCGCCAGCACCACGCCCAGCGCCACGATGACCCCGAGCAGCACCGATGGCACCCGGCCCAAATGCGCCCGGCGCAGCAACGCCACCAGCGGCGCCAGCACGAATGCCAGCAGCAAGGCCAGGGTGACGGGAACCAGCACCTCCTTGCCGAAATACAAAGTGGCCACGACCATGACGAACAGCGTCATCGCCTTGGAGGCATCCGGGGCTTCAGCCGGGGCAATCGGCTTCGCCGGCGGGAGAGCGGCAGGATGTGTGTCGGCCATGGTCAGCACGCTTTCATCTGGCGATCAGGCCCAATGGCAGCCAGTCGGTCATGGACATCCTGTGTCGCTCCAATGAATGGGGTGGTGGCCGGCAAGGTCGACGCCGGCCACCAACCTATTTGCCGGACCTAAGAGAACGTTCCGCTGCGGTGCTTGCGCTCGGCCGCGAGGCTTTCGGCGGTGTAAGGCACCGCGGATGGATCGAAATTCGCCCAACCCTCGGTTTCATACTCCGCCCGGCGTGTAGCCAGGTTCACCGGCGTGCGGCCATCCAGGACCATCTCGATCCGCCCAGCTTGCGTCTCGTCCGCCCGCACCGTGACCAGGGTGCCGCCACGGCGGACGCCTTCGGCGTGCACCTGGGCATCCGCCTCGCTCACGCCAGCGCCGGTCAGGGAGCCGACTAGCCCGCCGGCGGCCGCACCTACGCCCGCCCCCGTCAACGTGGCCACCAGCCAACCCGCCGCGACGATTGGCCCGACGCCGGGAATGGCCAGTGCACCCAAGCCCGCGAGAAGACCTGCCCCGCCGCCTAGGATTGTTCCCAACGAAGCGCCCGTGCCTGTGCCCGTGCTTGCGCCCTGCTGCGGATCGCCCGAGGTCAGGCCGCTGCTGCTGCCCGTCGTGGCAGCGTTGCCGTAGCGGCCGTCGGCGTTGTTGGAGACGAGGCTGATATCCGCGTGCGGAACGCCGGCCGCCTCGAGGGATTGCACGACGTTCGCTGCATCGTCGTGGCTGTCGTAAAGACGGGTGAATGTTCGCATGACCATGTTCGGTCTCCTTCTGCCTGTTTGCCGCTGCCACCGAGGATGTCGCCGCGGGAACGCAGCGGCGGCACCCTCGACATGCCTTAACCGAGCCTTACTGCCGCGAGACGCCCGTGTTGCTGCCGCCTGGATTGGCGCCGGTCGTGTTGGTGCCGAGTGTGCGGTCGATCGCGCGGCCCGCAGTCGTGCCGGGCTGGTTGCCCGTGGTCCCATCGAGGTTGCGGGCACCGGAGTTCATGCCGGTCGTGTTGGTGCCAAGGGTCCGCTCCGTGGCTCGGCCCACCGCAGTGCCGGCCGGCGCGCCGGCATTCGCCATCCCGCCCTCCTGGCCGGTGTTGCCCTTGTAGTCCAGCCAGACCTGGGCAGGCTGGCCGTCCTTCGTGCCGGTGCCGCGCCAGACGCCGCCATCGTCCTTGTGCAGGTTATTCACGTTCCGGAAGCCGGCGCTCTCCAGCCGGCGCCCCGCCTCGCCCTGGGTGAAAGAGTTGCTGCCGCGAGCCGGCTGCGGCGCATTGGCCGTTGTCGTCGTGACCGCCTGGTTACGATCGCCGGACGCCGCAGCCGTGCCGGCGTTCCGGTCGACAACGCCGGTATTCGGGGTGACGCCGGTGCTGCTGTTCACGCCCGGTATCGGGGCATTGCTCGTCGCGCCTGGAGCGCTGGCGCCGGGCGTGGGGCGGGTGGGTGTTGTGGTTGTGCTCTGGGCTAGGGCGGTGCCGGCGAGCAGCGTGGCCGCCAAAGCCAGCGAGGTGGTTTTCATGGTGTGCGTCCTTGCAAGACATGTTGGATATTAACGTCTGGAGAGAACTGGCTGGCCCTCCCCGATTGCCGACGGAAGCGTCCGAGATCTTACCTCGGAGTGACGGCGTCAGCGTCGGCTGAGTGTCGCTAGACTGATCGTTGTTTGGTGATGGCGTGGTAGATGAGCAGAACGACGACCGCTCCCACGACGGCCACGAACATGCTGTAGATGTTGAAGCCGGTCACCGGCGCCGCGCCGATCAGCGAGAACAGGAAGCCGCCGACGACGGCGCCGACGACGCCCAGGACGATGTCGGTCACCAAGCCTTCGCCGGTTTTGTTGACGACCTTGCTGGCGATGAAGCCAGCAATCAGTCCAAGGATAAGCCAGCCAACGATCGACATTGCTATTGTTCCGGGAGAAGAAGGGGAGGGAAGACGCCGCCCAAATTGGGCGGCGTCCGTCGTTTGGTGGGCCTAGCTGGATTTCGGAACGTTTTGCCCAGGTCCCGGCACTTCCTTGCGGATGGCTTCGTCGCCGGTTCGCAGCACGTCTTGCAGGACCTCCTTGGCGCTGCCGGCCAGCTTGCCGCTGAGCGCCGCATCCACGACATTGCCGGCGGTCTTGTCCCCCGTTAGGCCGTGCGCCTTGGCGCTCTCGCTGCCTTTGTCGAGAACCGTTTGAGCGACGCTGCTTCCGCGCTCCATCGCGTCCTTGGCGAGCCCGCTGACGGTGTCCCGCGCCTGTCCGGCGATGCCGCCGAGGGCAGCCTCCTCCTCATGCGACTGCGGCAGCAGCGCGCCGAGCAGGGCGCCCGCCGCCAGCCCGAGCACGCCGAGCAGCACCGGGCTCTCGGTCACGGCTGCGATCAAGTTGCCGCCCGCCTTTCCAGCAACCTGGCCACGCTGCGACAACGCGTTGCCGGCTTGCTTCGCCGCGTCTTGGGCGACCGCTCCGGCAGAGCTAATGGCGTTTCCGGCAGCGCCGGCCGAACTGCTCACCTGGTCGCGAAGGTCGTGCACACCTCGGGCCATTGTTTGTTGCGCGTTGGCCAAAGCGTCCCGGATGCGCTGGCCAAATGACTCGCTCGTCTCATCCGTGCTGCGCGACAGGCCGACCGCGTGACCCCGCGCCTCATCGAGACGATAGGTGTAATCGTGCTCGGCCTCGTTCGGGTGACGCGACACGCCCTGCTCGGCGCCGCGCAGCCGCGCCGTCGTCGCATCGAAATTGTTCCAGTCGGCGCCCGGACCCCGCAGCCCGCCGCCGAACGACCCCGGGGCCTGGCCCGCTCGTGGGTTGGACGCCATCAGCCAAGCCAAGCCGATCCCGGTGATGGCCGCCGGGATCGGGTTGGCCCGCACGTTGTCGAGCAGGCTGCGGCCGAAATCGGCGCCCTCGCTGCCGCGAAAGTAGCCCATCAGATCATCGACGACCTGACCCGGCGACAGCCTGCTTTGAAGCTCGCTCAAGTGGCTGCCGAGGCGAGACCTGGTTTGATCGAGATCGCGCTCGATGCGATCCGGATTAGAGGTGTTGTCGGACATCAGATGTGCTCCTTCACGACGCGCGCGTCTTTCTGCAGGCTGGCCGCCGTACGGTTGGGAATGAGGGTCTTGAGCGACAGCATGGCGAGGCCGGACCGTGCGAACAGGGCGCCGACCACCACGATAACTACGCCCACGATCAGGGACGCCGCCCAGGTCGGCAGGTAAAGCGCCAGCGCGGCGGCCACTCCCTGCAGGATCACCACCAGGCCGGCGAACGCGACCAGCGCGCCGCCGATCAGCCAGATCGCGGCCATGATGACCCGGTCGAGCTTTTGGTCCAGCTCGGCGCGCGCGAGCCGGATTTCGCCCTGGAACAGGTCCTGCAGGTCGGTGAACAGGCTGCCAATGACCTCGCCGAGGCCGTGGCCGCCCTCGGGCCTACTTCCGCTCATTGGGCGCCCCCGCGAGGCTGGGCATGGTCGGCATGCTGGGCAGGTCCGCCTTCGACGCACCCGCGACCGCCACTCGGCCGACGCGCGCCAAGGCGAAACCGGCCGCCATGGAGGCGCCGACGAACAGGGCCGGCTGCCGGGTGGCGAGGCTACCAAGACTGCCAAGAAGGCTCTGCAGGTCGTTGGTGCGCAAGGTGCCGGCAAGCGTGCTCAGCTCGTCGGCGCCCTGCTCGACCAGGTGGGCCAGCCAGTCCTGATGACCTTCCAATTGTTCGCCGGAGCGGTGCACCGCCTTGGCAACGTCCTCAAGCTTTCCGGCCAGGTCGGACTTCTGGCTTTCGGCGGTTGCCGTCGCCCGGTCCCGGGCCTCCTGGGCCAGCAATCCGGCGCGTGCCTGGACATCGTGGGCGACGTCCTTGGCCTGGGCGATTGCATCGGCCCCAGCCTTCTGAGCTTGCGCTCCAGCCTGCCGCGCGGCATCGCCGACAGCTTTCACGTCAGCCAAGTTCTGGCCGACAACCTTGGATCCATCGGGTGGATTAGACATGCATAACTCCCTCTAGCAGTGAAGATGTTTCAGTTGCCTCGGCCCCGACCGGGTGGAGACCGATCCTCGAGCTCCCGCACCCAGCGTTGCCGGGCGCGGCGCGATCGGCGAGCAAAGTCTGCCCGGCCGCCACCACCAAAGCCGGTGCTGCATTCAGCAAGGTCAACCGTCCCTCCCGGCTGAACGGGAGGCTGATCCCGAGCGAGCCGGCAAGTTGCACCGTGCCGTGCAACCGGTACTCGACGGCGCCGGCGACCAAGGTGCCCAGCAACTGCGAAGGGACGTTGCGGGTGGTCGTCGCCACATCGAAGGGCACCAGGACGGATTGATGCGGGGGCAGCAGCACAGCGCTGTCAGTGACGCCCTCCGCCAGAGGCGTATCCGCGACGTCGAGGGCGACATCGATCCGGCGGAAGGCGAACGCCTGGTCGTTCGGATTGTAGGCGCACAGACCTAGCCGCAAGCTCTGGTCCAGCAGGCCGATCCGACGCAGTTCCACGCTTGCGACCTCGATCTGCGGCCGGACGGCGCCGAGCAACGCGCAGCCTGTTCCGAGGAGTAGAAATCCCGCCAGCAGCGCTGCCGCACCTCGTACCTGCCGAATGTTCGTGGAAAGATCACCCGGAAAAACCTGAGATTTAGCGACGTCGAATTTTACGGTGGTTGGCATGGCTCGTCTCCCCTCAGGCTGGATGAAACGGGAGCGCAGACATGAGCGCGCTTCCGTTTCTTCCATTGTCGTTTAGCGAAGTACCCGCTGGGACACTTGCAACCGCCGTTGCACGGCCAACGAACCGCCGATGGCGGCCGCGATCGCCCCTAGGAGCAAGTCGCCGAAGGCTGCGAATGACGCCGTCGATGCAGCGGAAGCGCTGGCGTCGGCGGCTTTCTTCGCGGTCTGCACCGCCTGGTCGCGGGTCTGCTTCAGCTTGGCCTGGGCGTCGTCGAACTGCTTGGCCGCATCGGCGTGGCTGACATGCTGCTGCGCGGCCATGATCGCGATCACCCGTTCCTTGGCCGCCGGCGCGTCGGCGCCGCCCCGGGCGTAGCTCACCAGGTTGGAGGCGACTTCCTTCTGGGCGTCTTGCGGGCTCATGGACGCCGGGTCGGGGTTGGTCGGCTTGAGGTAGGACTGCGCCTGCTGCTGAAGCATGTCCGGCGAGACGCCGGCTGCTTGGGCTAGCGGTTGTGCCGCGTCCTTGACGCCGCTGCCAGCCGCCGAAGTCACGCTGCCGAGGGCCGAGAACCCGCCGCCGATGACGCTGCCGATCGCCGACGTCAGGAGATAGATGGTCAGCAGCGTCGCGATGCCCCAGGTGACCAGGCCGTGCAGCATGCCATCCCATCGGATTTCGATGCCGGCCAGCCAGGCCGCCGCGTAGCCGCCGAACGCCAGCGCGATCATGCTGCTGACAACCCACCACACGCCCGCGCCAATGCCGGCGCTGCTGGCGTCCGGCGTCGTGCCGGCGTTGACGTTCACGCTGCCCAGGCCGATGCCAGCGCCCAGCAAGCTGAGTAGCAACTGGACCGCGACCACGAGGATCACGCCGCCGAAGATGGCACTCCAGGAAATGCGCCGATGGGTATGGGATCCCTCCCCCATCGTGGTCGTCGTGGTTTCGAGTACGCCGGGCGGGCGCAGCGGCTGTCCGCCGCCGTAGGTGTTCGTGGCCATCATTTTCTCCAGCAGGTGAACGTCCGGGACGCTTTTGGGCGCCCCGGACGTGGGTCAGCGAATGATCAGACCTTGGGAGCGCGGGGCGTCAGGGGCGTGGTGGCGCCAGTGCCCACCCGCTCGCCCGGAATCTGCTCGATCTCGACGTCCTCGCGGCGCACGGTGTCGCGCACCGTCTCGACACGCTCAGTCGCCTCCTTGCGCAAGGCGATCTCCTCCTTGACCCGCGCGGTCTTGGCGACGACGGCCTCCTCGGCGGTCTCGGTCATCTCGATCGTTTTCTCGCTGAAGTCGGCGCCGGTCACCGGGCGGCCATCCGTCACCGGGCGGCGCTCCAGCGTCACCTTCTCGTCGTGCAGCGTGACGTTCTGCTCGACCGGCGTCTCCACCACGAAGCGGCGGATGCGGGTGCCGCCGCGGTTGATCACGCGCTTGCCGACGGAGAGCTGCTCCTCGGAGAGCTGGATCGTGCCGCCGTCGGTGGCTGTCGTGCCGGTCGTTGCGGCGGCGCGGGGCGGCGCGGCGGCAAGCGGCGTGCGGGTGGTCGTCGTGGTCTGTGTGACGCCGTAGCCCGCTGCGCGGTCGTCGATATCGACCGGATGGTGGCTCTCGAGAATCTTCATCACGCCGTCGACGTGGGTGTCGGGCACCCTCACGGACACGACGGTCGAGCCGCCCTGGACGCTGCGCTCATAGACGGAGGTGTCGTGGTCGGGCTCGCCGCCGAACAGGCTCGACCAGAAGCCGTGCTCGCGCGCGGGCTGGGACGTCACGGCGCTGCCGGACGTCGGGCCGGTGTCGGCGTGCTGGCTGATGGCGCTCGCGGGAACGTTGGCGGCCCTTAGGCTGGCAACGGCCGCCTCGGCGTGGGCGGCCGTGTCGTAGACGGCAACGATGGTCTCATCGGTCATGGCAGTTCATCCTTGTGTTGGGAGTGGTGTGGGCTGGCCAGAGGGAAGGCCCTTTGCAGGTGAGCCTTCCAAGGGAGTTCGTGTGACAGCGACGTCCTGCTCACGAACGACAATCGTCTCAGCGTAGCGCTCTGTGGTCTTGACGCGGCGAAAGTGGACCTCCTCCTTGAGGACAAGCTGTCGTTCCACCACGACGACCTCCTCGACGACGGAGAGAATGGTCGTGTCGCCCTCTTCGCGAACGGGCGGCACGGCGGTGACCACCCGGCCGATCGGAATCCGTTCCACCTCGACGCGCTCGTGGGTCAGATCCTCTTCGACGAGCTGCTCACGATTGCGGGTGGTGCGGGCGGCGCGCACCAAAGCGGTCGCGACCTGCCGACGGGACACATTCAGTTCTTCGACGTAGATTGGCAGCGTCTGCTCTTGTGTCTGCAGGGGCGGCTGTTCCGAAGCGGCAAGCCCAAAGCGTCCTCCTGACGCGTCGATCGACATGATCTTGCCTAATCCTTGATGGCGTCGCGCACCGTGTCCTTCGCACCGCCGACCGTGTTCTGCACCGTGCCGGCCGTCTTCTCGGCAGTGCCTTCGGCCTGCGTCTTCGTATCGCCAGTCACCTTGCCGATCGCTTCCTTGATCGAACCAGTTACTTTCTTGCCGAGGCCCTCGACGCGATCTTTGTCCACGAAACATTCCTTTTTACATGTTTACGGGTTCGCAAAAGCGAGCCTTGGGCCACATACGCCCGTCTCACTCGAACGTTGCCCGCATCCATGCGGATGCCGCTGGAATTAAACGGTTTTTTCTCAGTACAAATGTACTAAAGGCATGTAATTTCTATACTAACGGGGGGCGGGGCTTCGATTTCGCCCGTGTTGCCCGTGGCTTGGCTTGGGCGCCCAGCCCTCGCTCCCGCGCCCAAACCACGACGGCGCTTCGGCGATGCAAGCCGATTTTCGTGTAAATCGCGAATACGTGATTGCGAACCGTGTTCCGGGTGAGGCCCAACTTGCCCGCGATGTCCTCGTCGGAGAGCCCTTGCGCCACCATCCCGAGCACCTCACGCGCTCTCGGCGAGAGGGAGGCTAGGTTCGGACCCGGCGAGGGCAAACCGCTCGGGCGGGTCAGGCTCGCCAGCTTCTCCATGATTTTCTGGCCAAACCACGACGTGTCTTGCATGACGGCCTCGATGGCGGCCATCAACTCCATCTCGGTCTGCTTGCGCTC
>JAABUJ010003491.1_pt1 | contig 17596 bp, 16 predicted proteins | sample 5559131 | NCBI WGS metagenome assembly JAABUJ01 (sample SAMN10711875, study PRJNA513366) | rock metagenome | isolation source: Antarctica rocks | place: Antarctica: Victoria Land, Mt New Zealand nord | collected 2016-01-07 | reverse complement strand
TCAACCGCCCGCAGCAGAATGGTCCGGAAGCTGCCGTCCTGCTTGAAATCCGCAGGCCGGTAAGCAATCGCATACTGGCTGCGAAGCTCCTCTTCAATGGTGTGGAAGGCGTTATCGACGTTTTCGAGACGGTCCGGAAAGAATGCACGTCCTCCGGTGGCCTCGGCAATCGTACTCAGCACCTGGCCACCCTTGCCTGGCGTTGGGCTGTTGTCGGTCGAGATGGTGTAGACCGTAGTTTCTGCGCGCTGACACATCTTGATGGCAGCGGCCTCGGGTGCACGGCTGTAGTCGTCGTCGCCGTCAGACACCATGATGATTACCTTGCGCACGTCGGTACTTGAGCGCAGGGTCAGCATCTGGTCCTGGCAGGTGGTGTAGAGGGCGTCGTACAGCGCCGTGCCGCCGCCAGGGCGCAGCTTGTGAACGCCTGCGTTCAACAGGTCGATGTTGGCGGTGTAATCCTGCGCCATCCGTACGCTGGCATCGAAACCTTCGACAAAAGCGCGGTCGGCGGGGCGAATAATCTTTAGGAAAAAGTCGTTGGCTGCGTCCTGCTCGAACTTGAACCGGGTCCGGATGGAGCTCGACGTATCGAGCATGATGCCGATACGCAGCGGTAGATCGGTCTGCTGGGTAAAGCTGGTGACCGATACTGGCAGCAGACCGTTGTCCAGTAGACCGAAATCCTGCCGTTTTAAATCCTTCTTGAAGTGACCCTTCTTGTCCGTCACGGTGAAAACAAGATTTACCAGATTGACCCGGACCGTGGGCAGGACGAAGATCTGGCCCGTGTCGGGCGCCTGGCCGGGCTTGGGCGTGGCTGTGGTTTGGGACGCGCCTGTACTTGTGGGTTGAGGCGTCCCTGGTTGAGGCGTTCCGGTTTGAGGCGACGCGGTCTGTGGCGTTGTCTGCGGCTGGGCCTTGGGCGTAACGGCCGTAGGTACGGATGGTGCTGACTGGCTGGAGGTCGGGGTCGAGGCTGGCAGCGCCTGCGCCTGGAGCTTGGCGGTGCCGTTCGAACCAGCTACCGCGAGAACCAGCGGCAGGGAAAGCAGTTGAGCGATCTTGAGCGTCACCGAATTATTCTACTTCCTTTGCTCCCACGTTGGACGTCCAAGGCAGCCCGCAGAGAGCAGGAAGGATTGGCATGCCCGGCAGGCAACGATCCAGAAGCGAGCGACGTCTTAGGTTGAAGGCGAACATATGGCGAATGGAACTACAGAGGACACATGATGGGAAATCTTCAGGAACAAGGCAGCAACGCCGAGGAAAATGCGCCCGAGACATCCAGTGCTCAGGAAGCGACCAGGCGCGCGGAACGGGCAGAAGCTGAACTGGCTCGGTTGAAGCAGCAGATTGCCGAGTCTGCTCCGCAGGTTGAGGAGCACGCAAGCGCACCTGCCAGGCATGCTGAAGTGTCCGGGACGGACGGGGAAACAGAGCTGCGCAAGGATTCCATGATGGCGCATCTGTTCGACTCCTTGGGCGCTGGCAAGGACATTGGACATTACGGACGGCTGGTGTTTGCCATGGTCTCGCACCACTTCCTGCCCCACGATGAGGTGCTCGCCTGGCTGATGCGCGATGCCGACTTCAACGAAGAGCAGGCGCGTGTGATGCTGAGACAGGTAGAAGGACGCGACTACAATCCGCCTCGGCGCGAGCGCATTCTGGCGTGGCAGAGGGAGCAGGATTTTCCAATCCTGCCCGATCCTGACGACCCGGATTGCGGCAATCTCTACCGCAATCTCAAGTTCCCCGACCACGTTTACGCGGGCATCGAGCGCTACCAGGAAGCGAAGCAGGCGGCTGAGGACTAACCTGATGCGCGGCAGAGCGCGCACTGGCAGACGCGGCGCAGGTACTCCCACGAGTAGATGCCGCTCTCGTGGCCATCGTTCCACTTGAACCGTATGGCATATTTGCCTACGGGCGTTACCTCAACCGGCCGCGCCGGAGCCTGGTACATCACTAGCGGCCCACCCGGCGCGGGTTTTGCAGCACCGGCGGGCCGTCCGGACTGCGTGCGCTCCTCGTTGCAGGTGGCACAGGGGCAGGCATTGCGCAGCCACGCAAAGGTCCACGAGCTGCGGTGCCCATCTTTCCAATCGATCGAAACTCCGTTGCCTTCGGTGCGCTGCACGCGGACTTTGGCCGGTGTGACGGCGTCAACCGGAAGCCGGACTTCGGCAGCGCTCTCGCGCCGGGCCTGTTCCTCGGAAACGATGCGAATTCCTTCGTGGCTCATGTTTTCGATTCCTCGTCTCTTTCAGTGTGCAGGCTTGCACGGCGGTCATACTTCAGCTTTAGATAAAGGATGGTCAAAGAAAGGATCAGGGTGAAGAAGTTTGAAGCGATCACGGGTCCGGAATTGGTATAAAGCCCATAGATCAGCCACATTGCTACGCCTGCAGAAAATAGCAGGAAGGTTCCAAGCGAAATGTCACGGGCAGACTTATATTTGATCACCCGAAGCAATTGCGGGAGAAATGCTGCGGTTGTACAAAAAGCTGCCGCAAATCCCAAGGGCTGCACCCAGCCTGGGTGGGAGCTTGGTGCAGCCGAGTTGAGCGCTGTGAACAGCAGACCTGCTGCGAACGTCTTCACGTTTGCTTCCAGAAGAAGTATGCGGACAAGGTCAGCCCGGTGAGCACAACGACCACCCGCAGTGCGGCAGGGTTCATGCGGCGTGCGTTCCGTGCGCCGATGTAGCCGCCCATCCCCGCAAACACCATCGACACCAGGCAGTAATGCCAGAGCACTCTGCCGCTCGCAACGAAGGTCACAATGGCGCAGAAATTCGCGGTCGCGGCGGTCACAATCTTCATCGCGGTTAGCTGGTGCATCTGCTCCAGGCCAAGCAGGGAGAGGACGGTCATGATGAGCAGGCCACCGCCTGCGCCGAAGTAGCCGATGTAAAAACAGACGGGCAACAGCAGCAGCCCAACCGCTACAGGTGTGGGCCTGGCGGGTCCGAGAGCCGCTTGCGAGCTCTTCGCGGCTCGATTACGCAGCCAGTTGGAGGCTGGAGCGCTTACGCCGAACAGAACCGCCGCAAGCAGCAGCAGCCACGGGACCAGGTGAAGGAAGGTGATCTGCCGGGTATGAAGCAAAAGTTCCGCCCCTGCGGTGCCACCCAGCAGCGCAGAGGTAAGTGCCGCAGGAAGGAGACTGCGGCGCACGTCCCCATGCAGTGCGGCCAGTGAAGTTAGCTGCCCGGGCCACAGCGCAACTGTGTTGGTGGCATTGGCTTCGATGGGCGGTATGCCCATGCCCAGCAGCGCGGGGAAAGCCAGAAACGTTCCTCCACCAGCCATCGCGTTCATAATTCCTGCGAGCAGCGAAGCAGTCACCAGCCAGAGATAGTGCCAGTGCACGCTGAGGGCTCGAATCATCCTCGTCTGATTGTAGCCAGCTTTCACCAGCGGGCATTTCTGGAGCGTCTTACACTGAGGACCGAGGGAAGCGCGCGATGGAAAGAACACAAACGCTGGCATTGACCTTGCTTGCAGCATTCGCCGGATCTGCATCTGCTCCCGGGCTCGCGGCGTCTCCCCAGCACCAGGCTGCTCTGGCCCCTTCGCCGGTCGATCCCTCGGCACCGCACCGCCAGCGCCTGGTCCTGAGGGATGGCAGCTTCCAGATTGTGATGAGCTATCGCGTTGCAGGTCAGCGCGTGGTGTACGTCTCCGCCGAGCGAGGTGGCGAAGAGGAAGAAATTCCTCTGGCCCTGGTCGACCTGAATGCGACGCGCGCGTGGGAGGCAAACCATGGTCCGGGTTCACGCGAGCGCGGCGGCCAGCAGGCTCCGCCAGTGCTGAGTCCAGAGCTCCAGAAAGAAGAAACAGAGCGCGCCCAGTTGAGCCCCGAAGTTGCCCCTAATCTGCATCTGCAGCCGCAAGATGAGGTGCTCGCCCTGGACGTATTCCACGGCGGTCCGGAGTTGGTTCCGCTGTTGCAGAACTCGACCGACTTGACCGAGGGCACCCAGCACAGCATTCTGAAAGGCTTCATCAATCCACACTCAGCGACCCACCAGATGGTGCTGTTGAAGGGGGACAAGGCAGATGTGCAGATGCATGTGCCGGACCCCGTATTTTACCTTCGGACGGACGATGCGCAGGTGAGCAGCGGAAGCGCACTGACGGTGGATACACGCGGTGCCGCGGGTCAAGCCGATCGCAAACCACAACCGGGCCTCAGCAAGTACGTGATTGTGCGCGCGGACGTTCGCGAAGGCGCCCGCGTGGTCGCAAGCTTCAACACCAGCGCGTTAAGCACCACGCAGCAGGAAGAGAATATGGTCGAAACCGTGACTTCCGTGCTTCCCGGTGGCCATTGGATGAAGGTTGCGCCGCGCCAGCCCATGCTGTTCGGTGAGTATGCTCTGGTCGAGGTGCTGGGCAACAACCAGATTAATCTCGGCGTATGGGACTTCGGCGTACATCCCACAGCGCCTGAGAACCGTGACGTGCTGCTGCCCGAAAAACGCAGGAACGATGGGTTGGAGCGTCACCCGAACTAAGTGCCGCAGGTTCTGAGCTGCGAGCGTGGCACTTATAAAGAGCCTGAGCGGGGAGGCAGGGAGAGCCCTTTGCCTTAGCTGAGGTTCACCACGCGCCGTTCCGAGAGAACCGGTTTGGAGGAAGTCACCAGGCGTGGACGGCCCATGATTGCGACTTCGTCCCGCGTCGAATTCTTGACCTCGTACATCGTCGAGTCGGACGAGCGCAGCATCGCGTGGACCGAGTCACCGTCTTCAGGGAAGGTCGCGAGCCCGAAGCTGGCCGTGATTCTCAGCTCCACACCTTCGCGGGTCAGGAACCGGTGTTCGCGCAATGTATTGCGTATGTGGTGTGTCAGCGTGGCCGCAGACCCCTTATCCAGCCCCGGCATCAGGACCACAAACTCATCCCCGCCATAACGGAAGCCAAAGTTATCCGGCCCGATGACGTCGCGTACCACGTCGCCCACATCGCGCAGTAGACGGCTGCCGACAAGGTGTCCGTGAACGTCGTTGACGTTCTTGAAGCGGTCCAGGTCGAAAAACAGCAGGCCGAAGGGCTTGGAACGTGCTTCGCCCGCGCGCTGAATCTCTTCTTCAAGCAGCGTATAGAGGTGGCGCGAATTGAACAGCCCAGTGCAATCGTCGGTGATCGAAAGCTCGTGGATCAGCTTGACTGACCGTGCGTTTTGAATTGCGATCGCCGCGTAATCGCACAGAATTCGCAGAAACGAGATGGAGTATTCGTTGAGCAGATCCATCTGCGAGTTGAGCAGTTGAATCACGCCCAAGGTTTTTTCGCCCGACCGGATCGGCAGGCAGGCAATCGAATGGATGTGCAGGTCGGGATGCCTGCGCGCAAAGGAAGACCAGTGCGGGTCCAGCGAAACATTGGGCACCACCAGCGGATTACCGGTGGCTGCAACCCATCCGGCAACGCCCTGTCCCAAGGGAATGCTCAAACCTTTCAAACTTTCGGAGCTTTCGCCGATCGCAATCGCGTAGTAGAGCTCCTGTTTTGCGTCGTCCACCATCAGGAGCGACCAGCGTTCAGGTCCGAAGAAGTTCGCCATCTTGTCCATAATGGCGCGCAAAATAAGTTCAAGATCGAGCGCAGTCGTCAACGTACGTGCCACGTCGTGGAACACCCTGAGGTGGTCCATCTGGCGCGATTCGATTACCTCAAACTGTCGCTTATGCTGCTTCACGTCTGGATTTTCCCTGCGAGTGTAAGATAACCCATTCGCGCCGACTTGAAACCTCCGAATCCCCCAAAGTTGCACTGAGGTAATCAGACGTGCGTTTGCTGGCATGGTGTCAGCTCCGCCAACCTGAGGCGGTTCAGCGGCATGTTATTCGAGCATTCTGTGCCGACGTGTCTCGGGAGCCTCGGCGAGGGCAAACGCAGATTCTCTGCGGGAATGACAGCTAAAAGGCAAACGCAAAGGCATATTCCTGCGGGACTGACAGCTGAAACGCAAAGGCGTTGGCCGGACTTACCCGCCGATATGGACCATGCTTCGGCCGGGCTTCTCAAAGCCGGGCTCGCCGATGTGATGGCGCGCCTCTTTGCCCTGAACCACCTGTCTGATATAAACAGCAAGCTCCTCGTCCGACGCACCACGCTGCATCCGGCCGAACAGATCGTGGTCCATCTGCGAGAACAGGCAGGTGCGGATTTTTCCGTCTGAGGTCAGACGGACGCGGCTGCAATGTCCGCAAAACGGTCGCGAGACCGGAGCGATAATGCCGATTTCGCCGCGCCCATCAGCAAAGGTGTAGCGCCGGGCGGTTTCGCTGGCCGCGTTTGGAGGAAGCTCGACGAGTGGCATCCAGGCATTTAGCCGGGTGGTGATTTCCTCAAGCGTCACGACCGTGGCGGGATTCCAGGTGCGCGATCCCGGCGCCTGCGACGGCTCCTCAAGTGGCATCCACTCGATAAACCGGACGATCACATTTTCGCGGCGCGAGAACTCCGCGAATGCTTCGATCTGCGAATCGTTGAAGCCGCGCAACAGCACGCAGTTCACTTTTACCGGACCCAGACCGGCCGCCCCCGCCGCCCGAACCCCGGCCAGCACACGGTCAAAGCTGCGCGGCACCCGGGTAATCGCGGCAAAAGTTTCAGGGTCGACCGCGTCCATCGACACCGTGACCCGGGACAGACCCGCAGCTTTGAGCGGTGCGGCGAGACCCTCGAGCAAATGTCCGTTGGTGGTCAGGGCAAGATCCAGCGCAGGGCCTGCCTCTGTTGACGCCCCCTGCGGCGTAAAGGCGCAGCGAATTTCCGCAAGATCCCGCACCATGTCGACCAGACCGGCGCGCAGCAGCGGCTCGCCCCCGGTAAGCCGCACCTTCTCGATTCCCAAGCCGACAAAGATCCGGATCATGCGCAGGTAATCGGCGTGGGCCAATTCGCTGTACTGCGCGCCTTCATTGCCGGTCCGGCAATAAACGCAGCGGTAGTTACAGCGGTCAGTGACCGAGACGCGAAGATCTGTGATGGCGCGGCCGTAGCTGTCGCGCAGACGCTCGGCCGGTACACGCAGCGCATGGACTGGAGGAGCCAGCGTCGGATTCAGGAGAACTGAAGATGCGCTCATGCCGTAGCTATTGGATGCATGAAGGACCTATCACGCGACAAAGCGCCCCTATGCCCCAACATCATCTTACGACCCGGACGAAGCAGGAGGCACGTTCTGAGTTCAGCAGGTCGAGCAGCACCCACGGTTTTTGCTGAATCGTCGGCATTCTGAGAGCCAGCGGCCTATAGCTGATTGCGTAAAGGCGTACAGCGTTGCGGCATTCGGAGAATACAGGGATCCTTCACTGCGTTCAGGATGACCACTGCGGTCAGGATGACGGCTCGCTGGGAATTGAAGCTCTGGCTTAGTAGCTCAGGAATTCGGTGCTGCCACGGCGCAGGCGCAGACCCGCCAGACCGAAGAAGATCGCCAGCGCAACGGTGATTGCATTCCAATACACCATCGGCCGCGCCCAGCCTGGCGAGTACGTTGCATCCTGCCCGGACCACAAGGTCAACAGGACAGAGATGATGATGCACTGAACGCAGATAACCAGAAAGAGCTGTCCACGGCGGCGGCGGCGATCCAGCAGCTCCACCTCATCCGGGGTCAGGCTGCGTTCTTCAAGCGGAATAAGGTGGTTGGCCATCTTAGGACTCTCTCCTGCTGCTTCGTTTCTGCTCTAGCTATTAAACCACGGCCATGCCACCCGGAGGCAAGGTCCGTGCGGTTACAGAAACGCGACCGACTGGATTCCGCTGACGTCGAAGCGCTTACGGCAGCGGATGTTCTTGCATCCGAGAACATCGTCCCGCCGCACCATGTAGCTTTGCGCCTTGGCAAAGCGTGCGCGGTCGCGTTCATCGGCCCCGCGCGGTAGCTGGGATTTCTTGCGGCGCACCAGCCAGGCAATCTCGTAGTCACCCTGCTGGCCGCAATGCGGGCAGGTCATCGGATGTGTCCGGTTTTCGGATCGTTCGTCGAAAAAGTCGCGTTCTTCCAATGCAGCCTCCTTCCCGTGTCCTGCGGCCGGGGAGTGTCAGCAAGGAGTATTGCACACCGGGACCGGGTGCGTGTAGCTCTCCATGGGCCAGACTCAAGCAGGAATAAACGTGGGCCAGAAGTATCCTCTTGACCTCCTCCGCCTACTGTGGCCGGAAGCTCCCGAGCATCCTGTCGAACACAGGCTTCAGTTGGGAGAACTGACCCTGTGGCGCAACGAAGATCAGCGTATTCAGATCCCCGTCCGGACGCGCCACCACGACCATCCAGTCGTGCTCGGGTTCGGTCTGCCCATCCCGCCCGACCGGCGAAACCCCGCTCAGATCGACAGCCTCAGCTGGCCGACCGGCAACCTGGAAGCTGCTCATGCCGCCGCTCTGCGTAACACCGGTCTGGCTCGCGATCAGATTCTGCACTAGCTGCGACGTCGCATTGGCAAGCTGGGTCTGATTCTGAACCCCGTTTCCACCAACCTGCGCTACCGAAATCATCACCCCGTAGGCAATGCCAAAGCTGCCTGAGCCTCCCCGCGGCGCAATCAGCACGCCGGGCGAGGGTGCAACCTGGGCCTGATTGTTTACAGTCGCCTGACCATTGCTGTCATAAGTGGGACTGGAATCCTGCCCGGACGGCTGAGCGTCTTGAGCCGCTGCCCGGTCCTCCAGCCGAGTCCAGCTTGATGGAGCGGCGATGGACCAGCGCGCTGCCTGGTACACGGTCAGCTGGTCACTCAATCCAAGCTGCGGTGTGCTCAACGGCTTCAACACGGGGGGACCCTGGGCGGAGTTCCCGGTCTGCGCGTATGCCCCGCTGCTATTTGAACTTCCCAGGGTCATGCCGGGCCGCTGGATGTAACCCCCCGCCTGCTTCCACGCTCCGTCCGCTACCTGCTTCGCGGTAAACTCCCGCTCCGACATTGCGATTGCGTGGACACGCCGGAACTCGGGCGTGTTGATGGTTGTGTCCGCTGTGCGCGGCGGCAGGGTGCGGATCTCGGCATCCACATACTGCGTCCGGTTGCCGGGGTTGGGATGGTCTGAGAGAAACTGCGTACCGCCGGAACCGGACTTGGCCCGGATGATCTCGAAGAACTGCGCCAGCCCGCGCGGATCGTAGCCAGCCGCATCCAGAATGTTGACGCCCAGCAGGTCGGCCTGCTTCTCATCCCCGCGCGACATGTGGAGAAAGTCGAGCTTTTCGCCCATTCCCAGGCCAAGCGCCGCCAGCGAGCCCGCGGCTCCGTTGCCCAGAAAGACTTGAGACCCGATCTGCCCTAATGAGTACAGGATGCTCTTATGTTGCTGCTGCGCCAGGTTGCAGGTCGAGTGGCGAAGAATGACGTGGGACATCTCATGCGCCATCACACCGGCCAGCTGTGCCTCGGTTTCCGCCGCCTGCACCGCCCCCAGGTTGACGAAGGTCGCCCCGCCCGGAAGTGCAAACGCGTTCACCTCGGAACTTGCGACGACATGGAAGCTGAACGGCCATTGCTGCGTCAGGCCAGGTGTCAACGGAGCAGCCTGCAACAGGCGTTCCCCGATGTGCCGCACGTAGATCGTCACCGGATCGTTCTCGGGCAGCACCGGCATCTGCTGGTAGACCTTGAGCGCGACCTTCTGGCCTTCGTCTATCTCCTGCTGCTGGGTAAACGAGTTGTGGCAAGTGACCGGCTCAAAGCGTGCCCAGGCTGGCGCGGAACCCATAAAGCAGCCTTCCGTCACAATCAATAACCAGCGCAACAACTTACTCATTTCAGCTTCCTCTCCAACTTGGATGCGACCTGAAGCAATCCTCCGTCGCTGAACATAATGTCGCCCGTGCAATTTCGAGGCATCCGTAGCGATGGAAGTCCATTCAAGTGCGGCTTCGATGAGTCGTCCAGGGGACAGACATTGCGAGGACCGGATAAATACACTCGCGATACATCGACATCCAAGCCACTCGGGAAAACATACACCATGTCCGCTATGCCTATAATTTTCATTTACGGTCGCGACGTGCCGCTGGCCAAAAGCCGGGCGATGGTGCTGCAATACCATGGCTTTGACGTTCGCAATCTGCTTTCTCTGGCGGAGCTTGCGAAGCAGCAGGAATTCCCGGGCCGGCGCTGGTGGTTTTTTGTCACAGCTTGACGGAGGAAGAATGCCGAGATGCTGTGGCTATCACTGATGCGCGGTGGCCCCAGCGCGCGACGCCTATGCCTGGTCACTGGTCCCGTAAGCGGCGCTCAAAATGCCTTATGCGAGATGCTCGACGCCGGGGAAGGCCCGACACGTCTGGTCGGGACTGTTTCGATGCTGCTCCCCGGCACTCCGCCCCGACCGGCGAATCGAACGCGCGCGCCAGCCAGTGGCCCTGACGTCCTGCGCATACAGTAGCTGAACCGGTCCTTCTCTGTGTTGTGTGCCGTAGAGAACTATGATCTGAAAAGTGTGCAGGCGGCCCGTAAGCCGAATTTTGTTTTAGGCGATCATTCCTCTAGGCCAGCCATTACTGTCTGGCTCCAGCAACCTACCCGCAGGTTTCGACTCACAGCCGGAGCCGTGTCTCTTTCGTCTGGGCGCACCGGGCCGATGCGCGCCGGCTGCGTGAAAGAGGCGCAACCGAACTCCCTGCCTATTTGGTCTTGCTCCGTGTGGGGTTTACCCTGACGCCGCCGATTACTCGCCGGCCGGTGCGCTCTTACCGCACCCTTTCACCCTTACCGGCTTCGATTTCTGAATCCGGCGGTTTGCTTTCTGTTGCACTGGCCGTCCGAATGGCTTGAACCATCCGTCCCGGACGTTATCCGGCACACTGCCCTGTGGAGTTCGGACTTTCCTCCCCCGGTCAACACTTCCCTGCGGAAGCCCGACCGGCAGCGATCGCCCGACCGCCTGCACAGGTTTTAGTCTACTCCGACACCTGCAAAACCAGAGGCAAAAGCGTGCGCAATGTTCGCAGAGGAGAGGATGCAAAGTTTGCAAAGCTAAACATGGCGAACTTTGCGTGCGTTTACCTTGCGAACTCTGCGCACGCTTCTGTCTTTCGCAAAAAGGCGGAACCATTTCTCCCTGGCTAACGTAGAACCCGTCTAGGATAAGACCTGGAACCCCTGCTATGGAATTCAAAGAAGCCGTTCGGCTCGCGCTACAGTCGTTGTGGGCCAACAAGTTGCGTTCGGTTCTCACCCTGCTTGGCGTCGTCATTGGCGTGGCCAGCGTGATCGCGGTTGTGACGCTGGTCAACGGCGCGAACACCTACGTCCTCACCAAGTTCTCCAGCTACGGCGCGGATGTCTTCACCGTCAGCAACATGCCCAACCTGATTACCAGTTCGGAAGAATACGAGCGCTACGCGAAGCGCAAGAACGTCCTGTTCAGCGACTACAAGTACATCCTTGCGAATTGCAAGCAATGCGCCGGGATGGGCGCCCAGCAGGCAGCGCAGGGCAAGGTCGTGCGCGGCACCGCGTCTATCACCGATACCCGGATTCGCGGCTACACGTGGGAGATGCCCGAGCTGCAGAACCTGAACATCACCCAGGGCCGCGGGTTGACGGAAGCCGACGACGAGCGCGCTGCTCATGTGGCCATCATCGGCACCGACGTGCAGGACGAACTCTTCCCGGGTGTCAATCCGATTGGGGAAGAATTGCGGGCTGACGGCACCCCCTACACGGTGGTAGGCGTGGTCGAGAAGCAGGGCAGTACATTCGGCCAAAGTCAGGACAACTTCATCGGGGTTCCGCTCGACCTCTTCCAGAGGAGTCACGGCAGCCAGAAGACCATCACCATTTACATCAAGGCGCCAGGTACGGGTTTGCCGTTGCAGAATGCGGCTGACGAAGTGCGGGTCCTGATGCGCGCGCGCCGCCACGACCTTCCCGGGCAGCCCGATTCGTTTGAGCTCGACACCAGCAACACGTTAGTCGGTGTCGCCACCACGATCACCAAAAATTTCGGCCTGGTCGCCGGCGCGATCGCGCTCATTTCGCTGCTGGTCGGCGGCATCGTAATCATGAACATCATGCTCGTCTCGGTGACAGAGCGCACACGCGAGATTGGCATTCGAAAAGCTTTGGGTGCACGCCGCCAGGACATCCTGCTTCAGTTCCTCATCGAGTCCGCCATGATGGCAGCAATCGGAGGCGCTTTGGGCGTGCTCGGTGGAGTGGCAGTTGCTGAGGGGGTTACGCTTCTTGCGGGCTTTCCCTCGACCGTCGCCGTTTGGAGCGTCTTCGCCGGTCTGATCATGGCTACCGCCACGGGCATTTTCTTTGGCGTTTACCCCGCGCGCAAAGCCGCTCAACTCGACCCCATCGTTGCGCTGCGGGCGGATTAGCATGCGCGCTACTTTGGTTCAGCACTCACCTTTGAGGATCACGCTATGAGCATGGGAAGCACCAGGGAGACGGTCGCAATGGCGCTCGATACATTGCGCACCAACAAGCTGCGCAGCGGCCTGACCATCCTCGGCATCGTCATCGGCGTGATGACGGTGATCGTCATCTCCTCAGTCGTTACGGGACTGAACAACAATGTCACCGAGCTGGTGGAGTCCTTTGGGTCAAACGACTTCTTCGTCTTTCGCTTTGAATTTTTCGGTCGTCGTCCAACCACCGAAGAGCTCAATCGCAAGCAACTGGTCCTCGGCGATTCCTATGCAATCGCGCAGCTGCCGCACGTCGTTGCGGTCTCACCCATGCTTCAGTATGTCGACAACATCAGCCCGGGCCGGGAGGGCAAGACCGCCATCAAGGGCAACGGCCGGTCGATGGAAAACACACAGTTGTGGGGTCAAACTGAACAGGCCGAGCAAGTCAATCAACTGGATCTGATCGGCGGACGCTTCTTCAATCAAGGTGATCAGGATCGCGCCGCCAATGTCACCGTGCTGGGCTACGATACCGCCGATTACCTGTTCGGTACGGACCAGGCGGTCGGCAAGGAGGTCATTGTCGGCGGCATGGCTTTCAGCGTCATTGGTGTGCTGGACAAACAGAAGGATCTTGGAGGAGGCAAGAACCCGGCCGACAACTCCGCCTATTTCCCCATCACCACCTTTCACAAGATCCATCCCGAGCAACTGGATTACGTTCTGCAATTGAAGTATGACGATCCGAAATATGCTCCCCTGGTCAAGGATGAAGTCACCGAGCTGCTGCGCGTTCGCAGAAAAGTCCCCAATGCAGCAGACAATAATTTCGCAGTGTTCGGCACGGATGCGCTGACCCGTCTCTGGAAACAGATTACCGGTGGTCTCTTCCTGTTGCTGTTTGCGCTGTCGTCAGTCGCCTTGATGGTGGGCGGCGTGGGCGTGATGAATATCATGCTGGTTTCGGTCACAGAACGTACGCGCGAGATCGGAATCCGCAAAGCCATCGGCGCGACCCGCAACACGATTTTGGGACAGTTCACCCTGGAAGCAGTTGTGCTCTGCGCCGTAGGTGGGGTCTTCGGCGTTCTTGCGGGCAGCGCCATTGCGCTCGCGCTCAAGTACCTGCTGCCTTCCGCCCTGTCGGTCCTCTGGGTGTCGATCGCCTTCGGCAGCGCCTGCGCAATTGGCCTGCTGTTCGGAATTTATCCCGCGTGGAAGGCCGCAAGCCTCGATCCTATCGAAGCTCTCCGCTACGAGTAGCCACACGCGCCTCGACGAGACATCCGGCCGCGCCGCGCTACTGGTTGAGTTCGGCTTTCACCAGTTTGCTGACCAGCGCGCCGTCCGCCCGCATGCCGCTGGCGAGCAGGTGCTGCTGCACGACTCTCATGGCAGGACCCATATCCTTGGGACCGAGTTTGCTCTGGCCGGCGCTCGGTGCCAGGCCTTTCAGAGCAGCATGGACTACTTTTCGAATCTCGTCTTCGCTCGCAGCCTGCGGCAGGTAGGCTTCGATCATCGCGATCTCTGCCTGCTCCTTCGCCGCCAGTTCCGGACGGTTACCTTGAGTGAAGGAATCGACCGACTCCCTCCGCTGCTTAATTAGGGTGGTCAGAATCTGCGCCTCTTCACCATCATCCAGCGGCGCACGTTTTGCGATTTCCTTGTTCTTGAGAGAACTCTTCACCATCCGTAGGGTAGTCAGGCGGTGCTCCTCGCGTGCCTTCATGGCGACGACGATATCGTGCTGAATCTTTTCGCTCAGGCTCATCCAAACCTCCAGCTTCAGCGTACTAGGTTCACGGGTGATGGTTGCTGGCCAACTTTGTTCGCTGGTCAGCATATACCGGTTACGTGACATCACACACGGAATTTGTTGCAATCGCGGCAAAAGTGATGGTAACGTGGCCGGGGGGCTCGGTTGGCTATCTGTACGTTGTCGGTTCCCAAATAAGAGATTTGTACTATCAGGAGACTAAGCGTGAAAACTCTGAAAAACCTAACGAACGGCGCGCTATCCCGGCGAACGTTTCTCACCGGTGCTGGAACTGCAGCGGCAGCAGCCGTCGTGGTTGGCTGCGGAAGTTCAAGCAAGACCACTCCTCCACCGCCACAGCCGGTCACCGGACCCCCTGCCTATAGCGATGCCGACATCCTTAACTTCGCACTGAATCTCGAATATCTCGAGGCCGAGTTCTATATGCGCGCGGCAACCGGCACCGGAATTCCTGCGGCAGATGCGGGCCCCTCAGCTGGAGCCGTAACCGGCGGATCCAAGATCCCCGGCTTGACTGCCCACCAGCAGGCCTACGTCAATACGCTGGCCAATGATGAGTACAACCACGTCAAGTTTCTGCGCAAAGCGCTGGGCTCGGCCGCAGTCGATCGCCCCCAGATCGACCTGACCAACAGCTTCAACGGCCTGATCACCGCAGCCACCAATGGCGGCGCGAGCCCCATGACTACGTTCAATCCGTTTACGGATTTCAATCACTTCCTGCTGGGCGGGTTCGTGTTTGAGGACGTAGGCGTGACGGCGTACCACGGCGCCGCCGGAGCCCTGACCAAGGGAAGTAAGTACCTTACGCCCTCCGCGCAGATTCTTGCGGTCGAGGCCTACCACGCAGGTATGCTGCGGACGTTGATTGTAGCTTCCTCGCTGACGGCCGCCGGCCTGCCGGGCGATCAGACGTACATCAACCTTGCCGATGCGATTCAAAAGGTTCGTGCTTCCCTCACCGGTGTCACAACCATGCCCAGCGGCGGCGAGCTTCTGCTGCAGAGCGGCGTGACCCTTGCCAAACCCACCGACACTACTGCGGCGGTCGGCGCTTCCACCATCGTCAACGCCGACACCAATGCTGTGGCGTTTGCCCGTACCTTCGACCAAGTCCTGCACATTGTCTACGCCACCCCGACGACTTCAGCAGGGGCAGCAGCGGGCGTGTCCAGTGGTGGCTTCTTCCCGGCGGGCGTGAACGGCAACATCAAGCAAACCTACAGCTAACGAGAAAACGGAGATCCTATGGCAACGCAAGAGACACAGCAAATCGACGATCTGATCGCTCAGTCGCGACGCAAGATGCTTTCGCTCGGTGGCGCGGCACTCGCCGGACTCGCCCTCGCCGGCATCGCACCGCAAGCCAACGCAGCCGCGTTGACGGATAACGACATCCTCAACTTCGCCCTCAACCTTGAGTACCTTGAAGCCAATTTCTACACGCTCGCGACCGCCGGCCAGACCATCGACATGGCGGGCATCGGCATCGGCGCCGGCTCCTCGGCCACCGCAGCCAAGGGTGGTGGTGTGGTCGTCACCAAATCGGGCGGACCGCTTGCCTGCAAGGTGCCGTGGAAGATCAATGCCATTCAGGCATATGCCAACGAAACCGCAATTGAAGAGCAGAAGCACGTGACCCTGTTGCGCACCGCATTGGGAGGCTCGGCAGTAGCGCAGCCCACGCTCGACCTGTACAACAGCTTCATCGCGCTGGGTGCTCTGGTCGGTGTGGCCAACTTCGACCCGTTTGCCAGTGACGCGTTCTTCCTCATCGGCGCGTACATCTTCGAGGACGTAGGTGTCACGGCTTACGGGGGTGCGGCTGCGGCCATTTCGAGCACTTCTACCCTGGTAACGGCGGCCGGCATTCTCGCGGTCGAGGCCTACCACGCCGGTCTGATCCGCACCTCGATCTTTGAGGCTGATCCGACTGACGCGATGGGCTACCTGACCCTGACCCAAAAGATTTCCGCCGTGCGCGCCACCGCCTCCAAGGCGATGGACGATATCGGCGTCAGTCTGATCACCGCTCCTCTCAACGGAACCCCGGGTCAGGCAGTCACCATCGCCGATGTGGATGAGACCACAGGTCTGGCATACACCCGCACCACGGACCAGGTACTCGCCATCGTCACCGGCGGTATCGCCACGCCATACAAGGGTCTGTTCTTCCCCGCCGGGCTCAACGGAACCATCGTGTAACTAGCCTCACAGTATCCCATTTCAACCGCCGAAGCGTTCCGGTCAGCAGCAAAGACCGGGACGCTTCGGCGTTTCTGTCTCGCTTGCGTCTGAATTTTTGCAGTCATAAAATCTCTTACCGCTCGCTACAATAGGGCATGATCCGCAAAACGCGACTCTTCACTCCCGGACCCACGCCGCTTCTGCCCGCCGCACAGTTCGCCATGGCAGCCGCAGATATGCACCATCGCACGGCTGAGTTTCGCGCCCTCTTCTCGCGCGTCCTGGCTCAGCTAAAGCAGTTCGTCGGGACTGAAGCTGGGGACATCATCCTGCTCTCTTCTTCAGGTACGGGGGCGATGGAGGCCGCAGTCTCGAACCTGACCTCGCCCGGTGACCGTGTGCTTGTGCTGACAGCCGGGAAATTCGGCGAACGGTGGACCGCCCTAGCCAAGGCCTTCGGGTGCGAGGTGGACGTGGTCAGCGCGCCCTATGGCCAGACCTTCTCGCTTGACCAGGTGAAATCCGCATTGAAGCTCGAAACCCGGGTCGTCTTTCTGCAGGCTACCGAAACTTCGACGGGGGTGCGCCACTGCGTGCCCGGCATCGCCAGGCTCCTCAAAGAGCTTAACTCGGAGGCGCTGCTCGTGGTCGATGCGATCACCGGCCTCGGCACGACCCACATGGACATGGACGCGTGGGGCGTGGACGTGCTGATCGGCGGCTCCCAGAAGGCTGTGATGATTCCTCCAGGTCTGAGCTATCTCGCGATTGGCCCGCGCGCGTGGGATCGCATGGAGGCCAGCTACAACCCGCGCTACTACTTCGACCTCCGCAAGGAACGCAAGAATGCGCGTAACGGCGAGAGCGCCTACACCCCGGCGGTCGCGCTGATCGCCGCGTTGAGTACGGCGCTCGACTACATCGCGGCCCAGGCCGGGACGCCCGAAAATCCCGCGGGAGACATGGTCGCGGGCCGCAAAAAGCTGATTGAGAATGCCGAAACCATTGCCGCAATGACCCGCGTAGCCATGCTCGCGCTCGGCTGCCGCCTGTTCTCCGCCGATGCGCCAAGCGCGGCTGCAACCGCGGTTCTGCCGCCAGAAGGCGTCAGCTCCACGCTTTTCGTCAAGGAGCTGAAAGCTCGCTTCGGCGCGATCATCACCGACGGGCAGGGCGAGATGAAGGGTCAGATCTTCCGCATCGCCCACCTCGGCTTCTTCGACTACATGGATGCGATGG
>JAABUJ010003490.1_pt1 | contig 17597 bp, 11 predicted proteins | sample 5559131 | NCBI WGS metagenome assembly JAABUJ01 (sample SAMN10711875, study PRJNA513366) | rock metagenome | isolation source: Antarctica rocks | place: Antarctica: Victoria Land, Mt New Zealand nord | collected 2016-01-07 | reverse complement strand
CATCGCGAAGACCTCGGCCAGCGGTGGTACGATAGGTGGCATGGGTTCCTCCTGTGGATAGTGGCTTCGACATCCCTATCCTACCGGATGAACCCTCCTCTTCTCTCCGACAATGAATAAGCCCTGGATGAGGTTTCAGGGTGCCGGCGTGCCCGGTGGCGCTGGTTCTGATACGTCCTCACGACATAGCGGCATGGTAGGAATGATCGGCGAATCACTCTCATGAGGCGTACCGGGCGCCCATTGGGCAGGATCCGCCCCGACCGCTCCCCCTTCCCCCGTGAGGAAGGGGGCTGGGGGGTTAGGGCTTCTCTCCGGCCGCGTGATGACGTAGCCGAGGGTCAGGGCGAGGCCGACGAAGAGCGGGACGAAGCCGGCGAGCATCCACGGGCCGAGTCCGAGCGGGAAATTGATGCTGTTGCCGCTGGCGCTGTTGGCGATGAAGCCGATGGGCCAGAGAGCGAGGGTCAGCGCGATGCCGATGCCCGTCAACACGAGGCCCCAGATCAGCGTCCCCCGCCCCGCGCCACCATTCCCCTGCGGCACCCCAACCGGTGGGCGCGGCATTATGGGTGGGGGGGACATCATCCGTGGCGGTATCGGCTGCGGCGGCGTGATGCCGTGCTGGATCATCGTCAGCGTTTCCCGGTACTTCAGATAGCGGGAGAGGAGGATGAACCCGAAAATAATGCCGGGGAAAAGGACGAAGATAATAAACGCTGTCAGGACACCATCCATTACACAATCCTCCTACATGCCTTGCTTCGCAAGTGTAATCGAACCATTGCCCGTATGCACGGTGAGGTCAGCATCCGGGCGGTTAATCACGCCCTGCACCGCATTCCGCTTGTTCGTGCCACTCGCGGCAGTCGTGACGGGGAAATCAACATGGACGCTGCCATTGCCGCTCCGCAAATCCACGTTCAGCCCGCTGTCCGGCGGGAGAGTCATCGAGACGCTGCCATTGCTCGTTCCAACCGTGTTCTTCGAGCCGGGCGCAAGCGATCCCGTGAAACTGACCCGACCGTTCGACGTAGAGAGATCGAGACCCGTCGCCTGGACATTCTGCACCTCGACGATGCCGTTGCTCGAACGGAGTCGCAACGCACCGCGACCGCCGATGATGCTCACGCGGCCATTGTCGGTCTGCGCCGAGACGTTGCCGTCCACATCACGCGCGGTGATGAGACCGTTCGACGTGCTCAGGTCGAATTGTCCGGCGATGCCCGTGATGTCAATCCGGCCATTGCTGCTGTTGATCGGCCCGAGGTCGGCGTGCGCGGGCACTTGGATCTGATAATCCATCATCATCCCGTTGTGTCCGAAGAAGCCGAAGCCTGAAAAATTGTCGCCGGTCGTTTCGATAGTGATGCGGTTACCATCCTGCCGGATATTCACCTGGAGTTTCGCCAGCAGGTCGTCCGTCGCGGCGCGCTTAGTGGCGTGGACGACGACGCTGTTCTCAGCGCCGCGTGTGACGGCGATCGTGCCGTTGTGATCCTGGAGGCTGATCGTCGGCGCGCCAGTTACCGCGAAGGTTTGATCGGTGGTCGCCAGTTTGTTCAAATCGCCAAAGTGGCCGACGATGCCGCCCGCCGCGACGACTGAGACAACCATCCCAACCGCGACGAGCACGAGCGTCAGGGATAAAAGAATGATCGCGATTCGTTTCTTCACTATCTGGTTTCTCCCATCATCCACGAACAATGCTCCTATCCGGTATGACAGGTAGACATCCACGGATGTTTCATGGGGCATAGAGATAGGTGCTGCGAAGGCGCGGCGTGGGGCGCATACTTCATCCGTTGGTGCGGTAGGGAGTGAAACATCCCCGTTGTATCGGGCATCAAAGGATGCGGGAACGCACGGCGTTCTTTCTGGTACAGTCTGCTGTGTACGCGCGGCCCATGCATCGCGCGAAACGGAAAGAGGATGCAATCGTGTTCGCAACCTGGGGACGAATCGTTTATCGTTGGCGGTGGCTCACACTCCTCTTTTCCATGCTGGTGCTCGTGGCCTCGATCGGCGTGCTCGCGCAGGGTGGGACGCTCGGCCGCGTAAACGGCGGGACGACCGAGGCGGATCGTGCCGCCCATCTGATTGACGAGGAACTGCCGAAGAACCCCGGCTTCTCAATCACCCTCGTCTTTGGCGGCCGCTCTGTGAACGCGACGGATCCCCGCTTCCGTGCCGCCATGCTGGAGGCACTCGCTCCCCTGCGCAACGATCCGCGCGTCGTGGGCATCCGTACACCGTTCGACACCCCGGAAACGAATACCGCGCTGATCGGGCGGGACGGCACGCACGCGCTTGCCTTCGTCTCCGCGCTGAAGGAGTACCCAAGCGTACGTGCGCTTGTCCACTCGGACACGCTCGACATCAACGCGACTGGCGATACCGCGATCAACCACGATTTCGACCGCACATTGCAAGCGGACTTGCAGCGCGCCGAACTGGTCTCGCTCCCGCTCACATTACTCTTGCTGCTGCTCGTCTTCGGCACATTCGTCGCCGCGCTCCTGCCGCTTGGCGTCGGCGTGTTGGCGGTGATGGGTGGTCTCGGCGGCGTCTATCTGCTCTCGCGCGTGACAAATGTCTCGCAGTATGCCTTGAACATCGTCACGCTGATCGGCCTCGGCGTCGCGATTGACTATTCGCTCTTTATCGTCAATCGCTTCCGCGAGGAACTCGAGCGCGGCGCGACGACCGAGGAAGCGCTCGCGCGCACGCTGGCGACGACGGGGCGCGCCATTGCCTTCTCCGGCCTGACGGTGGCGGTCGGGCTGTCGGGATTGCTCTTTTATCGGGGGACATTCCTCGCCTCGATGGGCATGGCGGGCGCAATTGTTGTCGGATTCGCCGTGCTCTATGGGCTGACCTTTCTTCCCGCGCTCCTCGCCCTCCTTGGGCCGCGCGTCAACCGGGGTCGCCTCCCATTCATTCGCCCCGCGACACGGAGCCGGGTCTGGCATCGGATCGCGACCGGCGTGATGCGCCGCCCGGTGCTCGTGCTCGTACCGACGCTCGTCCTCATTCTCGCGATGGGCGCACCGTTCCTGCGCCTCCGCCTCGCCAATGGTGATATCACGATGCTCCCGACCCAGAGCGAGTCCCGGCAAGGGTTCACATTGCTCCAGAGTCAGTTCCCGCGCGAGGATCAATCGCAGTTCGATGTCGTCGTGCAGTATCCGAATGGTTCGCCGCTAATGCCCAATCGCGTTGGCGCGCTCGATGACCTCAGCCACCGCCTCAGCAAGATTCCTGGCGTCCTGCGTGTGGAGAGCATCGTCAACCTCGATCCGTCATTAGACCGTGCGGCGTACCAGCGGTTGTATGCACCGGGCGGCAACCCGCCCGCGTCCGCACAGGAAGCGATCAAACGGAGTATTGGCCCACACATCGCGACACTCACGATCTACTCCGCACTCCCCGGATCGAGCGACGCGGCGCGGAGCATCGTCGAACAGATCCGCTCCCAGCGGTCGGTTGCCGATGGGCAGTTGCTCGTGAGCGGGAGGACGGCGAATGACATTGATACTATCGCCCAGATTCGCGCCGATACACCGGCCGCGTTACTCTTCGTGATGCTCGCAACCTACCTTGTTCTCTTCCTGCTGCTCGGTTCGGTCGTCCTGCCGCTCAAGGCGGTGCTGATGAATCTGCTCTCGATTACCGCGTCGTTTGGCGCGCTCGTCTGGGTCTTTCAAGACGGGCATTTGAGCGGCCTGCTGCACTTTACCCCGGCGTCCCTCGATCCTTCCGTACCGGTGTTGCTCTTCTGCATCGTCTTCGGCCTCTCGATGGACTACGAGGTCCTGCTCCTCAGCCGGATTCAGGAGGAATATCTGCGCACCGGCGACAACACGGCGGCGGTCGCGGCGGGTTTAGAGCGGAGTGGACGACTGATCACCGGTGCGGCGGCGATCATGGTCGGTGTCTTCACCGCGTTCGGGTTGGCGGATGTCGTGATTATTAAGTCTATCGGCCTGGGGATGGCGCTCGCGGTCGTGCTCGATGCGACGATTGTCCGCGCGCTGATCGTCCCCGCGACGATGCGACTGCTCGGCGACCGGAACTGGTGGGCGCCGCGCCCGCTCGCTCGCCTCTACGACCGCCTCCGGCTCAGTGAGGCCGCCGCGCCCATGCACCGCGCCGCGCCCGTCATGCTGGAGGATTAGGTTTATCATCCCCTTGAAACAATTCCCCAACCCTGCCACTCTAACCTGGTGGAGGTGGTGAGACGATGAGTGCAATGGCGGTCGCACGACAACTGACCCGGAGTGGAACCCCACAAGCCGCTCCGGTAGACGATGAGAAACTATTGGTCCGGCGCGGGCAGGCGGGGGACAATGATGCCTTCGCGCGCTTGGTCGAACGGAACCAGACGGGTGTCTACAATCTTGCGCTTCGTATGACGCGCGATCCTGAGGAAGCGGTAGACATGACGCAGGAAACCTTTCTGCGCGCATGGCGGAGCCTGCCCGGCTTCCGCGCGGAGGCGAAATTCAGCACCTGGCTCTACCGTATCGCGTACAACGTCTGCCTGAGCCGTCGCATCGTCCATCCCTCGACGTTTGCAGAGCCGAGCGCCGCCGACGCCATCCCCGTACCCGAAGGCGAGGAGCCGCCCGCCCTGATCCTGCGGCAGGAGCGGCGGGAATGGGTGATGGCGGCGATGAACCGATTGACACCTGCATACCGGCTCGTCCTCGATCTCTATTATTGGCGGGATTGCACGTATGAGGAGATTGCCGCTATCCTCGATCTGCCGATGGGGACGGTGAAGACGCACCTTTTCCGTGCGAAGGCGGCGCTCCGCACCGTGCTGGCGGCCGAAGGGGGCGCGGCATGACGTGTATCGAGATTGTCCCTCTGCTCCCCGAATACATTCGCCGCCGCCTGCCCACCGCCGAGGAAGCCGACGTGCGCACCCACCTCTCCGCCTGCCCGGCCTGCGCCGCCGCGTACGAGGACGAACTCGCCTTCGGGGCGATAGCGCGCGGCGCCGACATGCCCGCACCGCCCGTGGTGATGGCGCGAGTAATGGCTGATGTGTACGCTGAGCCGCGTCAGGCGATGCCGTTTCGCGTGCGCGCGCTCGATTTCGTACTTGCCATTGGCGCGGCGCTCGCGGCAGGCGGCTTGGTCGTCGGGCTGCTCTCGCTCTGGCAAATCAGCCCGCTCTTCACCGATCTGTTCGATCCCCGCGCCCTCCTCGACGATGGTCTTACCCTCGGCACGATCACGATCGCCGCACTCTGGGCTACCGTCGGCCTCGCTGTGAGCCTCTCCGTCGCCGTCATGATCTATGCCGCGATCATGCGGAGCCGCCGTGCGACCCTGTGGTGGAGCGGGCTGTAGATCTCGTGACATGACGAGAGGAGCCGAGGATGACGTTTGATCTCGCGCGGGCGCGGGCGGAGACGCCCTGATGTGCACATGTCGTCCACCTCAACAATGCAGGCGCGGGGCTGATGCCCCAGCCGGTGGTGGGCGCGGTAATCGCGCATCTGGAACGGGAAGCGCACATCGGCGGGTATGAGGCGGCGGGCGCGGCGCACGATGCCGTCGAGCACGTCTACGATGCCACCGCCGCACTGATTGGCTGCGCGCGGGACGAGATCGCCATCGTCGAGAATGCTACCCGTGCATGGGACATGGCTTTCTACTCCCTGCCCCTCCGCCCCGGTGACCGCATCCTCACGGCGATGGCGGAGTATGCCAGCAACTACATCGCCTACTTGCAGGTCGCCGCGCGGACGGGTGCGATCGTCGAACCGATCCCAAACGACGAAACGGGGCAACTCTCCGTGGACGCGCTCCGGCGGATGATGGACGACCGCGTGAAACTGATCGCCATTACGCATGTACCGACGAATGGCGGCCTCGTCAATCCGGCGGCAGCGGTCGGTCGAGTGGCGCGAGCGGCGGGCATCCCCTATCTCCTCGACGCCTGCCAGTCCGTTGGGCAACTGCCGGTAGATGTGGACGAGATCGGCTGCGACATGCTCTCCGCGACGGGCCGGAAATACCTGCGCGGCCCGCGCGGCACGGGTTTTCTCTTCGTGCGCCGCGCGCTGCTCGAACGGCTCGAACCGCCCTTCCTCGATGACCATGCCGCGACATGGGTGGCACGAGATCGCTACGAAATCCGCCCGGACGCCCGCCGCTTCGAGAACTGGGAAACGAACTACGCGACGAAGATCGGCCTCGGCGTCGCGATTGACTATGCCCGTCACTGGGGCAGCGCCACGACGTGGGCGCGCGTCCGGTCGCTCGCGGCGCTGCTGCGGGGCCGGCTGGGCGACCTGCCGGGCGTCGTGGTGCGCGACATCTGCGCGGAACAGTGCGGTATCGTTACCTTTACTGTCGCGGGGCACGAACCAGCACGGCTCGTGGAGGCGCTGCTCACGCGCGGCATCAATGTCTCGTTCACGAGCCGCGCGGGCACGCGGCTGGACATGGAAGCGCGTGGCCTCACCGAGATGATCCGTGCCTCGGTCCACTACTACAACAGCGAAGATGAGATCGAACGGTTCTGTACGACGCTCATGGCGCTGCGGTAAGCGAATTACGCGGGTGACTGCGGGCGGTCGCGATGCGTGAGGTAGTCCCAATCAATCTGCTCGCCGATCCATTCGAGCGTCTGGTAGCGGGTGGTGCGCGGTGTCCGGCTTGCCGCCCACCGGAGCAGTTCCTCCGCGATTGCGCTGGTGCCGGGATTGGCAGTCAGGAAGTCTTCGGCCTCGTCGCGGAAGCCAGTTTCTCCATAATTCGCGTAAAACTCCCGCAGGCGCATCGTGTTCTCGGGATCGGTAGCGAGCCAATGCTCCATCATTGCTGTCGGTTCGTTCGGTTGCATCGCAGTATCTCCCTCGGATTCATCCTCCCGGCCACTCCCGCGAGGCGGTGGATGAACCGCAGCAACTCGCGTGCCGCGCGTGAATACGGAGGCAAGGCATTCCATGTAGACCGTATCCCAGAGTCTGCCGACCATCCAGACCGACTCCCGCCGCCGCCCGCACTCCATAAATCCCGCCTTTTCGTACGCGCGGATCGCCGCCGGGTTGTAGGCATAGACGGTCAGCATGACGTTCCGCAGGCCGAGCGCGGTGAAGGCGTAATCGAGCATCAGCCGCGCCGTCTCCGTCCCGTATCCCTTGCCGCGCGCCGCCTGCTCCCCAATGAAGATGACGAACTCCGCCGTGCGATTGCGATCGTCCACGCTGTGGAAGTTCGTCACGCCGATGGGCCGCATCGTGGCGCGCTCGTAGATCGCGAAGAGGATCAGGTTGTCATCGCGCGTGCCGGATGCGTACCGGGCGGCGATCCACTCCATAGTGTAAGGCGCGGGGATCATGCCCTGCATCCGCAGCGTGGCGAAGTCGCTCGTCCAGCGATGGTCGAGCGGTAGCAGACCGCGATTCAGCGGGCCGAGTGCGACCTTCTCCCCAACGATATTCACGATTGGGCGATGTGTTTCCATCTCGCTCCGAGTGATTTGCACAGATAAATACGGCAGACTACACAAAAGTCCGCGTCGCGAGATCGAACGCCAAGCCCGTGCCGTCCTTCGCTTGCAAGGTGACATGCGTTCCATCTGTAGCGATGATTCTGCACGACCCCTTTTTTCTCCAGCTACGTTCTCGAAGAAACCTCCCGCCAACCCCCTTTCCGTGAGGAAAGGGGGTTGGCAGGAGGTTCTTTGGCAAAACGAGAGTTCGCCACGCGATGCCCGGCTCCGGCCACTACGGCAGGGTGATGCCGATCGGCTGGGCTGTCGTCCCCGCCGCGTTCGCCCGTATCGCGCTCTGTAGCGCCCCGCAGGAAATCGTCGTCAGGTTCCCGTTCGCTCCGCTCGCCGTCAGCGTCAACGTCGTCCCGCCGCCCGTTGGTACCGCCGTCACTACCACCGATGTCGGCGTCGCTACTACCACGGGTGTCACCACCCCTGCGAAGACCGTCACGTTGCCGTCTGCGTTCGTTGTTGCTGTCGTTACCACTACCGGCGCTGTATGCCGGTTCGACTGCACGGAGATCGTGTACGTGATACCCGGCAGCGCGTTGAGGATCGCCACATCCACATACTCCGTGAACTGCGTGGGCGATGCTGGCGCAATCTGGCATGCCGCCACCGTCGGCTCCTGCACCACCAGCCCGACGAAGCGCACCGGCTGGCGCATGTTGTTCACCGGGTTGAGCGCCGCCACCAGCGTGGCCGTGAAGGTGGTGACGGGCGGCGAGGTCGGCGGGTTGCCGCTGAGGATGTAGGTCAGCGTCACCGACGTGACGACGCGGGCATCCACGGTGAGGGGAAAGGCGCTACCCCCGAAGCCGAAGCGGTCGGTGGGAGGGAGCGTCCCCAGCAGGGTCAGCGTGCCCGCAGGCTGATTCGAGAGGGTGTAATAGACATCGAAGACGGCGCCCGCGCCGGTGTTGGAGAGCAGGGCATCTTGCCCAAAGGTGAGGGTGGCGGGGAAGGGGCCGCTCGGCAGCGACGCGGCGGCGACGCGACCCGAGGAGAGGATGACGGGGGCGGCATAGACCCCCGCCTTGAGCGTCCCCTGCATGATCGCCCGTCGTGACAGACCGTGAGCGTGACTGTGTAGCTCGTTCTTCACCGGATTCCCCCTTCGCGTCCCCGCACTGACCATCGTCATCTCACGCTATATAACGGACATCGTATCACATAGTTGTGCCTCATCGGTGCGCGGGAAGCGGCGCGGACGCGGGCGATCCCGGTGGCGTGATGACCGCGCCACTCGGTCTGCTCGCGGGCGCGGGCTGCACCGTGATGGCAATCGGGATTGGTGCCCCGACCGTCACGGTGAAGGTCTGTGTCACCCCGTTCAGCGTCGCCGTGATCGTCGCCGTCCCCGGTGATTCCCCGGTGATCTTTCCTGTCGCGTCTACCGTGACGATCTGCGGGTTGCTGGAGGAGAAGACCACCTGACCGTTCAGGTTCTGCATCGAGCCGTCCGCGTACGTGCCGGTGGCGGTAATTTGCACCATCTGCCCGACCTTGAGGGTTGTGGGGGGCGGCGTGGTGTTCGGGCCGGTGAGAGTGATGCGCACCAGCGTCACCCCGCTCGCAGTGACGACCTGGGTGACGGTGTTCGACGTGCTCCCCGCGAAGGTCGCATCGCCGCTGTAGACCGCCGTGATCGCGTGAGAACCACTGGTGAGGACGGATGTGGCAAACGTCGCCGCGCCACTACTCAGTGTACCGGTGCCGAGGATCGTCGCTCCCTCCTTGAACGTCACCGTCCCCGTGGGCGGACCGCCCGCACCGGAAACGGAAGCAGTGAAGGTGACGGACTGCCCGACGGTGGAAGGGTTGAGCGAGGACATGAGCGTCGTCGTGGTAGTGATCGGGGTAGGGGTGATCGCGGTGTTGGTTTCGGTAAAGGTGGTCGGGGTGACAATACCCGTCGCGGTGGCGACAATCGTGAAGGCGCCTGCTACGCCGTTCGCGGTGAAGGCCGGGCCGGTGGCGATACCGGTGGCGTCAATCGGGCAGACGGCCACCGTCGCGCTCGTTAGGGCACAGCCACCCGCTGCCGAAAACGTCGCGCTCGCGCCGCCGCTGGCGACAATCGTATAGGTGATCTGGCCGCCTGCGACCGGCTCATTGAACGCGCTGCTCACGGTGAGGCCGACGGGGCTGGCGAAGCCAGCATTGACGGGTGCGCTCTGCCTATTACCGGTGAGGGCGCTGGTGGTAAAGCCGCGCGACTCAAAAGCGCCCGCGTCGCAGGTAATGAGCTGGGGGCGAGCGATGCCGCGCGCGTCGGCGACAAGGGTCGCGTTTGTGGTCGGGTCGCCCGGACAGGCAGCGCGGTCAATGGCGGGCGAGCCGGGCAGCAGGGCCACGGTCTGCACCGTGCCGGGGGCATACAGGGCAAGGGGGGCGAGCAGCGGGTTGAGCGGCGCGGCGGCGGTGCCCAGCCGGTCGCTCGGTGCGGTGAGGCCCGTAGTGTTCCCGATGTCTCCGACCACGTTGCCACCGCCATCGGTCGTGACGGTAGCCCCGATGTCGGGGTTGAAGGGCGCGGTATTGCCCGCCACGGTCGAGAGTGCGAGGCGCAGCATGGCGAGGTTGCCGCTGGAGAGCGCGCCACTGGCGCCGTTGGCGTCAGTCACGGTGTTACCGGAAAAGGTACTGCCCACCACGGTAAGCGGGCTATTCCCGTTGCTAATCGCGCCGCCGCTGAAGCGCGTCGTGTTGCCGGAAAAGGTGCTGTTCACTACGGTTAGCATGCCAAAGTTGCTAATCGCGCCGCCGCCGATGGACGAGGAGTTGCCGGAAAAGGTGCTGCCCACCACGGTCACCGTGCCAGATCCGTTATAGATCGCGCCGCCTTGACCGGGAAGGGTAAAGCCGGCGATATTGCCGGAAAAGGTACTGTTCAGGATATTCAGTGTGCCGCCGGTGCTGGTGCCGTTGAAGTTAGTGGTGGTGTTAAATATCGCGCCGCCATCCCTGCTCGTGAAGTTACCCGAAAAGGTGCTGCTCGTTACATTCACCGTGCCACCGAAGTTGTTGATCGCGCCGCCCCCACCGCCGCCGCCCCCACCGCCATTGATGAGAGTGAGGCCCCGCAACCCCAGCGTGATGGGGCCGTCCACGACGAACAGTCCCAGGCCGCTGCCGGGGCCGCCACCCCTGAGCGTGATGGTATGCGGCGGGGCAGTAGCGTCTATCGTGACGTTCGCGGTGGGAGCGAGGGAGCCGCCGCTGGCAGCGGTGAGGGTGATCGGCGCCGAGGCGGGGGCGTCAATGGCAAAGATGATCGTGTTCGTACCAATGCCGCCCATGGCGTTCGAGGCATTCACGGCCTGCCGCAGGGTGCAGCCGCCGTTTGCCGCGCTGTTGCAGTTCGCGTTGTTCACGTCATCCGCCGCGCGGGTGACGAGAAAGGTTTGCGCGCCGGGGAGAAGCTCATAACTGCCCGCGTCGCATCGCGCGCCTTGCGGCCTGCTCACGCCGCGCGCGTCGGTGGCGAGAGGCGCGCCCGTGAAGGGATTGGTCGGGCAAGCAGCGATGTCAATGGCGGGGGAGCCGGACAGCAGGGCAAAGGTCTGCACGGTGCCGCCATTGCTTGCAAGAGGGCCGAGCAGGGGGTCCGTGTTCAGTTTGTCACTCGGGGCGGTGAGACCCGTGCTGCCTGCAGTGTCCCCGACCACGTTGCTACCACCGTCAGTCGTCACTGCACCCAGAATGTCGGGGCCGATGACCCCGGTGTTGCCCGCTACGGCGGAGAGCGTGAGACTCAGCATGTTGCCGCTGCTACTGGCGATTGCGCCACCGTTACCATTCAGCGCGCTGTTGCCGGAAAAGGTGCTGCCGACTATGTTCACCGTGCCACTGCTGCTGGCGATTGCGCCACCGTTGCCGTTCCGCGCGGCGTTGCCGGAAAAGGTGCCGTTCACCACATTTACGGTGCCGCCGGTGTTGAGGATCGCGCCACCCTGGCCACTGCCGACGTTGTTTGCCACGTTGAGGGTAAAGGTGCAGGCTTCCACGTTCAGCGTACCGGCGTTAACGATTGCACCACCGCCACTGCCACCGCCGAGGCCATTCTCAAGGGTGAGGCCGCGCAGCCCCAAGGTGACGCCGCTATTCACGGTGAACATTCGCGAGAGGAGACCACCGGTGATCACAACTGTATGCAGGGGCATAGTGGCGTCTATCGTGACGCTCACGGTCGTGATGAAGTTGAGCGGGATCGGTCTCTGTTGGCCCGCGTCGGGACAGTCCAGTGCGAAGGTGATCAAATCGCCCATCGGTGCGTGCGTGAGCAGGTCGGGCAGGCTGCCGGGGCCAGTCGCGTTGCAGTTCGTGACGACATCAGTGGGGGCGGCGCGGGGGGTGGAGGCGGGGGGCAGCAGGAAGGCAAGAAACAGGAGCAGAATCATCAGCGCGGGCAACCGCCAACTTCCGCGCCGTGCAGACGCATCGTGTCTGTTGGGTCGTACCGCACCCCGCGCTGCCACTGCCGTGAGACGCTCTACTGTTGTGAGACATGCTGCTCGTACCGCAGGTTGCCCTATCCTGTCTGCCTGTCGCATTTGTTCCCCTTGTCCCGATCTGGTGGCGCCCACCCCATACCATAGATGACGCGGATTTTTCACTCGTTTTAGCGTAGGTGATGAGGGAGGGAAATGCGCAGCTGTCATCCCTACATTTTTTGGTCCACCACCCCTACAATTACCAATCCACTGCACTAGTCTGCAATATTCACAAGTCATTGTCTTTATGAATATTGCAGGTTAACGTCGTAGTGGCGGCAGAGGCAGCGGTTGCCCAATTGCCGGTGGCGCTGTCGCCCTCGGTGCGGGCTGGACCATTGGCGTACCCATCGCCGGGGGCGCGCTCGGGCGGCTACCGGGGGGCTTTGCGTCCGGCACGGCGACCACGAGGGTATACTGCCGCATCCCCGTGTTGCTCGTGCTGTCCGTCGCCGTAACCGTGAAGGTGAAGCTCCCGGTCATCGTCGGCGTCCCGCTCAACACGCCATTGGTGGCGAGCATCAGACCGGGGGGCGGGGCGCCACTTGTCACCACAAACCGGAAGGGAGCAGTGCCGCCCGTGGCGGTGATCGTATGGCTGTAGGGAGCGTTCACACCCGTGGCGCCCAATGTGGGAGGGGATACGAGGAGCGGTGTGCCAGCGGGGACAATGGTCAGGGTATACGTTTTACTGCCGGTGTCGCCGCCATTGTCGGAGGCTGTGATGGTGAAGGAGTACGTGCCTGGCTGGGTGGGGGTGCCAGTGAGGGTGTTGTCAGTGGGGTTCAGGCCGGGGGGCGGCATGCTACTCAGAAATCTGTAGGTGAAGCCGGTGCCGGTGCCGCCGCTCGCGGTGAAGGTGGCGGAGTAGGGGACGCCGACCGTGGCCGTTGGCAGGGGAGAGGCCGGGCTGAGGGTGATGGGGGCAAGCGGGATGATGGTGTTGAACAGTACGCTCACGTAATAGTCGCCCTGGTTAGGGACAACGAGGTCGGGCGCGCCATCGCCGTTCAGGTCCACCACCGCCACGGAGTAGGGGTTGGCACCCACGTTGAAGGTCTGCTGGGCGGCGAAGGTGGGGGTCGTCGCGCCCGTGGCGGCGGTATTCAGCAGCACTCCCACAGTGCTATCTTGCTCGTTAGGAACGATAATATCGGGCTTGCCGTCGCCGTTTACGTCCACCACCACTACAGAATTGGGTCTGCGGCCCGTGGCGAAAGCCTGCCGGGTGGCGAAGGTGAGGGTCGTCATGCCCGTGGGGGTGGTGTTCAGCAGCACGATGACGGTATTGTTGCCGCTGGTCATAATGATATCGGGCTTGCCATCGCCGTTCACATCCGCCACTGTCACAAAGCCGGGGCTGTCGGTGGCGAAAGCCTGCCGGGTGGCAAAGGTGAGAGTCGTCGCGCCCATTGGGGTGAGGTTACGCAGTACGCTGACGGTGTTGTCGTAATTAGTAGTGACGATATCGGGCTTGCCGTCGCCGTCCACGTCCGCTACCGCTATGCCTTCGATGTAGCCCGCAGCGAAGGTCTGCTGGGTGGCGAAGGTGGGGGTCGTCGCGCCAGCGGGAGTGGTGTTCAGCAGCACGCCCACGGTGTTGTCGGAATGGTTAGGGACGATGATATCGGGCTTGCCGTCGCCGTTCACGTCCGCCACCGCCATGGAGGCGGGGCTGTTGCTCAAGGGGATGATCACCGGCGCGGCGAAGGAAACCGTGGTCGCGCGCGTGGGAGTGGTGTTCAGCAGCACGCTCACGGTGCTATCGGAATTGTTGGGGACGATGATATCGGGCTTGCCGTCGCCGTTCACGTCCGCGACTGCTAGGAAAAAGGGAAAGTAGCCCACAGCAAAGGTTTGCTGGTTAGCGAAAGAGGCAACTCTCGCACCGGCAGGGCCGGTGGGGGTCGTGTTTAGCAGCACGCTCACGGTGCTGTCGTTCATGTTAACAGTCACGATATCGGGCTTGCCGTCGCCGTTAAAGTCCGCAATCGCCGCGAACGCGGGAGCGGTGCCTACAGAGAAGGCCTGCTGGGAGGTGAAGGTGGCGGGGGGTGGGGCGGCGTAGGGTGTGAAGGCGGGGGGCAGCAGGCAGGCAAGGAGTAGGAGCAGGATCGCCAGCGCAGGCCGCCGCGAGAACCATCGCCGTGAAGGCGCGTCGTGTATGCCATGTCGGAACGCGACGTGCGCTACTATTATAGTGAGACACACCAACCACCGTATGCCGTGCCCTATGTGTCGCATCCCTTCCCCCTTGCCCCGATTGAGCGGCACCCACCCCATGCCACGATGGCGCGGGTGTTTCGCTCCCTTCAGCGTAGGTGATGGAGGAGGGCAATGCGCGGGCGTCACCCCTACATTTTTTGGCAAACCACCCCTACAATGACCGATTCACTGCACGAGAGTTAGGATTCGTGGGGATCGGGCGGGGAACCAACGCGGTTGCAGCCCAGGTGGCGAGATTGGCACGGGTGCGCAGGCCGAGTTTGCGCAGGCTGCGCGTAATGTGGGCCTCGATAGTTTTCTCGGACACGAACAACGCGGCGGCGATCGCGCGGTTGCTTGCACCCTGTGAGACCTGCATCACCACCGCGCGCTCGCGCACCGTCAGTGCATCGTCGCGCGCTTTCGCGGTCGCGCGGGCTGCGCGCCGGTAGCGTGGCGGAATCATCGCCGTGGCCTGACGCCGGAAGGCAGCGCGCACGCGCTCGTCAGGAATGCTCTCAGCGAGCGTAGCGATGATCTCACCGGCGGTGCGGAAGGCGGCAGCAGCTTTCTCCGGATCGCCCGCCGCGTGCTGAAGGGCGCCCAGGGCGCGGTGGATGCGCCAAAGGAGGGGGTACGCGCCCTGAGCGGCGGCGGTTTCGGCGGCGTCGGTCAAGGCGGCTTCGGCCTCGGCGACCCGTCCGAACGCGGCCAGGGACTCACCGCGTAGTTTACTCAGGCGGGGAATCCCCCGGTCGCCAAGATCACCGATGTTGTGGGCGGTGGCGATGAGGGTGTCTACGATGCGGAGGGTCCGTTCCGGCTCGCCCTGTGCGAGGGCAAGCTCAGCGCGAGCGAGCCAGAGGCGGCGTTGCACGAGCGTTTCGGTTGGCATCTCCGGTGCGAGCATTTCCGCGAGCAGTGTTTCCGCCCGCGCCATCTCCCCCGCTTCGATCAGGACGGAAACGAGACGGGCAGCCATGTGCAGGATATAGAATGGCGCACCGAGTTCTCGCGCCAGTATGAGCGCGCGTTCGAGATGCCAAATCGCATGCGGGAGCGTGAGCAGGTCGCGGTAAATGAGGCTCAGAACGTTGTGAGCGAACAGACTTTGTTGCTGATTTTGCATTGCCGCCGCGCTCCGCACCGCCTGCCGGGCGTGGGTTAGCGCGGGGCCATACACTCCCTGCGCTCCCAGGGCAGCCGCGAGCATGGCATGCGCTTGCGTTTCCATGAGCGATGATCCACCCGCCTGGGCCATAACCAGACCTTGCTCGGCATTGGCAACGCCGACCGCAAGCGAAACGGCGGCGGGCACAGCCCAGTCCACATGCAGCGTCGCACTTTCCTGAGACAGGTGGGCGAGCGACGACGACTGATTCACGCGGTCGTCTACCGCCGCGAAGCCCGCCGCCGCCTCACGGTTATACCGAGCGGCGCGGACGAGGTCGGCGCGGAGCAAGGCTGCGATACCCATCGTTTGGAGCGCACGGGCGATCTCGTGCGCATCGTCACGATCCTGGGCAATCGCTAACGCCTCCTGTGCATACGATTCCGCCGTAGCGGGTTGGTCCGCCATCAGGTGCAAGTACCCCAGGCGGGCGAGGATATGCGCCATTGCCACGGCATCCTCCCCAACACGGGCGAGCGCGGCGGCCTCCTCATAGTACTGGTGGCTGCGCAGGGGGTCGTTCGCACTCCAGAGCACACCGAGTTCGATCAGCACACGCATCGCGGCGGCATCGTTACCGGCGTGCCGCGCCTCCGCCAAGGCACGCTCAAAGTCGCGTTGCGCGGACGCATTATCGCCGATAAGCCAATACGCTTGGCCACGCGCGGCAACGAGGGACGCTGGCCCCACGCCGAGGGCGTCCGCTGCCTCGATAGCGCGCGTACAGTGTTCGATCGCTGCGTGGGGGGCGTGGAGGGTCATCGCCTCCTCCCCCGCTTCGCGGCACCAGCGTAGCGCCGTCTCCCATTCCCCCGCCGCGTGGGAGTGGTAGCCCAGCGCACCGGGGGATACCGATGCCCCCGCGCGCACTTCCGCTGCCAGCGCCCGCGCTACCGCACCGTGCAGCCGCCGTCGCTCCACGGCGAGCAACCGCCCGTAGATCGCGTCGCGCGTCAGGGTGTGCCGAAAGGCGAAGCCCACGCCTCCTTCATCCTCCTCCACGAGGTATGCGGCGACCAATGCCCGCAGGGTGTCCGTGAGTGCCCACTCATTCATTCCCAGCACGGCGCGCAGCGTGCTAAAGGAAAAACGCCGCCCGATCACCGCCGCGTGCTCGGCCACGGTCCGTACGGTCGCTCCGAGAGCGTCGAGACGGTGTGTCATCGTCTCGCGCACGCCCGAGGGCACGAAGCGCGTGTCTGGCGCGTGTGCCGCTGTGCCGGTGTCGGCCCAGGCGTGCAGCAGTTCCTCCACAAAAAAGGGGTTGCCCTCCGCGCGCTCCTCGATGGCCGCCACCACCGACGCGGGTGGCGCGACGGTGACGGTCGCGCCGACTGTGGCAGCGATCATTCCCTCCACGTCCGCCCGCCTCAGAGGTGTAAGGTCAAGGACGGTAATGCGGCGCGCGCGCGCGAGGTAGCCGCGCCAGTGGACGAGGGAAGCATCTGGTTCGTCGCTCCGCCCAGTGAGCAGCATGAGCACGCGGGCGTCCGCGAGGCGGCGCGGCAGCAGATGCAGCAGCTCCAAGGTTGCTTCGTCGGCCCAGTGCAGGTCTTCGAGTACGACGAGCAGGGGGGCGGCATGGGCGAGGCGGGCAAACACGCGGGCGAACGCCTCGAAGAGGCGATGTTTCTCCACTTCAGGTGGGCGCAACGCGACGGGAACGGCAACGGGCGGCACGAGTTCGGGCAGGAGGTGGGCAAAGAGGGGAGAGTCCGTCCCAAAGAGCCGCACTGCTGCCGGCCCACCCGCGTGGCGCAGATGCTGGCGAAAGGCATCAAGCAGGGGCGCGAAGGGATAGGCGCGGTCGTACTCCTGACAGATTCCGATGAGCCGCCCAAAACCGTCACGCGTCGCCACATCGCCAAGTGCGTCAGCAAGGCGGCTCTTGCCGATTCCGGCCTCTCCGGAGATGAGCACGAGCCGACCTTGCCCCGCCGCCGCTTCCGCGAGCAACCGCGCGCCTGCCGCCAGTTCGTGGTCGCGCCCGACAATGATCGGGCAGGTTCGCGATGCTAACCGCGCCATTGGCGTTCCCTCGTCTCGGAAAGACACAAAAGGCGAAACAGCAAAATAATACCATACCGTGATTGCTAGCAGGCGTTCATGCAGAGGAGAGCGAAGAGCGACGCCCAGATCTTGAGCATGAACCCTGTGTTCGTGCGCGCATGTAACCGCTGCACTCCCCACGCTTCCAGTTGGCTGTACA
>JAABUJ010003489.1_pt1 | contig 17599 bp, 11 predicted proteins | sample 5559131 | NCBI WGS metagenome assembly JAABUJ01 (sample SAMN10711875, study PRJNA513366) | rock metagenome | isolation source: Antarctica rocks | place: Antarctica: Victoria Land, Mt New Zealand nord | collected 2016-01-07 | reverse complement strand
AGCGACGGGTCGGGGCAAGGGAGAAAGGGTCGCGGAGTCCATAGCGCGCTATCGCCAGGAGGATGCCGAGGAGGAGCGCCAGGCGAAGGAGGCGTACACCAAGGACGCCGAAGCGCGGTACGGGCCGGCCGCGACGTGGCCGCGCCTCTCCGAGACGTTGGATGGACCCCGGCATCCCCGCTTCTGCCAGTCCTGCGGCGTAGAACGACCCCCGGAGGCATCGGACGAGGCGACGCCGGCGTGGGGGGACGAATCGGACGAGGGGGTGGCCAAGGTGTCGCTCGGATCGCTCTATGTCGTTGAAATTGGCGCATTACATGTCGCGTTGTGTTAGGCCTCAGTACGCCGTCGGCGCCACGCGCGCATCTCGGCGTCGGCTGTCATATCGGACTGCTCCGCGTAGCGCAAGGTCGTCTGTAGGTTCTTGTGCCCCAACCGTTTGCGGATCGTCGCCAAGCTCACGCCGCCGTTGACGAGTTCTGTTGCGTGCGTGTGCCGCAACTGATGGAGCGTGCAGGGCACGTCGGCCGCCGCGCAATACCTCTGCCACCGCTCGTGGATCGACTGGTAGCGCAACGGGCCGCCGCGTCCATTCTTCGCGGCGCGGAAGAGATGGCCGTGTGTGTACCCCGTGCGCCGGAGATACCGGCGCAGATCACCGACCAGCACGCTGTCGTCGAGCAGGAGTGTCCGGCGACGGCCCCCTTTGCCCCGCACGCTCACATGCTCATCGTCGCGCGTCAGGTCGATGTCCTCGACATAGATACTCAAGGCCTCACCCACACGCAGGCCGGTCTCGACGATGAGCCGGACGAGCAGGCGGTCACGCTGTTGCCTCGCCGGGATCGCGCGCAAGATCGCCTCGACCTGGGTGCGCGTGAGTCCGCGCGGTGCCGGGGGATCGAGGCGGACGCGCTCGACGCGTGCCATGGGCGTGACGTCGATCAGCGCGTGCCGGTAGGCCCAGCCCAGGAAGCTGGCCAGCGCCGCCTGCTTGCGCGCGCGGCTCGCGGGGCTCAGATGCCCCAGCGTCGCGAAGAAAGCGCGCAGGACAGCGGCGGTGATTCCGTCGGCCGGCCCTCCATAGAAGGACACGAAGCGGGTCAGGTCGGCGGCGTAGGCGCGGCGCGTATGGACCGAGCGATTGCTCTGCGCGAGGTCGGTGAGGAAATCGTCGACCAAGGCTGCCAGCGACCGCTCATGCGCCTGCGGATGCTCGATGATCACGGTCCCCCTCTCCATTCCTGCGATAACAGTACCACACGAGGGATGTCCGACGCCATCTTCCACGCGTCGATAGCCAGTGGTTTCCTGAGAGAACGATACTTCTCGCAGGATTATGTCCACTGTGACGGCATGTGACATCCGGGGACAACGGACAACAGGCTGCCGTGACGGACGTGGTCCCCAGGGGCGAGGTCATCCGTCGATACGTTAGGTGTCCCAGCGCTGGCTGATCTCGTCCCAATGCGGTGCGGGGCCGGGCAGGGGCGCCGCTGCGGTGTGGAGGGCGTCGAGGAGTAGTGCGAGGTAGCGGTGACGCAACTGACCGGTGCGCTGCTGGTCGCTGGCGCGGATGGCCGCCAGTTGCTCCCACAGGAAGGTGAGGTCGTCGACGGTGACATCGGGGCGGATGGCGCCGGCGGCTTGGGTGCGCGCGAAGAGGCGCGCCGTGAGCTCCCGGGCCTGGCTGGCCGCGCGGTACAGCGCGTCGGTGGGGGTGAAGGCCCCCGCCAGGCGCAGCGTCAGCGAGTGCGTGTCGGCGTCCACGACGCGGCGCATGAACCGCGTGAAGGCGGCCCAGGGGTCGCCCTCATCAGCCAGCGCAGCCTCCGCTGCGGCGGTGTACCGGTGCAAACCGTCCAAACTGAGCTGCCGGAGCAGCTCCTCCTTGCTGGCATAGCGGCGGTAGAGGGCACCGATGCCCACGCCCGCGCGCGCGGCCACTGCGGCGATCGGGGCTCGGGGGTCGGCGACAAACACCGCGCGGGCCGCCTCCAGGATCAGCGGGTCGTTGCGGGCCGCTTGGGCGCGCCGACCGTTCAGGGGCGGCGACGGCGATATCGGTGTCGTTGGCAGCTTCATATCTTCAGCATACCATATCTTGACCAAACTATTCCGTTCTGATAGGATGAAAAGATCGGAATGATTTGTTCCGATAAGCGATAAGACAGAGAAAGGACCCACGACGTGACGACTCCCCGCGCAGAGCAGACGGCGGCTGTAACGAACACTGAGCGCGCCGACGCGGCGATCCGGCCCTTCCGCATCGCGATCCCGCAGGCTGACCTCGACGACCTGCGTGAGCGCCTGGCCCGCACCCGCTGGCCCGACCAGCTGCCTGGGGGCGGCTGGAGCACAGGAGTCCCGGTCGACTACCTCAAGGACCTCGCCGCGTACTGGGGGGCCGGCTATGACTGGCGCGCGCACGAGGCCACGCTGAATGAGGTCCCACAGTTCACGACCGAGATTGACGGGCAGACCATCCACTTCCTGCACATACGGTCGTCCGAACCGGACGCCCTTCCCCTGATCCTCACCCACGGCTGGCCCGGCTCGATTATGGAGTTCAGCGAGATTATCGGCTTGCTCACCGACCCCCGTGCCCACGGCGGCGACTCAGCCGACGCGTTCCATGTGGTTGTCCCCGCCCTCCCGGGCTTCGGGTTCTCGAGCCCCATCACAGACTCCGGATGGGACACCGCCCGTATCGCCCGCGCCTGGGTCGAGTTGATGCGCCGGCTGGGCTACGAGCGATACGGCGCGCAGGGCGGCGACATCGGCGCCGCCGTCGCCCCGCAGGTAGGCCGGGTGGCGCCCGACCGAGTCGTCGGGGTGCATGTCAACGGCGGGCCGGGTCCCATGCCCGGGTTGCCGCTGTCGGACGATGAGCGCGCATCGCTCACCGACGTAGAGCGCGACCGCGTCCGGCGGATCGAGGCGTTCATGCAGGAGGAGTTCGGCTACATCGCGATCCAGTCCACCCGGCCGCAGACGCTTGCCTACGGGCTCACCGACTCACCGGTCGGGCAGTTGGCCTGGATGATGGACAAGTTCCGGGAGTGGACGCACCCGCGGTCGGCGCTGCCCGAGCAGGTCATCGACCGAGACCGGCTGCTCACCAACGTGATGATGTACTGGCTGACCGGCACGGCCGGCTCGTCGGCCTACGTCGGCTATGCCCAGGAAGGCGGTTGGGGAGCGCCCAAAGAGGATTCTGGTGTGCCGACGGGGGTTATCGTGTTCGCGCACGACGTGGGGATCCGCCGCTACGCAGAACGGGAGAACACGATCGCGCGCTGGACGGACGTCGACCGCGGCGGCCACTTCGCCGCTATGGAGGTCCCCGATCTGCTCGTCGGCGACATCCGGGAGTTCTTCAGCACAGTCCGCTGAAACGTGTGAATTCCGTAAATTGTTGATCTGATAGCTACACCAGCTAACAAGGGGGAAGTATGGCACGGACTTCGGTCGCATGGCAAACGACGCCGACTGCGGTCGGTTGGAGCACCAGTCACATCAAACGTTGTCCCCTGATTCTGCACGAAGCCGACACTCACTGAGAACGGCGCACAAGCGCAGCACTCATGGCTCCCCCTCTCCACACCCCCGTCCGCGCCCGGCGGTAGCACCCCCGGCTGCCAACCACCAGCGCACCATCCCTCCGTGAAAGGACGAAGGATTATTCTTTCGCGGAACAACGCGCTACTGTCACGCAAGGAAGGTGTCGTCGTGTCCGAACCGCAGTGTCCGACGAGTTTGGCCGAGCACGAGCGTGGCGAGGCCTTGCGGCGCTTCCGTGAGCTCCGCCCGTTGTTGGAGGAGGGCGTGCCCCCCGCGCCCATCGCGCAGCAACTGGGGGTGACCGTCCGTACCCTCCAGCGGTGGGTCCGGCGGTACCATGCGCAGGGGTTGTCCGGGCTCGTGCGCACGCCCCGCTCCGACGCGGGGCGTCGCCGGCTCCCACCAGACCTGCAGCGCTTCATCGAAGGACTGGCCTTGCGCACCCCGCCGCCCAGTGCCGCGTCTATCCACCGCCGGGCGGCGGTGGTCGCGCGCGAGCGCGGCTGGGGCGTCCCTAGCTACGACTGCGTCCACGACATCGTGCGCGCCCTCGACCCGGCGCTGATCACCCTGGCCCACAAGGGGCCGAAGGTGTATGGGGCACAGTTCGACCTCGTGGTGCGCCGGGAGGCGACCGCGCCCAATGAACTCTGGCAGGCCGATCACACCCCGCTCGACCTCTGGGTCCGGGATGACAACGGGCAGCCTGCCCGTCCGTGGTTGACCGTGATCCTCGACGATTACTCGCGGGCGATTGCCGGCTACGCGCTCAATGTACAGGCCCCTTCGGCGCTGCAGACGGCCCTGGCCCTCCGCCAGGCCATCTGGCGCAAGAGTGAGCCGGGCTGGCACCTCCGCGGCGTGCCGGGCGAGTTCTACACCGACCACGGCAGCGACTTCACCTCGCACCACCTCGAGCAGGTCGCGGCTGACCTGCACATGCGTCTCGTCTTCTCGCTCCCCGGCGCCCCGCGTGGCCGCGGCAAGATCGAGCGGTTCTTCGGGACCGTTAACACGATGCTGCTCGCCGCTCTGCCAGGCTACACGCCGGTCGGGACGGCTCCGCCGACGGAGCCGACGCTGACGCTCTCGGATCTCGACGATCACCTGCGGGCCTTCATCGTCGACGACTATCACCAGCGCCCGCATAGTGAGACGGGCCAGCCGCCGCAAGCGCGCTGGGAGGCGCATGGCTTCTTACCGCGCTTGCCCCAGACGCTGGAGCAGCTCGACCTGTTGCTGCTGACCGTGGCTAAGACCCGGCGTGTGCAGCGCGACGGCATCCACTTCGCCGGCCTGCGCTTCATCGATCCGACCTTGGCCGCCTACGTAGGAGATGACGTGGTGATTCGCTACGATCCGCGCGATGTCGCGGAGATCCGGGTGTTTCGCGGCGACGCCTTTCTCTGTCGGGCGGTGTGCCAGGAGTTGGCCGGGCAAACGGTGGGCTTCAAAGATATCATCAAGGCGCGGAACGAGCGCCGGCGACACCTCCGGGCGGAGCTATCGGAGCGGGAAGAGGTGGTGCGTCTGCTGCTCGCCGTCCACCAGGAGGACGCACCGACCGGACTAAAGCCGCCATCGTCCGTCGGGGCGCCACGCCTGAAACGGTACGTCAATGAGTAGTGTGAGCATCCCTCCCGCCTCGGCCCCCGTCGATCCTGTGGATGCGTTTCTGATCACGAAAGAGTACCGCCGTTTCGCGGAATTCCTCGATGCGGTGCGGCGCTATCGCTACATCGGCTTGTGCTATGGGCCGCCAGGCGTCGGCAAGACCCTCTCGGCGCGCTACTATGCCCAATGGGAGCAACTCGAGCCGCGCCTGCGCGATCCCTTCTGGGCGAAGGCCCCGGCCGCCGAGCTACTGGCCCGCGCGACGCTCGTGTATACGCCGGCGGTGGCGAACGCGCCGACGGTGATCGACAGGCACCTGCGGTTTCTCTGCCAGTCGCTCACCTGGGCCATCGACGAGGTGATGCCGCTCGACGCGGGCGTCCCTCGGCGGGGGGTGGATCACACCCGCGCCGAGTTGATTGTCGTCGACGAGGCCGACCGGCTCAAGATGCAGAGCCTGGAGCAACTACGCGATCTCTACGACCGGAACGCCATCGGCCTGGTGCTCATTGGGATGCCCGGAATCGAAAAACAACTCGCGCGGTATCCTCAACTCTACTCGCGCGTGGGCTTCGTGCATCAGTACCGCACGCTTTCGACGGACGAGATGCGCTTCATCCTCGCGCATAAATGGGAGCAGTTGGGGCTAGCGCTGGCGCCGGACGACTTCACGGACGTCGAGGCCATAGCCGCGATCGCGCGCATCACGGGCGGCAACTTTCGACTGATCCAGCGCTTGTTCGCACAGATCGAGCGCATCCTTCAGATCAACGAACTGAGACTGATCACGAAAGAGGTCGTCGAGACCGCACGCGAGAACTTGGTCATCGGGCCGCTCTAGCGCGACATCTAGCGCGCCAATTTCGGTCACAGAAAGCGTTCCAAGCGACACTCGACCCGTCGAAGAGGGGCACGCGCGGTGCGGTCGTCTGGACGAGCCGCCCCAGGTGGTCGTACGCACTCGTCGTGGTGTTCCCGTTGGCCGATGTGCTGGTGATCTCGTTGCCGTCGCCGTCGTAGGCTGAGGTGGTCACACTGGGCGTGTTCGCGCGCGGGGTCCCGTTCACGGTGGTCGTGAGCGGCGGCGTGCGCGCGGCGATCTGGTCGCCCGACATGGAGTAGGTGTAGGCGCTCGTGTAGCTGATGCCCGTGGTCGGGTCGAGTGTGGCCACGCCGTCGCCGGAATCCCCCAGCAGTATTCTCGCTTCTCGCCCCCTATAACCGTTGCTCAAATGTACAGATCAATATCGACCTCCGCCTGAAGTTGATTGATCGCTCCCAGCATCTCACGGTCGAAGTGGACCGCGGGAACCTTTCCTCCCATCCGTACCGTAAAAGCCAGTTCCGCCTCGATGCCCAACTGTTTGGTTAAATCCGTCAACGCATCAACCAAGGGAAGGAGCTGCGTCAACAAAGGACGCGCTACCTCTTGCACATCTAACGACTCTACCGGGCCAGTGGTTAGGCGCCATCCGTCTTGCTTATAGCGTACTAAGGAGTTTGGAACCTGCTCCCCTGCACGCCATGTGCAGGTCGGTTGAACGCCTAGCGCCTGGGTGATGATATCTGGATCACAGCCGTGCCCGGTCAGGATAAAGTCGCATCTAATCATAGCCATGTGTCACCGATGTCTTTGCATTCGTTCCTTGATGTTGATGCCTGTGTCCTCTCCAAGATACGGCTAGCATCCCATTTTATCGGACCTCTTGAACCAAATCGTCGCTTTTTCGTGCGTCAATCGGCAAAGTAGATGTCCAAACCCAATGCCAGGTCCATTGATACTATACGTGCTAGTAAAAAAGGACTGAAACTAGGGCCGCCGTTGCCGGTTGCTGATTCCCAGAAACAAAACAGGTCCTTCTCAACGTTGCTCTGCGCGGCGTATTCTTCAAGCTTTGTCCGCACAGGTTCAAGACGGTCGAGCACCCAAGCAATATGCTTCGCTACGTCCGTTGATACCACATGGTCCCGCGATGATAAGGACCAATGGCCGTGCGGCCAATAACCGTTATTACCACGTTGATCACCACGTTTATGAGAGCGTGAAGGCAACACTCCTATCATTGCCGTCACGGTAGCTGGATCTACATCGTGCCCCCACATCCGAAATGTCGCCCATGTCCGACTACAGTTAGGGTTGTCGCTATTGTTGTCCATCTGTATGTCCTCTAACGGCTTGCAGTGGTGATCCTACCAGTCCAAGCTTACACGCCCCATAATTGTCTAGCGCCAATAAGTGGTGACCGAGCGCGCCCGGCCACTACATGTAGCGGCCGGGCGCACTCACCAGGTACCTGGGTAGCCGGCGACAAAGGCAAACGTCGGCTCGGACATCTACATCTAGCGTGGGCGTAATGCGAACTGTAGATGTAGTATTGAGTGCGTCACGAGAGGGCATGGGTAGACACTACGACCTATTGTTTCCCTTCCGGTGGGGCGTCTGCCTCACCAGCCGCATCATATGGATTAGCTCCCCCTTTGATGGCGTTCGCTATCTGATCAAGGATGTGCCTGGGCGTAACGTAGGGAGCAGGCAAATCAAAATCGTCCTTGTAGATATGCACTGCCTCCCTGTATTTGTTGCGCTCGGACTTTGTAAGTCCGGACGGTACGTACTCTCCTTTCACATGCATGATGTTTGGGATGGGTATCTGGCCGGGGATGGTGGCGGTGGTACCGCCGACGATCGGCGTCGACTGAACATCGCCGGGGCGGGGGATGTACGCGGGGATGGTGACCGTGCGCGTGGGGCCGAAGCGGATCTGCCGGACGACATAGGTGACGCCCCCGATCACCACGGCGGTCCCCACGCCCACCACGACGCCCGGGACGAGCACCGCCAGGTCTACCGGCAACGTCGCCACCACGAGGACCGCCGCGCCAGCGGCCACCAGGAAATTGACGTTGTTGCTGCCCGGTATCCCCGCGACCTCGTCCTGGCCCGTCGGGTCGATGTAGTCGCTGGGGTCGTCCGCGACGTAGGCGTAGGTGCGCACGCCGTCGGCCCCGCTCGCATCGGGCTGCACCCAGCGTTCCAATTGGGGATCGTATGCCCGCACGCCGACCCAGTACCAACCGAGCGCGGCGTCGTACCAGTAGCCGGCGTAGCGCAACGGCTGCGCCACGCTCTCGCTCGTCCCCGCCGCCACGGGTTGCCCCCACAGGTCGTAGGCGTAGCGGTCCACTACTGTCCCGCTGATGTCGGTGAGCGCGACGACGTTGTCCCGCCCGTCGAGCGCGTACCAGTAGCGGTTCGTCGCGCCGCCCTGCTGCTGTCGCAGCAGTTCCAAGGGGCGCCCGCTCCGGTCGTAGAGATACGTGTCGGTGTAGGGCGCGGTCACGCTCGTCCCCGTCACCACCGCCTGTCCCAACTTGCTCCCCCGGTAGGTGAACGCCTCGCCCAGGACCGTCGCCCCGCTCCGCGTCACCGTGTAGCGCGCCCGCTCGCCCACGGCGTTGTAGCCCATCCCGACCTGCGTCCCATCGGCCAGCGTCACCTGGGCGAGCCGCGCCCGGCTGTCGTAGCGCAGGCCCGTGTGCAGCGTCGCCCCGTCGGTGATGCTCGTGGTGTCGCCGTTCTTGTCGTAGCCGTAGTAGCGCGCCGGTTGCCCCGGCGTGGTGACCGTCGTTACCTCGTTGGGCACGGCGCCGTAGCCGTAGACGGTGGTCACGCCGCCCGTGACCGTCGTGCTGATGTTGCCGTTGCCGTCATAGGTCCAGGCCTGCGTCGCGCCCCCGCTTTGCGCCTGGGTCACCCGGTCCAGGGCGTCGTGCGCGACCGTCTGCACGCGCGGTGTCCCGCCGTTGAGCGTCGCGGTCACGGCCGTGATCCGGCCGCGCGCGTCGTACCCGTAGTCGTAGCCGCTGCTCAACGTCTGGGCGGCCGTCCCCTTGGTCGGCCCGACCGCGCCCACATGGGTCAGCCGGTTCGCGGGGTCGTAGCCCGCCGTCTCCCCCGTGCCGTTAGGCATGGTCGTCGTGCGGGGCAGGTTGATGGGGGTATAGGTGAACGCGCTGGTGTATGGCCCCGTCCCGCCCAGGTTCTCCCCGATGGCCGTCGCGCGCCCCTGGGGGTCCAGCTGCGTGGTGATGGGCACGCCGTCGTTGAGCGCCGTCTCGGTGCGCCTGCGGCCCGCCGCGTCGTAGCCATAGCTCGTGCGCACCCCGTCGCGCGTCTCGCTCATCGCCCAGTCGGCGGCGTTGTAGGCCGCCGCGTAGGTCGAGGTCTGCCCGCCGGACTGCATGGTCTGTCCGACGACATTGCCGTCGGGGTCGTACTGCGTGGTCGTCGCCATCGTGGGGGCGCCGTATGAATCGGTATCGGTCGCCCGCACCACGCGGTTATCCGCGTCGTAGGCGGCGGTGTGGTCGCGCCCGTCGAAGTCGATGGCCTCGATCTGGTTGCCCGCGTTGTCATAGCTGTAGGCCGTCTGGACGATCCCCGGCCCTCCGCGTGTCGCCGAGGAGTCGACCTCCATGCCCGTGAGTTGGTTGGCCAGATCGTAGACGTTGTAGACCGCGTCCCCGTTCGGCTGGAGCGTGCCGGCCACGTTGCCGTCGAGGTCGTAGGCGGTCTGTGTGGTCTGCGTGATCGTGTTCGGCCCGCCCACGCTGTCCGTGATCACACGGTTGAGCGCATCGTAGCCGCGCGTCTCCACCGAGGCGACTCCTCCGGGGGCACCCGTGCCATCGCTCGTGGTGATCGCGGTGACGTTGCCCACGGCGTTGTAGGTGTAGTCGACCGTGCCCGAGACGGGATCGCTGACGTGGTTGACTTGGCCGCCCGCGTTGTAGCGGTAGGCCGTGACCGCGCCGCCGGGGTCTTGATCGAACGCCTCGCGCGTGGCCGTATAGGTCATCAGTTGCGTCCCGCTGACGGGATTGGTCTCCGCGACGAGGCGGCCCAGCGGGTCGTAGCTATTGGTCGTGAGCGCGCCGCTGGCATCTCGCGTCGACACGACGTTGCCGTTGCCGTCGTAGCCGGTCGTCGTGGTCGGGGCGACGCTCGACCCGTCGAAGAGGGGCACGCGCGGTGCGGTCGTCTGGACGAGCCGCCCCAGGTGGTCGTACGCACTCGTCGTGGTGTTCCCGTTGGCCGATGTGCTGGTGATCTCGTTGCCGTCGCCGTCGTAGGCTGAGGTGGTCACACTGGGCGTGTTCGCGCGCGGGGTCCCGTTCACGGTGGTCGTGAGCGGCGGCGTGCGCGCGGCGATCTGGTCGCCCGACATGGAGTAGGTGTAGGCGCTCGTGTAGCTGATGCCCGTGGTCGGGTCGAGTGTGGCTACCCCGTCGCCGGTCGCGTCCACGCCCCGCCCGTCGGTGCTCTTGACCAACTCGCCGTACGCGTCGTACTGGTTGATCGTGCCGCGCCGTTGGTACGTCTGGCACGAGGGCTGGCATAGACTCAACCGCTCGGTCTCGATCGCCACGCTGTGGCGCCCATCATAGGTGTCGCGGACGACGCCGCCGTTCGGCCGGTCGGTCTCGACGCGGTCATGCGTCGTGGGATCGTAGACGTAGCTCGTCACGACCGGCGTGGTCGGGCCGCTGAAGCTGCCGTTGCGGATACCCGGCTGCGTTTCCTGAGTCAGCAAGCCCACACTGCCGGTAGGCCCGGCGTAGCTATAGGTGTACACGGTCGTGTTGCCCAGCCCGTCGGTCCCGCTGATCACGTCATGGTCCACGTCGTAGGCGGCCACGCGGACATGGCCCTGGCCGGACACGTCCATGGTCTGGGGGGCGTTGCCCTGGGCGTCCAGGGTAGAGGTGTGCGTGAGCGGCTGGCTGCTGCCGTAGCCCTCGATTGCCATGGTCTGGCTCACGCCATAGGTGAACTGCGTGGTGTCGCTTGGGGTATAACCGGCCTGCCCGATGGCCCCCGAGACGGGGCTGGTGATGCTCGTCAGCCGCCCCTGCCCGTCGTAGCCGAGCGTCCACTGGTGGCCGGCTCCGGTCGTGACCGTGACGAGTTGCGTCCCGCTGTAGCCGAACATGTCGGTCAGCGCGTCGCCCGTCCCCGCCCCCCGCGTCAGGCTCGTGAGTTGCCCCTGCGCGTTGTACCCGTACGCGACGTGCTGGCTGCCGGCCTTACCGGTCCCGCCCTGCTGCCACAGGGGACTCTGTGCGTCGGCGAGCAGCCCATTCGCGTTGTAGGTAAAGGCCAAAGAGCGCCCCGTCGTGTGGTCGTTGACGTTGCTGTTGGTCTCTCCCGTGGGCGTGTTCGTCCCCGCCGTCAGGCTGTTCTGGTTGCCGTAGGCATCGGTATCGCTGAGGTAGCGCCCCTGCGCGTCGAAGGCCAGCGCCTCGCCGGTCAGGATGTTGCTGAGGGTGTAGCCGGTGATGGGTGAGGTTGCCAACACCCACGGCTGCCCTGGTGGAATGTCGTACTGGCTGTACGGACCGCCTCCGCTCGCGCTGCCATAGTAGGGGAACAGCTAGCGCGTGCCGGCCGAGTCGGTGTAGCTGACGGTCTGCGTCAGCACGCCGCCCATGCTCGGGGTCAGGGTATCGCTCCAGCCCTGCCCCGCCGCCGTCGCGTCCCCATTCGCGGCCCGTCGGCTATCCCAGATATGCGACAAGGAGAGATCGGGACCGCGGGCCGGGATGCTCAGAGCGGAGGCGGACACGTCCGCATGCCCGTCGGCCAGGTCTACCGTGGCGTTGAGCCCGTCGGCCATGCGCACCGATTGGTGCGGGTGCCAGGGGATGGAGCCACCCAATGCGAATGAGATCGTCCCCATACTAACCTGCGCACTTGGCGCCCCCCGTTGCCCTCCGTCCGCCCCGCCCAGCACGACGATCTGCGCGTTGCGCGTCGTCACCAGCCCCATCTCCCCGATCGGTCCGGGTAGCGAGGTGGCCCGCCCCCAGCTGTTGGCGCGGGGATTGTAGGCGTCAACCTCCGCGTACCAGCCGGTCGCGAGCCCGAAGATGCCGTGGTAGCCGCCGATGACGTAGATCCGCCCGTCCGGCCCCAACGTGGCGTTGAACGGCGTCACCCCGAGGTTGACCAGCGCGTTCGGCAGCGGCGGTCCCGTCCGCCACGTCGCGCCATCGAAGATGAACAGGCTATTGTACGCGGTCGTCAGCTTGCCGTCCGCGCCCGCCAGGCCACCGCCCGCGACGTAGATGCGCCCGTCAGGTCCGGCGGCGGCGGCCAAGCCCTGCTCTGCCTGCGGCAAGCTCGGCGCGGCGCTCCAGCTATTCGCGGTCGGGTTATACACTTCCATACTGGACAGGTTCTGGCTCCCGTCCCATCCGCCGATGGCGTAGATCCGCCCATTGAGCACGACGGCGGCGAAGTTATCGCGCGGGCTCAACATGGGCGCCAGCGCGCTCCAGGTGTTGGCGCGCGGATCGTAGGCGGTGACGGCGTTGGTGACGCCGCAGGGGGGATGGCCGAAGAAGCAGCCCGTCCCGCCGCCCAGCACGACGATGCGTCCGTCCGGCAGCGTCACTGCTCGCGCCGACGCCACGCCCGTCGGCAGCGGCGCTCCCGTGGTCCAGGTGTCCGAGGGCGGGTGGTAGATGTAGGTCGTGGCGTAGTCGATGCTATTGCCGTCCGTCCCGCCGAAGACATAGATGTTGTCGTCCAGCCCCAACGCGGCCGTGGGCGCGCGGCGCGCGCCCGGCAACGCGGTGAGCGTGGTGTCCCACGTCAATCCGCCGCCCGCGAAGCTCGTCGTGACGGGGTAACTGGCGTTCACATCCTGGGCGGTGAGCGTGTTGTCGCCCTGCGCCGCGCCCACGGGGATCGTGACCGTCTGCGTCACCGCGCCGCTGCCGTCGGCCGTGGCTCGCGCGAGGACCGGGCCGCCCGCGCCCCCCCAGGTCACGGCGACGCTCCCGCCCGGCGAGAAGCCGCTCCCGGCCAGCGTCGTGGTCGACCCCGGCGCGCCGCCATCAGGGGTGAGGGCCACCGTAGGGCCGTAGATGGCGACCTGTGGGCTGGTGTAGTTGCCGCCGATGGCGTAGATCTGCCCCCTGGGCGTGCTCACGGCGGCGAGGCAGCCGGCTGCCGTGGGCAGCGGGGTCGCGGCGTCCCACCGCGCGTAGGGGGGATTGTAGGCCTCGACCGTCGCCAGGAAGCCGCCCGCCGGATTGTACCCACCGATGGCGTAGATGCGCCCGTCCGCGCCGCGCGCGGCGCTCAGGTTCGCGCGCGCCGTCGGCAGCGCCGGCCCCGCGCTCCACACGCCCGCGTGGTAGAGATACATTGTGTTGCGCTGCTTGGTCGTCGCGTCGTAGCCCCCCACCACGTAGATCGTCTGGCCGTCGACGGCCGCGCCGGGGGCTTCCGTCACCTGCGGCAGGCTGGTGTCCAGGCTCCAGGTGTTGCTGCCCGGATCGTACCGCTCCATGCTCGCCAATTCGGCGCCGCCGTCCCATCCGCCGATGGCGTAGATCGACCCATTGAGCACCACGGCGGCGAAATTGTAGCGCGGGCTCAGCATGGGCGGCAAGGCGCTCCATGTATCGGTCCGCGGATCATAGGCGTTGACGGCGTTGGTGACATGACACGGGTTGCTGAAGTAGCAGCCGGTCCCCCCACCGAGCACGACGATACGCCCGTCGGGCAGCGTCACGGCTTGGGCGCTAGACACACTAATGGGCATGCTGGCGCCCGTCGCCCACGAGTTGGACGCGGGATGATAGCTATACGTCGTGTTGTAGTCGATGCCCGTGCCGTCGTCCTGGCCGCCGAACACGTAGACGTTGCCGTCCTGCCCCACTGCGGCGGCCGGCCCGCGCCGGCCCTGCGGGAGAGCGGTCAGCGCGCTGTTCCAGCCGAGGCTGTCATTCACGACGGCGAAGGGGGCGGCCTGGGACGCGTGCGTCGTCGTCGCGGGAGGCGCGACCCACGGGTAGTAGAGTGGGGTGCCGCGCGTGGGGACGCCAGTCCCTCCCACGGTGGGACTGGGAGCCATGGGACGCGCGGCCGCCATGGTGGTGGTCGGCGTCATGGTCGTGCCGAGGGTGGCTGTCGCGCTCGTTGTGGCGCTAGCCGTCGCTGTGACGCGTGTGGCGCCCGGTGACGTGGGCGACACGGGTACCGTGATCGTGGGCAAGGCCGTCACGGGCGTGGCCGGCGAGAGTGACGCTGTTGCCGTGGTCGTCGCGGTCGTCGAGAGCGGACTGGCCGCGGCGCGGGGCGACGCCGCGGGCGTCGCTGTCGATACGGGCGGCCTGGACGAGGCGGCGTGCGCCGCCCCCACGCCGAGGGCGGGAGGGAGGGACGAGAGGAACAAGAGGGCGCACAGGGCCAGGTGGACGGGACGTACGCGTAGCGTCAGGCTCACAGGGGCATGTCCTTTCTCGAACCCCCGACTCAGGAGGGGGCGGCGTCGGTTGTCTTCTCGATGGATCGTGGGACGCGACGGAAGGCGGCATGACGCGCCGGCATGATGGTCATCCTGGTCGCGGCGGCGCTCGTCGATCACTATCATACAGGAAACAGGCGGCCTTGTAAATACCCTATGAAAGCAATGAATACCTTGCAAATAAACAACAGGAAAAGGTGTCGACTCCGGCTGACGCGTCGCGTCAGCCTGCGGACACGCCGTCTATTGACGGAACTGGTGCCATGCACCCTATCGCCTCACCACGACGACCCCGTCTACGATGGTGCTCTATCCCCATGAACGATCGGGCAGGAGCTAGCGCGACGCCGGTTGCTGAATAATCGTCGTTATACGCAGGTTCCCCCATGGTATCCTGCCGATAACACGCTTTTTAAGCGGCAATAGAGGACAAAAAGCGCTTCTGATAACAGGTCGTTGCATTGGCGAAAGCATCTCCCTTGCTTTCCTCGTTGCATGCGGTAGGGCTGCGTCACGAACTCTGAGACAGCGGAGGGATGGCCTCACGATGTGTGAGACAGCGGACGCAGGAACTGTGAGACAATGGGGCAAGATGACGCGTCGACATGGCGCAGAAACTGTGAGACGCTACAGCCGGATAGGCCATTATAGTGCTAGGATCGGCGTGTGTCCAAGAACACGGGGCGGCCCTACGAAATCCTGACCAAGCTTATCCTTCAGCAAGCGTATGAGCAGGATGGGATAAAGAACCTGCGTGCCGAGCACGACATCACCTTGCAGGGTCTCAGTCTCACCCACCAAATCGACGTCTACTTGACCTTTCAGGTTGGTGGCAACACCTACTCGACTATTGTTCAATGTAAAGATTGGAATAGTGCCGTCAAGCAAGAGCAGTTGCAGACGTTTAACCACGTTTTGAGCGACCTGCCAGGACAGCCACGCGGTATCTTTGTCACACGTAAGAGCTATCAGGCGGGAGCAAAGAAGCTGGCTAAGGACAAGGGCATTATTTTATATACCCTGCGTGAACCGACGGAAAACGAGCTGGATGATTTAGGTATCATCCACCAGCGTTTTGAGATTAATATTACGGGCCTCCACCCGTGGTCGTCGCAGCCCGACATTGTAGTCGATGAGGCATGGTTACGTGCTGAGTGCGCACTCATTGAAGTGCCAAAAGGTACCGCGATCCCGCTGCGCTTCGCAGGTGATGAACGAAATGTTGCGCTGTACAACGAAGACAAGACGCTGCATCAGACGCTCTACGAGTTTAAGCAAACCCTCTATCCGGTAATACAGGGCGAGATTGCTCCTCAGGTAGTTGCTCACCACTTCACCGAGCCGACTTACATGCGCAACAGTGATGACCCGCGTTTCCCATTTGTACGAATCACCTCAATCTCATATGAGATTGCTGTCTCCTCGACTACCTCACATCACGTTGTAGAAACTCAAGCGGATGACATCGCCGCCTATATCTTGAAGGACGTACTTTCAGGCAAGACAGGGCTCGTCGATCGAGAGTTGCGTTTGCGTATCATCAAAGACGAGGAAGTATCATGACGCGGCGACCGACATACAGAGCATCGGCTCGTGACGCAGAAGATGTCAAAAAAGAGCCTTCGGCTGTATTGACATCCCCAGTCCTCCTCGACACACTTCCCGCCGTGTTGCCGGCCCGGCCGCTCGTCGACCCGCTGGCGGCGTACCTGGCGACGCTCGCGCCCAAGAGTCAGACGGTCGTGAAAGAGCGTTTGGCCACGGTGGCGCGGTTGATCGGGGTCGATCCCGCCGCGATGCCCTGGCACGAGTTGCGCGCCCACCACCTCGACCATATCAAGGGCCGCCTGGCCGAGGAGGACTCCCTCACCGAGAAGAAACGCGCGCCGGCGACGATCAACCTGACTCTGGCCGTGCTGCGGGGCGTGCTCAAGCAGGCGCGCAACCAGAACCTCCTGACTGATGAAGAGTACCGCCGCGTCACCGAGGTCAAGCCGGCGCGCGGTTCCCGGCTGCCGGCCGGCCGGTCCGTGGACGGTGGCGAGTTAAAGGCGCTCGTCGAGGCGTGCTATCGCGATCCGAGCCCAGCCGGCGCTCGCGACGCGGCGATCCTGGCCGTTCTTTATATCGGGGGCGTGCGGCGCACCGAGCTGGTGGGCCTCGACGTGGCCGACTACACGCCCGACCCGCCGACACTGCGCATCCGCCACGGCAAAGGGGACAAGGAGCGCCTGGTGCCGTTGACGGCGAGCGCCGGCGCCGTCGTCACCGCCTGGCTCGTCCGCCGCGGCGACCACCCCGGCCGGCTGTTCCTCCCGGTCTCGCAGGTCGGGGCGGTGCACGGCGATGGCCTCAGCTCCATCGCCGTCTACAACATGCTCCAGAAACGCGCCCGGCAGGCGGGCGTCGCGCATGTGTCGCCGCATGATATGCGCCGTAGCTTCGTTTCCGACCTGCTCGACGCCGGCGTGGATCTCTCCGCCGCCCAGCAACTCGCCGGCCACGCTAGCGTGACGACAACGGCGCGCTACGACCGCCGTGGTGAAGCCTCCAAGCGCAAGGCCGTCGAAACGCTGCACTTTCCCATTCCCCAGCAACGACCATCCCATTCCCCAGCAACGACCATGAACCGCCCTTTTCCCCGCGCTCGGCGCGGCCCTGTGTGACGGGGGCGCGCCGACAGGGTATGGCGACACAGGGCCGGCCCGCCGGCCGGGAGAAACACAACGCGAGCGTCACGCCGCCCTTTACAGGCCCATTACAAACGATTCATGTAAGAATGGCCCATCCCGTCGTCCTATTGACAGTCATGGGTATGTAACATATAATGTAACGTATCCATGACTAATGTAGGGTGGGGACATGACAGTGCGCGAGGATGGGCGCTCCACGTAGCGGGGAGACACTATGACGACGCACGCTACGACTCACACCGACGCGGCACGTCCTGATCATCGGGGTCTGTGGCATGTTGCCGAGGAACAGGGCGGCTATTTTACGTCCGCGCAGGCCCTCACCTGCAACATCAGCCGTCGCATGCTCTCGCACTATGCGCGCACGGGGCGCTACGCGCATATCCGCACCGGCCTGTATCGGCTGCG
>JAABUJ010003488.1_pt1 | contig 17606 bp, 16 predicted proteins | sample 5559131 | NCBI WGS metagenome assembly JAABUJ01 (sample SAMN10711875, study PRJNA513366) | rock metagenome | isolation source: Antarctica rocks | place: Antarctica: Victoria Land, Mt New Zealand nord | collected 2016-01-07 | reverse complement strand
CGGCCAGGAAACCAATGTTGGGATATTATGCTCTACCATTGAGCTAACAAGACTTTTAGCTGTTGAATTTGCAGGCTAGCTTGCACCATGTTCATTCTGTTGACAGAGGTTTAGAGATCTCCTCCGATTAATGAGTCGAGAGATGCTCTTGCTTAAAAGTTAATGAAGTCAACAGCCCTTGAGCTGGATTGGGGGAAGGTGGTTTGCTGATGCTGGGCAGTGATAGCAATGGTCGGCTGTCCATCTTGCTTATGTAGTAAATACTGAAAGCGTGACCTTGGATTGAGTCCAGAACCATGTTGCCAGTTAAATATCCGGCCAGAGCTGATCCTGAGAAATCCGTATCAGCGGAGACTTTGAGCCCGTCTGGCATGTCTTGAATTGAGATACTTGAGGATCGAATTCTGTGAACTCCTTTGGCGAGAGAGCAGTAGATCTTCCGTCATATACTGAGCTTCTCAACCTGGAAAGTCGAGCCCAGTGAGTATTCAGGCAGGGTCGCACCAAGTTCTCTGCCCATAATAGGGAATTGTTTTGTGGCAATGGCAAAATTTCTATATCCTTGCATCTTACTTTCCACAGATTCCATTAGCGCTTGCTGCTGCTGCTTGAATTCCTCGTGCGGTAGGCCGAGCAGCGCCGGCAACAGCATATTGGCTCTCTGCCAGTCGTAGAGAAGACCGTTGAGTACATTTGCGAAGTTTTTCTGGATGTAATGGACATAGGCTCGTGCTGCTCCAAGAGAAGAAGAGCACTTTGCCTCCAGATACGGCTTGGTGTAGCCGAAGGCTTCGATTCCATCGACCGAAAGTATCCGGGTGTCTGCGAATAAGTCCCAAGGAATAATCGAGTCTGTCCAGCCGAATTGGGCTCCAGTCATATCCAGCGCATACCTTTCGCCTGCTCTCGTGGTGACTCGGAGGATAGAATGCTTGTAATTCGTCATGTCTATCACAGTACCAGGGAAGATTCGTCTCATACGGAAGTTGGCATTCTTGATCCAAACGGTCACTTCTTCAATCTTGGAGTAGCCTAAGTTCAGTTAGCGCTTCATGAAAGGAGGGTCGAGAGTAATATATACCCTTAAGAAGAATCTTTAGGAAGTCATGAAGGTAGGCTAAAGCAACCGAGCAATGTTGGTGGGTCAAAATGGCCAACTGTTCCTCCTTTTTGGGAAATTTCTTCGACGGAAACTCTTGTAGCTGGCTCTTTACTGGAATTTGCTTAGGACTGGTTTGGTGAATGAGCCAGATCCCATCAAGCTTCTCTATACGCTCGATTCCCCATTGGAATGTCGCTCGACTGAAGATGAGTAGCATCTTCTGGGCTGTATCCGCAGCACGATATAGGATTTGGCGGTCTTTGGCAGTCTTGCACGCCTGCTTGTGTTTCTCCCAGTCATCTTTCTGACATTGGGGGCTGCAGTACCAGATAGTCACGGTGCCTTGAAAACCATCAGGGGCGCCTTTACAACCACCGCAGGCCATTGTAGCGGTCTTTGTGCAGTGTGCGCACTGGTGTGCCTTGGATTGAGCCAAATTCGTAGAACATACAGAGGTTCTTACCAACGGCAACCGGATTGTCTGGCGAGCCGGAACTTTTCGATTTAGTCAAGGATGGAAGGAGGAATCTGTCAGAATGTTTCTAAACGAAGAATTGCTCGTCGCTGGTGTGTGATGAATAATAGATCGGTTTATAGCTCAAGGAACTGGTAGTCAATCTGGATAAGAACCCCCCCTCAGATGAAATCTGAGTCAAGATTATCTGGAGAGGGACGAATTCGAGGTCAATGCGAGTCGCCTGAAACCCAAATGAGAGACAGTGGTAGCTTTTGTGACGTGAGATGATTCAAGAGTTATGTGAACTTGTAGCTTTGAGTACGGTACCGCGAGTCCTGCTCAAAGCGAGATTCATTGAACATTCACCTTGACCAATAGCATGCAAGTAGTTTGGAGGCATCTACCTCACTTAAGTGTTTCCCGCCAGAGAGGCAGCGAACATCATCAGCTCAAGCACTCAATCTTTTATGTGGCCTCAAGTAATGAATGGTAACCCAATTGTAGACGCCCGCTCATCAACCTCATTCTTACCTATCCCATCAGCTGCCCAATATCCTCCGGCGGCCACCTCGTCTGCGCAAAGCTTAAACACCGCTTAATACTCTGCAGGAATTTTCTCGTAACCTCATCACTCATGATGTGCGCCTTACCACCTTCGCTCTCATGCAACTTTTCCCGCGCACTTCGCTCATGAATACCCACCATGGTCACTCCGATGGGCCAAGCTGCTTTGCCTATACTTAACCTTAGATAGCCATCATTAGCATCTACATATCGCCGCTCTTGGGCCGCATTCACAATCTCGACGATGGGTTGAAGAATCGCCTCAGGCACGTCTCCTGCCTCAAATTTCTTGAATAGAGGCCGCATATTCTCGCGCGACTGTAGCATGGCGTTCTCAGCGGCGCGGCCTTGAGACGATTCCTTGACTGATTGAGGCCGGGTGGCGAGCGCGACGATCCATTCAGAGAGCACGAGGGAAAAGTAAGACGATAGTTGTCGAAACAGGTAAGCTCGCGCATCAGTATCTTTCGGGAGGGAGCTAGGAACTTTGAGTTCGGACTCTGGGAGAGGCGCAAGGGTTGTAGGTATTGGCCCCGAGGAAAGCTGCTGCTTCTTTGGTTTCGGTGCAGTGAGGGTGCGGTAGCGCGCAAGACGCCGAGCATGAGTCTCGCCGAACAGTATGACGGGCTCACTCAGCTCACGTAACCTCGCGAGTAAAATCTCTGGTGGTATATCCTTCCCTTTCTCCTCAGTAGCGACAGGGTCCTGACTACCTCTTTCTCCCTTCGCGGGCTGATCAGGCAGGCCTAGCCGTTTCCTCCTTGCTCTCTCTCTCTTCTCTTCCTCCTCCTCCTTTCGTGAATGACTCTCCTCGGCAAGACGTTGTCGCTTTTCGTTGCGTGAAGCGGTGCGGGTGGCTTCTTCATCTTCGAGTTTCCGCTTTTGGGCCTGTTTGGCTTCGCGAGCTGCGGCTAGGGAGTTTTGTTCAGCAAGGTAGGCGGCCTGCCGTTCCGATTCGAGAGTGGATCGTTTCAAGTACTTGTTAGGAGGTGGTTTGGATGATGGGTCGGTGGATAGTGGAGTGGATTTGGTGGATATGGCGCTGGACATTAAGGATGCGAAGTCCATGACTGCAACGTGTGAGACAGCTAACGATCGTGGCTCACTCAAGAGTGGGACAGAGAAGCCGTGAGCGAAAGATTGAGGGTGCGAGCGGTTGCTTGAGTGTTATTCAAAGTGACAGGGCTTCTTTCCGTATAATGCGGCACAGCGGCCCGGAACAAGCGAGCTAGCCGCGGAGCGCAACCGGCAACGGTGGACGAGCCGACCTCTCAATTGGGGTTCTCAAGAGATAACCCTTTAAAATAATGTGTGCTCTACGTCGACGTGCTACAAGAGGCTGAACACATGGAGTCGATGGGAGCTGAGAGATGAAATTCCTACGAAGCTTGTGGCAACCGGCAAGCTATTGTGAAGATAGATGAACGAAGTACCTTATTTGCCTTGATCAGGAAATGCGACAGCTACTTAGTCAACAGCGAAAACAATGTCTTGGACACTCTTTGGCATAGCTGAGATCGACACCTTGTTTGTTGTTACGATCTTAGTTTCGGAGTTAGGGTAGCATGAATGTTGAACCTTCAGCCGCGAACGTTACGCTGCACTACCATTTCCTGCACAATGATTCAGATGGTGCAGTCATGAAATATTCAACGTTTGATAGTGAGTCACATATTGGACGCGCAGTACAAGAATGCTTCCCGAAACTTTAGAAACCTCCCCTCTTTTTCCACTCGCAATGGACCATTCATGCCATCCTACTTCTTCTAGCTCGCTACGATTCTAGCGATAACTACCTTATTGTTCTCGTTGATATAACGGGATAAGCTATGAGTCCTTTTCGAGTCTCATAACCTCAATATATGATATATTGCCCTGTCGCACAGTATCTACCCACCCACCACTCAGCAATTTCGAATCTGGCTTCCGATCCTTATTGAAAGAAACCTCAACCTCGGATCAGGCAGAATTTGACACGTCAATACCGGGAGCGAACTAAATTCTTTGCGCTTCGATGTTAGTTGTGTCATTCAGTATCACTTACCACTTCGATATTAACGTGCGACGCCCTGATTTTTAATCCAATGAGGCTGTTGATGTGCGTCATTACCTCTAACAAATACTGATACCGCTCTGAATGGCGTGGCGCCGTTGCATATCTTACTCATTCAATAGGCAAAGAACAACAATCAAGAACAAGCGGTTGGACAAAGCGGAAACGAAAATCTTGAATAGCCTACCGTTCAAAGTGAACATGCACTAGTACTTATGCTCCTTTCACCGACGCCGGTTTTCCGAGCAACCCACCACATAGGCATGGTCCAGAGGTTGCAGTCCCTGCCCCCTCGATAGCTCACCAGCCAGCAAACACACCTGACTTTGTCCCAATCGATATCTCTCAATTCCGGGCTGGTCCGGCCATCGTCAACTGATCTCCACCGCTTCTGAACGCTCCCACGGGTCCTAGAGGAAATGCGCCTATCTCCGCACCGAGAGGCTCTCAAGCCGCAAGACCTGGGTGGCTACGAGTGAGGGTCTGGTAGATTTCCGCTGCTGGCACGGAATGTGGTAGAATGAGTCCACCCGATTGTGACATCTCCTATCCAGGATGATGAATGTCATTCAACACGAGCGTCTGAAGGGAAAGATCGGCCAGTACGACATATGCAAATTACAGAATCAGCCATATTCTGCGATGATGCACGAATGGAACACGGAAATGCCATTTGCTGCGATTACCGAGAGCCTCGAGCAACATCGGTTTATTACAGGCGTTCGCAGAACACAATCTTTTGTCTTGCCCGCGATCCACTAGTTTGAAATCGGGACTCGAGAGCTCGGAGAGCTTCTAGCCGATCGCCATCCAATTCGCTGCTGCAGCTTGGTCAAGCCATCCTTCAAGTCTTCTATTCCATTCTTACGACCTTCATATTAAAGACTCCTCATGAAAAGCTCGGGTTTTCTCTATTATGATAGCGAAACTTTAATTGGCCGTGCTCAAGAGGGTGTTGGCGGAAAGCCGCTCTACTCGGAGTAAGCTATGAGTATTTAAATGTGTGCTTAATGGAACACGTTGCTCGACCACAAAGACTACTCGAAAGAGCATGTTTTGTATTCTCGTCATACAGGCAAAGGTCTCCATACTGCAGAGTATGATGATTCATCTTCAGACATGGGGCGCCAACACGGAGGCGGACAATATCAGAAGATGTAGCGTCTGTAGTTGAGCGACACGTAACTGAAGAACAGATTTGCTGAAACATTTGTTTTCGAATAGCTTCTATCTGTCTTCAATACCATCAGGATTATTGCCATCGCTGAAAACGCAGGGCAGAGCAATCAGCATATAGCCCACATCCCTTGCAGCATCCTTCCAGAAGCCCACCGTATATGCAAGAAAGCTACTTTAGCATGCCTTCACAATGCAATTCCGCAGTCTCCCCATGCGTCCAGCACTTGTTGCTTCACATATCCTCCAAATGGAGAACCAGCCCCTGCACCCTCAGTATAACCCCCCTAACCTCCTTCTCCTGACCAAACCTCTCCGCACCTCTCAGCACCTCCGTACAACGCACAATCTCACTCAAATACTTCTCAACAGCCTCTCGCTCCGTGATTTTCAAATCACGGACAGTATATATCCGCAACACCGATAGCTTCACAGCTATGTCATGATCCAAGCGGCTATGGTCCCAGGGTGGATTACCAGGATGACGGTAGTCCCATGCTTTCCATTGCAGAGCTACTGCTAATCGATCCAGGTCCTTTGGTAATGAGGTTTTGGCGCCCTCGCCGGCGTGGCCCTCCAGGGGGCGGTTCCAGAGCCGCTCTGCGCGGGCAAATAGCGATCTGTGATTTTTGGGCGTGTCGGTGTCGATCGCGGCTAGGAGGGTGGATACCTCTGACTGGGAGAGATTTCGGAGCAGGCGCTCGCAGTCTGCTTGGTCTTTGGATGGGCGTTGAGGCATCGCAGCAGGAATTTGGGGTGGTCTCAGTTGTCGGTTCTTGGTCTTGATATTAGGCTTTCTGGAGGGCGGTCAGGGGTGATTGATATGAAGATGTTGTATGAATGGTGGAGATGAACTAATGCTGAGTCTTCTGCTATGGCTGGTATAAGCGACTTATATATTACTTCAGCTAGACTGTATTCCTATACTTATAATGTATGATACAGTCATCGTGAGTTCACTGTGCTCGCGTCAGAAGATCCCGGAATGGAGGCTTATTGCAACGCATTTCCACCATACATAGCACGTTAGTCACTTCGGCAAACGTAGCGACATTTCTTTCTGACGAATCGATCGAGTCCACTCTGGCAAAAGGACTAGTATATGCAATGACTCAAGTCTTTCTTGTTCGCCTTTACTATAGACTCCATGTAACTTGAACAGCCAACGAAGACCCTCGAAGATAATATGATACGCCACATTCAAGCATTGCAGAAATTGTATCCCCCCCAGATGACCCTGCCGGCGGCATGCTGCTCTCCCCAGTGTCGAGATATCTGATCCACCGAGCGACAATAGTGTTCAGCCGTGCAGTTGCAAAAAGAATTTTCTGGCTGTAAGACATTTTGGGAGCTTATTGAAGGAATGAGTGAGGACGATATTGTTTCTCCCCTTTCCTAGCTTAACATAGCTAGTAGGGTTCAAAGAACCTTAGGTGGTTAGAGTGATGAGACGCGTGTGTCGGAATTTCTCGCGGAGTCAGTCTGGGCAAAGGCTTATGGATGATTCTGTCGGCGAGATTCGTTGCCCCAACCGGTGTCGAGGAATGTGATCGAGCTGGTGGTGATTAGATCGAGATGCGGACGCCAATTTGGGTCCATGACCTGAAATTATTCCCTAATGAAGGTGGTCACAAGCCCCTCATGCATCGCTACGCTTTGAGATTCACCCGTGTACGATGGGAGGTCGCGGATATTTAGGTCTTGAGGCTCTTCGAGCGCGGGATACGTAGAGCATATATAATCAGCCGTCCGGCTAAACCTACCAAATACTGTAAGCAAAACAGAGTTACCATGGTTTCGAAAGCATATGCCCAGCTCCTCCAGCTTCGGAGACCCCTCACAGATAGCGATTAGGTCAAAATTCAGGGGTGCAATGCTTGTTGTTTAGATTTTCATTGCCAGAAACTCGTGATCTCCTTCGGAGGCTTCTTTGCAGGGTCCTTGGTAGCAACCGTCGCACGCTTGGTTGCAGAGTCCTTGCGAGCAGCCGTCGCACGCTTGGTTGCAGAGTCCTTGCGAGCAGCCGTCGCACGCTTGGTTGCAGAGTCCTTGCGAGCAGCCGTCGCACGCTTGATTGCAGGGTCTTTGCGAGCAAGACGCGGAGGCTTCTTTGCAGGGTCCTTGCTAGCAGTCCTCGGAGGTTTCTTTGCAGAGTTTTGGCTAGCAAACCACGCAGACTTCTTTGCAGGGTCCTTGCTAGTGTCCTGCACAGTCAGAGCAGTCGTAGCAGTCATGGCATAGCATTTGTGGGTAGCGATAAGTTTCTGGTTTGCTTTAAACCACGCAGACTTCTTTGCAGGGTCCTTGCGAGCAGCCGTCGCACGCTTGATTGCAGGGTCTTTGCGAGCAAGAAGCGGAGGCTTCTTTGCAAGCCACTTTGTAGGTCCTCTGGTAGGTTCCGTATCCGGCTTCTGCGCTTCATCTGCGTCCTCCTCAACCTTCGTTTCTGCCATCTATTTTGCCATCTTGGCTGCCTTCTTTGCTGCATTTCCTGCCTTTTCTGCCTCCATGTTGATTTCCCGTTGAGGAGTTCTGACGTAAACATCGCCAATCTCCAGACTATCTTCCCTGCCCTCAAACCCCTAATCAACCAGCTCGTTGAGCACTTCATGAACCACTCTATGAAGCCTCTCACCGCCATCCTCAACACTTACACTCTCCCAAGGTCCGTCCTCAGTGTGCTCTGCAGGGAAGGATCAAATTTCTTTTGCTCCTTCGGGCCCCTCGGCTTCTCAATGTCCAAGCCATAAAAAAGATTGATGGGGCCGTTGCCCTTGCCCAGATCAGGGACCGGAAGCGACGAAAATGATTGATGGGGCCGTTGCCCTTGCCTAGATCAGGGGCCGGAAGTAACGCAGGTCCGGGGTGCAGGAAGTACCTCTAGCATTTGAAACCGACAGGATTGCGGTCGGTAGTATGAAGAGTCCCAAGGCCATGCCGATTAGAAGGAGTGTAACTAGCTCCAGAATTCTCGAAATCTATCTCTTGCATGTCCTGCGATCTGCTCTCTGATTGCTAACAAAAGTCGATCGGTGAACGCCTGCATGGTCGCTTCGTATCCTGGCCCTGGAAACCGGTTTACTATGTATGACTCTACCCCCAACAGTAGTCGATGCAATAGTTGCTCATCCAGTCGCAAAAGCTGAAATCCGTATGTGTCCCTTGCCATTTTCGGGTCGAGTTCGTTGGGATAAAGGGTGGACCCTTTCTCCACAGCAGATGCTTTTCTTCGAATGTTTCTTGAGACCTTGTCGCAGATGCTGACATCCGCAAGACTATAAGCTTGGCGGTTATGCAGCATTTGCAGTGTGGCAAGCTGTATTTCTAAAGGTACTTGCCAGCTGCTGAAAATTAGCAACATTCATAGACGCTCACATCAGGAAACAGATTGATTCAGGAGGACCGCAATAGCAAAGGCCAGGCTGGCCGTTGTATGCATAGAGGGAAGAAGAATAATGCAGCGGTTACGCACCTGAAGGACCAAAGCTGATTTGATGGCATTGTTACCAGAAATCGGCACACCGCAGAATTGAGCAGCTGGATTTTCGGAAAACCCGGCCGTTCACCGACCGTGGGTAACTCAGCGGCGAACAGATCTGTGACATTGGCATGTGTGACGACGCTCAGGCTTGTGATGAAGCGCAAGAACGTAGCGGTGGGGACAATGGAAGTCGCTGAAGCTTCGCGAGAACAGCGGTTCTTGTGAATTCGTCAGGACGATGTGTTTGTGAAGTTCACACTGCACTGGAGCTTCGAATACGCTGCATGTCTTGCCCAGCTGCCTAGGTTTTCACGCTGGGAGCTATTGCACGCATTATTAGCTGCACGGCCACCGTCGAAGCTTCGTCATACTCACATGACCCAATATCGTCTCCCACAGCTCCGTCGCACAGTCAGATACGGGCCGTGTCTTCGACATATTACGTTGTGATAACGTCATGCGCCTGTGGTGAATCTGACAAGGTAAACGTCTGTTTCGGCTTCTTTGCGTGCTTTTGCGTTCGGGTCGGATCCTACGGCCGCCGGAGCCGAATTAGTCGAGGCGCTAATGCTACGTCTTCTGTCCCCCATCGACATACAATCTGGACTTGGTCTCATCGCAGACTATGCCCCTTGTTCTTTTACACTGCACCATTGAAGGTGAACAGATAAGTCGGCATGCGCCGTCAAGGAAGCTTCTAGCCTTCGAGGTACATGGAGTAAATTAGGACAAATGCAAGGACAATTGCACAAGCAGATGTCATACATGCATAGTAAGGTAGACATAGAAACGACGAACATAGGATCACTTACATGGTAAGGTAATCTCCTATACAGTTTGCCCGTACTATCTTGACCGAGGATTGGTTCCTTGAGGGTCTCTTAAGGGTGTTGCTCTATATCACACGGTCTCTCCGGACTATCAGAATGGTACTAGCAACGGATGTGGGGAGTACCTACCCCTGAAGCAAATATTGTTTTGTTGGAGTTAGGTAAGCTGTTCCAACAGCGGAGCAGAGTGAGGAGACGTTTATATATTATAAGAAAGTCCTGAAGTGACGTTATATTATTGGCTTTTTGAAACTTCTGAGGGGCCACGGCTAGGCCGAAGCGTGGCACGATCGTTCCAAAACCCACGAATCATGTCGAGTCGAAGGTTGATGTCGAGAGATGGTTTCATGAAAGCTCGCTGAGGTGGGAGGGGTCTGGTAAGAATAGCTCCGAGCTCGGGTTGTGAGATATTGTCTTCTGCTGAGTGGCGTGCAAGGCGTTGGCACTGGGCGATAGGTTGATCAGCTACCCTAGGGAGAGGTTGTGCTTGATGCGGAGGCCAACCGATGGGCTGTTGCCTCTAGATAGCAGAGTCCAGAATACCTTGCTCAAACTAGCTAAGCCGGCCATGCTGGTCTGTGGTCTTCAAGACAAGGAAGTTGGGCCCGAAGAAAAAGATATGAGCATTGGAAAGACAACAGTGACTTTATATGTTCAGTAATGGATGATCCGCGGCTAATATTTTGGTGTTCTCTTCCTAAGCGCGACGGCCCGTTGGGCCGAAAATTGTTGATCTTGTCTTAGTTTACCTGACACATATCTCATAGTCATGTGTTACATTCTCTCCATCTCTCATTTCTAGGATTTGCTGCATATTTGCTTTGACTACTATTCGTGCATAAGGATCCTGCTTTAACCCATCCTTCGCGTTGTACCATCCAGACATACTCGTAGGCTGTTTACCCTCTGAACGCTCCACCAGCTGCACCCACCACGAGCCGTGACGATGGGCGGTGACGGCAGGAGCGAGGTAGGTCCTGTATTTTGGCCGTCCCCGACTCTCGTGGTTTAATATGGCGGATGCCTTCGCTAGGCTTCGTTTCTGGCTCTTGATTACCCTTTTCTTGAGATATGGCCATATTCGTAGCTTTTGGGGCTGTCCCTCTCTTTGTTATTGGACTGACACTGCGCTCCTAGGATCTGAGCACAGCTGGCTTGGGTGGTGAACACGGACGGGACAGCAAGGCAACAGACAAGCCTGACAAATCATCCATCAGATCAGGTAGTAGTGAGACCACGAGTGTTTACCAGGAGGAGCACAAGCCGCGTCTGTTGCTGATGGGTCTGAAGAGGTAAGAGAGCCCGGTTTGACTTACAGTATATGTCCAGCTTGATTGAGTATGCGCAGGAGTGGCAAAACTTCCATATCCAATGTCGTTTTCCACAAGATGGCCCCTCATGAGACGCTTTTCCTGGAGGCAACCACGGCTATCAAGAAGGAATCTATGCAGTATGAGTAACATGATCAACGGAGATGCTTCTAGCTTACACAATATGTAGCTCTTTCATGGATTTCCAAGTCTGGGACCTACCAGGACAGATCGATTACCTAGATCCCAGCTTCGATGCTGAGAGCATCTTTGGCGGCGTCGGAGCGATGATATGGGTCCTAGATTCCCAGGACAATTACATGGACGCCATAGGGCGACTTACCGAGACCATCGTACACCTACAGCAATCATTTCCCGAGATCAAATACTCTGTGTTCGTCCACAAGACCGATTCGCTAACCGACGACTACCGCGAGGACACCATACGTGATATCATCCAGCGTGTCTCTGACGATCTGTACGATGCAGGCTTGGAGAACCCTCCAGTCAGCTTCTACCCGACATCAATTTACGACTATGCTATCTTCGAAGCATTCAGCAAAGTCATTCAAGGATTGGTACCGCAGCTGCCTGTTTTCGAGGCTTTGTTAAACACAATTGCCGCTAACTGTCGGTTTGAGAAAGTCTATCTATTCGATGTCCTGAGCAAAATCTATATTGCATCCGATACAACGCCAATTGATATGTCCACTTATGGCCTGTGTTCCGACTACATCGATGTCATCGTCGACCTTTCCGAGGTATATGGCTGGGATCGTGGAGAAGTAGAGGATACCCAGCGTGCAAGAGATATACGTGCACAAAGTGCCGAGTCTTTCGTTAGCAATATCAAGGGTTATAATCTCTATCTCAAGGAGATCAATACGTAAGCCAGGTCTAGAGATATGAGTGTCAGCTAACGTTTTGCAGCTATCTCGCATTGATTGGCGTATCGAGAGAGTCAAGATTCGAGCTGGAGAAACCCCTAGTCGACCACAACATACAGAGACTGCAAATTACGCTAAGGAAGGTCCTAAGAAGAAATTGAAGGCTGTACCCGTCCGTCATACTGTTCCTAGCGACCAAAGGAGTGATGTCTCCATCAATCAGGCCCAGCACATAGTCCAACCTTAATGATATCGCAAGGACTTGACAGCTGCATTATCAAGCAGCTATCTCTAACGCCACCGGTTCGCAGTAAGCAGCTTAGTGAGCCCGACTTAGTGTGACAATTGTCTTCAGCACTAAGAAAACGGCAGGCGCTCTTTGCTGCAAATTGAGGGTGGTGGAAGCCTAGGAATAGTATTTTTCGCAATCATAGCGGCTGGGTTCGAAGAATGGTATGGTCGAGTGCCCGCCTGGATAAAGGAGGCAGACCATGATGGTTGGTCTACATTCTGGGACACGTCTGTCCTCGCTTTAGGCTTTGAGGCACGACTCACGGCAGATCTGATGATCCTTGAGCGGCTAGATAGCTGGATTGGTTCTGTAAGGATCTCTGTGTCTTCTGATGGGAAATTGTCGTTCCGAAAGGCCTTATTCTTCATTCTGGACGAAACAGCGAAGCCTACATCGAATCTCGGCCTGAACCAGTCAGCCGTGGGTACCGAAGGCACAGCAGTTTCCGATTCTTGGGTCTCTGCACTTCGACCACTGGAGGTTTCAGCTTTCGTCCTCTCCATCTCTTCTGTGGCTACTGCCTGCATCTGCTCGTCTGCAGCTCTCACCAACGACCTGAGATATTCCTTGGTGGTGGACGAGCCAGGCCTGGCGATTATTTTCCATTGTTCCAATTTGTTCCTTCCCTTCACGACAGCCTCGCTGGCTTGTCTCGTACTTACATTCCTACAAGCTACCATCATTTGACGTAAACGGTCGCTTGTCGAATCGTGACTACAAAGGACCCAGTCCTTTCTAACATCTTCCGACAGGTCACTCCAATGGACGGCACACTCTGTACTCGATCAGCTGTGGGATTATGAGAGCTTGGATCCAACGAGCAACCCACCTTCAGCCTCAATCTCTGCGAACGGACGGAGCTGCTGGATGCCCCACAAGAATACGATTTCTTGAGTCTCCACATGACCGTACCACAATAGCATTGATGCTGTGCTGCCTCTGGGCCATCGCAGGATTTCTTTATCTTCGAAGGCCAAAGTGATGGAGATCACATCGGTTCGAGGTTCTTGGGCGAAGTAGCTACGTTTCGCCGCTGGGAGCGATCGTGCCATCAGTACCGGCCACCGAGACTAGCGTAGGCAGACCAACCTAACATACGGGCCAGCGGACTCTTGTTCCAGAAGATCCGCTGCTCTTTCTTGGACCATATCTTGTCGCTATAGACCAAGTCGATATGACCCCGGGCCTGAACGAGGATGTCAGCGTATAAACTCCTCTACTCTTGGTTTTCATACTTTTGCCATAGGCGGCGGCACCCACTGCACCTCGCCATTGCCAGCCGTGACACAACATTCGTTGAGGGTTAGAGCAACGATCTGGTGTCTAAGAATTGCGCCCTCGGATTTATGGTCCAGGTGATAAAGCGTAGCCTCTGGCGCCAGAGTCAGACCCTCGGGGTCTACAAAGCGATGACGGCTGGTCAGATCTGCGATATATCTGCGAGTGGCTGCGTCTTTGACCGGGGATGTATCTTTGAATGGTGATACTTCGTTGACTGGGATTGTATCTTTGTTCGGGTCCGTATTTTTGACTTCCATCTTCTTTTTGGGTTTTCGATTCTTCTTCTTCTTCTTCTTTGTTTTTGCAGCCTGCTCTCCTCCAACGTCCGGCTCAGAAAGCTTTGGCTCGGAGTCAGCCACCCCGGGCACGGCCGCCTCGGAAGAATCCTGAGGTTGGACATCTTGTATCGAAACCGCATCTGCCCAATCATCTCCTTCTCCATCGTCATCGCTATCCTGTTCAGAGGCGTTTAGCTGAGGCTTAGTCGTTACCGTATCCGCCCACTCATCTCCGTTCCCATCATCATCGCTGTCCTGTTCGGAATCAGTCGTCACCCACTCGTCTCCTTCTCCATCGTCATCGCTGTCCTGTTCGGAGGCGTCTGGCTTAGGCTCAGGTGTTCCCTTTTGGAGTCTCTCAGGAATTTCTTGCCTGTCCTTCGTCTTCTCTTGGAGTGTGCTACCCCAGACTGCTTTTGCAAAGTCCACCGGATTCCAGATGTCCTGGTCCCAAGCGCTTTGCTTCCTATCGCTAGAACCTTGGGTAGCCTCAACCCTACCAATAACCTCCAGTCCCGGGCATTCATCCTCTTCAGCAATGAGGCTTTGAGACTGCGAAGGCTTGCTGTCCTCAGGATCTTGGATTGTTTGAAGCCCGCAGTCGTCATCCCGCTCCGATCCCGCTGCTTGTTCAGCCACAGAGCTTTCAGCCTCTGCAGGCTCACTGTCCGAATCATCTCCATCCGAAGCAAGAGCTCCATAGAAATTTTCATCATGCCTGACTCCCAGCGACGACTTGTTGGCCTTACCGCGACGCGTTCTAACCTTCCTACTTGGCTTCTCCCAGCCCTCTTGCGTCTGATCAGCTCCACCTTTGCTGACCTTCACGTACTCATACTGCAGAGGGACTCCCTGTTTGATACCATAGGATTTTCGGGTCGGTATCTGGGAGAGTACGTATCTGCTGTCTGTCTCGTCTTGCAGTGACGGCTCATCGGTGTCTGGATGTTGAGATTCTTCCATTTTAGAAGACGTTGTGGTGTTGCATGGGTTGGGTTTGGATGGATCCTGCGATGGGTTGCGGAGTTACTAATATAGGTGTTGCTCGCTTGCTGGTCACGTGTCGAGCTAGCTCGAATCTTCGAGTGAAGGTCTTGCGGTTCGTTGGGACAGCTATAATCATATGCTAAGCTATGGCAGGGTGTTGAGACCTATACCATCTATACTACGAGCACTTCCAAGGAGCAGAATGAGCGCTCATTCTATCAATGAGGTGGACTGATCGACCAGTGACGCGCAATCGCTAATAAGGCAAAACGTTTTGGCGTAATACGTCGAATGCTATGATGTTCAAGAGGAGATTTGAGAATGAAAGTAGTTACAAGACAATGTGCGCCCATGCCTGCCGGCGAGAAGGATAGTTGTCGTGTCAAAAGCAAGCGAAGTCAACTGCGCATAGGGAGGAAATCTATATGGCTCAGCCCCTTCTTTCCCAATACACTCTCCTTAGGAACCTCTATCGTCCTCTTATCTCGGCTTGCTCGGCTTGCTCGGCTTTCTCGACATATCACGCTCTCAATATAGGGATTGTCTTGAACCAGACGTGTAAAGGCGTCACCCCAGTGATCGTACTGTGACCTCCGGTCCTGTGTTGCAAGCTTAGACTGTCGAGTCGCAAGCTCAAACCGTCGAGTGAGTCCGAAATTGGAGGCTCCGATCCTCACCAAGTCCGCTCGCAAGCTATCGAAGCGATTGGGCTCCACCAGATCGCGGACCCCGATCCGGAAGATGTTCTTGGCGTACAAGATTCTCCTTGCTTCGTCGTTGACTCTCCTGCAGGTCCGAAGTATAGCTGTGTAGCCCCGATTCTCCCGTAGGAGGGTCTGCTGGTCGAGATTAAGAGTACGTTCTATCGAGCGAAGAGCCCTCTGTGAGAGCTGTGAGGAAAACAGGAGGATCCTATGGCAAGGGAGCAGATACTCGTAAACCTTCTCGCGAACCTCAGGCGGTAACCTTAGAAACGAATTTTATCCAGCTATTTTCGATCTGCTTTACCATTGCTAGTCTGAGTTCCTCAGCTACATTTCCCTCCCAGCTCACAGTCTGGACATTCGACAGCTGTCCCAGGGGTCTGAGAATAAGTATTGCTGGTTGGGGCAATCCCGATACACAGATATGCAGGAGCCGTATCCGCTCGATTCTCCGCAAGCTTACGCACAACATCTCCATCTGCCCCTGATACGCATTGAGCTGGTTCATTGCTTTTAGATCGATGCGGGTGTTCACTATAAAACCTCCAACGTTCATAATGCCCATTTTGATCTGTATCGCAACCCTCTGCACACGCCACAGGTTCCTGCCCAACGCCTCCGGAAAGGCGTATCGGACACTCAAAGGGACCTTTAGGATACGACCGTCCAAGAAGTGGTATGTCTTGATGAACAGGACGCAATCCCGCTCAACACGGATGTGGAAGGTGACGTTGGCGAACAGGACGGCGATGGCCTCGGCGTATACCTGTCGGTTGGCCCGAAGGATGGAAACACTGCCGCTGATCCAGCCGCCGTCGGAGATGTCGTTGCGGGGCTTGTTGCTGGGGAGGACATAGGTATAGATCTGCTGACGTATTTCTAAGGGAAGACGGAGCAAGTTAAAGCGTGTGAGAGGTGAGCGAGGCAGCTTCGGTGGGTGTGATGAATCTTGCTGGTATGATGAGCTGGTCGAGACAACCCCTGCGGAAGTGCAACAGGAAGTTCGAGGCATCTTCGATGGTTGAGAACGGTTTTGCTGGGATGACGGCATGGTTGGAAGGGTATGGAAGTGGGCGACGAAGAGCTCTATGGCAATAATGGAGTAATCAAGAGGAAGCCGTACTCTTTATGCATAAAAAGCTGTGGGCCAAGCAGCTGTACGTGGGGGTGAAACGCATATATGCAGGACACGGCAGTATTGCTGGAAACAGATCTATCACATTCTTCCAAGGACTGTCTAGGTTCTGCACAAGGGCCCAGTGCCTAGAGTACAAGTAGCCATGAAGTCTCACATATGTTGTTACATCGAGAAGAAAGCTTAAAGTGATGAAAGTACTGTCGAATCGATCTGCGCCGGGCTACCTCGTGGGCCCAAAGCAAGCCAGGACCGAGCACCCAGATAGCTGAAAAGGTTATAGTTCGATTGTCAGAAACATGATTGAATCTGTTCCATATATGCAGAATTACCTCTCCTTCGACAAACAGCTTTGCAATGAATGTTTGATCCAGCTGTTGTGACCGCAAGGCTACCGAAGAAACGATTTGACGGTTTTGTCGAGATCATATTTGGTCCAAGCGCCCTTGCCAAGACATCAAGGCGCTACTGCCGCTTCGAGAGTAGCCTATCTCGCTTAGTCCGCACCACTCTCGAACACCGCATACAGCGATCTGATCACTATCTCAAACATCACAACATCTACCTGCAATCATGGTGAGCCCCATCTATTGAATACAACGTCCCTTGGTCGCATACTAAGAAGATTTCTAGGCACCAGCAGCCGCCTCCGCAGGCAAGAAGCAGAAGAAGAAGTGGTCTAAAGGCAAAGGTGCGATTCGTCCTGCTCTCCTCGACATTCCTTAACAACCAAGAAAACCTACTCCATCATACCGCTGTCCAAGTACCCATTCTCAGGAGGACCATTCGCTGATATCTGCGTCCCCAAATAGTCAAGGACAAAGCTAACCACGCCGTCGTCCTCGATAAAGCCACCTCGGACAAACTCTACAAGGACGTGCAGTCGTATCGCTTGATAACAGTGGCGACGTTGGTGGATCGGCTGAAGATCAATGGGAGTCTGGCGAGGAAAGCATTGAATGATTTGGAGGAGAAGGGGCAGATTAAGAAGGTTGTGGGGCACAGCAAATTGAGCATCTACAGTAAGTCTAATCTGCTTCTGACAGTGGAGGCTTGTGGCAGGTAAAAC
>JAABUJ010003485.1_pt1 | contig 17609 bp, 11 predicted proteins | sample 5559131 | NCBI WGS metagenome assembly JAABUJ01 (sample SAMN10711875, study PRJNA513366) | rock metagenome | isolation source: Antarctica rocks | place: Antarctica: Victoria Land, Mt New Zealand nord | collected 2016-01-07 | reverse complement strand
TCTCAGCGAGTCCTGATCCGGTACCACATACGTGAGAGTCTCATCGTCGGCCGTTGAAGCAATACTGGGATGCTTGAAGCGCAGTGCGATCCAAGCGATGTAGCATAACCGGGTAAGCTCACTCTGCCCCACAGGCTTTGTCAATTCGAACGTTGCCTTGGATGTCACCGACCAATGCTCCCGACCAAGTGCATGTGCCCTGTCTCCTATCAGTTTGATGAAATTCTCGTTGTCACCAAGAGGTCTCTGGTGGATCCCAGGCTTCGTTTCCGCCCAGGCCATGTTCATGCGACTGGAGAAGGCAAATTGGAAGCAGACTGATGCGTTGATGATTCTGTATCGAATAGAGTGGTATGGCGCGATTACCAAACTATACGCAGCCGCGATTGGTAGATGTAAGGCCAAATGAATTCCGCTTGGGCCAAAAGAGGTCGTTCTTGAAATGCATTCATGCTCATATAAGCGTGGCTTTCTCGCATGGCACGAAGTCTCTGCGGAATTTCTTCAACCCCGAGTGCAGGCCTTGGATTCCCCGCTTGAATTACTCTACCATAAGTGCAGATACGAGAGTCTGCTGTTACCTGGGATAGCGCCAGTAGGTAGATGACGCTCCGAGTGTCACATCGCTCGAGATTTGCCAAATTCTAAGCTACCCAAGAGATTTACGCGTGTCTATCCATCTCTCTCAGGACTAACGCCTCGTCCGCCACTTCACACCAGTTCGCTGCAATTCTTCGCCAGCAGAATGGGCTCAGTAGGCGAGCTTCCGCAGAATCAGTTCAGTGAATATGAAAAAATCTATCTTCGAATGTCGAGGGCCTTCAAGCCTCTCAAGAAGGAGCACTGGGCCGTCCATTGTGTCTGTTCGATCAATCACAAGCCTCGAACGGCTGGCGAGAATACTCTGGACACCCACAAAGCGCTGCGCAATACGTGGAAAAGGCTGGCCGTTGAGTACCCTGGACTGACCGTGCGCCCAGTCGAGAGCACAAAGCACTACATACCGCTTAATGAGGCCGTTCTCGAAGACTGGGCGAGCGAGACATTCTTCGTGCAAGATGAAGCCTGCGCAGACGACATCGTTGCTGATTCTGAACCACGCGAGCTCCCCAGCTTCTACTATCTACCACATGCTTCAGAGATCGTCTTCATCAGTCAGCACTGGCGCACCGATGCCATTGGATGCTGCATGCTGTTGAATCGTTTCTTCGAGCTCCTAGAATCAGGAGACACCCAAACTATAGCCATGGGAAACATATCTCCGCTCTCCCCGAGCCTAGAAATCGCCGCAGGAGCTTCCTCCGAGGAAGATGCAGACATCCAATCATACGCTCGTCAGCACATCGACGTCTTCCACGCCAAAGCCGTGCACGCCGGGGGTCTCCCTTTCGACGGCGACGCCACCCGGCCACCAGCTCGCACAAAACACCACGATCTGACCTTCACAGCCAGTCAAACCCAACGCCTCGTTCAAGCATGCAAGGGCCAGCAGATGAGCGTCTCCGCAGCCATCCATGTCGCGCTGGCACGCACATACTTCTCCTTCGCCAAGACCGCAGAGGAGAAGCAGGCGGGATACACGACCGTCATGGCGGTCAACATGCGTCCCCACTTACAGGCACCGTACCACGAGCCAGCTCACGCTTGTCAGGCGTATGTAGTCAGCATCACGCCCACGGTACCGTACGTGAGCGACTTTCCTAACGCGGCCCGCGCGCTGACGCTTGAGTACCGATCCTGGTATACCGAGAAGCTCCGGAGATCGCTGTATTGGCTGTTCAAGTATCACGCCGAGAAACTGTTCGCACCCAATACCGCTAAGGGACAGACCGCAGATCCAGCGCCACCACCAAGCGGCGTTACACTCAGCAGTCTTGGGATTGTGGAGCGGTATTTGGAGGGGAGGTACGGGAATTCCGTTACGGTGGAGAGGTTTCGATTTGGGGTCAGCATGATGACGAGACAGACGTTGTTGTATGTATGGACGTTTCGTGGGGAGTTGACGCTTTCGCTGGACTACAATGAGGCCTACTACTCCTACCAGATGGCAGCAGAGGTGCTATCCAGGTTGAAGAAGAATCTGGCTGAGGGACTGGGAGTGACTTTAGAATGAGCAGTCGTGGCGTCTGACTGATGGCAGAATTCGGGCAGTTCGCCCATGTCCATGCGGGGCAAAACTTCGCTCTGACATGGACACAAACCGCATCTTTCATCCCATGGAAATGGCGAAAGCGATAGCTTACTCCTTGTATATGAATTCACTAATCCTCATTGTGGTGCTGCTGTTGCCTGGGTCGCTTCTTTATTCACAATAATCTTGATGTTTTGGTTCACCAATCATAGAAATTAGTTTTCATGTTTCTAAACCCACAGAGACGAACCCTCAACACCACCCCTCTCTACTCAGCGGAGCGGGACAGGATTATTCACGCTAAAAAGCTCACTCGGGTCAAATTGGCGCTTGAGTGCGATCAGCCGAGGGAGGTTAACCGCGCCATACCATGCTTCTGGTCCTTCGTCTCCCCGAGCGTAATTAGGATAGACTACCAGGCGATCATAACCGCTGGTCTCAGCAAACTTTGTACGGGCGGGAGCCCAGAAGGCATTGACTGGCTCATCAAGGGCGTGGTCGTCATAGAAACCTTCGAAATTCCTACTCTAGGGGCTTAGTGGAAGAGAAAAACAGTATAACGGCATAGGAAACTGAGAAGAGTTGGCGGCAGCTTACATGAAGAGCTTTGCATCCCGATTCCCATATGCTGTCGCAGAAGGCTCTTCCCTAAGTGGGCCGTCATTTGCGTAACGTTGCATCAACCATCGGCCTTGGAACCCGGGATTGGCTTCCCAGAAGTTGACCAGCTCGGCGAAGAACGACTGGAATGTAGGAGTGTGAATCTGCTTGAGCGCCATGGTGTAGATATTGATGTGCTGATTCGGCGTGCAGGCACCGTTGTCTTGTCCAAAGGAATTGAAAAAGGGGACATCCATGATTTCGTCAGCAGGAACCATGCTGATGTTGGACTTGGCGGGCCCAAGGAGTTTCCAGGGCTGAAGATATGGCTCTCCTTCTTCCTGTGGGCCGTAGAAGATGGCGTTGACGGCAAACATAGGCTATATGGGGGAAATTGTAAGCATCGAGTAACATCAACGTACAGGTAGGAATTAGGCTCACCTCAGCAGCCACGCGGTTATAGAGCACTCCCGCGGTTATGGCAAGCCGGGACGGCATCCCGTGATCAAAGGATTCCAGAGCCTGCCAGAATGACGAGTTCACACTTGCTGGGAACAGGAAGTCCGCATTCATGTACATGCCACCATTTGAAAGCTCTGGTAGTCGATAGGTCGCCGAAGTGACGATGCCAAAGTTGCTCCCGGCTCCACGCAAAGCCCAAAACAAGTCTTCATTATCTGATCGCGATGCAATCAAAAGATTTCCCGCGGCGGTGACGACGCGGACGGACTCTAATGAATCCATCAACAAGCCACGATGACCTTGCAAGCCGCCAATGCCGCCCGAAAGCGTCGCACCAATCACGCCTACGCAAGCGCATGACCCAAGAGGAAGTTCCTTTGCACCTTCATAGAGGGATTTGACCAGCTGATGGATCTTTGTCGAGCCCCCAATAGTAATCTCAGAACCGTCTTCGCTGAAGACAACCGAGTTGAAAGCACTGAGGTCGATGGAAAGACCGTCGAAAGAATGATAGTCGGACACACCGTGGCCTCCCCCCGTCGTAAAGAAAGGAACATTGTTGGCGGCGGCAATTTTGACAATGTTTTGGACATCCTGCTCTGTTGCCGGCTTGATAGCACCAAGGATGTAGGAGGGCGCATTGTAGTCAGTCCATCTTTGTTGTAGCTGAGCAGGAAACTCCGGTGTGGTAGGAGGAATGATCAGAGCCTTTGGAGATAGGTGCGGGCCAAATAGATCTGTCAAATTGGACTGAATGCTTAAAACAGATTGCAGCAAAGCGTGCTTCATGATGCCACGAAGACAAAGAGCGGTTGACTCGACCAGATGTATGACTAGGCAAATTGAAACGTTGGAGATGTGGCAATGCCCTCAAAACACTATGTAGAGCACATTGGAGATTGACAGAGCTAGAGCGGTTGAGCAACGCCCCATACAGCCATGGATCAGTCACATCGCTGATAAAGAGCATCTGGACCACGCGAGATATTGAACGAGTGGCAGTCGGCATTCAACTCGCGCTGCTGAGATCTACTTCATTACTCCGAGCCGACGAACATGTCATATCCTAAATCAACCCCACACTTCGGATAGGATGATAGGTCGTGGGTGCATTGACACCTTCATTGAATACGGAATTGTGCTTCTCGACAGGACGTTGGATCGCTATAGCATCTTGCATATTTCACCTCAGTATGGTTGAGGTTCAGGTGTAGTCGTGCGCTGGAGGGTTTGAGCATTTATGGGTCTTTTCATAGCCTGCCATTTCTGCCATGGTCAAAGGGTCATGTTCCTACTTCAAGCCTTGCCAATAATTCCACCTAGACACTGCCCAAATCCCAGATGGTCGCTTCCGGGTGTCTGGACAGTACAAAGATGGTTATCGCCTCCTGCTTCGCCTCGCTTCGCGGTAAGCAGCACAATTACTTCGACAGCCATCCAACGAAGCGTGGCAGCAATGTAGCGAGTAGGCATGCTCGCTCAATATATGTATATAAATTCTTTTGGGGGCTTGTACCACCGGCCAGCTCGCTTACCTCAATTGATAGAGGCTACCGGTGATCAACGATCAACCGGAATGGTCCCTAGGACCCACCAAGCCGCCGAGCTCCCCTACCCCCCAAGACAGTTGTCGCTTAAGTACGAGGCGAAGTAGCAGTCCTAGGAGCGGCGGTGATTCGAAGCGCGCGCAATACTCCATCAAGGAGGCGTATATGTTGTTAAATAGGCACAAGACCATGCAAAAGGCTTAAGGCTATAAAGAGGATGTAAAGCGAGCGAGGCGTCCTCGATAAGGCAATTGTGTAGGCTGTGTCGAAGGCTCAAGGCCAGAAGATGCGAAGCGTGTAGAGTCAAGGCCATGCAGAAGGCGCGTAACGTGCGACACGATCTCAATTAGACGATTGCGTATGTTGTGTAGGAAGGAGGCTCGAGGCCACAACATGTGGAGGGGGTAGGCTCAAGGTCACGTAGAAGATCTACGCAGAGCGAATCAGCAATAGTCAGTAGAGCACCAGAAGTTCAAGTTGCATGGTTGACGAAGCTCTACCCCGTCAATCTCCCTCACCACCAGCGCTAAAGTAGCCCCCCGGGCCACCCGGGCCTCAGCTACCCACGGTTATTTAGGGCCCCTGTCCTGGAGCACTCTGTTCCAATGTCCTTCCATTCTCCTCTTCGAAATCATGTGTTGATTAACATGGAAGCGAATACACTTACACCACATTAATAATGATAACATATATACGTAGCTAAGTCGGCGCAAAATCGGCATTTCATATTCTCCGATTTTGTCTTTTGAAATCCTCGTCGCGTGTGTCCTAGATATTGGGAATCCCACCCACAAGCCTACATTCCGCTCAGCAAGACTTCCGCAGTCACCTCGGTAGTAGCGCAAACAGGTGGAAACCTGCAAGCGTAGTTCCTTTCTATACGGATAAGGTACATCTTGCGGAAACCGCTCGCTTTCGGATCCCACCTTACTCGTCAGAGTCGTGGTTACTGTAGGTAGAATGGCCTACTTTCTACGGCATGGTAGGCAGACGCCAAAGATGCTCATATCAAAGTCACGCAATTCCGGCCGACCAATGGCCATTGATGTGACCATGCTGAAAAGCAATCGTGGCGACGCTCTATGGGATTGAGTCCTGCCAAGTACGGGTCATAAACACCCTGCTGCAATGAAAACCGAAAGAGCAAGCGACCTGTAAGACCAATCGCACAATCGAAATTCCTGAAGAGCTTCCAGCTGTTTTGGTGCACATGAAAGGTTCCGCCGCTAAGTGTAAACTATTTCTCCGGCCCAAGATCGAGGAGTATGTGTAAATTCGGGTCATCTTCAATTACTAACGGTTGACTAAGAAGTATTACGTGGGTTCAATAGCCGGCACACGCAAGAGTCGATGCCCTGCCTCCAGAGACGGGGCTTTTTGCCTCTGCTGTGTCAAACATCGTTATGCACTTGAAGCTGCGCTCACGCTTCTGATTCTATTCAATCTCCCGCTATCGCCATGCAATCAGTCGACAAGGAATTTCAGGCCACGACGGTCTTGTTATTTGGTCCGCAAGCCTTGTCCTTCCAGGAGCAGTCATTCCACCACTTACGATCGACCATTCGCAGCCACTGGGACAATGGTTGGATGCGAACAGTGCTCGATGAGTTGCCACGATTTATCGAGCTCTTCTCGCAGAAACTCAAGACGCTACAACCAAGCCCGGCGCTAGAGTTGCTGCAAAGGGTTGCTGAATGGCTTGACTCCGACGCTCCCTCGCCGTTACCTGAGACACTCCCCAACACCATTCTCACCCCTCTCGTTGTCCTCGGTCAGCTAGCACAATATTCCCAATATGTGGAGGTTGCCCATGTTGATGCAGGTCTGGGGGCTGACCGCTGGAGCCCTCAGCTTCGCCGCTCTGAGACGCTGGGATTCTGCACTGGCTTTCTTAGTGCACTGGCTGTGTCGAGTGCGTCGAGTAAAGCTGAGTTCCAGACTTTTGGAGCGGTCGCGGTACGTCTTGCCACGCTGATTGGGGCTTTCGTTGATGCCGAGGACGGCGATGAGCGGTTTGGCAGGTCTACGTCTGTCTCCGCCGCGTGGAATACCCAAGAGCAGGGGGAGCAATTGAAGGCTATTGTAGCGGAAGACCCAGAAGCCTATATCTCTGTCTACTACGACAAAACACGAGCCACAGTCACAACGTCGTCTCAAGCATCACCAACTTTGCAGCAACGGCTGAGAGAGCAGGGAATCGTGGCGTCTGAAATCGGACTCCGAGGCAGGTACCACTGCATCAGATATCGCGACCCAATAGATGAGCTGATCGCACTATGCGATGGCTTGTCCGAACTGCAGCTTCCCTATGCTAACGACCTCGTGATACCAACGCTTTCGACGACCAGTGGAGAATTTATCAGCGAGGGAAAGCTTCATCATATTGCGTTGCGGGAAATACTTCTGGAGCCTTGCCAGTGGTATCAAACCTTTGAAAGCATGGCTACCTCCAGCCTCGAATACAAAGATTCCTTACTGGTCATTTTCGGCCAGGAGAAATGCATCCCACCGACACGCTCGCGCTATATCAGTGAGAAGGTCGTGTACATGGCAAATTGGGAAGACGCTATGCCCAAGCTTGCTGCTCTGACTGAGCCAAGTGACTCGTATTCCGACGATGACATCGCAGTGGTAGGCATGGCTTGTAAAGGTAAGCCCAGCCATCCATCGCAGCTCCACAAAGATCCATCCTGACGTTTCGCGACTTACAGTGGCCGGCGCGGACGATCTGGAAGAGCTATGGGACCTCATGTGCAAAGCAGAGTCTCAGCATGTTGAGGTTCCCAAATCTCGATTCACCTTTGACACTCAATGGCGCGAACCGGACCCCAAACGCAAGTGGTTTGGCAACTTTATACGGGATCATGACGCTTTCGACCATAAGTTAATACCCTGTTGAATCACTTCTTGCATCTTGTACTGACCGCGAGGCACCAGATTCTTCAGAAAAGCGCCACGTGAGGTCATTTCACAAGATCCTCAGCAGCGGCTCTTCCTCCAGTCCGCGTACCAAGCCGTGGAGCAATCTGGTTACTTCAACTCTCCGAGTCCTGACACTCGTGTAGGTGTTTACGTCGGCGTATGTGCTGCTGATTACGAGGCCAACATTGCATGCTACCAGCCAAACGCCTTCTCAGCGACGGGCAATCTCAAAAGCTTCATCGCGGGCAAAATCAGTCACTATTTTGGCTGGACAGGTCCTGGTCTCACGATAGATACGGCATGTTCGGCGTCCGCAGTAGCTGTGCATCAAGCTTGCCGGGCCATCCTAGGCGGCGAGTGCACGGCTGCTCTGGCGGGTGGTACGACGGTTATGACAAGCCCTCTCTGGTTCCAGAATCTCGCGGGCGCTTCATTTTTGAGTCCAACGGGAGCTTGTAAGCCATTCGATGCGAAAGCAGATGGCTATTGTCGTGGCGAGGCCGTTGCGTCGGTGTTCCTCAAAAGAATGGGGCAAGCAATCAAAGATGGCGATACCATGATTGGATGCATCCGTAGCACTGCTGTATATCAGAACGAGAATTGTACGCCTATCTTCGTTCCGAACGCTCCATCTTTATCGAGTCTGTTTGAGGATGTTATCCACAAGGCGCGCTTGCAGCCCAAAGACATCACGCTCGGTAAGTTGAGTCGTTTGTACCTTTTAAAGCTTTGCTGACTCGAAAAAGTTGAGGCACATGGAACGGGAACACCGGTAGGTGACCCCGCTGAGTATGAAAGCATTCGACGAGTGTTTGGTGGAAGAAGTATACGCTCAAGCCCGATGCCCATTGGCTCAATTAAGGGTCTGATTGGACATACCGAATGTGCCTCGGGCGTGGTTGCGCTGATCAAAGTCCTTCTTCTCCTTTACCGTGGCGCTGTGCCGCCACAAGCCAGCTTCCAAACCCTCAGTCCTGGCGTCAAGGCGACACCAGATGACATGCTTGAGGTTGTTACTTGTTTGACACCGTGGCAATCTGCATACCGTGCCGCCCTTATAAACAATTATGGTGCTTCGGGCTCGAATGCATCAATGATTGTAACTCAAGCGCCGAAAACCCAGGAAATTCTTGCCTCGGTAGTGGATCATGACAAGTCGAGACAAGTATTCTGGATTTCTGGGATGGAGGAGCGCAGCTTGCGAGAGTACTGCATACGCCTTCGGCAGCTTATTGTATCCCGCACGCCGTCCACAGAGATCAAGATGTCACTAGCCAACTTATCTTACAACCTCGCCCGACAGTCAAACCGAATGTTGCCACAAGGCCTCGTTTTCCGATGCGACTCCGTCCAGGAGCTGGATAGCAAGCTTGCAGACTTCATCCATGGAAAGCCCACGGGCGATCTCATTCAGAACAAAGCTCAACGGCCGGTCATCCTCTGTTTTGGCGGTCAAGTATCGCAGAGTGTGGGCCTGGATAAGATGGTCTATGATTCTTACGGATTGCTTCGGAGGCACCTCGACCAGTGCAACTCGATCCTACAGTCATTGGACTTGAATAGCGTTTATCCGACCTTGTTTGAGAAAACACCAGTCGCGGATGTGGTTAAGCTGCAGACGACGCTGTTTGCACTGCAGTACTCTTGTGCTAAGTGTTGGATCGACTGCGGTGTGCCCGTCGCCGCCGCCATAGGTCACAGCTTCGGTGAGCTTACAGCATTGTGCATTGCCGAAATCTTATCTTTGAAGGATTGTTTACGTGTCGTTGCTGCTCGGGCGAAGCTAGTCAAAGATGGCTGGGGTTCCGATTCGGGGGCCATGATGGCAGTCGAGGCCGACCTCGCCGACGTGCAAGAACTCTTGGAGAAGGCAGCAGTGGCATACCCAGAAGAGCGACCAGCTTCCATTGCATGCTTCAATGGTCCTAGAAGCTTCACCGTTGCAGGATCCACCAAGGCTGTCGCAGCGGTGGAAACGTGTGCCACTACAATCCCTGGCTTACGGAGTAAAAAGCTCGCCGTTTCCAATGCTTTTCACTCCACATTGGTGGAACCATTGGAAACGAGATTGGCAAAAGTTGCGGAGGGTGTATCGTTTAGAAAACCGTGCCTGCACTGGGAGAGGGCTACGGAAGATCAGACATCTTCGGCCATCACGCCGGAATTTTTTGCTTTTCACATGCGTCAACCTGTGTATGCCAATCAGGCCTTTCAAAGGTTACACAAGGAGTTCCCTTCGGCGATATGGCTCGAGGCAGGATCCAACTCGACAATCACAAACATGGCCAGCAAGGCTCTGGGATTACCCAGCACTTCCTACTTCCAGCCCGTCAACATATGCAGCCCCTCAGGTCCACAAAGCTTGCCTGACGTGTTCGTCAATTTGTGGAGGGAAGGTCTCAACATCCGTCATTGGGCTCATCATCCCTCAAACGCGTCTCTCTATGGGCTCATACTCTTGCCGCCATATCAATTTGAAAAGTCCCGGCATTGGCTGGAGCTAAAATCACCTCAAAAGCCGACTGAGCAGCCGGCGCCGCAGCCACAGGCTCAACAGGAGCAGTTACCAACCAGCCTTTACACTTTTGTGGGATACCAAGACGAAGCGAAGCGGCATGCCCGCTTCCGGATCAACACAATGATCAAGGAATATGAAGAGCTGGTGTCGGGACATGTCATCGCTCAGACTGCTCCCATCTGTCCAGCAACGGTGGAAATTGACATGACCATCGAAGCCCTGCTCAGCCTCCGTCCAGACTTTGAGGCGGCCAATCTGCAACCTGAGATCCACAATGTTTCGAACCAAGCTCCTCTCTGCATCGACCCAACGCGCGCCGTCTGGTTGAATGTGCAAGCCGTTAGCGAGAATTTCCGCACTTGGAACTGGGAAATTACCAGCAAAGTTTCGAGCACGACGCTGCATGTCAAGGGTCAGATCATATTCCGCTCAATCGAAGACCGTAAATTAAATGCCGAGTTCGCGCGCTATGAACGACTGTTGGGACATCAGCGATGCCTTGATCTTCTCAACTGCTCAGACCCTGACGACACAATTCAAGGCCGCAATATGTATAGGGTTTTTGCCGAGATTGTCGACTATGCTCCACCTTATCACGGCTTACAGAAGTTGGTAGGCAAAGGCAATACATCTGCTGGCCGCGTGGTGAAGAGGCATGCTGGGCGGACGTGGCTGGATCCACACCTCTCAGACTGTTTCAGCCAAGTTGGCGGCTTCTGGGTGAACTGTATGACAGACCGAGCCCCGACGGATATGTACATTGCTGCGGGCTTTGAATCCTGGATTCGAGCACCGCGATCCGTAGCACTGGTCAAGGACAGTGATAGACCGTCGACATGGGACGTCATGGCCTTTCATCACAAGGTATCTGACAAAGCGTACACCTCGGACATTTTCATATATGATGCCCTGGAACGCTCTCTACGTGAAGTTGTTCTTGGCGTCAACTACGCTCGCATCCCCAAAGCCGTCATGAGCAAGACACTCCTTCGCCTCACTGCCGCCAACGCGACAATTGAAACAGTGGTTGCCCCGTCCGTTGCCGCTTGCACTCTAACACCTCCAGCCATCGTAACCAGCACGCCAGTAACACCAGCCGGATCATCGGCACCCTCGACAGTATTATTAGAATTAGGTCAGAATACGGAAGCGCCGGCCAGCTTACCGCAGAAGCCCACCATGAAGAAAGCGTCCGCCGGTTCAACAATACACGCTCCAGTGGCTGAGATACTCGCGGAATTGACCGGTCTTGAATCACAAATCATGAAACCCAATACAAACCTTGCGGATATCGGAATTGATTCACTTATGGGCATGGAGATGGCTCACGACTTGGAGGCTACATTCAAGTGTACGCTAGACATGGATCGACTGGCGGAAGTAACGACCATACAGAATGTGACAGACTGTGTCGTAACTGCACTCCGTATCGATTCGGCTCATGGCGAAACTGTCGAAGAGAACCTGGACGGTGTAAGAAGCCAAGAAAGCAGTGGCGGCTCCGGAACACCAAAGGACAGTCCCGGGTCTGTTTCAAGTGTCTCGGACATTGAGGATGTTGAACCGAGGGAAAAGCAAGCTGAGGAGCTGCAACTCCCTATGTCGGTAGTTCTAGAGGCTTTTGGAGAGTCAAAGCTTTTGACCGATCAATTTATTACCGACTACCACTGCACTGGCTATATGGATACTATCAATCCGAAGCAGACAGAGCTGTGTATTGCGCTTACTCTTGAAGCGTTCGAGCAATTGGGATGCTCTGTGAAGACGGCACAGCCCGGGCAGAAGTTGGAGCGAATTCGACATGCTCCTCAGCACAGTCGTTTGGTCCAATATTTGTATGAAGTTCTCCAAATCGATGGTCGCCTCATCAATATCGAGGGGCCCACCATCACCCGTACCGCCGTGTCTGCACCAATCAAGTCCAGCAAGGAGATTGTCCAAAGTCTCGTCACAGCTTATCCGGATCACAACTTCGCCAACCGTCTTGCTTACTTCTGCGGTAGCCGACTCGTGAATGTACTGAGCGGCAAGCTTGACGGCCTCAAATTGATCTTCGGCAGTGACGAGGGCCGGGTATTAGTCTCGGGGTTGTATGGCGACTCACTGCTCAACAAGATATCGTACAAGCAAATGGAGGACATTCTGAAGCGGCTGGTCTCCAAGCTTCAGCCCGGTTCTGGACCCCTTAGGATTCTGGAAATGGGCGCCGGTACGGGTGGAACAACTAAGTACCTCGTACCACTGCTGGCCGACCTCAAGGTATCTGTGGAATACACCTTCACCGACCTCGCGCCATCCTTTGTCGCCGCAGCTCGCAAGAAATACAAAGGGTACTCTTTCATGAAGTTCTGCAGCCACGACATCGAAAAGGCGCCCACAGCGGACCTGATCGGCACGCAGCATCTCATTGTAGCTAGTAACGCCGTTCATGCCACCCACAGCCTCCCTGAATCGGTAAAAAACATTCGTAAGGCCTTGCGGCCAGACGGATTCCTAATGATGCTGGAAATGACCGAGACGCTACGATGGGTAGACATTATATTTGGCTTGCTAGAGGGATGGTGGCTATTTGATGACGGACGACCGCACGCCTTGTCTCATCAATTGCATTGGGAAAGCGTATTGCACAGTGCTGGGTACGGCCATGTCGACTGGACTGACGGACACCTACCGGAGAATCGCATCCAGCGCATCATCATCGCCATGGCATCGGGGCCTAAGTGTGGCCGCCTCCCAATTGCCGCGTAGAGGTGCTGACGCGATTCGGCAGGAATAATCGACTACCTGTGCGAGGCAAGCCCACTCCCGTGCAGGAAGCGAGTGATATTGCTGCTCGCAAGGTCGCGGTGGATGCTTATGTCCAGAAATACACTCACGTTTGCAAGATACCAGCAGCCCCCGTCAAGCACCCACAGACCACGGCACATTGTGTCGTTCTTACTGGCGCAACAGGCAGTTTGGGCTCCCATCTTATAGCGCAACTGGTCGCGCTACCCAGTGTTACTACAGTGGTCTGCCTCAATCGTACCAGTCGCGAGTCTGATCACGAGACTCGTCAGCACAAAGCTTTTCGTAATCGCAGAATACACATCGACAAGAGAGGATTGTCTAAGCTGCGCGTGCTAGAGACCGACACTTCCAAGTCACGCTTGGGGCTTACAAGCGATGAATACTTCGACCTGGTTCACTCCATTACCCACATTGTTCACAATGCCTGGCCTATGAGCGGAAATCGGCCAATTCACCGATTTGAAGCGCAGTTTCAGGGGATGCGAAACTTGATCAATCTGTGTCATGAGGCTAACGCAGCTACGTCACGAATCATCTCATTCCAATTCATCTCTTCGATCGCTGTCGTTGGTCATCAGCCCCTTTGGAGCGGAAATTCGCTTGTGCGAGAAGAACGGGTGAGCATCGAGTCGGTGCTTCCAAATGGCTACGGTTATGCCAAATATGTATGTGAGCGAATGCTAGATGCCACGTTGGCACAACATGCTCAACACTTCCGTGCCATGAGCGTACGGCTGGGCCAAGTTGCCGGGAATAGCAAGACGGGCTACTGGAATACACAGGAACATCTAAGCTTCCTTGTCAAATCCTCTCAGACTCTACGAGCTCTGCCGGATTTCGACAATCAGCTGTCATGGACACCTGTTGATCTCGTGGCTGCCACTCTGTCCGATCTGCTTTTCCAGACTAGCGGACCCCCGGATCCCATCTACCACATTGACAACCCCGTGCGCCAGCCTTGGCGAAGCATGATTCCTATCTGGGCTGCGGCGCTGGACATTCCTCAAAGCAATATTGTACCGTTTGATGAGTGGGTCCGTCGTGTACGACACTTTCCAGGGTCCGTGGAGAAGGATAATCCAGCTCACAAGCTGGTCGAATTCCTGGACAACAATTTCCTCCGGATGTCCTGCGGTGGGCTTCTGCTGGACACCACGCGAGCAAGAGCACACTCGCCGACGCTGGCAGCGGTTGGGCCGGTGAGTGATAAGGTCGCGCTGGGATACATTCAGTATTGGAAGGAAATTGACTTCCTATCGGCGTAGATAGATGGCATCATCTATGCTTGATTTTGTAGATGAGAGTCGAATAGTTTCGGATTAGAGACGTAATTTGACAGCATGCTATACCGAGTCAAGAACGTTGTTGTCGGAAATCAATCTCAAATAACCTTTGGTTCCGGGGTGACATGCCTCTTGTAATCTGGCCCTGCAATCTATCTAGTTTGTCTAGTGGAAATCAATCGAAAATAGCTAACAAATTTAAACGATCTCTAAATTTACATAGATATTGTAATGCTAGCTTCCAATAATCAATGGAATATGTTAGCGCTACTAAGGTCTTATAGTTATTGGCGTTTTATTTTATCGCTCAGTTCTAGATAGCTAGTATAACTTCTTCTATTGTACTAGTAGAGTATAAGAGCAAAGACTAGCTATTAGAATCTATTTTGCGTTCTAAGTTTTCTCTATCTAGAATCTAAGCATCTTTAAGCTCAATCGAGCAACTAGTAAGCAAATAATAATATTGTTTGTATTGCAAATTAGATTGTTCGATTAAATAAATATATTTGATTAAAAGCTTGATTCGACTTGCTAAAGAGATAGATTAATATAATAAACAAACAAAATAATTATCGAATATCTATTATTTTAAGCTTAGATATTAATAATTCAAAATATTTGATTTCATTCTATATAAAGAAGATCTATATATTTTTATTAAAAAAAATCGTAAAGAGAGATTCTAGAGTAATTCTAGATTTACAAATTAATAGAATATAGTAATACAAGAAGTTTTAAATAGACAAACAAGAAAAGAGAAGAGAATCACTAGTTTATTGTCTATAGAAGAGTTGTTTAGATACGTATTCTTCTCTATGTCTTTATTAGTTATTGGTATTTTATTTTTTAATGTAAGTTTTCTAGAACACTTTAAGCTTTCTAAGCTTTTTGAGCTCTCTAAGAAAGTCTAGAGTTAAAATTGAATTATATAATAAAAAATCAATCTATATTTGCTAAAATTGTATTTTTAGAATTTTATTTTTTTTCAAAATCTAAATAGATCAAAAAACAATCTTAATCGAATTTAGTTTCAAAAATTTTAATATTTGCAATCCACTATACGCACTTAAAAGTTGAATAATTGCATTAATATTAATATCAAGATTATATAAATTGCAAATTTGCGCAATTTAGACAATATTTACTTAAAGAATAAGTCTTGATAATCTAGACATCTTATACGTAAATTGAGAAACATAACAGTATTTTCTAATAAATAAGCTTAGTAGTGTTAGATAGAACAAAAGCGATTCTAATTATCTCTTAAAAGTTTAACGTTTTGTCAAGAGATACTTGCGAAAGCTTGTTTAATCTTTCGTTAAGTATTGCTCTTAGAGCGCTCAACTATACTTAGATTGTACTTGGACAATGTTACGACCATACAATCAAGTCAGGTTAGATTAGGTCAGGTCAGGTCTAGCTCGCCACTAGCCCCATTGGTACTAGCGTGTACTAGATCGCGCATATATCTTCTGCGCGCTCATCTCTGTATTTACTTCTCATACTTTTAGTCTTCGTCAATTTATACTTATATGACTCGTTCTATGTAGGCTTTTGACATTACTAAAAGTATCCATCGTGACGAGCGATGTAAAATCTACATTCGTAGGCGAGCGAGTAGAATCTCTCGCGCCAGAAATGCTAGCCACCTAATATGATGCCACTCTATTTAGTCTTAGCATTTCAATCATCTTTCTTAAGTGTCTCGCATCATCGACAAATATGACGAACTCGCATCTCATTATGTTATGAGTACGTCGAAGTCTCGTGGCGACGAGCAAATCTCGTGCATCTTACTAGCGAGATCGAAGAGCCCTAACGCGACAAGCAATATTCCTGTGAATATATGTCAAAGGCGTCATTTCACGACGATCAATGCGACAATGAGCCTGCTACAAGGTAGTCAATACATCATTTGGCAGTCAACGCGACAGTAAGCTTGCTACAAGGCAATCAATACATCATTCGACAATCAACGCGACAATGAGTCTACTACAAGATAGTCAATACATCATTCGACGATCAATGCGACAATAAGCTTGCTACAAGGTAGTCAATACATCATTTGGCGATCAATGCGACAATAAGTCTACTACAAGGCAATCAATACATCATTTGGCAATCAACGCGACAATGAGCTTGCTACAAGGTAGTCGATACATCATTCGATAGTCAACGCGACAATAAGCCTGCTACAATGGCTATTAGTGAGCTAGCTACAATAGGCATGAAAAGAGATAAGATTAGATGATATATATTTCGATGTCTTGTACTCGCGATGCGAACATCGCTACTTGAAGGAGGAAGGTAATGTTACGACCATACAATTAGGTTAGGTTAGGTCAGGTTAGGTTAGATCTAGTTCGCCACTAGCCCCATTAATACTAGCGTGTACTCGATCGCGCACATATCTCTTGCGCGCTCATCTCTATATTTACTTCTTATACTTTTAGTCTTCGTCAACTTATACTTATATGACTCGTTCCATGCAGGCTCCTAATAGACAATTGTAGATATTAATATTAGAGTATAATAACTTTTAAGTGCTCAATCTTGCTTAGTCTTGTTAGCTTGCTTAGAGTAGCTCAAAGCTTAAAAAAAAAGGTTAATAGTAGATACAATAGATAGATAGTAATTGCATATCTAATTAATAAAGCAATAGATAAACAATAGTTATCTTTCTAATTTAGAAGATCTTGTAGATAGTAAACAGATAGACGAAGAGAGAGAAGAGAACATCTAGTTTTCTATTTATAGAAGAGTTGTTTAGATGCATGTTCTTCTTTATATCTTTGTTAATAGATACAATAGATAGATAGTGTTTGCTTATCTAATTAATAAAGTAGTATATAAACAATAATTGTTTATTGTAGACAAGAATTCTTAATAACTATCTTTACGACAAACGCTATCTACAAATAGTGCAATCGCTAGACGCAATATAGAAGATAAACATTTAATTTGCAACAATTTTAGCAATATTGCATAATTTAAAGTAGTTAAAACAATTTTATTATTCTCTTACTTAGATCTTTAAATAGAATTACTTAATAGTAAATTATATACGTAGATACATATATTGTTTAAATTACAAAAATTAATATTCTTCTACTTTTAGAAATTGTTCGCAATGCTTCGCAACGCTTTTAATAAATATCTAGAATTTACTATTTTTAATCTAGTATAACTTCTACAATATTGTATCAAATTAAGTAATTGCAAGCTCTATAGAATATATTTAATAAAATCTACAAATAGAATAACTTTTAAAATATTAAACTTGTAGATATCTATATAGATGCAATTGCAAGTTGTAATTCTTCTAATATATCAAATTTCTATAGAACTTATTAGTT
>JAABUJ010003484.1_pt1 | contig 17611 bp, 17 predicted proteins | sample 5559131 | NCBI WGS metagenome assembly JAABUJ01 (sample SAMN10711875, study PRJNA513366) | rock metagenome | isolation source: Antarctica rocks | place: Antarctica: Victoria Land, Mt New Zealand nord | collected 2016-01-07 | reverse complement strand
TCCCACTGCGCCTCGGTCAACAACTCAAACCTCTTCTTGCTCATGCAAGCAGATCAACAGATACCCCGCCACACCCAACAGTACACAGCTTGAGGCCGAACCTATTTATGAAACAAGCTCTAGGTAGATACCTAGGTAGCCATGGTTACTTTCGTGCTCGATAATCGTATCTAGGAAACTATCTGCGCCTTAGCCACCTACAGGCCGGAAGGTTAGCTCAATGCGTTCTCGAGTTCTACTTGTAGAAGATTCCGCGCCCATGCGCGAGGCAGTGAGCCGCATCCTTGCCGTGGAGTGTGATCTGGTTGGCTACGATGGCGACGGGCGCCATGCTTTGAAGATCGCGATCGACGAGCGCCCCGACGTGATCGTGCTGGACATCTCCCTGCCCGGCATCAGCGGAATGGCACTGCTTCCGCTCCTTCGCGCCGCCGTGCCTGAGGTAGCTGTCGTGATGCTGACAAACCACGTCGAAGAGGAGTATGTGGAAGAGGCAATGCGTCGCGGTGCCCATGGTTATGTGTTGAAGAGTGAAGTGCAAGAAGCACTCCTGCCCGCTGTCCGCCTGGCCGGACCGCCACCTATCATGCCGGCATTGCCTGGTTGATACCCACGTGTGATTGCGGCGAATCAACTATTTCTGGATAGGTCAACCCTGCTGCGTTCGATCACCGCGCGAAGCTTTTCCAGTCATCGCGGCGTGCCTCGATCTCCTCTTGCAGAGAACCGAGCGCGGCCGGATCGTGTTCCTCCCGTGCCTGCTCCAGCAAATCGACCAGTTCCTCCGATTGCGACAGGGCCCCCCACATCCTTCGTTCCACCACGTCGGTTTTGTCGGTGATCATGGACTGCAAGCCAAGCCGATGCCCAACGTGGCACACGTATTCCTTGGTCCCGCCCTGCTGCTTCACCTCCATCACGCCGCCGCACTCAGGACAGACCTGGCGGGTCAGTGTTGCCATGGTGGAACTCGGCTTTGTCTCCGCAACCTCGTGTTGCCCCTCTGTCTCACGCCTCTCTCCCATGCTCAACCTCGTTAGCAAAGGTGCCATCTCTTCAGCCGGAGAATGTATTGCACGTTCAAGCCGCGGATGGCGCTCTCCGGCATCGACCGGTACGCAGCTTCTTTAGGTTCCTGCACGACCGTGACCCCACCGCGTTGGAGGATCTCCCACAATCCCGCAGCGCCGTCATCCAGCATGCCTGTGAGAACCACCCCGCAGTCCGTTCGCCGAAGACGGCTGCGGCAGAGCGGAACATTACGTTGATGCTGGGCCGCTGAAGCCCCTCCTTCGGTCCATGCCCAAGGTGAAGCGTCTCCGGGGTAAACAAAAGGTCGTAGTCGAAGGGCGCGACATAGATGCGTCCGTTTTCGATCGCTCACCGTCTACCGCGAGGGACGCGCGCAATGGGCCGGCCGGACTCAGCAGATCAGGCAGCATCGCTTGGTTGCGCTCGTACATATGTAGGGTAATAAAGACGGCAGCGGGCAGATCGGCGGGAAGTCCCGCAACCACCTGTTGGAGCGCCGTCACGCCTCCAGCCGACGCTCCGATAACGATACGGTCCCGCGCAATCATGGTTCTTGGATGGGGAACTCGGACTCATGCCGCGAATTCTTCTCCTGGGCTTGTGGGCGGGAATTCGAGGGTCCGAATCCGTTCTTTCAGCAGGTCCAACTTCCCTTGCACATCGGTGTTGTCTTGCTCCGACATTTGAACCCGCGGCAGAAAATGCTGCACAGCGTCATGAGCGACGTTCGCATTATGTACGTTGCGGGCACGCGTCACGCTGTGACGGGTCGTCTGGGCAATGTCCAAAAACGTGGAGGCCGCTTTAAGGTCGGTAAGCAGAAAGTCCAATTGCAGTGCGCTTGTTTCCTGGTGGAGCTGGTTGAAGCTCTTCATTGGAACACTTCCTAAGGGCAGCTTCGTGTGATGCAGTAGCAGCCCGAAACGGCAGTAAAGGTCCTCTTCCCCGGGGAAGTATTTTATTTTACGCGTTATCTGGGAAGCTCCGCAACCAATCCGGCCTGGAGCTCCGGCAATACAAACCCCAGACCATTCGCCGCCGCATGGCCAGGCGCATGGTCCTTCTTCGGATGGAGACCCTGGCCGGCTATCATCGCTTACTCCAGAGCCGGCCTGACGAGATCCACGCACTCAAGGAAGACATCCTCATCAACGTGACTCGTTTCTTCCGCGATCCGGAGTTCTGGGACGCATTGAAGACTCAGGTTCTTCCCGGCCTGTTACAGGACCGCTCGCCCAACAAGCCGGTGCGCATCTGGTGCGCGGGATGTTCAACGGGTGAGCAAGCGTATTCTCTGGCAATCACGGTGCTCGAATACATCGCGAACAACGGTCTGGACACGCCGGTGCAGATATTTGGGACCGACGCCAGCGAGCGGTCGATCGAAAAGGCGCGTTCGGCAGTGTACCCCGATACGATCCTGACCGATACGGGACCGGAGCGCCTGAGCCGTTTTTTTCTGAAGGTTGACAACGGCTACCAGGTCTCGAAACGCGTACGCGATGTCTGCATCTTCGCCCGGCAGAACCTTTGCAACGACCCCCCGTTTTCTCACATGGACATCGTGAGCTGCCGGAACGTGATGATCTACTTCAACCAGACGCTGCAGCGTCACATCTGTCTACCTTCCACTATGCACTGGATCCGGGCGGCTATATGTTGCTAGGCATGTCCGAGGGGCTGCGTGAGTACGGCAATGCTTTCTTTGCGGTAAGCCGCAAGCACAAGATTTATTCCAAGCTAAGCGGGGGCCCCGGGTGGAAGCTCCACTTGCACGCGAGTACCGGCAATCGGCGGTGAATCCGCCAGGCCGCTCCGCAGGGAACGACCATGGCGAGCTTTGGCGCGAGGCCGACCTGCAGCGTGCGGCTGACCGGATCGTGCTGGCACGGTTTGGACCTCCAGCTCTGGTTGTGGATGACCGGATGAATGTTCTGCAGGCGCGTGGACAGACATCGCCTCTGATTCAGCTCTCGCCCGGAACCGTCAGCTGGAATCTTGGCCGGGTGCTTCGCATTGATATCGTGAACGAAGTTCGCAAGGTCGTGCAGCGGTCCATTCAGGAGAACATCGCTGTTTCGATCACACTGGAGATTGTTGAGGAAGACAAAGGCAGCCAACAGCTTCAGGTGGATGTTCTGCCGATTGCCAATACCGGTCCGATGCCGCGCTGTTTTCTAATCCTGTTTCAACTGGAGCCTGGGGCGGCGGCAGCGAAGGGTGCAGCCCGCATACCAGCTGCTGCCGCTGAGCTGGACCAGGATGAGAAGGACAAGCTCATGCCAGGAGCTCGTCTCCGCAAGTGAGGAGATCCAGTCCGCCAACGAAGAGCTACAGAGCACCAACGAGGAGCTTGAAACACCAAGGAAGAACTGCAGAGCACTAACGAGGAGCTTCAGACTGTCAACGACGAGCTGCAGCAGCGCAATTTAGCGCTGGAGCAGAGTGGCAACGACCTGAGAAATCTGCTGAACAGCGTCAGCATTCCTCTGCTGATGCTGACCAGCGATCTCCACATCCGCCAGTTCACGCCGCCCATGCAGAAGCTGATCCGGGTGCTGCCCTCGGACATCGGGCGCCCCATCAGCGACATCCGCCTGCACCTGAACATCGAGGATCTGGACTCTCTACTGCGCGAGGTTTCCGAAACTCTGGTCATGCATGAGTCGGATGTGCAGGACAACGAAGGGCGATGGTACCTGCTGCGGATTCGGCCCTACCGGACTTCCGACAATAAAATTGAGGGTCTTGTTATCGTTCTGGTCGATATCGACCAACTGCGCAGCAGCCAACAAAATTTGATAGAAGCACGCGATTTCTCACAGACGCTGGTGGAAAGCGTTCCGATTCCGGTTGTGGCGCTCGATCAACAATGCAATATCAAATTCGTGAACACAGCTTTTCGCGAACTGACCACGATGCGAACTAAAGAGTTGACTGGACGGTCGCTGCCCGACCTTGCACATCATCTTTGGGGGCTGGACAGCGTCGGGCAACGGCTCGACGATTTGTCCTCCGCCGAAGAAGGCAGCAGCTTTACCTTCGAGCACAAAGCGACAACCTCGGACGAGCTGGTTTTGCTGGTGAGGGGGCAGTGCCTGTCCGCAGACGGGCGCCGCGTGCTGCTGCTGGTTATGGAGGACATAACGCTCCGGCGCAAGGCAGAAGAAGTGCTCAGCAGCCAGAATAGGGCTCTCGAGTGGGAGGTGAAGTCCGCTGCGGCTGAACTCGACCGCGCGCAGGTGGAATTGGGGGCGCTGACTGCACATCTTTTCACCGTGCAGGAGGAGGAGCGTCAGCGGATTGCACGGGAACTCCATGATGATGTCAGCCAGAGACTGAGCCTGCTAGACCTGATTCTCGGTGGCGTGGCCTCGGCGCAGCCGCCTGCAGAGGCCACGCAGAAGATAGAAGAAGCCCGCAACCAGCTGCAATCGCTGAGTACAGACGTCCGCACGCTGTCTCACCAGTTGCACCCGGCGGTGCTCGACGATCTTGGCCTCTCAGCAGCCTTGAAGGCGTTGGTTGCCGAGTTTGGAAAACGTGAGGGGATGCTGGCCAGCTATATAAGCCGTAACCTTCCCGATTTGCCTGCCCAGCCTGCCGTCACAGCTCTATACCGCATCACCCAGGAGGCGTTGCGCAATGTTGCCAAGCACGCGGGTATGACGCATGTAAAAGTCATCCTGGAACCAAGGGACAAGCATTTGCACCTCGAGGTCAGGGACCTCGGAGTGGGCTTTGATACGGACAGTGACACGGAGCAAGCGCGACAGGGGCTGGGCATGATCACTATGAGAGAACGTGCGCGTCTCGCTCACGGCACCGTAACTGTCCACTCTGCGCTGGGGGAAGGGACAACCGTGAGCGCGGACATCCCTTACCGCGAAGATGCGTAAACGCCTGCTGATTGCCGACGACCACGAACTCATGCTGGCTGGAATCTCACAAATCCTCGCTGCGGAGTTTGATGTCGTGGGTATGGCCCGCAATGGCCGTGCGTTGCTGGCAGAGGCGCAGAAACTCTTGCCCGATCTCATCGTGCTGGACCTGAGCATGCCGGAGTTGAACGGCGTGGAAGCCACCCGGCAGATCCTTGCGGTACTGCCGAACACCATGATCATCGTTCTAACCCAGCAACTCAGCAGCACTCATGTGAATGCGGCGTTTCGTGCGGGTGCGCGCGGTTACGTAGCCAAACAAGCTGCCGCTACCGAGTTGATTGAAGCAGCACACGCCGTGCTGCTCGGCCGCTTCTATCTCACTTCGTTAGCCGCCCCGAATGACGGAGCCAAACCAGTAAGCGGGGCCATGAACAGAAATCCCGCCGAGCTGTTTGTCGAAGCCCTGACCCCGAGGCAGCGTGAAGTTCTGGAGCTAGTCGCCCAGGGCAAATCCGCGAAAGAGATCGCCTCTGCGCTGAATATCTCAGTTAAACTGTAGACTTCCTCAAGGGTATTCTGATGACCGAGCTCGGCTTGAGAACCACTGCGGAGCTGACTCGTTATGCGATCACAAACGGGCTGGTGAGCGACCTTTAGTTCGTGCCATCGCCATCGTCGGAACTAGACTAACGTGCGGACTTCTTTGCCGCACTCTTGCTCAAACTCTTCTTCGCTGAAGATTTTTTCGCCGCTGCCTTCTTCGCGGTCGGCTTCTTCGTCGCAGCTTTCGATGCCGTAGACGATTTCGTCGCACCCGACTTCTTCGCGGCTGTCTTCTTGGCTGCCGCTTTCTTGGCCGGAGGAACCTTCCCGCCCGCCTTGCGCGTTTCACTCAGTGCAATTGCGATCGCTTGCTTAGGGTTGGTGACCGTCTGCCCGCTGCCGCTCTTCAACTTGCCGGCTTTCATCGCCTTCATCTCGCGTTCCACGTTCTCGCTCGACTTTGCTCCGTATTTGTTGGCTGAAGCTTTTTTAGTTGCCATGGGAAACCTCCATCATCTAAGACCCCGATGCTAGGAGAGGGGTTGCACCATAAAAAGGGCACTGCAAATCGCGCACGAAACCTATAGCTACTTTTGTAATGGTGTACAGCGTTGCGATCTTCGGCGAATACAGGGATCCCTTACAGGGCAGGCTCTTCACTGCGTTCAGGATTACGTCGTTGGAGGGGTGGGAGATCCGGTCTAACTTCATGCGCATCGATTGGAGGTCTCTGAGCTACGCCTGTCGTCGCGCAGAGCGAACACGCCAGCGCCACAAACCAATCAGCGCCGCAGCTAACCCAAACACCACAATCAGCGCGGCATAACGCAGCCACAGCGCCCAGCCGGGCAGGGTCCGATCTACCGTACCGTCGGCCCACGCCGCATGCACGGCAATCAATTGCGAACCCAGACCGGGAATAGAAACCTGCGACAGATCCGCATCGCTCGCGCCCACGGGCAGTGAGCCGAAGATGCGTTCTACCTCTGGCGGCCTGCCGTTGCGATCTTTCGGCAGCTGTCGAATCAGCGCGTTGATCTCCGCATCGCGCGGATCGGTAAAGAACGCATCGTCCGCTGTGTTTGGAAACAGCGTCGTCGTGCCGGTCATCTTTTCTTCGATCGCGGCCACCACATCCTGGCACACGCCAAACGCATAGTAGCCGCCGAAGGGAATGCGCGGATGCGCCTGATGCAGATGCGCGTAGGCGATCACCATCTCACCGGCAAGCCGAGTCACTTCCGCCTGATCCGCACCATGGTAGGTGTGGGCGGCACGCCGCTGAACCCACCTCTGGTCGAGTTGATCCATCGTCCGAAACTCGGACTTGCCGTCGATGCCGAAGTAGAAGCTGACCGCCGCATTCACCTCCGGCCCGTGGATGATCCATTCGTACTCCGCATGTGAAACCGGCACCAGCAGAGGGCGCGCGCTGCCCGGCATCCAGGTTGGCAGCCACGTGCGTATGCGTTCGGGAATCCATCCGCCCCCGGGGACCGCGATCTGCGTGTTCACCCAGAAGGGCATCATCACGTCCTGACCGTTGTCATGCAGATGTCCGAAGTTCGCGAAGTACCGCGCATCATCGAGCTGAATCGTATGTCCCGTCGCTTGCAGCGCGGCCAGCAGATCCTGCGGTGTCGCAACCACATGGCCGCCCACCGAGACACGAAACGGACCTGCACCATCGAACGCATTCAGGCTAAGCCGATTCATTACCTCGGCCAGACGCGCACTCTGGGCATGCATGGGCGCGAGTGCAGGGTTAGGCCCATCGCCGCGCTGAACGCCCGCGCCCAGATCACTGACGTAGTCGGAGTTGAGAAAGGGATTGGCTACTAGCGCCTTGCTCAGATCGACGGTTTCCGCATCTCGTAGTCCATAGGGTCCGAGATCATCGAACTGTAACGCTTCGGCACTGGCTGAATCAGCTTTGGGAGAGCTCTCGGGCGCACCACCCGCAGTCGCCATCGTGCCGACCTTCGCATCCTTCCCGGCGAAGTGGCCGACCACACGCACCGTAGGATTGATGGCCTCCATGGTCCAGCCTGGAAAGTGATCCAGACCCTGCCAATTGTGTCCAAGGATCGAGGTGCGCAGATGGTCCACCAGCTCCGGGGTCAGGAAGGCCGCGCCTGATTTCTTCTGTTGTCCTTGCACCTCAGACAGGAATTTTTCGGTAAACCCGCGCTGAGCGGAGAGCTGCTGCATCATCATCGACAGCAACACCGTATTCGGTGGCATGGGTCCGCGCACGGGAGCAACGTGCCGTGGCACACACCCTGCCAGCGCAAGCAGACACGCCGCACACACCGCAGTTCGAAGTAGATGCATCGCTCAATTAGAAACTAAGAATCGGCTAGACCGCATCCAGCTTGCGCACAACCAGCTCATTCAGCAGCGTAGGGTTCGCCTGACCTTTGGACGCCTTCATCACCTGGCCGACAAAAAACGCCGCAACAGACCGCTTGCCGCCGCGGAACTGCTCCACCTGCCTGGAATTCGCCTGGATCGCCTGGTCGATAAGAGCTTCAATTGCACCGGTGTCAGAAAGCTGCTGCGGCTTCTCGCGTTCATAGACTGCAACAAAATCTTCGCGGTTTGCGAACGCTGTATCAAGCATCGCCTTCAGCATCTTTGACGAGATCTCGCCGCTTTCCGCCAGGTCAGCCGCGAGCACCAGACCCTCCACCGAGATCGGCGATTCGTCCATTGCAAGCCCCGCCGCCCGCAGCCGCATCGTGATCTCGCTGGTCAGCAGGGAAGCCACCCTGCGCGGGATCTGAGCCCGCTTGGCCGCCGTCTCAAACTGATCGGCAAACGCGCGCGTGGCCGTAAACGTCATGGCATCCTGTTCGCTGATGCCATACTCAGCAATCATGCGTTCGCGCCGGGGCGCCGGAAGCTCCGGCAAATCGCGCAGAATCTCCTCCTGCCACGCCGCCCCAACCACCAAGGCGGGCAGATCGGGTTCAGGAAAATAACGGTAGTCATGGGCCTGCTCCTTCGAGCGCATGGAATAAGTTCTGCCCTCCGCCGAGTTCCAAAGGCGGCTCTCCTGCACCACACGGCCCCCCTCTTCGATCACGCCAATCTGCCGCTCGATCTCGTACTCCACGGCAGCGCGAATGTAGCGAAAGCTGTTGACGTTCTTCACCTCAGCCTTGGTGCCAAACACCTCTGCGCCCTTGCGCATCACGCTCACGTTCGCGTCGCAACGCAGCGAGCCCTCTTCCATGTTGCAGTCGCTCACGCCGGTGTAGAGCAGAATCTCTTTCAAGCGCGTCAGATATTCGAACACCTCATCGGCGGTGCGCAGGTCGGGTTCAGAAACAATCTCGAGCAGCGGTGTTCCGCAGCGGTTCAGGTCGATGTAGGTCTTCGACACAGAGTCGGCAAAGCCATCGTGCAGACTCTTGCCCGCGTCCTCTTCCATATGCAGACGCGTGATGCCGATGCGCTTGATCGCGCCCGTGCTGCCATCGCCTTCCGGAACATCGAGCCAGCCATGTTCCGCAATCGGCTTGTCGAACTGCGAGATCTGGTAGCCCTTCGGATTATCCGGGTAGAAATAGTTTTTGCGCGCAAAGATCGACCGCTCGCGAATCTCGCAATGAATCGCCTTCGCGGCGAGCACTGCATACTCCACCGCCTGACGGTTCAGCACCGGCAGCGCTCCAGGCAGACCAAGGCAGGTCGGGCAGATATGCGTATTCGGCTCACCGCCGTACTGGTTGATGCATCCGCAGAAAGCCTTGGTGCGGGTCAGCAACTGCACGTGCACTTCAAGCCCGATGACGGGTTGATACTGAGCGAGAATTTCCGGCGAAAGCGCAGACGCTGCGGGCATATCTTCAATCTTAGAACTTGTTTAGATACTATGCTGCCGGAGGTGCGCCCCAACGCCGGGCGGGCGCCACTTCGTGGGGTATTGGGCTTCGCATGGTGCTCCCGATGGTCGCAAACCCAATTTTGCGCCGACCAACGGGGAGGACGTACGAAGTTTTTCCCGCCCCGACCAGGGATACGCGTCACGAAGTGACCGCACCACGCGTAGTGGGCCCGTCCGGCAGGACATCCTTCGACTGGTGCGAAGGCTTACTTGCTGGCAGCCCGGGCGGTGTGATGCTTGGCGTGTACCGCCGCAGTTGCGGGCTTGTCAGCCGCCGCATCCGCCAGTGCCTTGTCGATGGTCGTATACATCTGGGTCACGTCCGTTACCTGCGTCCAGCCCTTGGGCGAGAGCACAAAGATGGTCGGCGTTTCAGTCAGCCCAATGCGCTGCCCCAGGTTGAGGTCTTCCTGAATCTCGGCAGCGAACAAACCGTGCGGGTCCATGACGAACGGCATCTGCAGCCCATGCGTCTGGAACCAGCGCTGCGTGAAGTTGTTCAGATCATCTTTGCTGGCAATCTGCTGCTGGTTGGCGAACACATCGTGACGGAACTGCTCGGCCACAACCGGCGACACCTTGTCCTGCAAATAGCGTGCCGTGATTGCCCCATCATGGCTCCAAATGTGCATCTGGAGGGGAAAGTCATGCCGCAGCAAAGGAATCTTGTAATGGTCCACAGCCGCGTGAGTGACGGGAAACGCGCGTGCGCACGCTGGGCATTCCAGATCTTCAAAGTCGTAGATCGCGACCTTATGGCCCGCAGGCAACTGCGCCTCGGCTTGCTGCAAGGGCGTGGTATCGCGGAAGTGGCCGCCGCCCGGGCCCGCAACAGCCTGGGCATGCGAAGCCATGGGCAGGGCAAACAGCGCAAAGGAAAGGGCAGCGGGAGCGAGTCGGGCGAAGCGGGTCATGAACGTAGGACGCATAAGGTTTCTGACCGTTATTTTATCTCGAAGTTGCGTTCGCGGAGTCATCGACGGAGCACGTCGCCCAATCTGCCGCGCCGCCCATCCGATTTCGCAACCGTGGACGCACCGTGGCACTCTAATGGACGTGACTAAGTTCAGTTCATGGAGCGCCAGCCCTCGATCTGCGCCGCGCGCTTCTTTACCCGCGTGGCTGGTGGCCGGGCTGGTCGCGGCGACGCCTATAGTTGCGTTCGCGCAGGCCGGGGAGGCTCTTCCTGCCGCGCCCAGTGCGGTCGTGCGCCCGCTGGTTCTAAGCGGAGTCTCCATCCCCCGCGAGCAGCCCGGTAGCCTAGGCCTTACGCTCGACCAGGCGATCTCCACCGCGCTCCAGAACAATACGGAGCTGACCCTCCGGCAGCAGCAGGAGAAGTACGTTCATGGCCAGACCCTTGCGGTTGGAAGCGCGCTCGCGCCGAATCTCAGCCTCCAGGCCTACAGCCGCGCGCAGGAGATCAACCTTGCCGCCATGGGTTTCAAATCCGGTAGCGTCAAGGTCCCTGGCTTCAGCGGCAGCATCCCGACCATAGTCAAGGTCAACACCTCCGACGTGCAATTGAACCTTTCACAGACCGTGTTCAACGTTCCCGCGTTCTTTCTCTTCAGCGCCGCGCGCAAGGCGGTCGAAGCCGCCAACTGGGCAACCCTGACCGCGCGCGGCACCGTCGTCCTGAACACCGGCGCGCTGTACCTGAAGGCGCTCGCCGACGAGGCCCAGACGCGCAACAGCCAGGCTCTGCTAGCGCAGGATCAACTCGTCTTCGAGCACGCCAGGGCTTCGCGTGATGCCGGCGTGGGTGTCAACATCGACGTCCTCCGCGCCCAGGTGCAGTTGCAGAATGAGCAGCAGCAAGTCATTCGCACCGGGAACGCAGTGGCCGAAGACAAGATTCAGCTGAACCGCGAAATGAACCAGCCCGCCGGACAGCAACTCGACCTCATCGACACGGTTCCTTTTGCTGAGCTGGCAGAGCTGCCGCTCGACCAGGCCCTCCAGACTGCTTATGTGCACCGCAAGGATCTGCGCGGGCTTGAGGCTCAACTCGTCGTGGCTGAGAAAACGCAGCAGGCGGTCAAATATGAGCGCCTGCCCACCCTTGGATTTGGCGGCTTCTATGGTGTCCTCGGTGAAACGACAGGGCTGTATCACGGTGTTTTTGCAGCCGAAGGATTTGTCAGCGTGCCCGTGTTTCAGGAAGCCACATTGCGCGGCCAGAAGGAAGTTGCCGCCGCTCAGGTAAATGCGCTACGCAATCAAATTGCTTCCGAGCGCAAATCGATTGAAGCGGAAATCCGTTCGAGCATGCTCGATGTAGAAAGCTCACGCGAGCTGGTGAATGTCGCTCGCAGCAACGTCGACCTCTCCCGTCAAGGTCTGAGCGACGCGACCGACCGGTTCACGGCGGGTGTGAGCGACGACCTGGAAGTGGTCCGCGCCCAAGCGACGCTCGAAGGCGCGCAAGCCCAGCTTGTGCAATCTGAATTTCAGTACAACTACGCCAAGCTCACGCTCGCCCGCAACACGGGCGTGGTCGAAACCCAGTACCAACATTACCTGGGCCGTTGAACGCAGAAGGCAACCGCAGATTCCCTTCGGGAATGACAACCAGAAGTATGCTTCACCGGGCTGCGGAAGTTCCTTCGGTGTCCTCCCAAGTCAATCTGCACTCACCCGTGTTGTCATTCCGCAGGGAATCTGCGTTTGCTTTTGCCCAGCCGTTTATACTCCCTCATTCGCCGCATCTATGAAACCATAGAGCCTTCATGGTGAGCGACAGTCAACAGCCGGAACCCTCCCCCGGTGGCGCATTCCGGTCGAAAGACTTCCGGCTTTACCAAGGTGCGCGCCTGCTTGTGATCCTTGGCGCAGAGGCGCAATCAGTCGCGGTCGCCTGGCAGGTCTACCAGATCACGCACTCCGCGCTTTCGCTTGGTTACACCGGCCTGGCGCTGTTTCTGCCCGGGCTGTTCTTTATGCTGCCCGCAGGCCACGTCGCCGACCGTTATGACAAGCGCTACGTCATCCTCACCTGCTACGGTTTGCAGGCGATCTGCACGGCAATGCTGCTGTCCATTGCACTTCACCCCGTGCACTCGATCCTGCCAATCTATGCCGTGCTGTTTCTGATCGGGACAGGGCGCTGTTTCTCCGGCCCGGCGGCGAGTGCGCTGCTGCCTTCGCTTGTTCCCAAGCAGGATTTCGTCAACGCCGTCACCTGGGGCGCGACCGTCTACCAGACCGCGAACGCCACGGGACCGATGGTGGGCGGTCTGCTGTTCACCGCCACGTTTGTCGCACTGGGCCGTTTCACGGGTGCTCCGGTTGTCTACTGCTTTACCCTGTGTACGCTGCTCGGCTTCATGGTGCTGGTCGGGCTGATCCGTGCGCGTGCCGTGGCGGGACCGAAGAAAGCCTTCCGCCTCGACACTGTCCTCGCCGGGCTAAGGTATGTTGCGCAGACGCGTCTGCTGCTGGGCTCGATCTCGCTCGATCTGTTTGCCGTGCTGTTGGGCGGTGCGGTCGCGCTGATGCCCATCTTCGCGCACGATGTTCTGCATGCTGGACCCCAGGGTCTGGGGCTGTTGCGCGCAATGCCCAGCCTGGGCGCGCTTGCGGTCAGCCTCACGCTGGTCGTGCGTCCGATCAAGCGCCGCGCGGGGAAGACAATGCTGGTAGGTGTCGGCATCTTCGGCGCGGCTACCGTCGTCTTCGGCCTCAGCCGGAGCTTCTGGATCAGCATGACGGCGTTGTTCTTCGTCGGTGCCAGCGACATGGTCTCGGTGGTCGTGCGTTCCAGCATCCTGCAACTCGCAACGCCGGAGGAGATGCGCGGCCGGGTCTCTGCCGTTAACTGGCTTTTCATCGGAGCGTCGAATGAATTCGGCGAATTTGAAAGTGGACTCACCGCGCACTGGTTCGGCCCGGTCCCGGCAGTCGTCCTCGGGGGCGTAGCGTCCTTGCTCGTCACCGCAACTGCCGCCGTCCTCTTCCCAACCCTGCGCCGCGCCGACCAGCTAACCTCTGAATCCCTGATGGCTGCTGAGGCCCAGCTAGCCATCGCCGAACCCGCCGACTAGCTCTTTCCGTCTTTCGGGTACTGCGCGCACTGCCTACGCTCCGCCTCATCGGCAAAGGCGGTGCTGCAGGCGTAGAGTTCGATACCACGAGCCTCCAGCAAGCTATCCGCGCCGAACCTCTCTGCCATGCCAGTGGGTTGTAGTACGTCCTAAAGAGAGACGCTTTCTTTACGAGGGCAGGTCTGGATCACAAGACCCCGAGCTGCCGGAAAAGATCGTCTACCGTTTCGGAAACCAGCACGACTTTGCGCACCTGTGGCTTGATCATGCCTTCGTCCTGGGCGTGATTGAGAAAGGCGAGCAGCGGATCGTAGAAGCTGTTGGTGTTCAGCATAATGATCGGCTTGGCATGCAGATTCAGCGTCTGCCATGCGATCGCTTCAAACAATTCTTCAAGCGTACCCACGCCGCCCGGAAGCGCGATAAAAGCGTCGGCCCGCTCGGCCATCATGGCCTTGCGCGTGTGCATTGTGGAGGTGATGTGGAGCTCGGTCAAGCCTTGATGCGCCGCTTCCAATTCGACCAGCACCTGTGGGATGACGCCGATCACGCGTCCACCGGCTTGCAATGCAGCGTTTGCGACCGCTGCCATTAGGCCGAGCTTCGCGCCACCGTAGACCAGGTCGATTCCGCGACGGCCCAGCGCACGGCCAAGCTCTTCTGCAGCCATGCGGTAGAGCGGGAAAGCACCCTCTGCAGACGCGCAAAAAACGGTAACGGAGCGGATGGGGTTCTGTTCAGGCATCGCTGAACCGATTATCGCAGTGTCCCTCGTGCGCGCACTGGTGCATTCGACCTCAACCGCGCATGCGCTTAACATAGAGTCTGGAGCAGCCCTCACCGTGTCGTCACGCCTACTCGAAAACATGAACCCACAGCAGCAGCTGGGCATCCAGACGGTGGATGGTCCGGTGTTGCTGCTGGCCGGTGCCGGGTCCGGCAAAACCCGCGTCGTAACGCACCGCATCGCGTACCTGATTGAAGAACGTGGTGTCTCTGCGGACGCGATTCTGGCCGTTACCTTCACCAACAAGGCCGCCAAGGAGATGGCCGAACGCGTTGAGAAAATCCTTGGGCACAGTTCGCTCGCCAGGCCCACATTGTCCACCTTTCATAGCTTCTGTGTGCGCGTCCTGCGACGTGACATCGAGGCCCTGCAGGTGGGCGGCAAAGGCCTGACCCGGACCTTCGCCATTTACGACGAAACCGACCAGCAGGCGGTCGTCAAGACAGCTCTCAAACGCCTCGGCATTGACGACAAGAGCCTGAAGCCGCGGGTCGCGTTAGGGCGCATCTCGTGGGCTAAAAACCACATGATAGACCCGCAGGAATACTTCCTGGCGTCCACCAATCCGATGGAAGAAAAGATCGCACACATCTTCGAGATCTATCGCAAGGAACTGGCCAAGGCCAATGCGCTGGACTTCGACGATTTGCTGCTCGAAACCGTGCGCCTGCTCAAGTCTTCCGGCGACACGCGCGAACGTTACAACCGGCGCTTTCAGTATGTGATGATCGACGAGTACCAGGACACCAACAAGCCCCAGTACGAGCTGATGAAGCTGCTGGCCGGGTCGCATCACAACGTGTGCGTCGTCGGCGACGAAGACCAGTCAATCTACAGCTGGCGCGGCGCCGACATTAAGAACATCCTCGATTTCGAAAAGGATTTTCCCGGCTCGCAGACCATACGGCTGGAGCAGAACTATCGCTCCACGCAAATGATTTTGGAAGGCGCTTCGGCGGTCGTCGCGCAGAACACGCAGCGCAAGGGCAAAAACTTGTGGACGGCACGGGAAGGCGGTTCGCTGATCGGGCTCTACGAAGCGCCGGACGGCGAGAATGAGGCCTTGTTTATTGCGGATCGCATCAAGAAATATCTGCGCGAGGCGGGTCAGACAGAAAGCGACGAAGCCGCACGTTGTGCGGTGCTGTACAGGACCAACTCGCAATCGAGGCTGGTCGAAGAAGCCCTGCGCCGCTACGGAATCCAGTACCACATGGTCGGCGGCTTCAGCTTCTACGATCGAGCCGAGGTAAAAGACATCCTCAGCTACATGAAGCTGGTGCAGAATCCGCACGACTCGATTGCGCTCGGACGCAGCATCAACTCACCTCCGCGCGGCATCGGCAAGACGACGATGGAGACGCTCGAGCGCATTGCCCTGTCCACCGGCATCAGCACCTGGCAGGCAATTGGGCAGGCTATCGAACAGCGCCTGCTGCCTGGACGCGCGCTTGAAGCACTCAGCCGCTTTCGGCAGCTGATCGAGGACGCACGTGCGATGCTCGGTCCGGGATTTGCAGAAAAACTGAGCGGAGATGTCTCGGTTGGAGCACCCGAGAGCGATGAATCGTTCGATCCTGATGAATTTGCAACCGAAACGGTTACAAATCCCACCATTACCGCCAATGACGCGGACACAAGCTTCGATACCAGCTTCAACTTCGGCTTTGATTTCGGCCCCAGCGAGGAGATCTCAACCATCGCGGCTGAAAACACGTCTAACAGCGACGCCGCGCACGCACTCGACTCAGTCGCTTTCAATCCCTTTGCGCCCGTTGTGCTGAAGGAGAAAGGTGGACCGTCTGCCGCGGCCCGCCGTGCGGTTGCCGCTCAGGCCAGCGAAGCTGCCCAGCGCGAGCCGCAGCCCTTCCGTAAGCCCGGCGAAGCCGCCACCTTGCCGGAGCTGATCAAGTTCCTCAACGACCGCTCCGGCTACATCCGCGCGCTTGAAGAAGAAGGTACGCCGGAGTCCTTTTCGCGCATTGAAAATTTGAAGGAACTGGCGAACGCCGCGCAGGATGCACAGTCCCGTGGCGAAGGTCTGCATGAATTTCTCGATCACGCCGCATTGGTGTCAGACGCTGATTCCTACTCGGCCGAAGCGCGCGTGACCTTGATGACGCTGCACGCGGCCAAGGGTCTGGAGTTCCCGCTGGTCTTTCTCGCCGGCATGGAAGAAGGCCTCTTCCCGCACTCACGCACGTTCACCGACCCTACGGGGCTCGAGGAAGAACGCCGCCTCTGCTACGTTGGCATGACGCGCGCGATGGACACGCTGGTGATGACGCGCGCACGCTATCGCCGCCGCTACGGCAACGATATGCCGGAGGCCTCAGTGCCTTCGCGCTTTTTGGAAGAAGTGCCCGCGCGGCTGGTCGAAGACCTCGGCAGTCCGCCCGCACAACCGCAGTTTTCCTCCTCGGCTTACTCGACGCCCTATCCACAGCGCGGCCGTTTCGGCCAGAAGCCTGGTGCGAGCGGAGACGGCGAACGCCACTTCAGCTACGAGGATGAAGATCAGTCCGGAGGGCGTGGCGCCGATGCGCGCAAAGGCGCTGCAATGCCCGCACGCCAGCAGACCCCTGGTGGCTCGCTCGATAACATTGCAAGCTTCTTCGCCGCACGCGGACAGAAAATCTCCCGCCCCAAACTAGACATTCCCGAGCCCTCTGGCAAGACCGGACTCAGCAAAGGCGCGCGCGTACGCCACCCTAAATACGGCGATGGAGTTATCTTTCAACGCGAAGGGGACGGGGATGATGCAAAGATTACAGTACAATTTCAACAGCATGGCATGAAGAAGCTGGTGGAGAAGTTTGCCCAGCTCGAAAAGCTTTAGCGCAGCAGCAACACGCAGAGCCTTCACCCTGCACACCTTCTTTTTGAAAAGAGATTTCCCTGACATGGCAAATACGAAGAGCATTACCGACACCGACGAGCGCAAAAAAGTAAAACGCGCAGCCCGCAAAAAGGCTGCCCCCAAGGCCAAGCGCACCGGCGCGCGCGGCGAGAACAAGGCCAAGGTGAAGAAAGCCTCTCGCGGCCAGGCGAAGCGCTAAGCCGCCTACAGCCGCTCTCCTCAAGGTGTTGATGAATTCTGTGCTCCATTCATCGCGTCATTCGCGATGAGCGGGATTGCAACCCTGACTGCATCGAACCCGCCCAGCTTCACGCAAAATACCCGGCCTCGCCTTCGTTCTTTCAAGTGCGGGACTGGGAGATTGCCGCCAACTTCTTGGGCTGCCAATAAAATTTGCCTTAGGACCATTCCAGAGGAGCTTAATTGGCGATGAGGTACGTACCTTTGTCAAATGTTGACCTTTGGATTCAGCGTTTATTGATCGCGGCGGTCTCTACTGCGCTTGCCGCACCTGTTTGCTCAAGCCAAGCAGGCCCAGCAAGTCCGCCGCCATCGTCCGTTTCTGCG
>JAABUJ010003481.1_pt1 | contig 17616 bp, 11 predicted proteins | sample 5559131 | NCBI WGS metagenome assembly JAABUJ01 (sample SAMN10711875, study PRJNA513366) | rock metagenome | isolation source: Antarctica rocks | place: Antarctica: Victoria Land, Mt New Zealand nord | collected 2016-01-07 | reverse complement strand
CTCCCGCCGTCGCTCCGCCCGCGTCCTCGGCGGATCGGTCGAGGGTGGGAGGCTGCTGTTGCGCGAGTTGCGATTCGACTGCCGCTCGAGCTCCTCGATCCGCAGCGTCAACGCGACATTCTGCGCGCGCAGCTCCACGACCAGCGCCTCGAGATCCTCATAGCCGAGCCGAGCCGAATCCGAGCTTGCAGAACTCACGCATGAAAGATTCCCTGCAAAAGCAGAAGATCCTGCTCAACCACCCAACAACCCCCTGAACGCGTACTCAGCTCCCGTATGACGCGCGAGCGGCCGCCGGCGCAGCTCGCCAAAGCAGCAGACACGGTGGGTACGCTTGTACTGGTCCCGTCATCCGATGCCAGCGACGAACACCAAAGTGAGCCGGTTCTCCACAGCCGATCCCGCCGCCACCGGGCGGACTGTGCGGAGGACCCAATCGCGATGGTGCCGGTACCGCGCAGCCGACTGGCAGACGTGTACGCCGCTCTCGCCGACGCTCCCCCGGCGGGCAGGACGCCCTGCACTGGCAGTCCGATCGCGACCGGACTGCTTCGCGGCGCGGCGGGTTGCGCGTGAGGTCGTCCGACCGGCCGCTCGGGAGCTTGGTCGCCAGGATCTCGGTGACCTCGGCGAGAGCCTGGCGGGAACGATCGGGCGCTCAGCCGCGCTGTTCGCCGATGGCGTCCAGATCGCGCTCCCTCATCGATGAGTGACGCACAACTCGACCGGCAGCGCTTTATCCCTCGTATTTCTCCCCGCCCCGAGTTCGAGGCGGCCACGATCGGCGGCTCCAGTGCGCTCCTTCACCGCTGAGCAGATACCGGCCCTGCACTGCCCACCAGAAGGTCACCAGGATCGGCCTGTCGGATTACCCGTCCGTCGTGCACGGCGCCCGGTGTCTCCGGTGGCCCGCTCCTTCTGGCCGAGGCCCGCTGGGGTGGTCCTGGGGTCCCTCGGACCGCTTCGGTGACGGCCACGGTGGTCATCGGCGCCGGCCACAACGGTCTGGTGGCTGCCTGTTACCTGGCGCGAGCCGGTCGCGACGTCGTCGTGCTCGAAGCCCTCGACGTGCCCGGCGGCGGGTCGCGATCTGCCGAGACGGTTCCGGGCTACCGCTTCGATCTGCACTCTGCGGCCCACAACATCATCAATATGACTGACATCCCGGTCGATCTCGAGCTGCGGTCAGTCGGTCTGCGATACCTCGAGATGGACCCGTTCGCCACGTCCATCCGCGCTGACGGCCGCCACGTCCGGTTCTGGCGGTCCATCGAAGCCACTGTCGCGTCCATCAGCGAGTATGACCGGGCCGAGGGGGTCGCTTACCGCAAGCTCATGGACCTTGCCGTGCCCCTGGTGCGGGCCGTCCTTCCTACCATCAGGGCTGACGGGTCAGCGGCGGCGGGTCTCCGTGCCGGTGGACAGCTCATCCGGGCGTTCCGTCATCGGCCAGCCGTGCTCGCACGGGACCTGCTCGGCCCGTACGGCGCGCTCCTGGTCAGGCGTCTTCCCTCTGACCTGACTCGGGCCCCGGTCGCGGCGTTCGCTGCGCACGGCGCGGTGGGCCCGGACGACGCCGGCGGCGCCATCTACGGCTTCTGGCAGGCCGCCTACCATCTCTTTGGCCAGTGGCATCCGCTCGGCGGTGCTCAAGCCCTCGCCGACGCGCTGATCCGTCGTCTTGAGTCCCTCAACGGCCAGGTGCGCTGCTCGCAGCCGGTCGTCGCGATCGAGACCTCCGCCGGCCGGGTCGTTGCGGTGCGGACCGCCGGCGGGGAGCGAATCCCGACCGGCTGTGTCGTCGCCGCGATCGACCCGACCGCTACGGTCAACCACCTTCTCGACGCTCCGCCCGACGCAATGGTCTCGGACCTGGGCGGTGTCCGGCGCGGCAACGTCGTCCAAGGGGTGGTGCACGTCGCCACCACCGCTCTTCCGCCGTACCCTGACGCTCGGGCCGAGGACCATCGAGGTCTGCAGAGCTATGTCACCGGCCTCGACGATCTACGCGCCGGATGGAACGCAGCGCAAGCAGGGCGCCTCCCCGATCAGCTGCCGCTCTACGCGTTCACCCCTTCCGCCCTCGATTCCACCCTCGCCCCGGATGGTCATCACACCGTCTATCTGGCCTGCCCGACCACCCCCGCAGAGGTCGCCGGTGGTTGGGACAGGCACCGGAGCCGTTTCGTCGAGACCGCGCTTGCCCGGTTAGGCGAAGCCGCACCCGGCTTTGCCGACACCGTCGTTTCCGCCTACGCCTGGACCCCGGATCGCATGAACGCCGAGGGCAGCTGGCCCGGATCGCATCCCATGCACGTTGACCTCGCGCTTGACCAGCTTGGGGCGTTCCGGCCTACCCCGGCGCTCGCCTCGCATCGCACACCGATCAGCGGCCTCTACCTGTCAGGGGCGGGCACGTCACCCACGGGCGGGATCGCCGGCACCCCCGGTCGCCAGGCCGCCCGGGCCGTGCTCCACGACACGCGACCGGCACGCCGCGCTCGAACCAGGCCCCGACATTCCTGACCAGGCACCGAGTGCATCCGCTGCTGCCATTCCGTTCGCTGATCGGAGAGCAGATGTCCGACGCGGAGGACCGGCCATCTTCACCACCCCATCACGCCACCCGCGACATCACGTCTTGGGCGGTGTGAGACGGGCGTATAGCTCTGCAGATGCTTCCTGCACCCATCGCTTCCGTGAGCGTCGCCGCCGCACCGCTGCAACAGCTCATCATCAGCACCCCGTCAGCGCCGCAGTGGACAACTGCTTTGCCCAGGCCGACGTGCCCGAGCTCACGACCGCGGCGGCGACCCCTCGATCACGTGGGTTGCCGGCGCCGGATTATTCCTGGCCACGGATGCACGCGTCGGCCGACAGGATCCCGCATGAGTGCTATCGCGTGAGAGGGCTATCCTTTTAGGTCAGGTGAGCCCGCATTCGCGGGGGTTTGCCGCAACCCACCCAGATCGTGGAGGAGCCGAAAAGGCTCCTGCCCATGTGGCTGATCTCGATCCGTCGCCCGCGCGGAGAACAACAAGACCTCGACCCTCTTCGCCGTCTCTCTGCCAGTGGCGTTAGCAACCCTGAACCTCAGCCAGGTCGAGTTGTCTCGCCTGATGTGCGCGAGATCGTCGCTGCCAGCCCGAAAGCCCATCGTGAACTTCGGACGCCGGAGCCTTGGGCGACCAACCTGCAACCACAGGGAGAGAAGCACGCCGGCGCCCGTGAAGCCAGCCGCGACTGCCGTAACGACGGATCCTCCATCCATCGGAATGGAAACTTACACGGACGTGACGCGTGGCGAGGGACATTTGGCAACCTGCGCTAGGCCACACGACCCAATAGTGGTACTCGCACCCACCATCGGGCCGGCGCAGTCTTTCGCCGCAGGTGGACCGAGAAGGGACCGGTGAAGGTTCGTCGAGAGCAATGACAACTACGGTCGCCAACCATCGAATCCGTCGCTCGCCTGTGCGCCCGCCGGCCGCCACGTTTGCAGCCACGACGCGGCGAAGGAATCGAACCTTCCAAGCCGGGGGCTGCCCGGCCCTGCCAGTTTTGAAGACTGGATGGGCCACCAGGCCCGTGCCGCGCCAGGCGGGATGGTAGGCCTCGGCACGGTGGCGGGTACGGTGTGGTATTCCTCGATGGGGAACCGGCAGGGTCGAGACGAAAGCGGGATGGCTCGAATTGATTGGGGCGAGACACGCGGGACATCAAGAGCTGCGCGCACAGCTCGCCGCCCGCATCGCCGCCGTCGCGCTCTCGCTGGCCGTGGTCATGGCCATGGCCATGAGCGCTCACGCCGCCCAGCCGGATCAAAGCTCCAGCCCCCCGGTCGCTGTTCACGTCTACCTCACCACTCCGGACCTCAACAACGCGCTTGCCCGGAAACCCGACCTGACGCTGGCCATTCAGGCCAAGAGACCCGGGGGGCCGGAGATCGAGGTCGACCCCCGACGCCGCTACCAGCGTTTCGTCGGCGTGGGCGCGGCGATGACCGACACCTCGGCGTGGTTGATCCACAACCAGTTGTCGCCGGCCGTGCGCGCGAGGCTGATGGACAACCTGTTCGGTGCCACCGGGCTGCGGCTGAACTTCCTGCGGGTCCCGATCGGCGCCTCGGACTTCACCGCGCGGCGCACCCCATACAGCTACGACGACCTGCCCCGCGGCCGCACCGACCCGGGCTTGCGGCACTTCTCCATCGCCCGCGACCTCCCGTACGTGATCCCCACGCTCGGTCAGGCCATCCGCCTCAATCCGGGGCTGTTCCTGATGGCCTCCCTGTGGAGCCCACCCGGCTGGATGAAGACCAACGGCGCGCTGAACAACCGCAACGGCAGCGGGCTGCTGCTGGCCTCCGCGCTCCGGCCGCTGGCGAGCTACCTCGTGCGCTTCCTGCAGGCCTACACCCGCCAGGGGATCCCCATCCGGGCGCTGACCCCCCAGAATGAGCCCGGCAACCCCACCCGCTACCCGGGGGTAAACCTGACCGAGCCCGCCGAGGCCTCGTTCATCACCCGGTATCTGACCCCGGCGCTGCGCCGCGCCCAGCTCTCCACCGCGCTCTACGGCTTCGACTGGGGGTGGTCCCGCCGGTCATTCGCCTTCGCCCGGAGGCTCGAACGTGACCCGGCCGCCGCCAAGCTCACCGGCATCGCCAGCCACTGCTACTTCGGCTCGCCCACGGTGATGGATGCCCTGCACCGGGAGAACCCTCGCCTGACGCAGATCGAGTCCGAGTGCTCGCCTGGGATCGTGCCGTACTCCACCTCCGAGTTGGAGATTGCCTCGCTGCGCAACTGGGCCTCCGCGTTGGCGCTGTGGAACCTGGCCGTGGATCCCTCCGGCGGTCCGGTGCAACCACCCAACCGGGGTTGCCCGGGCTGCACCGGCCTGGTCACCATCGACGAGCGCACCCACCGAGTCACCCCCACCCTGGATCTGTTCCAGCTGGGCCAGCTCTCAAAGTTCGTGCGCCCCGGTGCGCAGCGCGTCGCCTCGACGCACTTCGTCGGCTACTCCTACCCTGGCCCCAACCGCAACGTCGCCTCGCCCGGCCTGGACGACGTGGCGCTGCGAAATCCCGACGGGAGCACTGTGCTGATGGTCTACGACAACTCCCCGCGCGCGGCGGCCTTCACGGTGAAGGAAGGCCCTCAGCGCTTGCGCTACGCGCTCGGGCCCCGGGCCACGGTCACCTTCACCTGGCGCTGAGGCCCCCCGCGCTAGCGTCCCGGCCGACCCCCGAGGCCGTGCTCCAGTACCTCCTTGACCGCGGCGTCGAGCGCGTTCAGGCGGTACAGCGCCGCCGCCTCGGCCGACCCGAAGCGACCCCCGGGCGCCGAGCCGGCTCCGTGGTGGCAGAGCACGCAGTGCAGCAGCGCCAAGCGCCGGCCTTCGTCCAGCGCTCCGGCGCGCTCTGAGATGAGGCGCTCGCCGATCACCAGGTGACCCAGCAGGCGGCCCTCCTCGGTCACACCGATCTCGGCACCGAAGGTGAACTCGCGGGTGCGCCCCAGGTCGTGGGTGATCGCCGCAGTCAGCAGCAGGTCGGAGTTCAGCCTGGGGTGCAGCGTACAGAGCTCGTGCGCGAGCGTGGCCACGGCGACGGTGTGCTCCAGCAGCCCCCCGAGGTAGGCGTGGTGCCCGCCGCGCGAGCAGGGCGCGCGTCGCCAGGCTGCCCGCAGCTCGCCGTCGGCCAGGAGCGCGTCCAGTAACGCCCGATAGGAGCGGTCGTAGACCTCGGTAACGAGATGCTCCAGGAACCCCTCCAACTCGTCGAGGTCGCGGTAGGCACTGGGGAGGAACCGGGTCGGGTCGGCTTCCTCGGTGCCGGCGTCCACGCGCGTGATGGTGGAGACCTCCACCACCAGCTCGTCCCGGAAGCGCTCCACCATCCCCCTTACGCGCACGAGGTCCCCCCGCTCAAAGGCGCCCGCCAGCGCGTCGGCGTCGCGGAACGCGCGCGCCGGCACTGTGCCCGTGCTGTCGCGCAGCTCCAGGGCCAAATAGGCAGAGCCCGTGCGGGTGGCGAGGCGGTCCTTGCGCGTACACGCGAACACGCCCTCCACCGGCGCGCCCGGTCTCAGCGCGCTGATCGTCTGCTCAGAAGCCATCTGACCATGATGTACCGTGAACCGGATGCAGCCGTTGCAATGGGACTACCGTCCGGATGGCTTGCGCGCCCCGGCCCTGGTCTGTGCCTTCAAGGGCTGGAACGACGCCTCGGACGCCGCCTCCACGGCGATCACCTTCGTCGGCGGCGCCCTCGGAGCGCAGCGCTTCGCCACGATCGATCCCGAGGAGTACTACGACTTCCAGGCCACACGGCCGAAGATCAACCTGGTCGACGGTCAGACGCGGGAGCTCGTGTGGCCGGCGGTGGAGCTCTACGAGACGCGGGTCCCGCGCGCGCCCCGGGACCTGATCCTGCTGGCCGGCGCCGAGCCGTCCTTTCGCTGGCGCGGCTTCAGCCAGCTGATCGTGGAGATCGCCGAGGCCATGAGCATCCAGCTGGTCGTCACGCTCGGTGCGCTCCTGGCCGACGTGCCGCACTCGCGTCCGATCTCGGTCACCGGCCTCACCTCCGACCCCGCGCTGGTCTCACGCCTGGGCTTGGCCAGCTCCTCCTACGAGGGTCCGACCGGAATCGTCGGGGTACTGCACGCGGCCTGCCAGCAGGCGGGGCTGCCCTCGGCGAGCCTGTGGGCGGCGGTGCCGCACTACATCGCCGCCACGCCCAATCCCAAGGCGGCACTGGCACTCGTGCGCAAGCTCGAGGGCCTCCTCGGCGTCGCCGTCGACGCCAGCGATCTGGAATCCGCGGCCGCCGACTACGAGCGCCAGGTCAACCTGGCCGTGCAGTCGGACCCCGACGTGCAGGCGTTCGTCGAGCGCCTGGAGCAGGCGCTCAGCAGCGAGGCCCCGGAGGAGTCCGGCCCGCTCCCCTCCGGGGAGACGATCGCCAGGGACCTGCAGCGCTTCCTGCGCCAGCGCGGTGACGACGAACCGGGGCCCCAACGTCGCAGTGCCGGGGGCCCACTGTGAGCGTCAGCGCTCCGCCGCCGGGCACACCAGCCGGTAGTCGCAGATAGAGCAGGCGGGGTATGAGGGCGTGGGCTCAAAGCCCTGGGAGAGAATGCCCTCCGCCACCTCCATGGTCACGGCGGTGATCCACTCAGCGCGATCGCCCTCCTCGGCCGGCACGCTCACCTTCTGGTCGTCCAGCAGGTAGAGGTAGGCCTGCCGGGAGGCATCGAGCTGCCAGGCCTCGCGCGCCCCCACCGCGTAGAGCGACAGCTGCACGTCATCGACGAGCTGAGAGGCGCTCTTCGGCCGTCCCGTCTTGTAGTCGATCAGCTCGTACCCGCCGCCGGGAAGTCGGTCTACCCGGTCGACCCGCCCCCGCAGCAGGTGCGGCCCCAGCTTGAACGTGAACTGCCGCTCGAACCACACCGGCTCGCCTGGTTCGGACTGGAAGCGCTCGTGATAGCGACTCAGCGCCGTGGCGGCCTTGCCGCGCAGCTGGCGCTCCTCCTCGGAGTCGCCGAAGCCGCCCCGCCGCCACCCGGCGTCCAGGAGGCCGAGCAGCTGTGCCAGCGTGCCGGGGGCGCCCTCGCCAGTATGGAAGCGCTCCAGCACCTGGTGCACGAGGATCCCGAACCGCTGGTGGATCGTCGGCTCCTGCGGGATCCGGAAGACCCTGGCGAACTTGTACTTCAGCGGGCACGTCCGGTAGGTGTCGATGTCCGAGGCCGACAGCATCACGCCCTCGCCGCGTCGCGGCAGGAACGGCGCCAGCGAAGGCTCGTCGCGGGCGGCCACCGCCTGGGCGCGACGGCGGACATCACGTTCGGCGTCGAGCAGGTACTCGTCCAGCGCCGAGGAGGCGAAGACCTCGCGCTGCTCGGCGGTGACCGCCTGCAGGATGCGAGCGTTGACGTCGCGCAGCGCCTCCCCCACGCCCTGCCCCTCCGGCCGGGCGATGAGCGCTCCGACCTTCAGGAGCTCGAGATAGCGCACGACTGCGTGGGTGACGTCGAGATCGGTGTCGAAGCGCAGCTCGCCGAGGCGGCCGGCGGCGCGCATCGTCCCCTCCAGCAGCTCGTCGCGGAGCAGGCGGTAGGTGGAGTGGAGCGTCTCGGCGGGACCGAACAGCTCCTCCTCCTTTTCTTCCCACTGAAGGCCCATCGCCAGTCGCGCCTGCTCCACCGGGGGGCAGGGGGCGATGGTGGCGCCCTGCTCGCCCGCGGCCGGGTGGCAGAGCACCACCCGCCGGCGCGCGCGCGTCACCGCCACGTACAGCGACTGGGCCAGCACCCGTCGCCGGTTCTCCTCGTCCGCGGCGGGCAGCGACTCCCGCAGCAGCGCATCCGGGATCGGCTCGGCGGCCGGTCCCCGCAAGCTGGCAGTCAACCCCAGCACGTAGACGTGGTCGGCCTGAAGGCCGCCGGAGGCCTCGAGCGTCAGGACCTGCACGGCCCCGGCGCCGCCTAGCTGCGGCTCCTCCTGCTCACGCAGCCCGAAGTCGGCCACCGCCGCAATCGACCGCGCGAACTCCCTTGGCGTCGCCTGCGGCCGACGCCGCACATAGGCGGCAGCCAGCTCGCCGAACTCGGCCAGCGCCCGCAGCCGCTGCACCACGTCCGGGTGCGCGGCGAACAGCTGCTGGCGGCGCAGTGCCAGGCGGTCGATCAGCCGGTGCACGTAGAGGTCCGGGCGGGTCGTGTCGATCGCCGCCACCGCCGAGCGGTAGAGCTTCAGGAACCTGCGGATCCGCTCGCGAGCCTCCGGTGGCACCTGCGGGGACTCGGTGGCCGCCGCCAGGGCGGCGACCATGTCGAGCTTGCGCCGCCGCGCGATCTGCGTGCAGCGGGCGATGTCGACCGAGCGCAGCTCGATCGGCGGCCGGGCCAGTGCCCGGACCACGGCCGGGGCATCGGAGGCGTCGGCCAGCAACCGCAGCCACGCCAGCAGGTCGCGGATCTCCGCCTGCTGGAAGAAGGCCGCCTCCCCCACGAGACGGTGCGCCACCGCGCGCTCCTGGAGCGCGACCGCCACGGCCTGCCCCTCCCGCCTCATCGCCGGCACGATCACCGCAATTTCCCCAACATCGATCCCCTCCCGCACGATCAGCCGCTCCACGTCGGCCGCCACCGCCTGCGCCTGCGCGCGATCGCCGGCGCAGCGCCAGAAGCCGACCTCTCCTCCCGGACCGGCCTCCGCGACCTCCGTGCGCCCTACAGGCAGGATCGCTCGCGCCGCCGCCAGCACCCCTGCCGGGCAGCGCCGCGAGTGCGGCAGCGTGACCACCGAGCTCCACTGCTCACCCAGGGAGGCGATGGCCGCGTCCCCCGCCCCCCGGAAGCGCCGCAGGGCCTGAGCCGGGTCACCCGCCACGGTCAGCCGCTCTCCGGCCAGCTCCCGCGCCAGCCGGGCGGCGGCCAGGTCGAGCTCCTGGGCATCGTCGATCAGCACCGTGTCGAAGTGCCGGGCGAGCTCGGGGCGTCTGTCCACCAGCCGCCGTGCGTCGCGCAGAAGATCGCCCTCGTCCCGGGCGCCGGCGTCGGCCAGCATCCGCTCGTGGGCGGCGAAGATGTCGGCGAACTCCCGCTCGAGCACCGTCCGGTGCCCATCCTCGCCTCCCTCGGGCAGGGCGGCGGCCCAGCCGCCGTAGTCCACGGGATCGATCAGCTCTGCCTTCAGCGCATCGATCCGCCGGATGAAGCCGCCGAGCATCGTGGTGGGCCTGCCGCCGATGTCGTGGTGGGCCAGCGGCAGCTCGTCGATCCGCTCGACGAGCATCGCCAGGCGGTCGCCGCGGCTCAGTGTCGGCAGCGTCAGCCCGCCGCCTCCGCTCAGTCCCTCCAGTATCAGCCGCGCGAGTCCCGGGGGGGTGAGCGTGTGCAGCGTCTCGTAGCCGCCCGGCAACTCTGCCTCTAGGCGCGCGCGCAGCGCACCGGTGCGCGCGGCCGAGGGCGCGATCACCACGAGCCGCTCCGGCCGGGACCCCTGCTGGGTAAGCCACAAGACCCGGGCGGCGATCAGCGCGCTCTTGCCCGTTCCTGGGCCGCCCAGGATCAGCAGCGGCCCCTCCCGATGCGTGAGGGCCTGCCGCCAGGCAAGAGGAGGACCGTCGGTGCCGATCACGACGTCTGACAGGATAGGTAGGTAGATGAGCTCAACCAGTACGGCGCTGCAGGCGGATTGGCTGACGAGCTGCCGCCGAGCCGTCGAAGGCCTTCGACAGATGCTCGACGACGTCCCGAGCCCGGAGGAGCGGGTGCGGGAGACGGGCTTGCGGGGGCATGGTGGCGACTGGACGCTCGTAATCGATGACGCCGCGGAGCGCCTCGTGTTCGACGAGCTCGACAGCCTCTACCAGCAAGGCCACCGGTTCCTCGCGCTCTCCGAAGAACGGGGCGAGATCGACTACGGGGACAGTGGTGTCCGGGTCATCATCGACCCCATCGACGGCTCCCTGAACGCCAAGCGGGGCCTACCGCACCATGCACTGTCTGTGGCGGTGGCTGACGGTGAGACGATGGCCGACGTGGTTTTCGCCTACGTCTACGACTTCGGACCCCGGGAGGAGTGGTGGGCCCGCCGCGACGAGGGCGCCTGGCTGAACGGCGCCCTCCTGGACCCGGCCGCGACCGAGCGGCGCGAGCGCGACGGTCGGCTGGAGGTGCTGGGCATCGAGTCCGCCGACCCGCGCTGGGTGGCGAGCTCGATCGACGCCCTTCAGGAGAGCGCCTACCGGCTGCGGGCGCTGGGCACGATCGCGTCCTCGCTGTGCCAGGTGGCGGGCGCGCGCTTTGACGGGATGGTGTCGCTGCGCCGTTGCCGCGGTGTCGACGCCGCCGCCGGCCAGTTGATCGTCCGCGAGGCCGGCGGCGTGGTCAGCTTCCCCCACTGCCCGGAGCCGCTGGGGGCGCCGCTGGACGCCAATCCCAGCTCCCCCGTGGTCGCCGCCCGCACCCAGGATGCCCTGCGCCGGCTGGAGCAGATCCCCTCGTGATCGACTGGATCCTCGCCGAGCGGATCGCCGGCTACGTGGCCGGGACCGGCGACGCCCGCCCCCCGCGCACCGACCTGCGCCCGCTGGCCGCCGAGTCCGAGCGCCGCGTCAGCGCCTACACAGGGCTGGAGCCGGCGCGTGCGCTGCCCGAGCCGGAGGGAATCTCCCGCCGGGAGTGGGTGGCCAGCAACATCGGCTCCATGCGCGCGCTGCTGGACCCGGTGCTGCAGCGTGCCGGCAAGGGCCTCGGGCCGCTGCGCCCGGCGATGCAGCTCGGTATCGGCGCGGCGCTGAGCCTCGAGGTGGGGGTCGTCCTCGGCTACCTGGGCCAGCGGGTGCTCGGTCAGTACGAGCTGGTCATGCTCGACGAAGCCGTCGAGGACCGAGCGCCGCGACTGCTGTTCGTCCTGCCCAATCTCGGCCAGGCGGTCGAGGCCTTCGACGCCGAGGAGCAGGAGTTCCTGACCTGGGTGGCCCTACACGAGGTCACCCACGCCGTCCAGTTCGCCGGCGTTCCGTGGCTGCACGGCCACGTCGCCGGCCTCGTGCGTGAGCTGCTGGCCCAGGCGGAGCTGCGGGTGGACGCGCCGCGCAAGTTGCGCCTACCCAGCCGCGCCGAGGCGCGGCGAATCACGACGGCGCTGCGCAGCGGCGATCTGATCGCAGTCGTCACCAACAGCGCCGAGCGCGAGACGCTTGACCGCGTGCAGGCGGTGATGGCCGTGATCGAGGGCCATGCCGAGCACGTGATGGACGCGGTGGCCCCCGACCTGCTGCCCTCGCTGCCCAAGCTGCGCGAGGCACTTGACCGGCGGCGCAAGTCCCAGTCGGCCCTGTCCCGGATACTGGCGCGACTGCTCGGCCTGGAGCTGAAGCTCAAGCAATACGAGCGGGGAAAACGGTTCTGCGATGCGGTGGTGCGGGAGGGCGGTCCCGACGCGCTCCGGCACGTGTTCTCGGGCCCGGAGGCGCTGCCCTCGCTGGCCGAGATAGAGGACCCGCGCGCGTGGCTGGCCCGCACCCGGCCAGACGATGAGACGGCGCTGCCGGTCGCCACCGATGTCTGATCCCGGCCGCCTGTAACACCCCATCGCAGCCGGGGTACAAACATATGTTCGGTGAGAACGCGCCGAGCGAGACAGACTCAAACCAGCACTTTCCCAGCGGATAAGCGAGAGAGATGGCAACCACCAGCAGCAGCAACACGGGTGCCAGCAAGCCCACCACCACCCGGGGAACGGGCACCAGCAAGCCCACCTCCCGCAGGACCTCGGCCGCGACCCGCAAGCCGGCAACGGCCGCCAAGCGCGCCGGCCGCGCCGCCACGACGAGCTCCTCGTCGCGTTCGACCGCTTCACGGTCGACCAGCACGCAGCCCAAGACCTCCGTCGCGCTGGTCCAGGTGCTCGCCGAGCGGGCGGTCCTCGTCCCGATGGGCGCGAGCCTGCTGGCGCGGGACAACCTCGTCTCGACGGCCAAGGGCTTTGCCACCAAGTACCGCACGCGCGCCAGCCTGGAGCGTGAGCTCAAGCGCTACGAGCGTCGCGGCGCCACCGCCCGCAACCGCTTCGAGCGCCAGGTGCGCAAGACCCGCACCCGGTTCGAGCGTGAGCTGCGCCAGCGGCGGACTCGCGTCGAGCGTTCGGTGCGCCAGAATCGTCGCCGGGTCGAGCGTGAGGTGACCTCGGTGCGCAGGGATCTGGAGCGCCAGTCGGGTCAGGTCAGCTCCCGCGTGGAGAAGATCGTCTCCGACGCGCAGGGGCGACTCACCAGCGCGCTGTAGCAACCACTTACCCCGCGTCGGCGCCCAGGAGAGCGCGCGTTGCGGGAGAGATTCGCCGGCCTCATATCCCGCCGGCGAATGCAGTACCTCTCCTCCCTCAACCGCCGGGGCGTCACGCAAGTGGCGCCCCGTCGGTCTTCAACGATCGGGCATCGAGCGCGGCAGAACCCGTCTGCCAGAATGGGTAGATGCCCACAAGAGACCAAGTGATGGAGTCGCTGCGCGCCGTCATCGACCCCGAGCTCCGCCGCGACATCGTCGAATTGGAAATGGTGCGCTCCGTCGAGATCCACGACAACGGCGTCGTCGACGTGATGGTTTCCCTGACCACAGCCGGGTGCCCGATCCGCAGCCACTTCCAGACTGGCGTAGCCCAGGCCGTCCGCGAGCTGGAGGGTATCTCGGGCGTCAACGTCAGCTTCGACGTTCTCTCCGACCAGGAGAAGACGGGGCTTTCCCGCAAGCTCGGGCGCGGCTCGCTGCCCGAGGGCGCGCTGGCCCAGGTCAAGAACGTGATCTGCGTGGGCTCGGGCAAGGGCGGCGTGGGCAAGTCCAGCGTCACCGCCAACCTGGCCGCCTCGCTGGCGGCCCAGGGCAAGCTGGTCGGTGTACTCGATGCCGACGTTTGGGGCTACTCGCAGCCGCGGATGCTCGGCCTCGGTGGCGAGCGCCCGCGCGTGAGCGGCGAGCGCAAGCTGATCCCGCTGCGAGCCCACGACGGCATCGCGGTGATGTCGATCGGCTTCTTTGTCGAGCAGGACGCCGCGGTGGTGTGGCGCGGACCGATGCTCCACAAGGCCCTGACGCAGTTCCTGGAGGACGTCGAGTGGGGCGAGCTTGACTACCTGCTGATCGACCTGCCGCCCGGTACCGGGGACGTGTCGATGACGCTGGCGCAGCTGCTGCCCCAGGCCAAGTTCCTGATCGTCACGACGCCCCAGCCGGTCGCCCAGAAGGTGGCCCGCCGCTCGGCCGAGATGGCGGGCAAGCTGAATCTGGAGATCGCCGGGGTGATCGAGAACATGTCCGGCTTCGTCACCCCGTCCGGCGAGCGGTTCCCGATCTTCGGTGAGGGCGGCGGCCAGCTGCTGGCCGAGGAGCTGGAGGTGCCGCTGCTGGGCAAGGTGCCACTGACGATGGCGCTGCGCGAGCAGTCGGACGCCGGCACCCCACTGGTGCTGGCCGATCCCGACGATCCGGCTGCCCAAGCGCTCCATCAGGCCGCGCGCGGGCTGATCGCCCTGACGCCGGTGGAGCTTCCCGTGATGCAGGAACCGGCACCTGTCGCAGCCCCGGCACCGCCCGCGGCGGTCGGCATGTCGCTGCCGATGGCGTAGTGGAGTGACCGCACCAGCCAACGGTTGGAATCGTTACTCAGCCAACTCGCGAACTCTCGTCCGGCGAGCGCTCCGTACGGGCCCGACTGCTTGTTAGAGTTGGCTCAAATGAGTGGCACAGTCCGCGAGACAGATCCCGACCTCGCTGAGCTCCTCGCCGCTGAGGAGCGTCGCCAGGCAGAGACGATCTGCCTGATCCCGAGCGAGAACCACACGTCTGAGGCTGTACTCGCCGCGACCGGGACAGTCCTGGTCAACAAGTATTCGGAGGGTTACCCCGGACGCCGTTATTACGAGGGCAACTTTTTTATTGACCAGGTCGAGCAGCTTGCGATCGACCGTGCGAGGGCGCTCTTCGGCGTTGATCACGCAAACGTACAGCCGCACTCGGGTTCCCCCGCGAACCTCGCGATATATCTCGCTTTCCTAAAACCGGGCGAGAAGGTCATGGGCATGTCGTTGCTCGCTGGAGGCCACCTGACCCACGGCTGGAGTGTCTCTGCGACCGGGAAGTGGTTCGACGCCGTCCACTACGGGGTGCGGAAGGACACCGGCATCATGGACATGGATGAGGTGCGGGAAATCGCCCTCCGGGAGCGTCCGAAGCTTCTCTTCTGCGGCGGCACGGCGATCCCGCGCACCATCGATTTCCCTGCTTTCGCAGAGATCGCGCGGGAAATCGACTCGCTGCTCGTCGCGGATATGTGCCATATCGCGGGTCTCGTTGCCGGGGGGGTTCATCCCTCGCCTGTCCCGTACGCCGATGTGATCATGACGACGACCCACAAGACCTTGAGAGGCCCGCGTGGCGCGCTCCTCATGAGCCGCGAGGAGCACTCCTCCGCTCTCGACCGGGCAGTGTTTCCAGGCCTTCAAGGCGGCCCGCATCAGAACCAAACGGCTGCAATCGCAGTCGCCCTTCATGAGGCATCCCAGCCTGACTTCAGAGCTTACGCTCACGCGGTCGTAGAGAACGCCAACGCTCTTGCTGAAGCGCTCATCGAGCGCAGCTTCGATCTTGTTTCGGGAGGAACTGATAACCACCTGATCCTCATCGACCTGACTTCCAAAGGAATCAGCGGCAAGCCAGCCGCAGTCGCACTGGACCGCGCGGGCATCGTCACAAATGCGAACGCGATCCCATTCGATCCGCGTAAGCCGTTTGATCCATCGGGCCTGCGCATCGGCACTCCGGCGGCGACGACCCGTGGCATGGGGCCTGAGGAGATGACGACGTTAGCTACCTGGATGGACCAGAGCATCACCGCCGCGGTCGCCGGAGACGACGAGGGACTCGACCGGATTCGCGTCGAAGTACAAGAGCTCACCGCTCGATTCCCCGCGCCTGGCCTACGCGGCGCTGTCTCAACGGCCTAAAGACCACTCTCGCCTAAACGCGTCCCGGGCAGCCTCGTCTGCTTCCGCAGGGACGTCCCCGGCGGCCAAACAAGCCGCGCGGGTGTAATCGGCGGCACGCGTGGCTTCCGCGTCCGCCGTATCCGACAGAGAAGTTCTCGCTGGTCAGCTGACACGATGCGAAAATGTGCGCCGTCGAACGGTAACGACCGTGCCCTTAGCTACTTCCTGAGGAAAAAGTCTGGGTGATTTGAGGGGCTTTTCCGTCCGCTCTGGTTGACAAGATGCCTGGTAGTGAACGGGTTTTGGGTCGATCTGAGGAGGGCGTGTGCTGACGCTGTTGGCGGGGCAGCCGGAGTGCTTGTGGGACGAGGCGCTGCCGATCGAGGTGAAGGAGCTGCCGCAGGACTTGGCGGCATTGGACGGGTTGTTGTCCGATCCGGAGTTGTCGATGGTGTTCCTGGAGCGCTGGCGCCGGGAGGTGATCGAGACCGGCAGGTTGGTGCTGACCGATGGGCGGCCGAGGATCGCGATGGAGACGTATGTGCGGTTGATGGTGCTCAAGGCGCGGTACAGGTGGGGGTACCGGTCATTGGTCGCGGAGGTGTTGGACTCGATTCATCTGCGGCGGTTCTGTCGGATCGCGTTGTGCGAGCGGGTGCCGGACGAGTCGACGGTCCGGAAGTTGACGCGGCGGATCGGTCCCGAGACGGTCAACGAGCTGACGCGCGCGGTGATCGTGGAGGCGACGCGGTTCAAGCGGTTTCGTCCGCGGGCCGTCAGGATCGGTTCGACGGTGATCGAGGCGGACGTGAAGTACCCGACCGACGCGAACCTGGCAGCCGACGGGGTGGAGGTCCTCGCGCGCGAGGGTCGCAAGCTCGCGAAGCTGGTCGGGGAGAAACGAGCGTGGGTGCGGGACCGGTCTCGGTCGATGGTCCGCAAGTTGCGGGCAGTGACCCGGACGATCCGTCGTCGCTCCGGCGAGGCGAAGAAGGAGGTGCTGGCGCTGACCGGGCAGACCGGACAGTTGTTGCAGAAGTCGGTGACCGAGGCAAAGGCGCTCGCCGCGGCGGCGCGGCGTCGAGCGCGGGGTCGTGGTGCGAAGGCCAAGCTCCGGGCGGCCGGCCGGCTGGAGGAGTTCGCAGATCGGTGCGAGAAGGTTGCCGAGCAGATTCGCCATCGGGTGGCGGGCGAGGCGATCAAGGACCGGATCGTGTCGCTCTCAGATCCAGACGCCCGGCCGATCCGCAAAGGCAAGTTGGGGAAGCCCAACGAATTTGGGTACGTGGGACAGATCGCGGAGGTCACCGAGCACACTCGGAAGGGTGCGCGTGGTCTGATCCTCCCCGCGTCAACGCGACTTGGGAACCCGGGCGAGGACGCGCTGCTGCCCGATACCGCCGCCGAGCTCCAGCGGCTCGGGATCTCGGTGCGGGAGGTCGCGTTGGATGGCGGGTTCAATATTGGCCCGACCCGCGAAGCGCTCGAAGACCTCGAACCCGAGCGAGTCTTCATCTCCGGCCGCCAACAACCCGGCTCCAAACGCACCCAACGACGCCTACAGCGCTACCGAACCGGTGCGGAAGGACGGATCAGTCACCTCAAACGCGGCTACGGACTGGATCGATCCCGGCTCAAAGGCGACGAAGGCCAGCAGATCTGGACCGGATGGGCGGTCCTGGCCTACAACGCTGACACGCTCGCCATCCGAACCCGGTGAAACACTCCCCCAGGCTCGAATCGACCCGAGCAACCATTCACTACCAACGGCCGTGGCGGATCACCGCCGCCGCCGTTTCGTTTCCAATCACGACCCCACCGAGTTTTTCCGGGGCTCCTGTACTGGATGTAGGTGACCGAGACCCGGGTTTCGGGTCCTGAGCAGCCGTTTCCCTCGTTGCTGTAGTTCTCGGAAGTTGCGCGCTGGTTGGCGACGCGCCGCCGCCCTCGCCGGGCATGCTGCTGGCTGTTCGAAGGTCAACGGCTTGCGAGGGAGGACGACGTGCGCGTCACGACGGCATTGTGCGCCACGAGGCGCCACGAATCGAGCGGAGATGAAAGGGCTCCGTCGTCGGGCTGTCGCAGCAGCCCGGATGAAGCTGGCGGCA
>JAABUJ010003477.1_pt1 | contig 17635 bp, 19 predicted proteins | sample 5559131 | NCBI WGS metagenome assembly JAABUJ01 (sample SAMN10711875, study PRJNA513366) | rock metagenome | isolation source: Antarctica rocks | place: Antarctica: Victoria Land, Mt New Zealand nord | collected 2016-01-07 | reverse complement strand
TGCTTGCCTTTGCGGCCGGTTCATCCGCATTATACATCCCTCATGGACTAGTCGAAGGCATGAAGGCCTTGCTATGGCCTTTTCAACCATCACTCCAGTCATACCAAAACACTCCCACTTCTCGAAGCTGTTGGGATCAATATGACATCGATACGAACTACTACACCACGTTTCCCGACACCGGCAAGACTGTGGAGGTATGGCTGTCTGCGGAAGAAAGTATCTGCAATCAAGACGGATACGAACGCTCCTGCATGACGTTCAATGGGAGCATGCCTGGTCCGCCTATTATCGCCGACTGGGGCGATGATCTTGTCATCCACGTTACCAATAACATGCAATCGAACGGCACCACTGTCCACTGGCACGGTGTGCGCCAGCTCGATAGCGTTCAGTACGATGGAGTTCCCGGTGTTACGCAATGCCCAATCCGCCCCGGAAAGACCCTGACCTACAGATACAAGGTCACGCAGTACGGCACGAGCTGGTATCACAGTCATATCTCTCTACAATACTCAGAAGGACTGTTCGGGCCATTGATATTCAACGGTCCGGCTACAGCTGACTATGACGAGGACCTCGGTGCGCTTTTTCTCCAGGACTGGTTGCACGTACCTACCTTCAGCGCCTGGAGCAACAAAGAGAGGTATGGCATTACTCAGTCGCTCAGCAATCTTCTAATCAATGGAACCAACACATTCGACTGCTGTGCAGTTTCGGATGAGAGTTGCGTTGGCGGGGGCAGTAAATTCGAGACGGTATTCCAGCCTGGCAAGAAGTACCTGATCCGCTTGATCAACGTTGCCACCGACAGCCAATTCCAGTTCAGTATCGACGGCCACAAGCTCAAGGTGATTGCTAACGACTTCGTCCCTATCAAGCCATACGACACCGACAGCGTTGTTATCAATGCTGCTCAACGGTACGACGTCATTGTCGAGGCAAATGCTCCACCGGGTGACTACTGGCTGCGAGCTTTTTGGGTGAGGGCCTGTGTCGGCGTTGCAAACGACCAGCCTGAAGACTCCACTGGTATCGTTCGGTATGACGCCGCCAGCACCAGCGACCCGACCAGTGTGAGTGCCGTCAAGGCTCCTACCACTTGCTTGGACGAGCCGCTAGAAAGCCTGATTCCTCACATGAACTTTGACGTCACCAACATTGCTGGCACGACCGTCGAGGAGCTCCGTGTGCGAATTACACATGAGGCGCTGTTCACATGGACGATCAATAGCAGCAGCCTGGTACTTGACTGGAGCAATCCGACGCTCAAGCGGGTCTTGAATAACGAATCAGTCTTCCCGACTGAGTACAACATCGTTTCCGTTGATGTAAGCAACCAAGTTGGCTCTCATATCATCGACTCAGTGTTGCAACCCACTAACCCAGGCAACAGAAAAAGACCTCTTCCGACAACGAGTGGGCGGTCTTGGTAATTCAGAACAAAGTCATGGCTCTTCTTGGCCTGTGAGTTCTGCCACCGCTATTCTCTCAATACAGACTGACAGCACCACTCGCAGCATCATGCACCCCATCCATCTCCACGGCCATGACTTCTGGGTCTTGGCACAGGAGAGTGGCCCCTGGGACGGAACGACCGACTCCTTCAAGACGATCAATCCGCCACGACGTGACACCGCCATCCTACCCGCACAGGGCTATCTCGCGATTGCTCTTCGGTTAGATAACCCTGGGACCTGGATCCTGCACTGTCATATCGCGTGGCATGCTAGCCAGGGGCTTTCGTTGGAGTTTGTTGAGAGGAAGGAGTCCATTTCGATTCAGTCGAGGGAGATGAAGATCTTTCAGGACATGTGTGAGTCGTGGGATGAGTGGTCTAGAAATGCGACGTACCCACAAGATGGTTCGGGGATTTAAGGACTATAGACATACATAGGTCATAAATAGGTACTTCTAAAGTCTCTCGCCGCGTTCACACGCCTGAAGCGGCGTCTTGGGGTGCTCGACTGTGGGTACTAGGAGGAGCCAGAACAGACTCCTCCTGTGGCCAGGATGTTGTGGGTTGATTACTCATCATGCTTAGTAAGGGATCATGCCATTGCTTACCTAAGGTACCTCTGTAAGAACACCCCTGAGTAAGCAAGGGTGGGTAGGATATTGATATTGGCATATACTATCTTATATATGCTATGGCTGATTCCGGCCGATATTATTGTCACAGTTTTCTCATCAACTGGCTCAGGAGGCAACCATATAACGCATCAAATAATACATAACTTACGGCCGCAACTCCATCGCTCCGCCCTCTTACCCAGGTATACTTATTAAGGGGTCAATAATCTGGCTGGTCCATGCAGCAGCATAAAGAACTCGTGTATTTGACGCCGCCAAATGAAACTTCAGATGAACAGCCCGCCAGGCCTCTTACTGTCGTCGAGGGCGTTGTCGCCCTCAGCCTCAGCAAATCACCGTACACCGACCTCGCCGGATAAGGTTGAAGGGGTGTTGAAGAGGTGGAAGTATATCCACTACTAACTACATGTATAGGAACCTTTATATTGTGGCGTCGACTACGAAGGTACCTGAGTCTTCTCTGCAGCTGCATAGACCCCCGGAGTCTTTTACCCAGTCCATATTCAACAACTAAGGCTGTTTCGTTCCTTATGTAGTCCTCGCCATCTTCTTCAAAGGTTGCTTTTGCCACGAATAGGATCGGACAGACCGAGTACTCTACTTAAACTTCTTCAGTGCATATGCATGTTTCTACGCAGGGAACAAGGCGCTTGCAGGTCAATGGGTAACCGCAGTCCGATGACCCATTGGGCTTCCCCGCAGCTCCAGTCTTCTTCTGACCGCAGCGCTGGAGCGAACACCATTACCTATTGGTACCTATTGGTCTAGGGAGAAACCCGGTGGATCTACAGTTCGGACAGCGGCATTGGCTAAGCTCATGCACGCAAGCGGCATCCCACATCCCGTGTCTTCCGTTTTAGGACATGTCCCCGATTTCAGCTTGTCCGGAGGGTCATTTCATCCAAAGGTCTGGCCAAATGGAACACCGTCTCTCACCACTGTACGAAAGCTACGCTGAGACAAGATTGCCGGTGACGGCATCGTGCTTTGAGCATATCCTTCCCTTTTACCCCTCTACAAGAGGATGGGGAGTGATCGAAGATGTGTACACATACACAGAACCCTGCAATGATGACATTTTCTTGAAATGCCTCGGTTTCTTCATGTTGCCCCTGGAACAAACTTTGCTTTTACTTCCAAATCGTAGGGTTTCATGGTATAGGCTGAAAGGTGAAGTTAGCTTGGAGATGTATATAGGCTCCTGCAATATCCCCCAGAGTTGACTTGAGATCTTTCATTCTCAAGCGGGTCCCCTCTCATACGAGTCTTGACGCTCTCTTTGCTCATGTCATCAATATGAGATTCTTCTTTTCTACTCTTGCCGTCTTGGCATGCTCACTGGAGCTTGTCACGGCGTTTCCTGCCATCGCCGTTGAGGCTGCGAAAAGAGCGGAAGCTCAGTCCAACGAGAAAAGATGTCCGTTTGCGGATATGCACCAGAATGAGAAGCGAGTCCTTGGCGTCGCGCCTGGCTTCAATGCTGATGCCCAGCGGATCGATGTGTCGGGGGTGCACGCCTTCGTCCCTCCCGACTTCGCTGCTGGAGATCTTCGTGGTCCTTGCCCGGGCCTGAACGCGTTGGCGAACCACAACTATTTGCCCCACAACGGTTGGGCTTCTCTGACGCAGTTCGTCGAGGCGACAAACAAAGGTCCGTATATCTACCTGCCTGACACTATACGTACTGACATCCGTGGCAAGTGTACGGCATGGGTCTAGACATTGCCACTTTTCTTTCCACTTATGGTACGGTAATGGACGGCAATCCGCTCGGGGTGCCACCGGGATGGTCGATCGGAGGCCCACAGACAAATACCGGCTTGGTTGGGGGCCTCGTAGACGGCTTACTGGGCACTCCCCAAGGCATCAGCGGCAGCCACAACAAATATGAGACTGACTCCTCGCCCACGCGCGGTGACTTGTACCAGTAGTAAGTCCATCCTCTTCCGTCGCCACCCCTTCTTGCTCAATTCGCCCGCAGCGGAAACGACTACAAAATCGTCATGTCACAATTCGAAGCCCTTTACTCGCTTCAACCGGACGCCTCGACAGCGAACTACAATCTCGACGTCCTCCTCCAACACCGGCGCAACCGATTCCAACAATCGATCGCCGAGAACCCCTACTTCTTCTACGGCCCCTTCACCGGCCCGATCGTTTCCCAAGCGGCCTACACATTCATCTACCGCTTCATGGCCAACAAGTCCGCCGAGTACCCCGAGGGAACCCTGAACCAGGACGTGCTGAAATCCTTCTTCGCCATCTCCGGCGACGCGCCCGGCTCCTTCGTCCACCACCCAGGGCAGGAACGCATCCCGGAAAACTGGTACCGCCGCGCCATCGGCGACGAGTACACCATCCCCTTCTTCCAGACCGACCTGCTGTCCTACGTCACTCAGTACCCCGAACTCCTCTCCGTCGGCGGCAATACTGGCACCACCAACTCCTTTACTGGCGTCAACATCGGCGATCTCACCGGCGGCGTCTTCAACTCGCAGACTCTGCTCGAGGGGAATAATCTGGAGTGTTTCGCTTACGAGGCCCTGCAGCAGGGCGCGCCGGATATCTTGAAGGGGTTGTTTTCCGATATCACGAAGCCGCTGGGCATGCTGGATGATCAGATCGCGAGCGTTATTGGGGGTTTGGGTTGTCCGCAGTTGTCGAAGATTGATATGAGTCAGTTCCAGAAGTTTCCTGGATATGCGAATTCGTATAATGGGCACCCGGCCAATACGGGGATATGAGGAGCATGGTATGGGGGTTAGCATGTTCACATCTTGGAAAGGAGTCGTCGTATCTTGTGACGTTTGTTGTATCGAGTTCAAGTATAAATGCTACCCATGCAATTGGAACATGAGATTCGCTGTGCATTTGGCGTGCAGGACATTGATTCAAAGCTGAAGTAAGCGGGAGAACTTAAACGCTTTACCTATACTTGAAAATTGCACAACCTAGAAGCAAGATCTTAGGAATAAATACCTACTTTAAGGCGTAGATGAACGGTACTGCCTAGGATGAGTTACGATTAGGTGGATTACTGTGTATCCGCATCTTAGGGTTTGCCAAGTTACGGTATGTCTGCGGGTTCTTCATTCCTGCCTAAACCGGATTGGGTGTTTTTGAAGATGATCGTCGAACGTCGCTGGAAGGGAGTGCTCCCCTCCATGCAAATCCGAATGCAATCTGGAGTGCTCCCATCCCTATCCAAACCCAAGTGCAATCATGGTCATCATCAGGCCATGCTGACTTTTTCGCGGAAATCCCGGAAACTGTGATGGGCACATGCTAATAACTTTCTCCTGGTGGTTTGGTGCTGACTGAGACGTTCGCCGATCATGTTCGCAACACAAAACGGTATTCGATATCGGGCACTTATAGGAACCAGCCACAGTTTATAGGTGCCTGTGAAGAAAGCGACGTCAGATCACATCTTAGAGATCATTGATTTTTTTTGGTCTAGTAAGTGATACAGATGTCGTTTCTACACACACAAATATCTTACTACAAATCTGAATCTACCTTCCTTCCTCCATGAACAGACGGGGTGGGAAGTTGTGGAGGACGGATTCTCTTTGAAGGGCTCTCAGAAAGATTCTGCAAGGGCTCAAACCTAACACAAATGTCTCTGTCGTAATTGCCTATCCGGGCACCCCATGTATTCCCTGAGATGGCAACAGTGGACGGCCTTCCGTATCAATTTTCAACTGCTACTGTGTAATTGTTGCCACCGAATACAAGCAACGTGTGTGTTGTGGAAGTCGTCGCAAAGTTTTGGTTGCTGTCAATGCAGCTGTGTTCCATGGTCCTTGGATCTACGTTTCCTTCCTTTTTCTTTGATCTTCCCTCCACACTCGTTGATCACGCCCGAGTCCACGAGCGGCGAAAACAACGTACAGCTCGAATAATCCACGAACCGCGCTGGTCGCACTCACTCAGCGATCCACTGTTCCAGCCTCCCCACATTACTTTGAACTCTTGTCGAAGGGCCTTCGTCATTGCGCACCACTGTTGCGCCAATCTGCCGACCTGGAGGCGCCTCCCTGGCCTGTTCGGCTCGGAGATGGTGCAGAGCTATTGGAGCCACTATCGTCGAGACCTGGAGACTCTTCCACGCCGGACTAAACGCTTCCATGCAGGTGATCTACGCCTGCTCAAACGGCATGTTTGGGAAGGTCACCCTCGCTTCCGGCTTGCCTTCCATATCACGAGGATCTCGGATGCCGCCGAGAGACTGCCATGCCGCGAATACATTTCCTGGCTACAGGTCGAGTACCCGCGCGAAGTTTTCTCAGACGACAAGTTCGAGCGACTCGAGCGACTTGTACCGGATACGTCCTTGTCTTCACGAGAAGCCGATCTACAGCTCCTCGAAGGGGTCCTCGCTCGCTACAATCCCAGAACTATGCTGGAGCTGGATGAGGATATATTGGAGGTGGTCAGAGTCATCCTGAAAGTCCTCAGGAGATTCCAGACAGACCTGTACGTGCCGGAGATCAGGAAAACACTTCAGTGCTACAGCATCCGTACCTCGTTGAAGTGGCTATACGACAGCTTGTATCGATACAGAGGATGGGGCTTCTATAGCTATCCTCAGCCCGTTGAGCTTACTGTCGGTGATCGGTATGCTCTACAAGCAGCCATCAAGTACTACAACCCGGAAAGCTTCAGACCGGAGAACGAAGGGGCGGTGCCGATGGTCACGCTCATCCGGGCGTACCTTCGATGGTATCTGTGGAAGTTACGGAGGCGACAGCATCACGGCGCGAAGAGGTATCTGGTGGTAAAGAACTGGAGGATATATACATGGAGGCCACGGCTGGACCCTATCAGAGAGTAATCTTGTATTCAGGTTAGGCAAGGCGAGGCGATTCTATTGGCCTACTAGATCAGTTCTTGTAAAAGGGAGATGGCCCGAGCTACTCAAGAGGTGAACTACTATGGAGTGCAGGTTGGGGGAGTTATACTCCTGACAGCGAGCGAGACATTTAGAAATAGCGCATCGAATAGATCCTTACAGATTTGTTGGGAAGACTCAACCGGAGTGACCGGACGGCTTCCGTGCATGATCAGTCGCTTGTACTCGTAGAATCGTATTATCATTGCGCCCTGACATATGCAAGCAACGTCTGGACAAGGAGTTCTTCCATGATGACCAGCAGAGACCCTTTGCCTGTGTCTGCCATGTCTGGAAAATAATTTGTCGTCAACGGCACCAACGCCTGAGCTGCCACTAGGACAGAAGTGGCTTAGCTCTGCCGGACCGTGCGATGCTGTCACTTTCTCCACATTGACCAACGAGAGGACTCATCAAGGACAGGATTTCTAAATTTTGCTTGGTCAATGCATCCTTCATTCCTTGTGCTATAAGGTCAGCTCCGCGCAAAGACCTTCATCTCGTTGCTCTCTCTATACAACTTCTGCTGATCGCTCTTCAGACCAACATGCTGCGTACCTCGCTAGGAAAACCCAGCAGTCGGCTCTTCGCAGGCAGCTGCTGTTGCAGCCAACCACGATGTATGAGCACCAAATCAAGGGTGCCTCTGCCGGCATTGTCCGGTGCCAGAGGTACCGCCTTAATCTCAAAACGGCGGATGCTTGCTCTTGCCACTAGAGCTCCGCAGCTACGAAGCTACGCCATCGCGGCAGAGGAGAGCAACAAAGGCGTTGTAAGCTATGTGCTGTTAATGATCTTAAGCTGCTGGAAGACTGACCTTTCTTGATCTAGGATCCCAATGACTCCTTTTTGCAAGGAAACACAGCCAACTACATAGACGCAATGTACATGCAATGGAAGCACGAACCTACCAGTGTCCACATCTCATGGCAGGTTTACTTTCGAAACATGGAGGATGGTAATATGCCCATGTCGCAAGCATTCCAGCCGCCGCCCACACTTGTGCCCACACCAACCGGCGGTGCGCCTCAATTCCTTCCAGGAGCAGGGCTTGCAACTGCCGAAGGGTCCGAGGTTACAAACCACTTGAAAGTACAGCTCCTAGTCAGAGCGTATCAGGCACGAGGACACCACAAGGCGAAGACGGATCCGTTAGGCATTCGTGGCGAGGCGGAAGCCTTTGGGTATCATAAGCCCAAGGAACTGGAGTTGGACCACTACCAATTTACGGAGAAGGACTTGGATAAGGAATATTCGTTAGGCCCAGGTATCTTGCCTAGATTCAAGACCGAGGGCCGGGAAAAGATGACGCTTCGTGATATCATTGCCGCCTGCGAGAAATTGTACTGCGGCCAATATGGAATAGAGTATATCCACATTCCTGACAGGGAACAATGCGACTGGATTCGGAACCGCGTTGAGATCCCGGATCCGTACAGAAACTCGGTAGATGACAAGCGGAGGATTCTGGATCGACTCATCTGGAGCTCGAGCTTTGAGATCTTCCTTGCAACAAAGTATCCCAACGACAAGCGGTTCGGTCTCGAAGGTGCTGAAACCCTTGTCCCGGGTATGAAAGCCCTTATCGATAGGAGTGTCGACTATGGTGTCAAGGACATTATTATTGGCATGCCGCATCGTGGTCGGCTGAATGTGCTCAGTAACGTTGTCAGAAAGCCGAACGAGTCGCTCTTTAGTGAGTTTGGTGGCTCTGCGGAGCCATCAGATGAGGGCTCTGGCGATGTAAAATATCATCTGGGGATGAATTTCGAGCGTCCGACGCCGTCTGGAAAACGCGTGCAGCTCTCCCTCGTGGCTAACCCGTCCCATTTGGAGGCAGAAGATCCGGTCGTCTTGGGGAAGACTAGAGCCATTCAACACTACAATAACGATGAGAAGAAATTCAACACGGCTATGGGTGTTCTTTTACACGGAGATGCGGCTTTTGCAGCGCAGGGAGTCGTCTACGAAACTCTGGGCTTCCACTCTCTTCCGGCCTATTCTACTGGTGGAACGATCCATATCATTGTCAACAATCAAATCGGGTTCACCACTGACCCGCGCTTTGCTCGCTCGACGCCATATTGTTCGGATATTGCCAAGGCGATCGACGCTCCGGTGTTCCATGTTAATGGTGATGACGTTGAAGCTGTCAACTTCGTATGCCAGCTAGCCGCAGATTGGCGAGCCGAGTTCAAGCGCGATGTGGTTGTCGACCTTGTGTGCTACCGAAAATCGGGCCATAACGAGACCGACCAGCCTTCCTTCACTCAACCGCTGATGTACAAGCGTATCTCAGAGCAAAAGCCCCAACTTGACAAATATGTCGATCAATTGCTTAAGGAGGGAACTTTCTCAAAGGAAGACATTGAGGAGCACAAGAAATGGGTCTGGGGTATGCTAAGTGACAGCTTTGACCGAAGCAAGGACTACCAACCTACGGCAAAGGAATGGTTGACCTCGGCATGGAACGGCTTCAAATCACCAAAGGAGTTAGCCACAGAAGTGCTCCCGCATCTACCGACTGGAGTGCCTGCAGAAACATTGAGACATATTGGGGCCGTGATTGGCGGGGCCCCAGAAGGCTTCCAAGTCCATCGTAATCTGAAACGTATCCTTGCGAATCGGAAAAAGACCATTGATGAAGGCAACAACATTGACTGGTCTACAGCTGAAGCGCTGGCCTTTGGCACTTTGTGCGAGGAGGGTCATCACGTCAGGGTATCTGGCCAAGACGTTGAGCGGGGAACTTTCTCTCAGCGTCATGCGGTACTGCATGACCAGGAAAACGAAAATACCTATACACCACTCCAGCATGTCAATGACAAGCAAGCGGGTTTCATCATCGCGAATTCATCGCTGAGTGAATTTGGAACGTAAGTTTTCGAACCCGCTTGCTGGACTTGATCTTGGTTAACGGCAGCGCGTAGACTAGGATTCGAGTACGGCTACTCTTTGTCCTCGCCCAAGGCGTTGGTTATCTGGGAAGCGCAATTTGGCGATTTCGCCAACAATGCACAATGTATCATTGATCAATTCATTGCCTCTGGAGAAGTCAAGTGGTTGCAGCGATCTGGGCTTGTAATGTCTCTGCCTCACGGTTACGATGGGCAAGGTCCGGAGCACTCATCTGGCAGAATGGAACGCTACCTCCAGCTCTGCAACGAGGACCCAAGAATCTTCCCTTCGCCAGAAAAGCTTGACCGTCAACATCAGGACTGCAATATGCAAATAGCCTACATGACAACGCCGTCCAACTTGTTCCACATTCTTCGAAGGCAAATGAACCGGCAATTCCGGAAACGTAAGTCTAACCTTCCACCGCTGAGACAGCAATACTGACTTCCTTTAGCTCTTATCCTTTTCTTCTCGAAATTTTTGCTTCGGCACCCCCTGGCACGGTCATCGATCGAGGATTTCACAGGGGATTCTCACTTCCAGTGGATCATTCCGGATCCTGAACATGGCAAGACGATCGAAGAGCCAGACAAGATCGAGCGCGTCATTCTCTGCACAGGCCAGGCCTACGCCGCCATACACAAGCATCGCGCAAGCAAGGAAATCAAGACAGCCGCAATCACCCGCATCGAGCAGCTAAACCCCTTCCCGTGGGCTCAGCTGAAGGAGAACCTCGACATGTACCCAAACGCCAAGAACATCGTCTGGTGTCAAGAGGAGCCCCTCAACGCCGGTGCCTGGAGCTTCACTCAGCCGAGAATCGAGACCCTGCTCAACGAGACCAAGCACCACAACCGCAGACACGTGCTGTATGCTGGCAGGAACCCAAGCGCAAGTGTGGCGACAGGATTGAAGGGAACTCATATGAAAGAGGAGAAAGATCTTCTGGATGACGCCTTTTTCGTCCACCAGGACAGACTCAAGGGCGAGTAAGGTGTAGTAGGATTGGAGTGTACTGTACATACGTCTGATCTGTTTTGGTCCTTGTGTTGGCGTTAACTCGTAAAGCAGTGGTTGTATATGTACTTTATGCCCCGTTCGAAAAATGTGGATGGTGTATCAGGAATAAGGCCTTGGTCTTAAGAGAAGTCGGTGGAGGGTACATAATGTCTGTTCTCTATCGTACCACTGTAGCATCAACGCCTGTGTTCAGCAAAATGAGAGTACTACTAGACATCTTTGTTGTCAGTGCGTCATACCCCTGACTGTGTGATGGCGGATTAACCATAATCTGTCCGGCAAACTCCGGCGGTACGATCACCATGAGCCTCCTTCTGCTACCAGTTCGTGTTATCCACCGCGCTTCACTCTACCAGTGTCACATGCGATACCGGTCAACGAGCTTTGACTCAGCGGCGCGGCGGAAAAGGAAGCGAACAACACCAGGATCACTCGGTGCGGCTTTATCGCGTATCACCTCTGTTCTGGAGCTTCTCCAGCAAGCTGCCACACGCTGCTTCATGCCCCGGTCTTCCCTCTAACATGAAGACTTCAAATGGAGTCACCTCAGCAGGATCTTTGACCTCCGCGAATCGTCGCCAACCAATCCGTCAGACACGCACCAATTCATTGCGTACTCCCCTGACGGCCAGTGGAGCTCTTGGTGACCGGGCTCCACACCAGGGCGGTCTGGACACTGGACAGAACCCTACTAGCGCTCCTGGTTTCTTTCCAGCTATAACACACTTTACGGACTCGATCAGTGCGCTCCCAAAGGAGATCATTCGACACTTCACTTTGCTCAAAGAAGTCGATGCTAAGGTCTTTGGGCCAGAGGAGACCCTTGGCCAGCTGGTAGCCGCAGCGACGAACACGCCAGCACCTGCCCGAAAACCAATAATTTCGACATCAACAAGCAGTGCGACGGAGACAATCAATAACACAGCTCCCGGCGGATATAGCTCTGTACCCGTTGACTCCACTAACAATACTTCTGGGCATGAGAACCAAGCCCAGGCATATGGTGACGATGCAGATATGGCGCGCAGAAGCGTCTTCTACAATCTTCGAGCCGTTGTACAGGAGATGTTGATGACACTCGACGAGAAAAACCACGTACTATCCACCGCAACCGAAGCCCTCAACAAGCAGCTCACCCGCGTCGACAGCTCGTTTCTATACGTTGAAAATGAAATTAGCGAAGAGGCTCGGTACGGTAGTCTCATGCACTGGGCGTATGCGGATAAGTCTGCTACGAGGGGCAACGGCACAACAGCCGGGGAGCGGTCGCGGCGGGAGGTTGCTGCCGCGAACAATCTTGCAGCTGCAGCGGCAGCTGTACACGAGGGTGAAGCCGCGGTCTCGAGGAGCGAACTCAGAAGGGAGGCGATGCTGGCTCGGAAACAGCGCAATGTCCATGCTGACTCCGACTTCGATGACGGACGACAGTTGCATCCAAACACCGCTACTGGCGCGCTCAAGCGACCAATTGGCACCGGTAAAGTGCGAAAGGCTGCAGACGCTTCAGGGACATCGAACGTAACAGCTTTGGGTCTCGGTATCACAAATGGACCGACAAGCAATGTCAGCACGGTGGCGAACAAACGGCGAAGGATAGAGAAGCCAGCAATGCATACCGGCAATGGCGTGCCAGCAACGGAAAGATCGATGAGCACTGTTATGCAGAGCAATGGAGTAGGCGGAAGAGGCGGGGCAGGAAGCCCGCGCGAGACACCAGCCGCCGAGGGTTCGAGAAAAAGAGCTCGCGGGGGTGCTGCGTCGAGCGCACCTGCAAGGAAAAGGTACACACATGTTCCGTTGCCTCAAAACTGTCTTCTTGGAGCTGACCTGATACAGGAACAACACCAATACCTCCGCTACAGGGCCTCCACCTCTAGTCTCATCGCCAGTTGTCGGTCCATCCACGCTATCGAAAGAACCCCACCGCAGCAGTCCTATACCTAGCGCAAGCGCACCACAACGACCACCCTCGTCGCGAGCGCGCCAGAACTCGGCACAATCAGCTCGACCAGAATCACGCCAGCGAGCACAGTCGTCGGCATCAAACAGACCAACCAACACGAACGGCATATCTACAACCACAACCGACCCCAACACCATACCGGGCTCGACCGGGCGGAGTAAAGCAGAAGCCCAGAACCTCACCAAAGAAGATGAAACCCCCGCCACAGAAACCCCAACCGAGCCCAAACCCGAACCCGCACCCCGCGACAGCACCAAAGCCGTCGATAAAGCCGTCAAGCGCGAAGACACCGAACCCACCAACCCAACCCCCAAAGCGCACGAACGAACCACCTCCCTACACACCACCACCACCCGCAAAGCCCCCAAAACATCCACCCCCACCACCAGCACCTTCCCCTTCCCCACCCCTACCGGCACCACCCCGGCCCCCACCCCCGCCAAAGACGAGCCCCACCCCCAACAACGCCCGCAGCGCCCCTCCCGCACCACCACCACGACCGAAGCCACCCTCACAGCCGTCAAGCGCTCGCACAAGAAAGGCGCCGGCGCCGCAGCCCAGCAAATGATGGCGGCCGCCGCTGCTGCCGCCGCCGTCACCGCCGTCGCGGACGACGAGGGGGGAGGGGGCTCCTCGATGCAGGGCGACGGCGACGACGAGGACGACAACGACGACGACGAGAGCGAGCCGCGCTACTGCTATTGCAACCAGGTCAGCTATGGCGAGATGGTCGCTTGCGATGCCGAGGGCTGTCCGCGCGAGTGGTTCCATTTGGATTGTGTGGGCTTGGCGAGGGCGCCGACGAGGAATGGTTAGTTTGCTGGTTTTCTTATTTTGTCACTTTCTGGGGGGCGGGGGATGTTGTTCTTTTGGGGGCTTGGAGGGATGGGACAGGGGTGCTGACGTCTGTGTGTGTTGCGTGTAGCGAAGTGGTATTGTGATGAGTGTAAGGAGTTACTGAGGAGGGGTAGGACGAGTGGTGGGAGTCGGTGATTGTTCGCGTGGGGTTGGGGTTGGGGTGCTTTGGGGTTCTTGTCGTCGGCCGTGTCGGGTTTGAGGGGGCTAGGTAGGTAAGGGCGAGGATCGGGGATGTGTCCTTGCACGGCTGCGTTCACATCGTTCTCCGGAAACATGTGTGTATCCGACGAGCTTCACGGCGCAATGCATGGCGTTACAAGTGAAGTATATCGTGAGTCTGGTGAAGGCTATAGCATTTGATGCGTCCGGAGTCCTGATGTTGAAATGCGGCTAAGCCTTATAGCTTCTGTACATGGATATACATCGATAATCTGCTCAAAGCCAGAGAGGAGCGAAAGGGCGGTAGTATCTGAAGTGAATTAAAGCTTTCATCTATAAGTATCTGCAACGGCCATGTTTCCTGCGCGATCCCGCCGACCATAGCGAATATGTCTCCCCTGATACATTACCGCTCCCCCCACAAGACTGTCCCATCCCATCCATCCCAACCCAATTCCCCCTTCCCATAACGCCGACCTTCCCTCCACCATGCCGCCAAAAGCGCACGCACAGACAGCCAGCCAGCCGAGTCGACAAAGAAAACCATCCACACATGAACGCACCCACCCATCCATCCATTCATGCATCCATGCTAAGGTATCAACCAACTCCCATTTACTCCACCCCTTCATCCACACACACACCCAAACCCATCAAATCCGCCCCCCAACAACAACCTCCCTCCCCAGCACCTCCACGAGGCCCGTATCCGCCGCCGTGCGCCTCTTCTCCACCACCCACCGCACCCCGCCCTCGCCCTCGTCGTCCTTCTCCTTGATATAGCTGACGCTATCCGCCCCGCTGCTGTTTCGCTTGTGCCCGCCTTTCCCTCTTCCCCCCACCGCCACCGCCCCGCGCCGGACGGGCGAGGAGTCGACCGGCTGTGCGGCGTGCGTCTGCAGCGTGATGGTCGGGCTGGCGGGCGCGCTGGTGGAGCCGTCGCCGTCGTCGTCGTCGAAGGAGACGTTGCCCTTGCTGCTGACGGGACTGTAGCTGGAGGCGGGCGGGACGGCCGTAGCGAGGCCGTAGAGGCCGGCGGCGGTGCCACCGAGGGCGTTAGCGTACGTGACGGGCGAGGCGCTGCTGTGGGCGCTGCCAGCGGAGCTATCGAGGCTAGCGGAGGAGCCGGCCCAAGCGCCACGCCGGAGCTTGAGGAGGGCGCTAAGCGAAAGATCGTCGTCGTCGGGGCGCAGGTGCATGAGGTCAGCGAGCTGGGCGAGGCCGGGGCTCGGGAGCGGGGCTGAGTGCGGGCCGACGGGGTGGGCGGAGGAGGGGGGCCCATAGAGGCTGAGGGAGATGATGGAGTTGCGGTTGCTGAGCTCGCTGCGCTCGGTGATGGGCGTCAGGCTGGGTTCTTGGAAGTCGACGCGCCCGCTGTGGCTGCGGGTGAGGCCGTCGGGCCGGCGCGCGCCGAGGTAGCCGCCGTGCGCGTACTGGGCTTCGCTGGAGCCGCTGGAGGCGGCGTAGAAGCCGAATTCGCGGCCGTAGAAGCCTTCGTCGTCGTTTTCGAGCGCTTCGGCGTTGGCGGCGGCGATGATGGGGTCGTCTTCCATTGCGTCGTCGTAGTCGAACTCGTCGCCGTTTTCACCAAAGGTGTCAAGCGGAAAGACGTCGTCGTCTTGGTCCAAGCGGATTTTGTTCCTCTCTGGAGTTTCGCCGGGATGTGACGTGCTGTTGAGTGGGGACACTGAGACCTGGAGGTTTTGAGGGAGAATTTGTCCTGGGCCTCGCATGCCGGCATATTGCCCACTCGTGGTAGCTTGATGGGTAGCGTATGCCAAAGCATCATGGTATGCTGCGAGATTGTCCTGGGTGAGGCCAATTGTCTGGCTGAGGCCTGGCTTGCCACGTTGTTGCTGTGCATCCTGCGGGCCTTGTTGACCTAAGGTGCTAAAAGAAGGTCCTGCTAACGATAGTTGAGCCACATCCGTGGATTGATGGTTGCGCAGTTGCGTTATCAGTCCAGCATTGTGCCCATCCGCGTCTCGTGCGGACCACGATGATGGGTCACCACTAGCCGAATTTGAGAGACCATTATTCAAAGGAGCTGTGATCTTTTGATTGAGATGTTCATAGAACATGCTTGTTTCATCGTCGAATACGGACTCATCAAAGCGGTACGTGTCAGCTTCTTGGGGTTGCGCAATGACGCCATCATCGTAGTAGAGATCATCGTAATCGGTGTTAGGGGTTGGTAGGCCGATCGTCGATGAAGGGCCAGGCGATGTGCGAGTTTCTTGTGGTGTTGGCACATTATCGAAGTCCACATCTGATGGGTCACAGTAACTCATCAGGGATGCGGCCTCAGTTTTTGAGCTCTCCATTGATCCTTCATGGGCAAGACCACTTTGACTGGCAACAACGCCCTGTATCTGTTTTGACTTGATAGATGATTCTGCCAGACCTTGCACAACTCGAGACGAATCCGATGCTGTCACATCTGGTATGATGGGTCGTCCTACTGCAGCTTCTAGGTTCGCGTGAAGTTGTGGATCTCTTAAACTGTCATGACCGTTTGATGGAAGGAATTCTTCTGCATCCGCGTTGATACCTGGTATCCTCTCCTCAAGATTGTCGTCATCATTAATGTCATCATACATGTAATCTTCCTCTTCATCCTCCCTATCGTCCGCATTCTCTTCGTGATTGCCTACATGCCTCACCTTCCCTTGTGGCCCCAGCGTCCTCGTTGTTGCTCTTTTCTTGTGCCTGTCTTCTAACAGCTTCTCCTGCGTCGCCGATCCGACACCTGCTAGGTCGAAACTGAACCGGGAAGCAGTACTGCCAAGGTGTTTCGGCAGCCCAGCCGACTGAAAGCAAAGATCGGAGGCCGAGATTTTACGTGAAGTTGCTTTCGGAGGCGATGTCACAGGTGGCGGAACTGTAAAGGATTGCTGAGCGGGCACTACTGGCGCTAGCTCTGGTACTCCGGCGAGCAACGAGTTCTCGCTCACTTCGTGGCTGTATGACGTGGTGCGGGTTACATCTGATGGAAGATTTCTTGCAAACGCGGGTAGAGGTGGAGGTTCTCTATTCGGCTCTGGTAAGGTGATATTTGACAAGGTCAATGCTATGCGTTCCGAAGATAGCGCGGCTAGGTCGTTGCTCCAATGCCCTACATCATCGCCGAAATGCTCCTTAAAGACGGGAACATGATCTCGTTCACCCGATTTTCGGTTTTCGGCCCCAGCTCCTAAGATAGGCCGTCCGCGATCCGCCTTCACCTCAGGGCTTACCATATCACTGCTGCTCCTGGCCGTGTCAGCGTCCAACGGTAATCCTGTGTAGTTTGCAGAGGTATCTGTCGGCAGATGCGTAGTTTCGTAGGAGGAATGATATCTTCTTGGTCTCGGTGCGCTGAAATCATGCACAACTTTGCCATGGATTCTGGGATCGTAATCCTCCGGGAGTCTCATCCCAGGTATCACAGGATTCTTAACATCCGATGATTCCGAGGAGAGCTGCGGTAGCATTTGAGAGGTCCTACGCCTCGCCAGAAGTGACATTGGATTCAATAGATTGAGTTTTGCCTTGCCGGATCGAGCGCTTGGGGCAGGTGGCATGACCGATTGTGGAGACCGCGACAAGGGTGCTATCTCATCAGCCCGCAATGTTGAAGGCTGTAACAGATCAACGGCTGGACTCTGTACTGGACGGACTGCTACAGGCGGAGTAACTGATTGATGCAGACTCCGCCGCGTGAACGACGAGCCATACTGTTTGGCTGATGCTGTTCCCTCCACGCTCTG
>JAABUJ010003476.1_pt1 | contig 17637 bp, 14 predicted proteins | sample 5559131 | NCBI WGS metagenome assembly JAABUJ01 (sample SAMN10711875, study PRJNA513366) | rock metagenome | isolation source: Antarctica rocks | place: Antarctica: Victoria Land, Mt New Zealand nord | collected 2016-01-07 | reverse complement strand
CGTCTCGGCGTCGACGAAGGCGCGATGGCCGATGGCCCCAAGCGTGGCGAGTTGGTTGGCGCGCGCGGCGGCGCCGCCGGGAGGCATATAGGTCGACTGGTCCCAGTTCAACACGGCGCGCGCCGCGGTCACGTTATGGATCTCGGCCAGCCGCGCTTTCAAGCGCTGTAGATGTTCTAATTGCTGCACAAAATCTCCCACTAAGCCTGCGACCGCGGTCGCATGGCAGCGCACCAACCCTGTGGCGCTATAAGCCAGCCCTGTGGCGCTATAAGATGGCCAGTGAGCGCGTTTCCCCAACCGCGGTCAGAGTATGCTGCCATGCGACCGCGGTCGTAGGCGTCATCTGGCGAATTGCCGTCGCCGCATGTACATACCAATAAACATACACACGTCGAGTATTCCGTGCGCGACGACCGCCGCGAGCAGCCCGTCCGCGGCCTGCCGCACCGCCGCCAGTAAGACCCCCAGCAAGGCGTAGACGCCCGTCCCACCGGCGGTAGCGGCCCAGCGGACACGGCCGCGCTGGAGGCTGAAGCCGTTGTATTGTAGCGCGACGTGCCAGAGGCCAAAGGCGGCGCCGTCGAGCAGCACGGCGCGATAGGGCGTCGTCGCGCGGGTCAGCAACACCTGTAGCAGGCCGCGGAAAAGGAACTCCTCGCACACGACCGTGGTGAGCGCGACCTGCACGGTGACGCGAAAGAGGACATGGTTCGCCGAGATATCGCCGATGCCCGACGCGACGATGTCGCGCCCCAGCGGACCAGGCGCGAACATAGCGGCCAGGATGACGGCGAGGGGGATCAATCCCAAGACGAGCCCGAGCGTCAGGCCCCCACCTGTGACGTGTCCCCACACGGACGGCCATAATCCCGCGCCCAGCGTATAACCGAGCAGCGCCAGGCTCAGCAGCGTGTTGCCGATCATGAAGGCATGCCATTGGTCCCAGCGGCGGCGCGCCGAGAGAAAGGCCAGCCCATTGGGATAGGCGATCAGCACGACGGCGATGAGTAGGGGGGTCACGCGTCAGCGGCTACTTGCACGGATGAACGCATACACAAGTGCGACGAGATCAATTGTCCCCACAGCCCCACCGGCGACAATACCACCCGTTTGGCGCGTCACGATCCCAGCCAAGATTGTGATGAGCGAAACGGTTAGCCCGGCAAGCGCGATGCGCGATGCGGAACGCATAAGTCAGACCACGGCTCTCTAATTGCTGTCGGTGGTCGGCCTGACGATCCCAACGATCGAAAATCCGTGCGGCAGCGCCAGGGAAAATACGTTCAAGCTGCTCAAGCTCAACCGCAGGCGGGAGAAGAGAATTAGACCGCCGCGCAGTCGCTGAAGCATGGTTCTGATGGCTCGGCTCCGGTGCCTGCTCATCATTCACGTAGAGAGAGCTCCCGCGCCTTACCTGGTGTCACGTCTGTACGCTGCCTGGTTGTTTCGGAAAGTGGCGTCACCTGGGTGATACTGCGTGACTCTTCTTTGATCGCGGAACGTAAATCATCACCAATCACTCGCCATGCATCACGGAGAGCACGCGCATCAGCCTCGTATGGATCTCGCGCGCCACGACGCGAGAGGGTTCCCCCAAGATCGACGAGGTAAGCCGCGCCTTGTAGAATAGCGCGAGGAAGTGTCATCTTCATGCCCTTCACATTAACTTCATGTGTTTGAAGTATACACCGGACTATCACGCGAGGGATAGCGCGTAGCGCGCAAGCCCTGCAGGGCCATTTGACGGCACGGCCCTCACCCCCAGCCCCTCTCCCTGACGCGGGAGAGGGGGGCCACCTGCCGTGTGCTGCGCGTTTCCCCTCGCCCCTGGTGGGAGAGGGGCTGGGGGTGAGGGGGAGAACTAAATGGCCCTGCAAGCCCTTTTGTCTTGGTTGACAGGTGCGCCGCGCGCCGATACCATACCCCTGACGACGCCCTCGCACGATTAATGCTATGACCACTATAGCGCCCGTGTAGGTGCGGGACGCGAATTGGCACTATACTAAAACTATATGGAGCGGCGCGTGGCTCCCCGAACGCGCCGCATGTTTTGCCCTTAATTACCCTCTGGAGAGATGTACATGGCACGAGTCCTCGACACGATTAACAGCCCGGCCGACCTCAAAGAACTGTCGCCGGCCGCGCTCGCGCAACTCGCCGACGAGATGCGCCAGGAGATTATCGAAACGGTCGCGCGGCGCGGCGGCCACCTGGCCCCCAACCTCGGCACCGTCGAGTTGACGCTCGCGCTGCACCTCGCTTTCGACGCCCCGCGCGACAAGCTGGTCTGGGACATCGGGCACCAGGCCTACCCGCACAAGCTCATCACCGGCCGGCGTGAGCAGTTCCATACCATCAAGCAATTGGGCGGCCTCTCAGGCTACCTACGCCGTGACGAGAGCCCCTACGACGCTTTCGGCGCCAGCCACGCCAGCACCTCGATCTCGGCCGCCCTTGGCATGGCCGTCGCGCGCGACCTACGCGGCGAAGACTATGAGGTCGTCGCCGTGATCGGCGATGGCGCCATCGGCGGCGGTATGGCCCTGGAAGCAATTAACAACGCCGGCGCGCTGCACAAAGACCTCATCATCGTACTCAACGACAACGACAAGAGCATCTCGGATAACGTGGGCGCCCTGCACGCCTATCTCGGCAAGCTGCGCTCGGACGAGCACTACCGCAACTTGCGCGACATGGTCAAGAGTTCGCTCGGACTCGTCCCCGGCGGCGGCCTGGCCAAGGAAATGGCCGGCCGCACCGTGCGCAGCGCCAAGGAGTTCGTGCTGCCGAGCAAGAGCGGCGTCATTTTCGAGGAGCTTGGCTTCACCTTTCTCGGCCCCTTCGACGGGCACGACACGGCGGAACTGGTCGATGTCTTCCGCCGCGCCAAAGAGTTGCCCGGCCCGATCATGATCCAGGTGCTGACCAAGAAAGGGGCGGGCTGCGACTACGCCGAGGCGGAGCCGACTAAATTCCACGGCCCCGGCGCCTACAATCCCCTCACGGGCGAGCTTAAAAAGAAGCTTGGCGAGCCGCCGAAATACCAAAATGTGTTCGGCGCGGCCCTAGTTGAGTTGGCGCGCCGCGACCCCAGCATCGTGGGCATCACGGCGGGCATGGGCGAGGGCACAGGGCTCAACATGCTGCAGGACGCGTTGCCCGAGCGCTACTTCGACGTCGGCATCGCCGAGCAGCACGCCGTGACGTTCGCGGCCGGCCTCGCCACCGAAGGCATGCGTCCGGTCGCGGCCATCTACTCGACATTCATGCAGCGCGCCTTCGACCAAGTCGTCCACGACGTGTGCGTGCAGAACCTACATGTGGTCCTGCCGATGGACCGCGCCGGGCTGGTCGGCGAGGACGGCCACACGCAGCAGGGCGTCTTCGACATCGCCTTCATGCGCATGATCCCCAACATGCATGTGATGGCGCCCAAAGACGAGAACGAGTTGCGCCACATGCTCTACACCGCCCTCTACATGGACGGCCCTGTCTCGCTGCGCTACCCGCGGGGCAGCGGCGTCGGCGCGCCGATGGACGAGGAGTATCACATGTTGCCCGTCGGCGAGGCCGAGGTGCTGACCCCCGAAGCGGACATCGACCGCGCCGAGTGCGCCATACTTGGCTTCGGCAACATGGTCGCGCCCGCCCTACAGGCGGCGCAAGAACTGGGCGTCGAGGAGGGTATCCGGGCGGTCGCGGTCAACGCGCGCTGGGCCAAGCCGCTCGACGAAGCGCTGATCCTGCGGCTGGCGCGCGCGACGGGCTCGCTTATCACGGTCGAGGACGGCGTCGTGGCCGGCGGCTTCGGCAGCGCCGTGGCCGAGCTGCTGCAGGCGCATGGGTTGCGCGACGTGCGCCTGGAGATGATCGGGCTGCCCGACCTGTTCGTCGAGCACGGCCCCGCGGCGGTGCTGCGCGAGATCTACGGCCTGACCGCCGGCCACGTCAAGGATGTCGTGCGCGCGCTCGTCCGCCCCGGCACGCACAGCGCCTCCGGCAAGGCCGCCAGGCGCGCGTAGCCCGACAAATCGGCTAACCTACGGCAGCATCGTCATCGTACCCACGACGAGTACGATGCCGCAGCCGTACGGTCACGCTCTCGTACCGCGGGTCGACGTCGGGGTGGTGGTCATCGAGGCCGGCCAGCCCGCTGATCGCGTGCACGAGCCGGGCGCCTGCCGCGAACGACCCGGTGCGGAAGTACGCGCACACGCCTTCGCCCACCACACGCCAATCCTCGACGCCGACGGCCTCGTGAAACTGCCGCGGTGAGATCCGCTCGGTCATGGCTACTCCCCGGTGAGCCCGTCCACCGACTCCCGCAGGAGGTCGGCATGGCCGTTGTGCCGCGCGTACTCTTCGATCAGGTGGACCAGGATCCATCGCAGGCTGGGCGCCCGACCGTCAGGCCAGGCGCGCCGGGCCAGCCGCTCCAGGCCACCGCCGGCCAGCGCCTCCGCGACCAGGGAGCGGGAGCGGGCCACGGCGGCCTGCCAGAGCGCATGGAGCTGCTCAGGTGAGTTCTCGGCGGCCGAGCGCCAGTCCCAATCGCGGTCGGCGGCCCAGTCCACCGTGTCCCACGGGGGCTGGCGGTCGCGCCCGTGCAGCCACCAGGAGCACCAGGCGTCCTCGACGTAAGCCAGGTGCTTGAGCATCCCGCCCAGGGTCATCGCCGAGGCGCCGACGGTCGCCCGCAGGCCGGCCGCGTCCAGTCCCGCGCACTTCCACGCCAGGGTCGCGCGCTGGTACTCCAGGAAGCCCAGGAGGGTGGCGGTCTCGCCGGCCGCGAGGGGAGGCTCCGGACGACCCTGCTCGTCCACGTCGGTCATGGACGGCGCATCGACCGGCGGGGCCGCCGTTGATCCCTGGATCGCGCCCAGGATCGCCCGCCCCAGGTCCGCGGGCCGGGTGAACTGCGGCCAGTGGCCGGTGGGCAGGTCGACGTAGTCGATGTCGCGGATCTTCGTAAATTCCCGCACAGGGTGCGCGCCCTGCGCGATCCAGGTCCGGAGCATCGCGCTGGTGAACTCGGTCGCGATGACGGTGACGGGCACGTCGTAGCGGCGTTCGTCGGTGAGCCGCTGCGGGTCGCGGGTGACGTGCGCGGGCGACGGGATCGCGCGCGCGCGGAACGCGGCGCGCGCCTTGTCGTCGAGGTCGGCGAGGTCCTCGTCCGCGAAGGCCGACCAGTCCGGCAGCGGGACCGCGCCGCCCGCGGCCGGGTACCCGTCGGCGACGGCGGCGCCGTCGCCCGTGGGGAAGCCGCCGACGTAGACGACACGGGCGACCCGGTCGGGCCGCGCGTCGACCGCGGCATGGGCGATCGCGGCGCCGGCGGAGTGCCCGACGAGCACGACCTTGCCGTCGGCCGGGGCGACGGCGTCGATGGCCGCGCTGACCGCGTCGACGTGGTCGCGCAGGGTGATCCCAGAGCGGTCGGCGTCCGGGGACTCCATACCGGGCAACGTGAGCGGGTGGGTGCGGTGACCCGCCTGCTCGAGGACGGGAACGACCTTCTCCCACGACGATCCGTCGAGCCAGAGGCCGGGAATCAGGATGATGTCCATGCGCGTGGCGTCCCTCCGGGTGTGATGCGCGTCGGGTGAACCCGCAGCCTACAATCCACCACTACAGATTAATAAGATAGCAGAACGGTCCAGGTATGTCGAGCAATAAGGTCAGGCCGTCAGGCCGCGTCCCACCCTCCTGGAGGGCGCCCGATCAACACGACGCGCAAATCGTTGACGTTCGTGCCGGTTGGTCCCGTTGTCAGTAAGGCGCCGCCCGCGCGGAGAGCTGGGTAGGCGTCGTTGGCGTCGAGCGCCGCGACCGGATCCACGCCGGCCGCGCATATGGCCGCGGCGGTCGCGCCGGTGACGAGCCCGCCGGCGGCGTCGGTCGGGCCGTCGGAGCCGTCCGTGTCGACAGCCAGCGCCGCCCAGCCCGCGACGCCGGCCAACTCCACGGCCAGGGCCAACGCGAACTCCTGGTTGGGGCCGCCCAGGCCCGCGCCGCGTACCACCACCGTGGTCTCACCGCCGCTAATGAGGGCGCACGGCGGAGGCAATGGGTGTCCCGTCTCCAGCGCCTCGCGCACGATTGCCGCGTGCAGGCCGGCGGCCTCTCGCGCGGCGCCCCTGATGAGGGTAGAGAGGATGAGCGGAGCATAGCCCAACTCCCGCGCCTTGATGGCCGAGGCAGCGGCCGAGAGACGTCCGCTGCCGATGATGGTGTTGGTCACGCGCTCGAACAGCGCGTCGCCCGGCTTCACGGTTTCGGGCGCGCTGCCGAGGTAGCGCGCGACGCGCGCGGACGGCGCGATGGCGTAGCGCCGCAGCACCGCCGCGACATCGGCCAGGGTCGTGGGGTCGGGGGCCGTCGGGCCGCTCCCGATCGTCGACGGGTCGTCGCCCACAACGTCGGAGAGCAAGAGGGCGGCGACAGCGGCGGGGGCGGCGAGGAGCGCCAGCCCACCCCCTTTGAGCGTGGAGAGATGCTTACGCACCGCGTTCATCTCGCCAATCGCGGCCCCGCTGCGCAGGAGATCCTGGCTCAACGCGGACAGGTCCGCCAACGTGATGCCGCCCGCGGGGTCGGCCAGCAGCGCCGAGGCCCCGCCCGAAAGCAGCGCCAGCAGCAGGCCGCCCTCGCCCAAAGACGCGGCCAACTCCGCGACCCGCCGCGCCGCCTCCAGGCTACCCACGTCGGGGACAGGGTGCCCCGCGACGATAGTGTCGAACACACGCGGCGCATTGATATCGTACCCTTTCTTCGTGACGACGAGGCCGCCGTCGATACGGCCACCCAGTATCTCGTGCGCTGCCCGCGCCATGGGCACGGCCGCTTTGCCCACCGCCAACACGACGACGCGCCGCGCCGCGATGCGCCGCTCGCCAACGACGACCGCGTCGCCCTCGACGCGCAAGAAGCGCCGCACAGCCGCGCCGGGATCGGCCGCCGCCAGCGCTGCGGCGAGAATCGCGCGCAGGTCACGTTCCATCGGACCTCACCCCCCATCCCCAGGGCTCGTGAATTATTGGCGCTCGTGGGCCTGCGACTGCCTCCCCACTGCGGTGGGGACCCCGATGGCAGACCACGGACACTGCGGTGTCAGGACGAGGGGCGAGGCCGGCGCGCTGGCCCCTTCCCGACCGCAGTCGGCGTCGTCTGCCATGCGACCGCAGTCGCAGGTTTCGATAATTCATGAGCCCTCACCTCCATCCCACGACTAACTGAACCATCAGCCGGTCTATTCAACTGCTGTAGGACTCGTTGAGTTGACGCCGGCGCTCGCGCCACGCGGGCATCATGCGGTCGAGGAGCTGATAGAAGCGCTTGCCGTGGTTGTGCTCGACGAGGTGGCTGAGTTCGTGGACGATGACGTAGTCGATCTGTGGTTTAGGCGCCTGGATCAACGCGAGGTTGAGCGTGATCGTACCATCGCCCGTGCAGCTGCCCCAGCGAGCATGGAGCGGCTTGATGACCAACTCCGGCTGTACAACGCCGGCGTGATGAAACTGGGGGACGATGGCGCGCAGGCGTTCGCGGAACACGCGCGACGCCTGGGTGTGGTACCAAGTGTCCAGGAGCGCTTTAATGCGTGCGGTATCGGTCCAGTCCGGCGTCCACACATAGAGGCGGCCGCGCGCCAACTTAACCTCGCCGCACGGTTCTTCCAGCACTTTCAGCCGGTACTGGCGACCCAGGTAGAGATGGGTTTCCCCACTAACGTAGAGGCGGGGCGGCCTGGCTGGGAGATAGCGCTCCAGCTCGCGCCGCTGGCGCAAGATCCAGGGCGCGCGCTTGTGGACGCGCGCCGCGACGGCGCCGGGCGTCGCCCCGAGCGGCGCCGTAACGGTCACGCGCAGGTCGAGCGCGACGGTGATAGCCAGGGTTTTGCGCGGCGCATACGTCACGTCGTAGGCGATGACCGTTTCGCCATACTGGACGCGATTGGCCGCTTCGACCCCGCTCACGACAAGCGCCTGCCGCGGGACTTGGCGACCTCCAGGACCTGGTCGATCAGCGCGTCGAGCCGCGCCGGTTCGAGGTCCACGCCGGTCTCCTGCTCGAGGCTGTAGAAGGAATGGTCGAGTTGACGCTTGATCCGCTTCTGCACGTCGAGGTTGTTCTGCCAATCGGTGACCTTGTTGGCCTCGATGATTTCCTCTTGCTTGATGGCGACATCGGCGATGCGCTCGTCGCTCACCTCGTAGGCGGCCATGGAGTCGCGCAGGACGCCGTAATAGGCCGGGGCGTGCTGATAGCGCGCGAGGCGTGCTGGCGCGCCGCCGTGCTGGCCGGCGCGCAGCTCGATGAGCTGCGCGCGGGCGCGGTTGAGGTACTCAAGTTGATCGATGCGCCCCTGGCGGAAAGCCTGGATCGACTCCTCCACCAGCTCCGAGAAACGGCGATAGAAAGCGGGGTCCTCGTCCATGCGCTCGCTGATGGCGCGTTTCATGCGACCGAGGATCGTATCGGCCTTGGCGGCCGGTTCGCCGAGCTTCTCCACCTCGGCGTCGAACTTCTCCGCGTCGAAGATGTTGACCAGCTCCGTGATCGTCGTCGTCCCCGTCGCGCGGACGTGATCATCCATGAGCTTGCGGACCTTCTCCTCATACTCGCCGTAGTCGACGACCTCGGCGTAGCGCATCTTCACGGCCTGGCGCAGGCTGTGGAAAGCGCGCAGGTCATCTTTGTAGCGGCGCACCTGCTCCTCGGACGTCCGCTCGTAGAACTGCATCGAGCCCAGGGCGACGCGCAGCGCGCGCGCATAGCCAGTCAGGGCCTCGTAGAAGCGGCGCCGACGATCGTCGGGCTGCAGGTGGCGTTGCAGGGCTTCGATGTCGTTCTTATTGGCGACGCCCGCGAAGACGGCCCACACATCGGAGTGCGCCTGCGGGAGCCGGGCGATCTCGGCGGAGATGTCGGCGAACGTGCCCGCGATGTCCTCCGCGTCGTACTCGGCGAGGGCATCGTAGAGGTTCATGGCCTCGTTGAGCTCGCCGAGCACGCCGCGATAGTCGATGATGTAGCCGAAGTCCTTATTCTCGGCCAGGCGATTGACGCGGGCGATGGCCTGGAGCAGCGTGTGCTCTTTGAGGGGTTTGTCGACATACAAGACAGTATTACGCGGCTCATCGAAGCCGGTCAGGAGCTTATCCACAACCACGAGGATCTCAATGCCGCCGGCGCGGGCGAAAGACGCGATGGTCTCGCGCAGGTAGGTGTCTTCATCGCCGTAGCGCTCCATCATCCGTTTCCAGAAGGTCTGCACCTCGGGCTCGGGACCGCCCACCTCCTCGTGCCCCTCGCGGGTATCCGGCGGCGAGATGACCAGGGCGGCGTCGACGCCGTTGGCCTGGAGGTGGCGCAGGTAGGTAAGGGCGATCTGCTTGGAGGGGGTGGCAAGCTGCGCCTTGAGGCCGGTCCCGCGCCAGTTCTCCTCGTAGTGTTGCGCCACGTTGTAGGCGATCTCCTTGATGCGCTGTTCGGTGGCGTTGACCGCCTCGCCGCTGCTCATCTTGCGTTTGAGGTCGATCTTCTGCTCGGCCGTCAAGTGGCGGGTGGCGCGCTCGAACCAGCGCTCGAGTTGATCCTTGTCCACGTCTTGCTCGACGACGCGCCCTTCATAGAGTAGGGGGACGACGGCCCGATCGGCGACGGCCTGGCGCATGGGGTACTTGTGGATGAAATCCCCGAAGCGTTTAGCGGTAGACTTCTCGGCCTTGGTGAGCGGCGTCCCGGTGAAACCGATGAAGCAGGCGCGGGGGAACACCCGCTCCATCTTGGCGTGCAGCGAGCCGTATTGGCTGCGGTGGCTTTCATCGACGAGCACGAACGTATTGGGGCCATCGTCCCGGACCTTTTGCCGCGCGGCCTGCTCGAACTTGTTGATGATCGTGGTGATGATATCGGCACGCTCGTCGTCGGGATCGAGCTTATCGGTCACGAGGCGTACCAGGTGCTTGCCGTCCCTGGCCTGGACGACGGACTTACCACAGGCGTGGAAGGTGCCGTAGATCTGGTCGTCGAGATCGACGCGGTCGGTCACGAGGACGACACGCGGGTTGGCGATGGCGGGGTGGAGCGCGAGGGCCTTGGCCAGCATCACCATCGTCAGCGACTTACCGCTGCCGGTGGTGTGCCAGATCACGCCTCCGGTGCGGGTCCCCTGTGCGTTGAGGTGTGCAACGCGCGCGATGGTGGCCTTGATCGCGAAATACTGTTGATAGCGGGCGATCTTCTTGACGCCGCCATCGTAGACGATGTACTGATAGAGCAACTCCAGCAGGCGCGCGGGCTGTAGCAGCGCGTAGAGGAGACGATCCTGGTCGGTCGGCAAGCGCTCGCCCAGGCCGGCGACGTGCCGCCTGATGCGCGGGGCGTCGGGACGCCAGTCATAGAGGCGATTTTGTGTCGCGGCGTCGAGGGGGCGATTGATCGCGGCGTGCACGGCCCCTTCGACGCCCTCCTCTTCGCGCCAGATCGACCAGAACTTCTTGGGCGTCGCGGTCGTAGCGTAGAGGGCGTCGGCGCCGCTGAGGGCCATGAGGAGCTGGGAATAGGCGAACAGATGCGGGATCTCGCCGGGCTGCTGATTGCGCAGGGACTGACTCACCGCCTCGGCCACGGCCTTCTGGCCCTGCAAATCGAGGTCCGGCCGCTTGCACTCGATCACGACGAGGGGGATGCCGTTGACGAAGAGCACGATATCGGGGCGGCGCGCGCTGTGGCTGCCCTGTTTCTCGACCGAGAACTCATCGGTGACGTGATAGACATTGTTCTCGGGGTGGCGCCAATCGACATAGTGCAAGCTGAAACTCTTGCGGTCGCCGTCGATGGCTTGCGTCACGCTGGTTCCGAGGGTCAGCAGTTCATAGAGGTGCGCGTTCGTGACCATGAGGCTCTGCAGCGGTTCGTCGAGCAGGCGGCCCAGGGCCTCGCGGATAGTGGCGTCGGAGAAGGCGTGCTGGCGTCCCTTGAAGGTGATGCTGTTGTGGGCGCGCAACCACGGCTCCAGGACGCCGGTGAGCACGACATTTTTCTCCTTGCCGCCGCGGAGGGCCAGCGCCTCGGCGGGCGTGAGGTACTGCCAGCCCAGATTGATCAGCAGCTGCAGCGCGGGGATCTGCGAACTGACTACCTCTTTGAACGCGTCGGCTGAGGCCATGCGTTACTCCTCTTCCTCGTCCACTTTGTCCACGTTGACGCGGACCTGGCCGGTCAGCAGGCGCTGCATCAGGCCTTGTTTCTGGGCTATTAGCTGCCCTCGAAGCTTCATGCTTGTCTTAATCTCGCTATCCGCAGCATCGAGAACTTCGACAATCTTGCACTGCTCATCGAGCGATGGAAGAGGAACTTTGATTTTGGCAAAGTCACTCCAACGTAAGCCGCCGCGCCGATTCACACTACCGCTGGTATTCGACTCGAAGATATGCCTGTATAGCTCTGTCTTTAGCAGCCTGTACAAGTAGACATCGTTGACTCGGACTTTGGTTTCAAAAACCGTGTACATCGGGCTGACAACAGCCTCGTCATATACGTCTTGGTACCCAATCGACCCCTCCTCGATATGATTAGTCGCGTAAGCAAACTGACCTCGCTTCACGACCTTGTATTTACTGACGTCTTCGCTAAAAATTTGCCGACCGAAGTATTCGAGGGAGTCGACCAGACCGTCATACTTGGTGCATGAGAGTACCGGCAAGCTCTTCTTTCTACCGTTCTTCGATGAAACTTCCACTGCGATATCGCCGATAGCCCGATGAGACCAGTCGGCGGGTATGCTACCGTACTTTGTATCTTGGGTACCATTTGGTCGAACAAACTCCGGAAACCTGACCTGCCCCGTGAGCACCCGTTGCATCAACCCGCGCTTCCGCTTTTGCAGCGCGGTGATCATTCGCTCCATTGTGGCGATTGCCGCGTCCCACGCGCCGAGGATGTCGGCGATTTTGCGTTGTTCGGGGAGGGGCGGGATTGAGAACATGACTTTACGAAACACATCCATGCCGACAAGGTTCGCCATGGCTCCACCGTGGGAATGATCTACGATCGTGTGTCGCATTTTGTCGGATTGAAACTGGTACAAGAAAAACAACGGATACACTACTTCGGGATTGATTCGTATACGCAATAAGGCTTGATTAATCACGCCGCGCTGGATATCCTCAGGCACGCGCACTATCTCACCGATGGTGCCTGAGCAACTCACTATAAAGTCTCCAGAACGGATCTCAAAATTCTTCAACTCTTCGAATTTGGCTTCATCTATATAGTAGGACCCAAGTCCGAAATCTTTGTATATAGCATGCTTTTGTTCATAGACCTTGTAGCCGTGGTCAACGAAAAAGCTCTTCTTTAGCGCGCTGCCAAACGGTCCTCGTCGAAGCCCATCCCTTGACGCGACAATTCGATCTAACGGCAACTCAGTCCATGTGTTCGGTAGGTTACTCATCCAGCATTAGTTCCTTGAGGTACGCTTGCATCTGTCTTTCAAGGTCGTTGAGTTGGTTGCGTAGGCCGATTATCTCAGCATTAACCACAGCCATATCGACCGACTCCTCGTCCTCGAACGTATCCACATACCGTGGGATGTTGAGGTTGTAGTCGTTCTCGATGATCTCTACTCGTGTGGACACATAAGCATACCCGTTGATGGACGCTCGGCGTCGGTAAGCCCCGAGAATTCTTTCTCGATCTTGATCGCGCAGCACGTTTTGATTCGTGCCTTCACCATAGTCTCGACTGGCGTCGATAAACAGAACACTGTCGTCCTGCTTGTCGCGTCGGAAGAGCAGGATCGCGGCGGGAATGCCCGTGCCGTAAAAGAGGTCTGCCGGCAACCCAATGACCGCATCCAATAGGTTTTCTTCGATCAACCGCTGGCGGATCTTGCCCTCCGCGCCGCCACGGAACAGGACGCCGTGGGGGACGACGACGCCGACGCGCCCGTGTTGCGACGGGTCCAGGTAGGTCGTCTCGATCATGTGGCTGATGAAGGCATAGTCGCCCTTGCTCGTGGGCGGCACGCCGCGATGGAAGCGGTTGAAGCGGTCGGCGGCCGCGTTGTCCGCGCCCCATTTATCGAGCGAGAAGGGCGGATTGGCGACGACGACATTGAAGCGCATCAGCGTCTGGCTATCGGTGGTCAGGCGCGGGTCCTTGAGCGTATCGGTCCACTTGATATTGTCGGCGGTGACATTGATGTCGTGGAGGAACATATTCATCATGCAGAGCGCCCAGGTCGCGCCGTTGGCCTCCTGACCGTAGACCGCGTAGTCGGTCGTGCCGACGTGCTTGGCGCACTTGATGAGGAGCGAGCCGGAGCCGCAGGCGGGGTCGCAGATGCGTTCGCCGGGCTGGGCGTCGAGCAGGTCGGCGAGGAGCTGCGACACCTCGGGCGGGGTGTAGAACTCGCCGGCCTTCTTGCCTGCGCCACTGGCGAAGCGGCCGATCAGGTACTCGTAGGCGTTGCCGATCACGTCCAGGGCGCCGATGCGCGACGGGCTCATATCGAGGCGCGGGTCGTGGAAATCGGTCAGGAGATTCTTGAGGCGGTCGTTGCGTTGCTGGGTGCGGCCGAGGTTGGCCTCGCTGTTGAAGTCGATATTGCGGAAGACGCCGTCCAGCTTCTCCTTATTGGCGTCCTCAATCTGCTCCAGCGCTATGTTGATCAGCTCGCCGACGTTGGCGGCGTTGCGCTGGTCATAGAGCGCGTAGTAGTCGCAGCCCTCGGGCAGGACGAAGCGCTCGTACTGGAGCTGGCGGCGGATACGGCGGTCATCGTCGCCATAGCGCTCACGCAGTTGCCGGTAGTGGTCACGCCACACATCGGAGATGTACTTGAGGAAGAGCATGACCAGGATGTAGTTCTTGTACTCGGAGGGGTCGATCGTGCCGCGGAAGGTATCGCAGGCCTTCCACAGGACGGCGTTGATTTCGTCCTGCCGGATAGCGCCGCGCGCGGGCTGTTCGTCGGTTAAGAAAGATGCCTGGCCAAGCGTCATAGCGTCATAATTCCGTTGTTCCCTCAAACGATTGTCGTGCGCTACTAGTGTGCTGGGAACGTTCTGTTGTGTCAAGGGCGGCGACAAAGGCGAGGGCGCGCCTCACGATGGTAATGGAGCCCGCCGCTGGCCTGGCCTTAAAAGACCATGGCAGGAAACAGACCTTAAAAGGTCTCCCGGCGCCAGCCGCAGTGACCGCGCGCTAGACGGACGGCACGCGCGTCGCGCCCAGACAGATCTTTCAAGGTCCGTCCGCTGCCATGGCCTTTCAAGGTCAGGCCGCCTCTCACCATCGTGGGGCACACCCCGGCACGGCGGGTACGCGCCATTTTTTCGGGCCGGTCTCTACTGGGACCGCCGCCGTCCCCGCGGCCTGTCGTTGCAGGCGACCGTGTTGCAGGTGGCGAACTCCTGAGCCGCAACCGTGCGCCGCTCCGCCTCCACGTCATCAAGGAGTTGCCGCTTGATGGCGTGGAGCGACTGTAGCAACGTTTCCACCTCGTCGGAACTGAAGCCTTCGGCCTGCAGATACGTGCGCGTTTCAACGATGGCGGACCTGTTCTCCTTTAGCCGCTGCTGAGTGATCTCGTACTCCTTGTTAGTTCGAATCATAGGCCCTGTGTCCCTGTCAAGTCGCTGGTGGCTTATCTCAACCTGGAAGATCTCGCGTCCAAACAACGCGTTTTGGTGTCAACTGATGGTGACTCGCGGCCATGGGCGCGCCGGATGCGCGGCGAGCGTCGCTAATTCATTGTACAGATGATCTCTGACCAACTGAGCCCTCACTAACCCCGTTGGTCAGCGGTCCGCGCTTGGTTATAGTGTGCGCAATCGTTCTTGATAAAGGTGAGGCGTTGTTGTAGTTATGAAGTAGTGATGTGTTGTTGTAGTTATGAAGTGATGGTATTACAGCACTAATGTTCTAAACGCGATTTCTTCGGCTGTCTCGCGGACCTGTAGTGTCCGCAGCAGCGCCCCGTACACCCGCCAGCCGATGAGCGTCATCGACGCGCGCCTCTCCACCGTGAGTAAGTCACGATTGGCGCACTGGGCTTGCTCATCGAGATGGACGACATTGAAGAGGACATCATCGTCGTCATCTTCGAGGGGCGGCAGGGGCTTTGCCCATAAAGTCAGTCCCTCCCGAACGTTCATCGTCTCCGAGACTGTGACGAGCATCTCTATTCGGTCCTGTGCTATGTACAGCGGCTCAAACCGTACAGGATGCGGAACCGACGGACTTTATGGGCAAAGCCGGGCGGCAGGTAAAGATACTGCGTGGACTTGAAACGTACGAGGTTCGACAGGTCGTTTTTGAGCTTGGCGGGATCGGCATAATCGCGGGGCCGTTTAGGCTCCACGCGCAGCAGCATCGCCGTCACGCGTCGCTCTGGCACAAGATCGCAGGTGGAGGTAGCAATGACGTAACTCGGGTTGCCGATCTGGCGCTGATCGAGCATGTACGCCGCGTCGGTACGGATCACGTCACCCTGTAAAACGTGGAAGACGTCGGGCGGTTGGGGCATAACCGCGACGACGTCCTCGTGATAAATGGGAGCGCGCAGCAGGTGCTCGTTGAGAAAGCTCTGCCGCGCGCCCACGCTCATGCCATCCATGGCCTCCTTGAGCACACGGAGCGCCATATCTCCGTGCGACAAGGGGGCCAGTTTTTGTTCAAGAGCAGCCACATCGGGTTGCCCCGCTACGCTTTTGACCATTCGCTATGTCCTCGATCGTCTAAAGCGTGGGCGCTTGACCCGTGTGGGGTCGAGCTCCACGTCACCCATGTCGACGTCCTCGTCGTGCGGATCGTCAAAAGTGAGATCGCGAGGGGCAGGCGTTTCCGTCTTCAGTTCGGGAAGGCGGTAGGTTAGCTCGGAGAGGTGATCGAGGGCGATCCGCACGCCATCCTGATCGTCCCTGTCCCCGATGCGAAAGGCGAGTTGGATCGCCTGACGCACAAGGATGAGCGCGCCCTGTAGCCGACTGACATCTCGGGCGAGTCCGTACGTCTTGTTCCACGTCTCCGACCGCACAATGACGAATTCGACGTCACGAACATGCAGGCGGCCGACCTTGTTTGGCCCTACCTTGTTTTTTAGCTCGCTTGCTCCTCCCTTCCGTAGTTGCTCGAGCGATGGCCAGCGCGGACCCGGCTCGAGCGTGAACACATCAGGCTCAGTGGGGCGTTGCATGACATCGGTTACCATCTTGTCGTCTCCTTCGAGGACGCCGCAAGCATGAAGGTCATCAAGCCGGTCTCAGTTCGACGCCTCTATCTACCAGTGTACCACTAATAACACCGAATTGTAACCGAAAAACAGTGTTATAATGACGCTGGAGCACCGTGTAGCGGCAGCTGTTTGTAGATCGAAACGAAAGGCCTGTGTATGGCTTAGAAGGAAGGCGCCTCTTGACCACGACGAACCAGCACTACGTCACGCAGTCGTACCTGCGCTTGTTCGCGTCACATTTACCGTCGAAAACGCGAAAGAAACATCAGGCACGCATTTACTGCTTTCAAAAGGAAGATGGCTCCGTGCGAGAGCGACGCATCGAGAACATTGCGTGCGACGATTTTTTCTATGACTATGTTGAAATAGACGACGAGGCCGTTTCCCTCGAAGAGATGTTCGGCTCTATCGAAACCCTCTTTATGCCGTCGGTAAAGGAAGTTTGCCGCACCCAATCCATCGCCGCGATGCAACAGTACCGGAGAGACCTGGCGTATCTTATTGCAAGCCAAATGATGCGGACGTTGGCGTTCCGTATTCTCCAGGAGCAGATCTGGAGCCTCCTCAACGCTATTGACTTACGATCAGGCAAGCCGACCTTGGAGCCGACCGACAACATCATCAAGATGGCGCACGGCCGGTTTATCAAGGATTACCTCACGCCCTCGGCGTCTATCCTTTATCACAAACGATGGATGCTTCTGCACAACGTGACGTCGGAATTGTTCTACACATCAGACAACCCGGTAGTCATGTTTATCCGCGATCCCTCGGTGCTTCATGCGATCACCGGCCTGCAATCTCCAGGCATACGAATCTACCTACCGCTCAATCCACGCACAGCACTTCTGCTGTGTGACAGCGCGGAACTCCCCTATGAGCGCAGCGAGGTCATTACCAAGACCACCCACGTCGGCGCGTTTAACCAGCAGCAAGTGGTGGGAGCGGAACGGTGGGTGTTCTCACAGAGCGGGGACTTCTCCACCGCAAAAGCCCTGCTCATCATAGAGCCTAAAGTAGCGCGACGACACCGCGAGCGAATCCAGCTAGTCTCATAGCCACCGCTCTTCACCTCAGCAGCGCCTCCACCGGCTCGCCCCGTATCGAGGCGTCGAGCACCTCCATGGGGTGCGCCATCGGCATGCTCCGGCCCATGCGCGCTAGCGCGGCGCGGATCTGCAACAGGCAGCCGGGGTTCGCGGTGACGAGCAGTTGGGCGCCGCTGTCGAGCACGTTGCGCGCCTTGCGCTCGCCCAACTCCATGGCCGGACCCGGCTCGACCATGTTGTAGACGCCAGCCGAGCCACAACAGATCGTGGACTCGCGCGGGACCTCCCTGAGCTGTAGGTCGGGGATGCCCTTGAGCACGTCGCGCGGCTGTCGCT
>JAABUJ010003473.1_pt1 | contig 17639 bp, 15 predicted proteins | sample 5559131 | NCBI WGS metagenome assembly JAABUJ01 (sample SAMN10711875, study PRJNA513366) | rock metagenome | isolation source: Antarctica rocks | place: Antarctica: Victoria Land, Mt New Zealand nord | collected 2016-01-07 | reverse complement strand
AAGATCCTTCAGCTGCCCGACGCCGCCTGGATCAACCCACCACTACTACCCGCAGAACCAGCCGCGTAACTCCCACTGGCCTCAACCGCCTTGACAAATACCGACCGAGCCGAAGGGCAAAGTGACGCTGGTGGGGCTGGACACCTACTACAAGGTCGACTGGTCGGCCCAAGGCTTCCAACCTCAGGAGATCGAGACGATCGACCCGGCCACGATGCTGGGGTTCCGGGTCGAGATCCGACCCCGGCTCGACCACTTCACCTATGTCTTCGGCGACGGCCAGGACTTCGGCCCGACGAGCAACGAGGGCGGCGTCTACCCGTCAGGGGGCATCACCCACCCATACCTGCAGGCCGGCGACTACCCCGCCCGGGTCGACACGACGTTCGGCGCCGAGTTCCGGATCAGTGGCGGCGCCTGGGCGCCCATCCCCGACACCGTCACCGTGCCCGGCCCGCCGACCACCGTCACCGTCCGGACTGCCAGAGCCCAGCTCGTCAGCCACTGAACGACGTCACCACGCCGGTCGAGCAGGGTCGTGCTTGCAGAGCTTCGCTTGATGACGGCTTCATCAAGCACGTCCAACGTCCTCGGTACCTTCGCGTTCAGCTGCGCGACGGCGGAGCGACCCTCGACATTGATGTCAAAGAATCACCTCCAGCCGCCCGAATTGGGCGATTCTTCGACACGGATCTGGTCGCGCGGGCTGATCCGAGCGGCCGACGGCTCAACCCGGTGCCAGGCATTGTCTTTCGTATACGATCAGCGATGAGCAGGATGCTCTCACAACGAGGGGGACGGACCGTGACCGGAAAGGGATCCCGGACGATCGGGAGCCAGCACCTCGCCCTGCGCGACCAGGTCCTGCAGGAGCTGCGCACCCGAATCATCAACGGGGAGTACCAGCCCGGCGAGCGCCTCACCGAGGACCGGCTGGCGGACGACTTCGGCGTCTCGCGCAACCCGGTGCGCGAAGCTCTGAGGACGGTCGAGGCCGAGGGCTTCGTCAGCGTCCTCCCTCGGCGCGGCGCCATTGTCGCCAGCCCCGACGAGTCGACGATCTCCGACCTGTTCGCCGTCCGGGGCAGCCTGGAGACCCTGGCCGCGCAGCTCGCGGCCGAGCGCGCGACCCCTGAGGACGTCGAGCACCTGCGTGGTCTGCTCGAGGGCGCCCGCAGAGCCACCGACCGCGAGGACTTCACCCGCGTCGCCGAGCTCAACTCGCAGCTGCACCTGCGGGTCATCGAGATCAGCGGCAACCGCTGGCTCACCTCGATCTCGCAGTCGCTCTACCAGCACGTCCACTGGGTCTTCCGCATCGGCGCAGCCGACCGGGCGCCCCACTCGTGGATCGAGCACATCCGCCTCGTCGACGCCATCGAGTCGGGGGATCCGGCTGGGGCCGCCCGCGCCGCGAGCGATCACGTGGCGGCCGCAGCCGTGGCGGCGACCGAGAACACGTCGGCAGCCGTGGCGGCCACCGAGAAGACGTTTGCAGCAAGCGAGCGACGCACAGAAGTTGTTGTCGGCGTGCCGCTCAGCGGCCCACGGCATAACCCTGCATCCCTCGTGGGTTCGCCCCAGCGGCCAGGAGGCCGTTCTGCGGGTCGCGGGTGACCGCACACATCCGGCCCAGGCTCCACGGGCCGGCCCGGCGCACCCGGTGCGAGCGCTCGCCAAGACCGGTGATGACGTCGTCCCCGAGCCGGTCCTCGACGACCAGCTCGCCGCGCTGGGTGCGCCGCGGCCAGAACGACGCCGGGAAGCTCGTGGTGTGCCACATCGGGGCGTCGATGGCCTCCTGCAGGCTCTGCCCCTGGGCGAGGTGGCGCACGAGGAACTGCAGCTGCCACTGGTCCTGCTGGTCGCCCCCCGGTGAGCCGCAGGCCATGACCGGCACCCCGTCGCGCAGGACCATGGTGGGCGTCAGGGTCGTGCGAGGACGGCGACCGGGCGCCAGCGACGACGCCAGCCCGTCCTCGAGCCAGAACATCTGCAGCCGGCTGCCCAGGCACATCCCCAGTCCCGGGATCGCCGGCGAGCTCTGCAGCCACCCACCGCTCGGGGTCGCAGAGATCATGTTCCCCCACCGGTCGACGACGTCCACGTGGCACGTGTCCCCGCTCGCCGGTCCTGAGCTTCCGACGGTGGGTTCGCCGACGGTGGCATCGGTTTCGGGCCCGGACCCCTGACCACCGGTCGCGCCGAGCTCGTCCAGGACGTAGCAGCTCAGTCGCGGCTCGCGGCCACCCGGCCAGCCGGGTCGAACCTCCGCCGACGCGACGGCGCCGACGAGCGCGGCTCGCTGCACGGCATACTCGTCGGAGAGCAGGTCGTCGAGCGGCACGTCGCCGTTGTCTCCGTACCACGCCTCACGGTCGGCGTAGGAGAGCTTGAGGACCTCGGCCAGCGTGTGGACACCGTTGACCGTCGAGGGGTCGAGCGAAGCCGCGTCGCCCATCGCGTCCAGCACGGCCAGCGACTGCAGGAGTGCGGGGCCCTGACCCCACGGCCCGGTCTTGGCGATCGTGTGCCCGTGCCAGTCGCGGGTCGTCGCGGGCTCCCACGTGGCACTGAACGAGGCGAGGTCCTGGCCGGTGATGACGCCGGCGTGCCGCTCGCCGCTGGAGTCGCGAAAAGCGTTGTGCGCGAAGGTGTCCACGGCTTCGGCGACGAAGCCCTCGCGCCAGGCGCGCCGCGCGCCCTCGATCTGCACGACCCGGTCCGATCCCGACTGCTCGCCCTCCCGGACCAGCTGCTCGAGGGTGTCGGCGTACGGCTCGTTGCGCACCAGCGACCCCGGCACGGGGGGACGGCCGTCCGTGAGCCAGAGCTGCGCCGACGTCGTCCAGTCCTCCTCGAAGAGGCTCTGCACCCCGGCGATCGTCGTGCAGACACGTTCCAGGACCGGATGGCCGTGCCGGGCGTAGCCGATGGCGAAGCCCAGCACCTCTGCGAGAGTGAGGGTTCCGTGGTCACGCAGCAGCAGGAGCCACGCGTCGACGGCTCCCGGAACCGCGGCCGCGAGCAGGCCGGAGCCGGGGACGAGGTCCATGCCCAGGCCGCGGAAGTGCTCGGTCGTCGCGCCGGCCGGGGCGGGGCCCTGGCCACAGAGCACTTTCGGTGTCGGGTCGGCCGCCGTGGTGATGATCGCGGGCAGGTCGCCGCCGGCCCCGTTCAGGTGGGGTTCGACGACGTGGAGGACGAACCCCGCCGTGACGGCCGCGTCGAAGGCGTTGCCCCCGCGCTCGAGGATCGCCATCGCCGACTGCGAGGCGATCCAGTGCGTCGAGGACACCATGCCGAAGGTGCCCTGCAGGGTGGGCCTGGTGGTGAAGGTCATGAGTGGCTCCCGGCCGGCTCGGAGTGGCGCACGTCAGGTCCGGCGCCGTCGTCCTCGACGAGGTGGCAGGCGACGGTCGCCGGCGAGCCGCCCCGGTCCACCAGCCGCAGGGCCGGCACCTCGGTCACGCACCGGTCGACGGCGACCGGGCAGCGCGTGTGGAAGCGGCAGCCCGACGGCGGGTCGAGGGCCGACGGCAGGTCGTCGCCGAGCAGCACCCGGCGGCGCTCGCGCTGTCGACCCGGGTCGGGCAGCGGGGCCGACGCGAGCAGGGCCTGCGTGTAGGGGTGTCGCGGCTTCGCGAAGATCGTCTCCCGGCTGCCCTGCTCGACGAGCTGTCCGAGGTACATCACGGCGATGTCGTCGGCGAGGTACTCCACGGCGGAGAGGTCGTGGGTGATGAAGAGGCAGGCGAACCCGATGTCGCGCTGCAGGTCGGCCAGGAGGTTGAGCACCGACGCCTGCACCGACACGTCGAGGGCGCTGGTAGGCTCGTCGGCGACGAGGAGGCTCGGCTGCAGCATGAGCGCCCTGGCGATGCTGACGCGTTGGCGCTGGCCCCCGGACAGCTCGTGCGGGTAGCGGCGGGCGACCTCCGGGCGCAGCCCGACCCGCTCGAGACCCTCGGCCACGCGACGCCGGCGCTCGGCCCCAGAGGGGCGGCTCGGCTGAAGCCGGAGCGGCTCGGCGACGACGTCACCGACGGACATCCGGGGGTCGAGGGATCCGGCCGGGTCCTGGAAGATGATCGACACGGAGGTCCGGTGCTGGCGCATCTGGCGGCGCGACAGGTGGGTGACGTCGACTCCCGACAGTCGCACGGTGCCGGCGGTCGGCTCCACGAGGCGGACCGCACACCGGCCGACCGTCGACTTGCCGGACCCGCTCTCCCCCACCAGCGCCGTCACCTGCCCGCGCCCGATCGAGAGGCTCACCCCGTCGACGGCGCGCACCGCTCCGAAGTGCATGGCGACGTCGGTGAGCTCGAGCACGGCGGCTGCCGCTGTCGCGGAGTCTGCCGCTGTCGCGGAGTCTGCCCCTGTCGCGGAGTCCGCTCCCACGGAGTCCTGGGGGCGGCCGCTGGAGGAGTCGGACGAGTCGTCGAGCCGATCCGTCATGCGCGGTCCTCCCGGATCTTCGAGGCTGACGTCGGCACGGGGTGCCAGCAGGAGACCGTATGCCGTGAGCCATTGGGTATGGGACCGCCGCTCCCCGGGATGGGTGCCAGGGGCGGTGCGGCACTGCGGCACTGGAAGTCGGCCGCCAGGCAACGGTCGGCGAACGTGCACACGTCCGGCTGGGTCTCCAGCACCGGCACAAGCCCCGGGATCTCCCGGAGCCGCGTCGTGCCGGCGTGCCGCCCCGGGGCCGGGGAGGCCGACAGGAGCCCGGCGGTGTAGTGGTGGCGTGGTCGGGCGAAGATCTCGTCGACCTCTGCCTGCTCGACGACCCGCCCGGCATACATCACCACCACGCGGTCCGCGACGTCGGCGATGACGCCGAGGTCATGCGTGATGAAGAGGACGCTCGTGCCGAAGTCGTCCCGCAGGGCCCTCATCACGTCGAGGATCCCGGCCTGGACGGTGACGTCGAGCGCGGTTGTCGGCTCGTCCGCGACCAGCAGCTTCGGCTGGCAGGCGACGGCCATGGCGATCATCACCCGCTGCCGCATGCCGCCGGACAGCTGGTGCGGGTAGCTCGAGATGCGGGTCTCGGCCGAGGGGATGCCGACGACCTTGAGCAGCTCGACCGCCCGAGCCCGGGCCTGGCGCCGACTCAGGCCCTCGTGGACCTGGAGGACCTCGGCGATCTGGCGGCCGACGGTGAGCACGGGGTTGAGCGAGGTCATCGGCTCCTGGAAGACGTAGGCGATGTCCTTGCCGCGGACGGCACGCAGGTCGGCCTGGTTGGCGCCGAGCAGCTCGGACCCGAGGAGACGCACGGACCCGCTCACGGCGGCGGTGCGCGGGAGGAGACCAGCGAGGCCCATCGCCATGACGCTCTTGCCGCACCCGGACTCGCCCACCACACCGACGATCTCGGCCCGCCCGACGGTGAGGTCGACGTGGTCGACGGCCGAGATCCGGCCGTCCTCCGTCCGGAAGGAGATGCTGAGGTCGCGGACCTCGAGGACGGCGGGACCGCCGACCCCGTCTCCGGACGAGCGGCCGTCGGCTCTGGTCACCGGCGCCGTCATCTGCGGCTCGCCTGGGGGTCGAGCGCGTCACGCAGGCTGTCGCCGAAGACGTTGAACGCCAGGGCGAGGACCATGATCGTCAGCCCCGGCAGGACCGCCGCCCACGGTGCGCGGGCGGCGAACTGCTGCGCGTTGGCGAGCATGGTGCCCAGGCTGGGGTCCGGTGGCTGGATGCCGAGACCGAGGAAGGAGAGCACGGCCTCCCCGAGGATGGCGCCGGGGATCGCGATGGTCGCCTGGACGAGCACCACCGAGGTGGCGTTCGGCAGCACGTGCCGGGTCAGGACCCACAGGTCCGTCGCGCCGTCGACGACGGACGCCGCGACGAAGTCGAGCGACTTCAGCCGCAGCGTCTCCGAGCGCAGGACCCGGATCACCCCGGGGATCTGCGAGATGCCGATCGCCACGGCGGCATTGCCGAGGCTGGCACCGCGGATCGCCGCCAGACCGACGGCGAGGATGAGGAACGGGAAGGCGAGGAGCAGGTCGGTGCCACGCGAGATGACCGCGTCGGCCGCCCGGAAGTAGCCGGCGACCAGCCCCAGCGGGACGCCGATGAGCAGCGCCGTGAGGACCGCCAGCACCCCCACCTCGAGCGAGGCTCGGCTGCCGAGCATGATCCGCGAGAGGACGTCGCGGCCGAGGTCGTCGCTGCCGAGCAGGTGCCCCGGCGTCCCGGGCGGGGACAGCGTGCGCGTGAAGTCTGTCTGCTCCGGAGCGTACGGCGCGAGCCAAGGGGACAGCACGGCCACGACGATCGCGACCGTGAGCACGGCGAGGCTGACGACGGCGAGGGGGTTGCGGATGAGCCGGCGCAGCACGCGGGAGTGCTGGCGGCCCGCGACCGGGGCGTCGACGAGGGGAGCGGCGGGCACGACGGTGGTCACGAGGCTTCTCCCGTCACGCGGATCCGCGGGTCGATGAGGGAGTAGAGCATGTCGACGAGGAAGTTGATGACGATGTATGCCGTGGCCGTCACCAGCACCACGGCCTGGATCACCGGGTAGTCGCGCTGGAACACCGCGTCGATGGTCATCTTCCCGAACCCCGGCAGGCCGAAGATCTGCTCCGTGACCACCGCTCCCGAGATGAGGGCACCGAGCTGGAGGCCGACGATGGTCACGACGACGATGAGGCTGTTGCGCAGGGCGTGCCGTCCGATGATGGCGCCCGGCCGCAGCCCCTTGGCCCGGGCGGTCCGCACGTAGTCCGTCGCCAGCGAGTCGAGCATCGAGGAACGGGTCTGGCGCATGATGACCGCGGCGAGTCCGGTCCCGAGGATGACCGCCGGCAGGACCAGGTGGTGCAGGTTGCCGATCGGGTCTTCGAGCAGTGGGACGAACCCACTGGCCGGGAACAGCCCGGTCGCCACCGAGAGGTAGAGGATGGCGATGAGCCCGAGCCAGAAGTGGGGGATCGACAGGCCGATCAGGGCGACCCCGTTGGCCAGCCACTCGGCGGGACGACCACGCTGGGCCGCCGCAACGACACCGGCCCCGACCCCGACGATGATCGCGATGACGATGGCGATCAGCGACAGCTCGAGGGTGACCGGCAGGGCGGTCCGCATCATCGAGCTGACCGGCACCCCCGTACGGATGGAGGTGCCGAGCTGGCCGTGGACCAGCTGCCGGACGAAGCTCCAGAACTGCACGGGCAGCGACTGGTCGAGGCCGTACTCCTGCCGGATGGCTCGCAGTGCCTCCGGAGTGCGGTCCTCGCCCGCCAGGGCCAGCGCCGGGTCCCCCGGCAGGGCACGAATCCCGAGGAAGACGACGAGCGTCGCGAGCAGCAGGGTGACGAGCGACTGCCAGGCCCGGTCGAAGAGATACCGCCTCACAGCTACTTCGCGAGGCCGGCGAACGCCACGCGGACGACGCCGTCGGGGAAGACCTGGACGCCCTTCATCGTCTTGGCGACGCCCGTGAGGTTGCGCTGGCGGTAGAGGTAGATGAGGGGATTGGCCTCGTGGAGCTTGGCCACGACCTGGGTGTAAAGGTCCTTGCGCTTGCTCAGGTCCGTCGACTGCCGGGCCTGGTCGAGCAGCGCGTCCACGGCCGGGTCGGCGTAGCCCGCGACGTTCTGGCTCGCACCGCTGCTGACGAAGTTCGTGATGTTCGCGTCCGGGTCGATGCGTCCGGACCACCCCAGCTGGAGGATCTCGAAGTCGCCGCGGTCCTGCTGGTCGAGCAGCGAGGCGTACTCCACCGGCTTGATCTGCAGGTCGAAGCCGCCGTCCTTGACCATCGCCTGCAGGGCCTGCGCGAGGCGAAGGCTGTCGGGGTTGTTCGACGTGATGATCTGGATGGGATAGGGCATCGGCACGCCGGCCTGCTGCAGGAGGGCCTTGGCCTTGGCCGGGTCGTGGGGCGTGCAGGCCTGGTCCGCCTCGGTGCTGAACTCGCTCTTCGGTGAGATCGGCGAGCAGGCCACCGCGTTGAGGTCGTTGAAGATCACCTTGACGAGCTGGGCCCGGTCCACGGCCAGCTCGAACGCCTGACGGACCCGGGGATCCTTGGCGTAGGGCTTGTCGATCGCCTTGGCCGGCTTCCCGACCCCGTCGACGTTGCCGACGTTGAAGGTGATTCCCTGATATCCGAGGGACTGCGACTGGAGCACCGAGAGCTTGCTCTCGGACTTCAGGGCCGGCACGTCCTGCGCCGAGAGCGAGTCAGCCACCTGGACGTCCCCCGACTTGAGGTTCGCCGCGCGGATGCTGGCGTCGGTGATGATGCGGTAGGTGATCCCGTCGAGGTGGACCTTCGACGCGTCGTAGTAGCTCGGGTCCTTGACGAGCTCGATGGAGTTCTGGGGGACGCGCTTGGCGAACTTGAACGGCCCGACGCAGGACGGGGCGCTCGCGAAGTTCTTGCCCAGCGACTGCGTGGCCTTGGGGCTGAGGACCATCCCCGCCCGGTCGGCCAGCGCCGCCGTCAGAGGAGCGAACGGCTGCTTCAGCTTGAGGACGACGGTCTTCGGGTCGGGAGCCTCGACCGAGGTGATCGGGCCGAGCTCGGTCTTGCGGCCGGAGCCGGCCAGGGTCAGACCGCGCTCGATGCTCGACTTGACGGCGGCCGCGTTGAACGGAGTGCCGTCCGAGAAGGTGGCCCCGTCGCGGACCGGGATGGTGACGGTCTTGCCGCCGTCGGTGATCGTCGGGAGCGCGGTGGCCAGCTGCGGCACGATCTTGGCCGACTGGTCGACGTCGTAGAGCTTCTCGCACATGGCGTGGAAGACGTATCGCGAGTAGAGGCTGCGGGACAGCGTCGGGTCGAGCGCGTCCGGCTCGGCCGAGAGCGCCATGACCAGCGTGCCGCCGGCCTTGACCTCAGCTGCCTGGGCCGGCTCACCGAAGTTGTCGGCCCCGGCTCCGGCGCCGGCTCCGGCACCGCCGCCTCCGGAGGCGGACGACTGGCCCGCCGGCGTGACTGCGCTGCAGCCAGCCGCCACGGTCGCCACCAGAGCCACGGTGGCGGCCGTCCGCAGGGCGGCCGGGCGGGAGCGGACCATCGATGATGTGCGAAGCGAGCGCTGGGTCACGGGACGAGTTCCAATCGCGAGGCGGCCTGCCGGTTCGTATCTTGTATACACTGGCTCATCCGGCGGGGTTTTGGCAAGGAGTGGTCCCGCGGCGTCCCGCGGCACGCAGCCGGCCACCCGGCATACCTCGGTGTGTGAGGTCGGGCAGCGAGGACGGCGCTGCCCCGTAGCTGGCGCCTCCGCCCTCGCACCACGCCGGTCGGACCTGTCGTCGCGAATGGACGACTTCAGAATGGCAGCACGGTGTCGAGCCCCTCTCCTTCTCGCCCACACCCTGCGACGGGCGCCGGCACCGGACTCGCCGTGGTTCCGGGCTGGTGGGGACGGTGTCTGCGTACTCGTCGTCTGGGTGCTCGTCATTCGGGAGACACGATGTCTCACTTGGTGCTCACGAGCACGTCCGGCCGGACCCAGCCAGCCGAGCATGTGGCGAGACAACGTGTCTCATCAATGCGCAGCCGCCGCGACCCATGTCCCGCCTCCCAGCCCAGCGGGAGACCAACCGTGGCGGTGCTGGACCGGGGTTTCGCCCAGGGCAGAACGGCGGTCGCGAGGCTGCTGCGCCTCGGCTCGTACTCTGGATGCGTGGCAGCTCAGAAGCAGGCGAAGGTCATGGCGTTCCACCCCGTCGACGCCCCGCCCCGGCCCGTCAGGGAGCCCTTGTGGCGGCACGTCGTCGGGGACGTCCTGCGCCGAGAGCGGCTCGCCCCGAAGCGCACCCTCAAGGACGTGTCCGAGGCGGCGCGGATCTCAATGCCCTACCTCTCCGAGCTCGAGCGCGGCAGAAAGGAGGCCTCGTCGGAGATCCTCGCTGCCGCATCGCGCGCGCTGGGCCTGAACCTCGCCGACCTGCTGGCGCGCGCCCACCAGGCACTGGCCCAGGCGGAGCAGAGCCGGACCACCCCCCGCCAGCTCAGGTCGAACCGCGGCCTGAGCTCGGGCCGTCCCCTGACCGAGGCCGACGCCGAGCGCGCCCTGACAAGCGTCGCAGAGCTGGCCACCCGGCATACCCCTGCTTCTGGCGTCAGCCAGGGCACGGTGAGCCTCGCCGCCTAGGCTGCCCGCACGACACGCCGGCTGAGGACCTCGTCGGCGAGGCCGTAGGCCACTGCCTCCTGCGCGGTGAAGACCTTGTCGCGGTCCATGTCCGCGCGCAGCGTCGCGACGTCGTGCGGCGTATGCCGGGCGAGCACCTCCTCGACCTGCGACCGGATCCGCACCATCTCCTTCGCCTGCAGGGTGAGGTCGGAGACGGTCTGCTGCTGGCCCCCGGCCGCTGGTTGGCCGAGCAGGACCCGCGAGTGCTCGAGGACGAACCGCCGGCCCGGGTCTCCCCCGGCCAGAAGCACCGCCGCCGTTGACGCGGCCTGGCCGACGCACCACGTGGAGACCGGCGAACCGACGAAGGTCATCGTGTCGTAGATCGCCATGAGCGAGGTGAACGAGCCGCCCGGCGAGTTGATGTAGATCGCGATCTCGCGGTCCTGGCCGGAGGACTCGAGGTGGAGCAGCTGGGCGATGACGACGTTGGCGACGCCGTCGTCGATCTCGGTGCCGAGGAAGATGATCCGCTCGGCCAGCAGGCGGCTGTAGACGTCGTAGGCCCGCTCCCCCTGCGGCGTCTTCTCGATGACGGTTGGGATCGTGTACTGCGCCATGGTCGTCGGGTAGGACGTCATCACAGACCCACCCTCCGCTGCGTGCTGACCGGGCGCACGTCCTCCAGCGACTCCACGACCCGGTCGACCATGCCGTAGTCCCTGGCCTCCTCGGCCGTGAACCACCGGTCGCGGTCGCTGTCGCGGCGGATCGTCTCCTCGGTCTGGCCGGTGTGCTCGGCGATGAGCCGCTCCATGGACTTCTTCGTGTGCTCGAGGTTCTCCGCCTGGATGGCGATGTCGGCGGTCGTGCCCCCGATGCCGGCCGACGGCTGGTGCATCATGACCCGCGCATTCGGCAGCGCGTAGCGCTTGCCCTTCGTCCCGACACAAAGGAGGAACTGGCCCATGCTCGCCGCGAAGCCCATCGCCAGCGTCGAGACGTCGTTGGGGATGAGCTGCATCGAGTCGTAGATCGCCAGCCCGGCCGTGACCGATCCGCCGGGGCTGTTGATGTAGAGGCTGATGTCGCCGCGGGGGTCCTCGGCGGAGAGCAGGAGCAGCTGCGCGCACACCCGGTTGGCGGAGACCTCGTCGACCTGGCTGCCGAGCAGGATGATCCGCTGGGTCAGGAGCTGGGAGGAGAGGTGGTCGTCGAAACGGCTCGGTGGGGTGTCGCCGTCGGCGAGCCGGGGCCGGTCGGTCCGAAGATGAGCGCGGCTTGCCTCAGTGGTCGGTGGTGACATCGGTCCTCCTGTGCGGGGACGACGTATGCCGTCGTCGTAGACACCCACCGTCGGCCCGAAACCATTGCGACACAAGGCTTATCTGCGGTCGGCAGACTTCGCCCACAGCGGAGAGGTGTCGTCGCGCCGGCAAGGGCGATCCCGTGAGGGCACGTAGACCCTGCGGGAGCGCCGAGCCATGGCCCGAAGGGTGGTTGAGGGGCCTTGACCGCAAGTGCCGGGGCTACGTCGGGTCGGTCGTGGCTTTCGTTTGACTTGTTTTCGTTGCCTATCCACTTACGCCCCCTTACGCTTCGGTCATCAACGGTGATGGTCCCGGGCGACAAGGAGGTCGGCGTGGCGTCCCTCAGCGAGTTCGATCGCGAGCAGGCGATCCTCCTCGAGCTCGACGAGCACGGGCGGGTCGAGGTGGGCAGCCTCTGCGCCCGGTTCGGGGTCACCGCGGTGACCGTCCGCAAGGACCTCGAGAGCCTCGAGCGCCGTTCGATGCTGCGCCGGATCCGCGGCGGGGCCCTGGTCTCGCCCCGATCCGACGAGGGTGCCTTCGAGTTCCGCCAACGGATCGCGGCCCCGGCCAAACGCGCCATCGCGCGACACGCCGCCCAGCTGGTGCGGCCGGGGGACGTTCTCGCCATGGACTCCTCGACGACGGCCTACTACCTCGCCGAGCAGCTTGTGGACATCCAGCCGCTCACCGTCGTGACGAACGGGCTACGCACCTCCCAGCTCCTGCTCGGGAGCTCCCGGGCCACGGTGATCATGCCGGGTGGCGTCCTGCGCCGGGCCTCCGAGTCGATGGTCGGCTTCCTCAGCGACGTCCTCGCCGGACGCGGCCGGGTCGACAAGGGCTTCTTCGGCCTCGTCGGCCTGAGCCTCGAGCGTGGCCTGCTCGACCTCAGCCCGGAGGAGGCGCACGCCAAGGAGACGCTGGCCGGGGCCTGCCGCCAGGTCTTCGGGCTCTTCGACGCGACGAAGGTCGAGCGCTTCGGGACCCACCCCTTCGTCCCCATCGACCGGGTCACCCGGCTGATCTCCGACACGGCTGTCGCCCCGGAGATCCATCGCGCGTGGACCCGGGCCGGCGTCGTGTGGGACCTCGTGGACCCCGACAGGGCGCCGTCGCAGACGCCCTCGCAGACGCGGACACTGTCGCGCACACCGTCGATGGCGAACGGACGGCGCTGATGAGCGCACCGGCCAACATCGATGTCCAAGAATCACCCTCCCGTGTCCGAACTGGGCGGTTCTTTGACAGGAGTGTCACGGTCACCGTCGCTGCCGTTGACCTCGGCGCGGAGAGCGGGCGGGTCGCTGCGGTGGCCTTCGACGGCGACCGTCTCGCCCTCGACGTCGTCCACCGGTTCTCCCACACCCCGCGCCCGGTCGGCGGCATCCTCCGGTGGGACCTCGACGGGCTCTGGTCCGGCGTCCGGCACGGTCTGGGCCGCCTTGCGGCAGGGGATGCTCCGATCGCTTCAGTCGGCGCCGACGCCTGGGGAGTCGACTACGGCCTCCTCGACGCGGACGGCCAGCTGCTCGACGACCCGACCTGCTACCGCGACTCCCGCCAGCCGGTCGCCCGCGACCGCGCGCTGCAGCTGTTGGGCTCCGACCGGATCTACGGCGCGACCGGCGTCCAGGTCATGTCCATCAACACCCTCTTCGCGATCCTCTCCGACGCTACCGAGAACCCCTCACGCCTCGAGCACGCCGCCACGCTCGTCATGCTCCCCGACGTCTTCCACAACCTCCTGTCCGGCTCCCGGGTCACCGAGTACACCGCCGCCTCCACGACCGGCTTCTACGACATGGCCCACAACGCCTGGGCCACTGACCTCCTCGAGCAGCTCGGCGTCCCAACGCATTTCCTTCCCGAGGTGGTCCGGCCCGGCACGCACGTCGGCCCGTTGCTGCCGGAGCTGGCCCAGGGCCAGCTCGCCGGGTCGCGGGTCGTCCTGCCGCCGGGACACGACACAGCGAGCGCCGTGGTCGGGACGCCGATGAGCGATCCCCACGGCCTCTACATCTCCTCCGGCACCTGGTCACTGGTCGGCGTCGAGGTGCCCGTGCCGGTCATCACCGAGCGCACCCGCGCGGCCAACATCACCAACGAGGGCGGGTATGCCGGGACGATCCGGCTGCTGCGCAACGTCACCGGCCTGTGGCTGCTCCAGGCGTGTCGGCGTCAGTGGGCGAAGGACGGCGCCGAGCTCTCCTACCCCGAGCTCGTCCGACTGGCCGAAACCGTGCCGGGGTTGCAGAGCATCGTCAACGCCGACGCGCCGGAGTTCCTCGACGGCCGCGACGCGCCAAGACGCATCCGGGAGTACTGCGCCCGCACCGGATCCGTTGTGCCGCAGTCGAGGGCCGAGATCATCCGCTGCGTGCTCGACTCCCTCGCGCTCGGCTACCGTCACGTCGTCGAGGACCTGCACGAGGTCATCGGGCACCGCGTGCCGAGCGTCAACATCGTCGGCGGGGGCGCCAGCAACGCGCTCCTCTCCCAGCTGACCGCGGATGCCATCGGCGTGCCGGTGCACTGCGGCCCCGTCGAGGCGACCGCCCTCGGCAACGCCGCCACCCAGCTCGTCTCCCTCGGCGAGCTCGGCGGGCTCGGCGACATCCGCCGGGTCATCGCCGAGACCGCCCGGGTGACGACCTACACCCCACGGCCGCGAGAGGGGTGGGACACGGCATACGGACTGTTCACGCGGCTCGTCGCGAACGATCGCGAACGCCAAGGCCTCGCCGTGGACTGACGTCCGCCGGCAGCTTGCACGACCCACCTCACCAAGGAGCTCACCAATGAACCTCACCACCATGGGCAGGGCCACGGCTGTCGTGACCGTCGCCGCCGCGCTCGCCCTCTCCGGATGCACCAAGAAGAACGACACGACGAGCACCGGCGGGGGCAGCGCGGGCGGGGCGGGCGGGGCGTCAGCCGCGGGCGGTGCGAAGAAGAAGATCGCCTTCGTCCCCAAGCTGCAGGGCATCCCCTACTTCGAGGCCATGAACGCCGGGGGCCAGGCCGCGGCGAAGGACCTCAACATCGAGTGGCTCTACCAGGGGCCGACCCAGGCCGACGCCGCCGCGCAGGCGCAGATCGTCCGCTCCTACATCCAGCAGAAGGTCGACACCCTCATCGTCGCCCCGAACGACCCCGACTCGATGGCCCCGGTCCTGCAGCAGGCCAAGGATGCCGGCATCAAGGTCCTCACCTCGGACACTGACGCGCCGAGCTCGGTGCGCTCGGCCTTCGTCTCGCAGGCCTCGACCGAGGGCATCGGCACGGCGCTCGTCGACGAGCTGGCCAAGCCGATGGGCGACAAGGGCAAGTACGCCATCGTGTCCTGCGGTGAGACGGCCCAGAACCTCAACGGCTGGATCGAGGTGCAGAAGAAGGTCACCGCCGAGAAGCACAAGGGCATGTCCATCGTCAGCGTCGTCTTCGCCGGCGAGGACCAGAACAAGGCCACCCAGATGGCGACCGACCTGATGAACGCCCACCCCGACCTCACCGGCCTCGTCGGCGAGTGCACCTCCTCCGCGCCGGGCGTCGCCCAGGCCGTCAAGGACGCCGGCAAGATCGGCAAGGTCTTCACCGTCGGTCTCGGCACCCCCAAGTCGATGGCGCCCTACCTCACTGACGGGTCGTCCTCCGCGTCGATCCTCTGGGACGTCCAGAACCTCGGTTACCTCACGGCGTGGGCCGGGCTGCAGGCCGCGGACGGCAAGCCCTTCGCGGCGACGAACAAGGTCAACGCCAAGATGCCGAGCGTGGCCTACGACGACTCCAGCAAGATCCTGCTCCTCGGCCCGCCGCTCGTCATCACCAAGGACAACGCCGGCCAGTTCAGCTATTGACTCCGTATGCCGGGCGGCTGGCCCGGTGCCAGCCGCCCGGCATACGTCCGGCTTCCGTCCGACGAGCAACGTCAGCGAAACCCCACCCGAAGGAGGATCTCCGTGGTCGAGGCCCGACTCGAGCTGCGCGACATCTCGAAGCGGTACGGCGGCGTGCGCGCGATCCGGCACGCCGACCTCACGGTCGCGCCGGGCACTGTCCACGCCATCGTCGGCGAGAACGGGGCGGGCAAGTCGACCCTGATCAAGATCGTCGCCGGGGCCGAGGCCACCGACACGGGGACGATGCAGTTCGAGGGCGCCCCCATGCAGCTGTCCTCGACCCAGGAGGCGATGGCGCACGGCATCCAGACCGTCTACCAGGAGCCGCAGCTGTTCGCCGAGCTGACGGTGTCGGAGAACATCTTCCTCGGCCGCGAGGTCGTCTCCGGCGGCCGCGTCGACTGGGCGGGTCAGCACGAGCGGGTGCTCGAGCTGCTCCGTCTCCTCGGGCTGCCCGAGCGCTACGCGACGCGCGCCGTCGGTGACCTGTCCACCGCCGAGCAGCAGCAGGTCTCCATCGCCAAGGCGTTGGCCGGCAACGCCAAGGTGCTCATCCTCGACGAGCCGTCGGCGATCCTGACCGACTCCGAGATCGACGTCCTCTTCGGCGTCGTGCGGCGGCTCACTGACTCGGGCGTCTCGGTCATCTACATCTCGCACCGGATCGACGAGCTGTTCCGGATCTGCCACGAGGTCACCGTCATGCGCGACGGCGAGACCATCGGCACGTGGCCGATCCAGGAGCTCACCGTGCGGCGCATCGTCGAGCTCATGGTCGGCGGGGCCATCGAGGACCACACCGCGGCGAGGATGCCGTCCGGCGCCGAGCCGCGGCTCGTGCTGGAGGGCCTCGCTGCCGAGGGTCACTTCAGCGACGTCGACGTCAGCGTCCGGCCCGGGGAGATCGTCGGGCTCTACGGCCTCGTCGGCTCGGGCGTCGCGCAGATCGCCGAGGTCGTCTACGGGATGCGGCACGCCACCGGAGGACGCATCCTCCTCGAGGGCAAGCCGGTCGCGCCGCGCCACCCGCGGGCGGCCCAGAAGCTCGGAATCGCGCTCCTGCCGGCGAACCGCAAGCAGCAGGGGATCTTCTCGTTCCAGCCCATCGCGTTCAACATCTCGGTCGGCCACCTGCCCCTGCTCTCGCGGGCCCGGATGTGGATGGACCGCCGGCGGGAGAGCACGGTGGCCAGGGACATGATCAAGCGGCTCTCGATCAAGACCCCGAGCGAGCGGCAGCCGATCTCGGCGATGTCCGGCGGCAACGCCCAGAAGGTCGTCCTCGCCCGTCAGCTCGTCGAGCGCCCGCAGGTGCTCGTCCTCGCCGAGCCGACCCAGGGCGTCGACGTCGGCGCGAAGGAGGAGATCCACCGGATCATCACCGCCCTCGCCGACGAGGGCACCGCCGTCCTCGTGGCGACCTCCGACCTGTCCGAGGCGCTGCGCCTCTCCGACCGGCTGCACATCGTCCGGGCCGGCACGACGACCGCGGAGTTCGGGCCGGGGGCGAGCCAGGCGGACGTCCTCGCCGCCGCAGCCGGAGCAGACGGGGCCGGCGCAGACCAGGCCGGCGCAGCCGAGGCCGGCGCAGACGGGGCCGGCGCAGCCGAGGCCGGCGCAGAGGAAGCGGCCGCAGACAAGCCCGGCTCAGACAAGGAGGTCACCGCATGACGACCCAGGTCGACATCCCGAAGCCCGACGCCCCACCTCCTGCAGCGACCAAGGCGGCCCGCCGGATCCTGCCGTCCCCGGTCACCGGCCAGGAGTGGGTGCTCGTCGCGATCCTCGTGCTCCTCTGGGTGGTCCTCTCCGTCACCACCCCGGCCTTCGCGACCTCCGGCTCGTGGCAGCCACTGCTCTCCTCCGTCGCGCCCATCGCCCTGATGGGCGTCGGGATGACGATGATCATCATCACCGGTGGCATCGACGTGTCCGTCGGTGGCGCGCTGATGGTCACCGGCGTGACGACGGCCAAGCTGCTCGTCGACCAGGGCGTCTCCCTGCTAGTCGCCCTGGTCTGCGCAATGGCCCTCGGCGCCGTGCTCGGGCTGGTCAACGGACTGCTCATCGGCTACGGCCACGTCCACGCCATCATCATCACCTTCGGCACGGCGAACCTCTTCCAGTTCGCCGGCCGGCAGATCTTCGGCAGCCAGACGGTCAACGGGATCCCCGGCACGCACGACCTCTTCGGGCGGGGTGAGAGCGGCCGCACCGCCGGCATCCCGCACAGCTTCCTGCTGACCCTTGTCGTGGCGGCCATCGCCTGGGTCTTCCTGCGGCACGTGCGCGGTGGCCGCCACCTCTAC
>JAABUJ010003472.1_pt1 | contig 17641 bp, 20 predicted proteins | sample 5559131 | NCBI WGS metagenome assembly JAABUJ01 (sample SAMN10711875, study PRJNA513366) | rock metagenome | isolation source: Antarctica rocks | place: Antarctica: Victoria Land, Mt New Zealand nord | collected 2016-01-07 | reverse complement strand
GCTCCCCCCCCCCCCCGCCGCGCCCGTCGTGGAACGATCGTTGCGAGCCCGCCACCCGAACCCGGCCAGGGTGCCGCACGATGCTGGCACCGTACCCGGCCAAGGGTGCCGCACGATGCTGGCACCATATCGAAACGAATAGCGAGGATACGATGACCTTTTATATCGCCCGTTGCATCTGGCGCGAGGATGGCACCTACACCCCGCTCGATCCGTTACCCGATGCCTGGTCGCTGCTCGACGAGGAGTTCTATTCGCAGGAAGAGGCCGACCTCGCCGCGCGCGAGGACCGGGTGCAGCAGGTGCAGCAGCGTGGCAGCTGGATGGGGGTCCATCGGATCGGCCTGCGCCACCTCGAACACCGGATCATCGAGGCGGAGGATTTCGATGCGGCGCTGATCGCGGCGCGGCGACTCCTCTCCCCCGACGGGGCCGCATACGCCTGAACGACGCGCGACACCAGAGCGTATCGCGCCCACTTGCTTGATCGCAGGTGGGCGCGTCGCTTTTTCTGGCTGCGATGGCGGTGGGTGTACAATGGGCGATCAGGAATGGGCGGGACGCGCGAGCGCGTCGGCGGATGATGGGGAGGGTGGGCAAGATGGTGACCGCGAGCGACCCGATCACGACCCCCGGTATCGATTACTACCTGGTCGATGCCTTGCTGACGGCGGAGGAGCGCGCCGTGCGCGACCGCGTGCGGCACTTCTGCGATACGGAGATCATCCCGGTGATCAACGATTACTGGGATCGCGCCGCGTTCCCGTTCGATTTGGTCCCGAGATTCGCCGAGCTGGGGATCGTCGGCGGGACGATTCAGGGGTACGGTTGCCCCGGCCTGAGCGAGGTCGCTTCCGGGCTCGTCGCCGCCGAGCTGGCGCGCGGGGACGGTAGCCTCAACACCTTCTTCGGCGTCCATTCCGGTCTGGCGATGGGGACGATCGCCATGCTCGGCTCGGCGGAGCAGCGGGAACGCTGGCTCCCGGCGATGGCGCGTCTGGAGAAGATCGGCGCGTTCGGGCTGACCGAGCCCGATCACGGCTCCGACGCCGTCGCCCTGGCGACGCAGGCGCGGCGCGATGGCGACGAGTGGATCATCGATGGCGCGAAGAAGTGGATCGGCAACGCCTCGTTCGCCGATGTGACGATCATCTGGGCGCGCGATGTCGCGGATGGGCACGTCAAAGGTTTCCTCGTCGAGAAGGGGACCGCCGGTTTCGGCACCGAGGTAATCACCGGCAAGACGGCCAAGCGCGCTGTCTGGCAGACCGAGATCACCCTGGCCGGCGTGCGCGTGCCGGAGGCGAACCGCCTCGGCGGGGCGAACAGCTTCAAGGACACCGCCAGGGTGCTGACCGCGACCCGTTACGGCGTCGCCTGGGAGGCGATCGGGCACGCGGCGGCCTGCTACGAGTATGCGCTGGCCTACGCCAAGGAGCGCCAGTCGTTCGGCAAGCCGCTCGCCGCGCGGCAGTTGATCCAGCACAAGCTGGCGCGGATGCTGGCCGAGGTGACCGGGATGCAGCTCCTCTGCCTGCGGCTGAGTCAGCTCCTCGCCGCCGGGCAGATGACCCCCGGCATGGCCTCGCTGGCGAAGATGAACAATGCGCTGAAAGCCCGGCAGGTCTGCGCCGACGCGCGCGACATTCTCGGCGGCAACGGCATCCTGCTGGCGAACCACGTCGCGCGCCATCAGGCGGACATGGAGGCGGTCTACACCTACGAGGGGACCGACACGGTGCAGGCGCTGATCGTCGGGCGCGAGATCACCGGCGTACAGGCATTCTCCTGACGCGGATGGGGTTTCCGGGTAACAGCGTTCGTGACAGACGAAAGGGGCGGGGCCGCATTGGCCCCGCCCCTTTGTTGTCTCGCCGCGCCTCAGGCCGTGGCCTCCGGCTTCTCCTGGCGGGCCGAGGGCTCGACCGGCTGGTTGTGCAGGTGGAGGATCGGGTTGTTCTTCCGTCCGCGTGCCCAGAGGTTGAGCGCCTCGACGAGGACCGAGAAGCCCATCGCGAAGTAGATGTAGCCCTTCGGGATGTGCTGATCGAAGCCCTCCGCCAGCAGCGAGACACCGATCAGCAGCAGGAAGCTGAGCGCCAGCATCTTCACCGTCGGGTGCTGCTCGACGAAGGCGCTGATCGGCCCGGAGGCGATCAGCATAACCCCGACCGCGATGATGACCGCCGCGACCATCACCGCCAGCTGATCGACCATGCCGACCGCCGTGATCACCGAATCGAGCGAGAAGACGATGTCGAGAAGCAGGATCTGGACGATGGTGCTGCCGAAGTTCGCCGCCGTCCAGCTGGTGCGCTCGCCCTCTTCCCCTTCGAGCTTGCCGTGGATCTCGTGGGTGCTCTTGCCGATCAGGAAGAGCCCCCCACCGATCAAGATCAGATCGCGCCTGGAGATCTCCTGCCCCAGGATCGTGAAGAGGGGCGCGGTGAGGCGGATGATCCAGGAGAGCGAGAAGAGCAGGCCGACGCGGGTGAACATCGCCAGCGCGAGGCCGAGGGTGCGGGCGCGCGCCTGCTGCTCGACCGGCAGCTTCCCCGCCAGGATCGAGATGAAGACGATGTTATCGATGCCCAGGACGATCTCCAGGGCGGTCAGCGTGAAGAGCGCGATCCAGATATCCGGGTTGGTCAACCATTCCATTGCGTCGATGCCTCTGGGCTAGGCTGTGGGGACCGGGCACAAAAAAGACCCCCACGGCAACAACGTGTCGTGGCGGTCTTGCATCAGTGCGGTTTGCACTCCCCGATCAGCCGAGAGCGTATGCACGCTCTGTCTTGACGACCGATCGGCCCACGCTGTATCGCGCGGGTAGCTACTCCCTAACCAAAGAGGATGATAGCGTACAGTGATAGTGGCTGTCAACCATGCGGATAGCAACCTGCACGGACGTTTATGGCACACCATTCGCATGGCGACCCATTCCAAGGCCAATATTCGACCCCGCGCGTTATCCGACGACGGCCAGCGTCGAACAAGCGGGTGGTTTCGCGCGTTCTGAAGACGGGGAATATCATTTGCAGCGCGCCCTGGATGACTTTGCCTGCGGGCTTCAGCGCGTGCTCGACGGGATCGCGGTGTTCATCCAGCGGCGCGCGGAGTCGCCTGGTCAGCAATAGTCTCCTGCATGCGGTTCTGTCGCGCGCTTGTCCGCTGACTCAGCGTGATAAACCGGTACGATCTATCGGCAGCGGGCGAGGGACAGCGCGCACGCACGGTGGTATCCTCTCTGGATGTAATCCTTGGTGCCGTAGATGAACCGATGCCCGCGCGGCGCGGTTGGAGGCAGTAGCCGTGTCACACCGCATTCTTCCGATCTTCCCGGCACCGCGCGAGGTCGCCCCGCCCGATCTGTTGCGCGTGCAGGGGCTGACGACGCGCTTCTTCACCGAGGATGGCGTCGTCCACGCCGTCGAGAATGTCAGCTTCAGCGTGCGCCCCGGCGAGGTGTTGGGGGTTGTCGGCGAGAGCGGCTGCGGCAAGAGCGTGACCGGCCTGTCGATCATGCGCCTCCTGCCCGATCCGCCGGGACGGATCGTGTCGGGCGCGATCGCGTTCCAGGGCGAGGATCTGCTACGCCTCAACGGCGATGAGATGCGCGCGATTCGCGGCAACAAGATCGCGATGATCTTCCAGGATCCGATGACCTCCTTCAATCCGGTCCTGACGATCGGGCGGCAGATCGCGGAAGTCCTCGAATTGCACGAAGGGTTGCGCCCGGCACAGGCCAAAGATCGGGCCATCGAGTTACTGCGGATGGTCGGTATCCCCACCCCGGAACGGCGCGTGCGCGACTACCCCCACCAGTACAGCGGCGGGATGCGCCAGCGCGCGATGATCGCGATGGCGCTCGCCTGCAAACCGGCACTGATCATCGCGGACGAGCCGACGACCGGACTCGACGTGACGATCCAGGCGCAGATCCTCGATCTGCTACGGCTCCTCCAGCGCGAGACCGGCGCGGCGATCATCATGATCACCCACGATATGGGCGTGGTGGCCGGGATGTGCGACCGCGCGATCGTGATGTACGGTGGGCGCGTGGTGGAGGAGGCGAACATCTTCGATCTCTTCGCCGATCCGCGCCATCCGTACACGATCGCCCTCCTCGGCGCGGTGCCACGCACCGATCGGGTCCGCGACCGGCTCATCCCGATCATCGGCCTGCCGCCCGACCTGATCGCGCCCGAGGCCGGGTGCGCCTTCGCCCCCCGTTGCCCCTTCGCCTTCGACGATTGTTGGAGCAAGACCCCGCGCCTCTTCACGGTGAGCGAGGGCCATACGGTGGCCTGCTGGGCCGACGTGCAGCTCGCGCGCTGATCGCGGCGTGCAGTTCTCGCCATCGTGACAGTTCGCGCGATCGCGAACCGGCGCAGGCGCTGCCCGCGATCGGAGAACTCTCCATAGCTTGACCAACAATGCGATCGGGGCCGGAGAAAGCCCACGCTGTCCGGGCGCGGCGGTATCCCGCCGCGCGATCGATCCGGCGGCGAAACGGATCGTCGGCCTGGCTGCCAATGGCTTCTCGATCGCCGAGCCCGACGATGCGGGGTGCTCGCTATCGTCGGCTCCGATACCGCCATGCCGCAACTGAGCGCCAACTTCGCCACCGACGGGCACGCGGCACGCGCGAAGGCGAAAGGCTGGGCCGCGCCGATCAGTAGCGGGTCAATGGCGGAGAGGAAAGTGCGAGGGCGCGACATTACCGCGCCCTCGCGCGTTTTAGGGAGTACTATCCGGTGCCGCTGGGCGGGAGTCGCGGCGTAACCTATTGCGGTGATTGCATTTTGGCGGTGTGACACTTATATTGTACGTACATACTGTGATGGGAGGTACGAACGATGGGCAATGGGCTGGTGTCGCCGCTGATAATCATCGGGCACGACATCATGGCATTGGGATTGGCGGCGGCGTTGCGCGCGCGCGGGCTGCGAGTGCTGGTGCGTGGTGGCAGGGACAATGAGGGATTCCTCCCCGACGATACCCGCCCGGCGGCGATCATCGTCGATCTTTTGATGGCGGAACGGGACGAGTACGCGGTGTTGCAGGCGCTCCGTGCCGAGCCGCACGCGGCGGATGTGCCGATCCTGGTCCTCTCCCCCGGCACGGTGATCGGGGAGAGCGCTGCCTTGGAGGAGCAGCTGCGCGCGTTCGATGCGCGCGCGCTCCTCACCCCCCACGATGTCGATGCGGTGATCCGGGAGGTGGAGCGCTCGCTTGCCCAGGTCGCATGAAGGCACAGGTGAGCGGCCCGTTCGTCGCGCGGCCGATAGCGCCCATTGTCGGGCGGGCCGATCCGCCTCCACCAAATCACTACCGGGGGGTGGCACAATACCGATCACCCCGCTGGCGGGGTACCCTGCTCGTGGGGGTGTGATCGAGGGGCGTAGCGGCGTCGCGAAGCCGCCTAGCGAAGTGGAGACGAGCGGTGATGGACGCGGCCACGTCAATCCCGGATGAATGGGTGCTGGGGTGCCATGCCTTGCGCGATACGTTGGCCGGGCGGCTCGATGTGCGGACGACGGTGGCGGCACGCCATCTCGTCTGGTCGCTGCTCCAACGCCTGCGGCGTTCGCAATCGCTCGATGAATTACAGGACGAATTCCTCGATGCCGGACGTTGGCTGCGCGTGATGCGCCCCTTCTGCATCGAGGAAGAGACCGTGCGCCGCGTCGTCCTCGCCGCATTCGCCGCGCGTCTGCTCGAACTTTTGCGCGGGCGCGATCTCGACGCGCTGGAATGTTTGCCGCGCCCGTTGCTCTCCGAGTTCATCGTCGGGGAGCTGTAAGCGTCGTTCGCCTTCGCGTGACGTGATTTACGAGCCCTCGGCAGCTATGCCGGGGGTTTCGTGCGTTCAGCGCCCCGAGCCTGCTGTGCCGCGCTCCGCGAGCCGTGCCACATCCCTGGCGAGCGCTTCCGCCAATGCCGCATCGAGCGCGACGCCGGTGTCATTCGCCAGGCATCGGGGCGTGCGCCGGGTTATCGGGCGGGCGAGGGCTGGCAAGGCTACTCGATGCGGTAGAACTCCGCCTCCGGCCCGCCGTCCGCGATCACCGCCGCGATGTGGCGGACCGCCGCACGTTGCGCGTTGGAGAGGAGGCGGGCGATCGCTTCATCGGGATCGCACCAGACAAAGTCGCTGTAATCGGGCGAGAGGATCACCGGCCCCGGCCCTTCGAAGAGGGCGGCGAAGACCGGGGTGAGGGCGATCGTGTCGCTGTAATGGTCGTAGAATTGGCTGATCAGGTCGGCGCTGTAGAGGTGCGTCGGGATGACCCCGGCGGTCTGGCGCAGCTCGCGCAAGGCCGCGCCGTAGGCCGGCTCGCCCTCGCGCACCTTGGCGTGGAGGCCGTGCCAGGTGCCGCCGAGCACGGTGCCGGGGCGGCGGAGCAGCACCAGGAATTGTGCGCGGCCATTGACCCGGCGGAAGGGGTAGACATCGACACTGTCGCTGACGATCCGGGGCATAGTCCTTCTCTCTCGGCGCAGTCCCCTCCGAGCGCGAGGGAGCGATCCTCCCGAGCGGGCCGCGCGATGCTTACTGTAGGGTGAAGCTCGGACGGAGCTCGCCGACGAGCGTGTCGGTATGGTTGCGGATCTGCGGGCTGTGGAGTGCCAGGAGGCGCGCGACATCCGTGTCACCCCAGAGGCCGAGCTGTTCCAGGACCGCCGCCGCGATGCCCGGTAGGGCGCGCATGCTGCCGTCCTCGACCTTGATCGCCACGCCCAGTCCGCGTTCCCGCAGCGCCATGCAGAAGACCCCTTCCGCGCCAACCTTGGCGATCACCGCCGGGGCGGCGAGGTTCATCAGGTCGGTGCAAAGCCGCCCGCGCCCGGCCACCATGTACGGGGCCGCGCCCATCGCATCGAGGACGCGCGTCGCCGCCGCGCGGTAGCGCTCCGGCGGGGTGACCAGCGTCGCCCAGGCGCGCGCGATGTTGGTGAGGGGCGCGGCGAAGGTCGGCACGCCGCAGCCATCGGTGCCGGTGGCGATCGCCTCGGGGGGCAGGGCGAGGAAGGTGCTCATCACGCCCGCGATCTCCTGCTGGAGCGGGTGGTCAGGATCCTCGTAGGTTTCGAGCGGCCAGCCGCGCTGGAGGCAGACCGCGAGCATCCCGCTGTGCTTGCCGGAACAATCGCACTGGAGCGGGGACGGGGCGAGCAGCCCGGCCCCGACGCGGATGGCGGTCTCGCGGTCAATCGGCGGCATGATGCCGCAATGCAGCGCCCCATCGGTGAGGCCGAGCTTTGCGAGCAACGTTCGCACCGCGAGCTGGTGGGTCGGCTCGCCGCTGTGGGAGGCGGCGGCGAGCGCCAACTCCTCAGCGGTGAACGCGAAGCGGTCCGCCGCGCCGCTCGTGACGATCGGGAGGGCTTGCAACGGCTTCGCCGCCGAGCGCAGAAACGTCACCAACTGCGGATCACCCGCGCTGGCAACGAGATGCCCATCGGCATCCGTGACCGCGATCGCCCCGTGATGTCGCCCCTCGATGATCGATCCGCGCCGCACCTCGACCAATACCGTGGACACCACACCCACTCCTGCCTGAACCATTCCTCGCCGCGACATAGCCCAACTGATATTGCCCGATCTGCGGGCGAGTTGCAAGCCGGGCCTGTTACATGCCAAGGATTTGCACAGATTGTGTTGTGCGTTATCATTGACCAGCCCGGGAAGAGCGGGTATGCTTATGGTGCTGAGGGGGAATCGCGTGGCCGCTTGCCGCTGCGGTTTCCTGCTATCGAGGGCGGCGCGCGCACCTCAGCGGCAGCGCTGAGCGGTGGACGATACAAAAGCGACGGTGATGATGGCCGGAGATGATCTGGTGCGACAGCCGGAGGAGCGGGCGACCAGGGGGCCGACCGCGTTGGAATTCTTCTTCTTGCAGCGTCTCGCCTCATTCGTCACGCGGCAGGATGCGGCGCGTAACGAGCAGGAACGTTTGTTGCTGGCCCAGGCCGCATTCTCGACCTATCTGGACTGTGCTGCTCTCGGCCTCACCGCCGAGGCCGACGCGATCATGGGGCGCGATCCGCACGCGCGTATCCTCTGGCAGCGGAGTAAACCAATTTGATCCGGGCGCGTGGAAATGAGGTGCTCAATGGCTGCTCACCACGAGTCACCGGGCACCGTGCCGCCCGGTGGATCGCAACGCTACCACCTCGACCTGGAACGCTGGTGGGCGCTGGTGCGGCAGCACCTCGCCCATCCCAGCGCGGATATCGACCTCATGCTGCTCGATCCGGCGCATGAACTGCTGATGCGGAGTGGTTGGGATTGGGCCGGCACGAAGAGTATCCTCGATCAGGCGATGGCCGTCGCCACCACGCAACTCCTCCTCGAACTCGCTCCGGCAGACCTACCCCCGCAGGACGGTGCCTGATTGTTCGCTGCCAGCGTTTGCGCGTGCCGCGCCTGGTTGGCACGAAGCTTGCTTATTGGTCTGACAGAATATGGTATGCTGCCGCATGGTGAATATATAAGGAGTTACGGATGGATATCGACAAGCTTAAAGGAATGGCGATCGTTTCTGTCTCCGAGGGCTCGCGGTTGGGGCGGGTGGATGACGTACTGATTGATACGAGCGGGATCCAGATCGGCGCGCTGAAGATCGCGCATGAGGGCCAGCAATTCATGATCCCATTCAACCTGATCAAAAACATCGGGAGCGATGCGATCACCGTGGAGAGCAGCCAGGTGACCCAGGCGGAAGGCACCGCCGCCGGTGCATTGGTGGGCTTGCGCGACTTCAAGAAGCTGAAGATGGTTGATGAGTCGGGTACGCTCCTCGGGGTACTCTCCAGCGTCGATTTCGACCAGCAGAATGGCAAGCTGCTCCAGCTCTCCGTGCATAAGGGCGGCATGCTCGGTCTGGGCGGCACCACCACAGCGGTCGATGCCAGCCAGGTACGTGGCATCGGACGCGAGGTTGTGACGGTGTCGGCGGAGGCTGCGGCTGCGGTACAGCAAGAATCGTAGCATCGGCGACACGGCGTCGTCGGCCGATTTGACAGCACCCACATTCGCGCCGTACAATAGGCATTGCAGTCGCCGCTAGAGCGCGCTGCGAAGTTCTTTCTGCGCCTGTAGCTCAGTGGATAGAGCGCTTGCCTCCGGAGCAAGAGGCCACAGGTTCAAGTCCTGTCAGGCGTACCAGGGCGGCGGGTTTTCCGTGATCCGTCGCCGTTTTCCCGGGGTTGACCGGCCCCCATCCCCCTCACCAGAGGGGGCACAACATGCCAGACGGCACCTTAGTTTCGTCGTCTTCGTCGCCGTTCCGCCTCGCGCGGGACGAGTACCTCATCGCGCTTGAGAGCGAGAATAAGTCGAAGAACACGCTCGCGATTTACGGCTACGCCATCGAGCGGCTGCACCGGTTCGTCGACGATCTCGCGCCCGCCGCCATCGATACGGCGGTGTTGCGTCGTTTCCTTCTGCACCTGCAAAAGGAGGGCCTCTCGACCACGACGCAGAAGGACTATCTGCGCGCGATCAAAACTTGGCTCCGCTGGCTCGCGGCTGAGGGCGGCTACGGGGTCGCCGAGGACGCCGGGTTGCGCGCCAAGGCCCCACGGGTTGTCCAGGATCAAATCAAACCCTTCGCCGACGCCGAGCTGAAGGCGTTGGTCGACGCCTGCGAGAAGACCAGCTGGCGCGGGATGCGCCTGCGTACGATTCTGGCCGTTCTGCTTGACACCGGCGTCCGCGCGTCCGAGATCTGCGGCCTGCGGTTGCGCGATCTCGACCTCGATCACAGCACCATCTTCGTCCTCGCTGTGTCGGACAAATCAAAGAAGGGCCGCACGATCGGTCTCGGTCGGAAGTGCCGCTTGGCGCTCGGGCGCTGGTGGACGCGCCAGCGGTGTCGTGCCTCGATGGATCAGTCCCCCGATTCGCCGCTCTTTCCCGGCGTTGAGGGCGAGCCGATGACGCGGAATAGCCTGCTTAAACTCGTCGCCCGTTTGGGTGTGCGCGCCCGGGTCGATGATGTCCATCCGCACCGTTTTAGGCACACTTTCGCGATTCTCGCGCTGCGATCAGGGATGAACCCGTATACGTTGATGCATACGTTAGGCCACAAGGATCTCACGATGGTGAAACGCTACATGCTGATCGTGGATAGCGACGTATCGGCTGATAAGATCGCGCGATCGCCGTCCGCAACTCCGTGATGCCACTGGCCTTGGCCACCTGAGAAAACGCGGGACCGTACTTACTATCGTTCTATCGTTGTCGCGAATACGGTACCGGGGTTGCTGCCCGAACGGCGTCGCCTCCCGGAGTTGCTGCGCGACCCAGGCGTCGTTCGGGTGCCGCGTCACGCCGATGTGGACCACGCGGCGCGACGCGTGCGCGATCACGAAGAACGCATACCGGGGCCGGAAGAGCAGGACGGTGACCGGGAGGACGTAGCAGGCCCAGATGTCAAACGCATGATCGCGCAGGAAGGTGGCCCACGGCTGGCCGACGCGGCGGGGCGGGCGGGCATCGCGCAGGTGCCGCTGGGCCGTCGTCGTGGCGACGCGGAAGCCCAGCTTGAGCAGTTCGCCCCGGATGCGCTCGGCGTCCCACTGCCGGTTGGCAGCGGCCATCTCCCGGATCAGCGCGATCGTCTCGGCCGCCACCTGCGGCGGCGGTGCTGCCCGGGGCCGTGATTTCTGTCGCCAGAAGAGGCGAAACCCTGCCGATGCCGGCGGAGCACGGTCTCCGGCTGGACGATCAGCAGCGCCTGCCGCGCGGTCGCTTGACGCTGCGCCGAAGGATCGGGAGCTGCTGGCGCAGGAAGGTATTCTCGGCGATAAGGGCGGGCCGACTGCGCACGCGGTCGGCGAGCGCGCCCGCCACGACGGCCGGTTCGGCTGGTTCCGTCGCTGCGGCCAGGCATTGCCGGAGCGCGCGAGCAAGGGTTCGCCCGAGATGGGTATCCTGGCGGAACAGGCGAGTCAGCAGCGGGGAGATCCTCATCGGGTACGGATGACGAAGGCATGCACGCGCCGGTGGCGCGCTGTCGAAGTGTCGCGCTGCCGCTCGTCGCGTCCAAGTGGCGCTCGATTCGAACGGATATCCCAAACGGCCATATAGAGTGCGAGCGCGCCCACCGCAGCGGTCCCGAGGCCGAGCGCCCCGAGCGTGGCGATGGTCCCCTAAGCTCGACTTTGGCCCTTCGGTGCCACGCCCGATAGCGTAGCGCCTGGGGAAACAAATAGCGGTTGGAGTTTTCGCATTCCGGGTGCTCGATCCGACATGCAAAAACCTCGGCGGCGCTCCCGGCGACAAGCGCGCGGTGGCAGCACACAAAGGCTTCCGTGCCCACGCACCGGAACACGAAGGGCCAAAGTCGAGCTAAGCATGTGTTCATAAGTTCGGCACGCTTGTCTGGCGCAGATTTCCAGCAGCAGAGCCAGAATCAACCGGGAAAGTCTGCCAGACTTATGACTACGAGCTTAGTCGCCGGTGCCGCCGCCGCCGGTGTTTGTCCTGGGTGCTATTGGGGATTCAACTTGTGCTAGACTATCCACACTAAACAGCGGGAAGGGGATCGCGCAGGCAAAATCGCAATAGACGCAAGGAGTGGGCTATGTCACGACAGCCAGGACATGATTGGCACGCCGGAGCGGGAGTGACACTCTCGCGTCGCCAATTGCTGAGTCGCGGCGCGGCGATGTCGGGCATGGCGCTCGCGGCGGTGCTCGCGGCGTGCGGTGGTGGCGGATCCTCCTCCTCGGGCAATATCGCGACCGTCACGAGCGCACCGGCGACCAAAGCCCCCACGACTGCCGCCAGCGCCGCGCCGAGCGCCTCGAGTACGGCTGGCTCCGCCGCGGCACGCACCGCGCCCGCACCTGGTGGATTCGCCGTGACGGCGGCTGCGCGCACGTCCGTCGCCGGTTCCGCGACCAGCGGCACGGCGAGCGCGAGCGGCGGGTTTGACTGGCAACGGTTCAAGGGGGCGTCGATCCGCGTCTTCGTGCCGACCAACCCGATCAACACGCCGATCAAGAACGGCCTGGGCGAGTTCGAGAAGCTCACCGGGATTAAGGTGAATTTCGAGGATCTGCCGGAGAACAATGCCCGCGAGAAACTGACGGTGGAATTCACCGCCGGTTCCAGCACGATCGATGTCTTCTCGTCGAGTCTCCATCAGGAGCGCTTGCTCTTCGCTAAAAATGGCTGGTATGCACCGCTGAACGAATACCTGAGCGACCCCAAGGCGGTCTCGCCGGACTTCGATTGGCCCGGCGACTTCTTCAAGGGCGCGGTTGATATCATGACCGTGGACGGCAAAATCATCGGTATGCCCGGTAATATGGACACGAACATCACCTTCTACCGCAAGGACCTCTTTGACCAAGCCGGGATGACACCGCCGAAGACGATGGACGAGCTGGAGGCGGCGGCGAAGAAGTTTCACAACCCGCCGCAAATGTACGGCTTCGTGGCGCGCGGGCAGAAGACCTCCAACGCGACGCAGATCGACCCGTATTTTCGCAACTTCGGCGGCGGCTACTTTGACAAGAGCGGCAACCCGATCATGAATAGCCCTGAAGACATCAAGGCGGTCGAATTCTACGCCATGATGCTCACGAAGTACGGGCCGCCTGGCGTGACGAACTTCTCGTGGCCGGAGGCGAGCGCACTCTTCCAGCAGGGGCGTGTGGCGCTCTACACGGATGGCGCGGGGTTCGCGGGGCCGTTCGAGGACAAGACGAAATCGACGGTGGCGGGCAAAATGGGGTATGGGATCTTCCCCGCTGGCCCCGCGGGGAACTTTCCGCCGCTCTTCGCCAGCTCGTGGTCGATCTATGCCAAGTCGAAGAATAAGGATGCCGCGTGGCTCTTCTGCCAGTGGGCGGCCAATAAGGTAAACACGCTGAAAATCCTGCAGGGCGGGACATCGGTGGCACGCGTCTCCGCGTGGAACAACCCGGAATCCCGGTCCGGGACGCCGCTTCCCACCGAATGGTTCGAGTCAACATTCGCCATGCTCAAGGCCTCCGTCCCCGGCCTGCCGCCGGTGATCCGCGTCGCGGAATCGCGCGATATCATCAGCGTCGGGGTGATCGATGTCATCAACGGGCAGGCCGCGAAGACGGTCATGGACCGCGTCCAGCAGGAGTTCAAGGCGCTCGTGGATAAGGAGAAGGCGGGCGGATGAGTCGTACGATGGGCACCGTAGGACCCTCCGCGCGCGACCCCATCGGCGAGGTGCCCGGGAGACGGCGCTTCAGCAGCACATGGTGGGACCGCAAGGCGCGGTGGATCTTCCCCGCGCCGGCGGTTATTGCGGTCGTCCTGCTGCTCGTCTTCCCGCTCGGGTACACCGTCTGGATGAGTTTCCACGATTGGTCCGGCTCGCTCAGCAATGCGCCGCGTGCGGTCGGCCTCGCGAACTTTGGGGATATTCTCTTTCACGACAAGCGGTTCGGCGGGGCGTTGTTGCGGACGTTGCTCTTCGCCACGCTCGCCATCACCATCCAGACGGTGCTCGGTGTGATGCTGGCACTGCTACTGAATCGGGAGTTCCCCGGCAAGAGCGTCGTCCGCACGATCGCGCTCCTGCCGATGGTGGCGACGCCGGTGGTCGTCGCCCTGATGTGGACGCTCATCCTCAACCCGACGCAGGGCGCGCTGCCATACATCCTCTTCCGGCTCGGCTTGCCGGAGGTGCTCTGGCTGAGTGACCCGAGGCTCGTCATCCTCACCCTCGCGCTCGTGGACACCTGGGAATGGACGCCGCTCATCATGCTGATCACGCTCGCCGGGCTGGCGGCGGTGCCGCTGGAGCCGCTGGAGGCGGCGCGTATCGACGGTGCGTCGGCGTGGCAGACCTTCTGGCTAATCACCCTGCCGCTCTTGCGCCCGGCGATTGTCGTCGCGGTGTTGTTCCGCGCGATTGACGCGATCAAGACCTTCGATATCATCTTCGCGATGACGCAAGGTGGCCCCGGCAATGCGTCCGAGACGTTGAATATCTACGTTTTCCAGACGGCGTTCAGCTACCAGAAGATCGGCTATGCGTCATCCCTGCTCATCATCTTCTTCGCGCTCGTCCTCGGCTTATCGCTGATTCTCATCCGGTTGCGGAGATCATCGTCATGGTAATCCGACCTCTCGATCATGCAGGGCGGCCAGCAAATGCGCGGGTGCGCCACCGTGTCCTGCCGCGCCGCATGGCGACCCGCGCGCTTTTCGTGCTCGCCCTGCTCGTGATGCTGCTGCCCGTCGTGCTCTTCTTCTACTGGATGGTCCTCATTTCGTTGCGCCCGGACACGGTCAACAATGCCTATCCGCCGCACTTCCTGCCGGGCAGTCTGACGCTCGACAATTACAGGAATGTCTTCGAGCAGAACAATATTTTGCACGACGGGTGGGACAGCCTGGTCGTGGCCGCCGGCTCGACCGCGATCGGCCTCCTGCTCGGTGTGCCCGCGGCATATAGCATCGCGCGCTGGCGGCAGCGGCGGCTCGCGCTCAGTATCCTCATCGCGCGGATCATCCCGGCGATCAGCTACCTCGTGCCGTGGTACATCATCTTCAGCCGCTTCCAACTGGTGGATACGTACACTGCGCTCATCGTCACGAATGTGATCGTCGGGTTGCCGCTCGTCACCTGGATCCTGATCGGCTTCTTCGAGGATTTGCCACCGGAGTTGGAGGAATCTGCCCGCATCGACGGCTGCTCCCTTTATGGGGCCTTCATCCGGATTGCCGTACCGCTCGCGCGCCCCGGCATCATCGCGGCGACGATCATCAGTTTCATCTTCTCCTGGAACAACTTCATCTTCGCGGTTGTGCTCGCCGGCTCGAACACGCGAACGCTGCCGCTCGCGGCATTCAAATTGCTCAACTTCGCCTCGTTCAGTTTCGGACTGCTGACGGCGACCTGCGTCCTCATCACCGCACCGATCATTCTGCTCGCGCTCGTGGTGCAGCGATACCTCGTCGCGGGCCTGACCATGGGGGGGGTCAAGTGAGATGGGGTTGCCTCCGCTTCACGGACACGCGATCAGTGGGTTTGCGTGAGGAGGTGTCCGATGCCGCGTACCCACCCACCGTACACACCGGAGTTCCGCGCCGAGGCCGTGCGCCTCGTGCGGGGCAGCGACACGTCGATCCCCGCGCTGGCGGCCGATCGGGGGGTCTCGGCCGAGGTGCTGCGCCACTGGCTCCGTCAGGCGGACGCCGATGAGGGCCGGGGCCAGCCCGGCGACCTGACGAGGGACGAGCGGGGCGAACGCCGCCGCCTGCGGCGCGAGGTGAGGACCTTGCAGCAGGAACGCGAGATCTCCCGTAAATACCTCCCCGGTACCCGTCAGGCGGCGACCGGTGATAGCGTGACCGTGTAGCCGAGCTGCTCGAGTCGGCGGACGTGGTGCTGCTGCGTGCGCGCAGTATCGAGCCGGTCGAAATAATCCGGGCCGAGGTCGGCGTAGGGCCGGCGGTCGCGGAGCATGTGGTAGATGATGACCACGACGCTGTGCGCTACCGCGAGGATCGCCCGGTATTTCCCGCGGCGACGGGCCAGGCGGTGATACTGGGCATGCAGATAGGTACCCTTGCACCGGGCGATGCTCCAGGCCTGTCTCGGCTACTTCGCCCATCCGCGCCAATATTAGCCGGTATGGGTCACGCGGCACGACGATAGTCGTGGTGAAGACCGCCCAGGACCGGGAAGGCGACGATGCGCCCCGCGCCCGCGTGTATCCGCTCCACCTCCGCCGCTCCTACCGGGATCGCCTGGCCGAGCCCTTGGTGTGGCCGGGCGCTGTTGAAGTACCCTGTCCTGGCCGCTTTGCTTGTCCGTTGGTGCTATGCGACGCGCTGATACGCGTGGTGGAGGCCACCGAGCACCGGGAACGCCCGCACGTTGCCCAGGCCTCCCGCATGCCCTGGGGATGCCGCAGCGGCGCCAGGGATGTGCTGCCGGAGGCCCTGATGCGGCCGGTCCTGGTTGAAGGAGGGCACGTACTCCCGCAGCACGCGTCGCAGATGGGCCTCGTCCAGGACGAGGACGTGGTCCAGGCACTCGCGGCGCACGCTCCCGAGGAACCGCGCGCAGGTGGCGTTCTGCCGGGGCGCGCGATAGGCGGTGCGCAGCTCGACGATGCCGGTGGCCGCCGCGACGCGGGCGAAGGCCGACCCGTACGTGCTGTCGCGATCGCGGATGCGGTACCGCGGCTGCCGGGCGAAGGGCGTGGCCTCGCGCAGCTGCTGGGCGACCCAGGCATCCGTCGGATGGCGCGTGACACCCACGTGGACGACCCGGCGCGCGGCGAGGGCGACCACGAAGATGGCCAGCCGCGCCGCGTCGCGCGTCGGCCAAGTCTTGGTGTCGGTCGATTCGGCTTGCAAGGTGGCGAAGCAGCGCCCCGCCATGGCGTTATCGCGGCACGCGCCCGCCCGGCTCATGGAGCAGGTGCTGCCCCGCGCGGCGAGCGCCGCCTGGTAGGCGGCGGCGGTGTACTGGCTGCCCCGATCGGTGTGGTGCAGCAAGCCCGCGCCGGGACGACGCGCGCGGCGCGCCATGCGGAGCGCGTCGAGCGCTAATTCGGTGCGCAGCTGGTCGGCCATCGCCCAGCCAATGACGCGCCGCGGCGATCGGGCGGCGGCGCACGGAAGTCGCGCGCGACGAGGTTCGGCGCCGGCGTGTGCGCCGGCTCGGCGACCGTCGTGCGGATCCGGCGGCGGCGGCAGTCGACGCGGCCCGCCGCGCGCAGCAGCCGGGCGACCCGCTCGCGGGCGCCGCGCACCCCGGCGGCGCGTAGCTCGGCGTGGACGCGCGGCGCCCCAGAGGTCCGCCGACTGCGCGCGTGGGCGGCGGCGATCGGCGCCGTCAGCGCCGCATCGGCGGTGGCACGCGCCGAGACCCCGCGGCGCGCCCAGGCGTAGTAGGCCGCGCGCGACATGCAGCACCCGGCACAGGACGACGATCGGGTAGGTGGCCCGCTCCGCGCGGCTGGACCGATACCGGCGCACAGGGTCTCCTGCGCGCAGGAGGCCGCGCTTTTCGTACGATCCCCCGCTCCTGCTGCAGGACGTTGACCTCCCGGCGCCGGCGGCGGAGCTCCTCCCGCTCGCCAGTGGTCAGGTCGCCGGGCGGCTCGCGACCCGCGTCGGCGTCATCCTGGCGGAGCCAGTGGCGCTGCGCCTCGGACGAGATCCCCAGGTCGGCCGTCAGCGCCGGGATCGACGTGTCGCTGCCGCGGGCGAGGCGCACCTGTGTTGGCCGTTTGGGATATTCGTTCGTGCCAAGCACCGCATTGACACGCCGAGCGGCAGCGGTACACTCTGGCAGCGCGCCACCGGCGTGCGCCGATCCTCAATGCCACCTGCACTCCAGAGGAGCCTCCCAATGCTGACTCGCCTCGTCCCCCGTTGTGCCCGGGTCGGGCGCTCCCTGGCCCGCGCGCTCCGGCAACGCCTGCTCACTGCGACGAAACCCGCTGGACCGGCCATTGCAGCGGGCGCGCTCACCGACGTCGTGCGCAGTCGGCCCGCCCTGATCGCCGAGAATGCCTTCCTGCGCCAGCAGCTCCTCGTCCTGCGGCGCAGCGTCAAGGGCCCGCGCTGCACGCCGACCGATCGGGCGCTCCTGGTGCTGCTCGCCAGTCGCATCCGGGC